>Ga0228699_1000741_pt1 | contig 21408 bp, 16 predicted proteins | sample McNCre217_Aug_MG_FD_178016 | JGI IMG/M metagenome (GOLD analysis project Ga0228699, IMG submission 178016) | Freshwater microbial communities from McNutts Creek, Athens, Georgia, United States - 2-17_Aug_MG | ecosystem: Environmental > Aquatic > Freshwater > Creek | place: USA: Georgia... | reverse complement strand
AGTCTTCGGCCAGCTTCTCCAGCACCTCTTCGTTGGTCGAGGGCGCGCCGGTGGCCGTCTTCTTGACGATGGGCAGCCCTTGCTTGACGAAGAGGATCTCGCCGAGTTGCTTGGGCGAGCCCAGGTTGAAGGGTTGGCCGGCCAGCGCGTAGGCCTCTTGCTCCAGCGCCACGATGCGCTGGGCCAGCTCGTGGCTTTGCTGCTGCAGCAGGCCCGCGTCCACCCGCACACCGTTGCGCTCGATGCGCTGCAGCACCCGCGAGGTGGGCAGCTCGAAGCGCTGGTAGATATCGAGCAGCTGGGCTTCAGCCTGCAGGCGCGGCCACAGGGCCTGGTGCACGTGCAAGGTCAGGTCAGAGTCTTCGCACGAGTACTGGGCCGCGCGCTCGACCGGCACCTGGGCAAACGGGATCTGCTGCGCGCCCTTGCCCGCCACGGCTTCGTAGCTCAGGCCGCTGCGGCCAGCGTGGCGCAGGGCCAGGTCTTCAAGGTTGTGCTTGCGGTGCGCTTCGAGCACGTAGCTCTCGAGCATGGTGTCGTGCGCATAGCCACGGATGCCGATGCCGTGGTTGGCCAGCACGTGGGTGTCGTACTTGATGTTCTGGCCGACCTTGGCCTTGGCCGGGTCTTCCAGCCAAGGCTTGAGCCTGGCCAGCACCTCGTCCATCGGCAGCTGAGCCGGCGCATCAGGGCCTTCGTGGCGCAGGGGGATGTAGCAGGCCTCGCCCACCCGGTCGCTGAACGACAGGCCCACGATGCGCGCCTGCATGGGGTCGAGGCTGTCGGTCTCGGTGTCGAAAGCGGTCAGCTCGGCGTCGTTCAGGCGCGCCAGCCAGGCGTCGAAGGCCGCCCAGTCGAGGATGGTGTCGTAACGCGTGTCGGTGGGGGCCGCAGGGGCCGCGATGGCATCGGCCTCGCCGGCCGGCGCGCCGTCACCGAACAGATCGCCCATGCCTGAGGCATCAGTGGCTTTGGCTGCGTTGGCGGCCTTGTCCTTGCTGGCCTTCTTGGACGCCGCACCGCCGTTGAGTTGCCGCTCCAGATCGGCCTTGGCCGACTTGAAGCCAAAGCGCGTGTAGAAGTCCAGCAGGCTGTCCAGCTTGGGCTGCTGCAGCGCCAGGGCGTCCAGCGTGGGCCACTGGGGCACGTGGCCACTCAGATCGCAATCGAGCTTGACCGTGATGAGGCGCCGCCCCTGCGGCAGCCAGTCCAGCGCCTTGCGCAGGTTGTCGCCCGTGGCCCCCTTGAAGGTGGCCGCGGCCGCGATGACGCCGTCCAGCGAGCCATGTTCGGCCAGCCACTTCACCGCGGTCTTGGGGCCCACCTTGTCGACGCCCGGCACGTTGTCCACGGCATCACCGATCAACGTCAGGTAATCGATGATGCGGTCGGGCGGCACGCCGAACTTGGCCACCACACCCGCCTCGTCCAGCACCTCGGGCGGCTTGGCCATGGTGTTGATCAGCGAGCAGTGCGGGTTGACCAGCTGGGCCAGGTCCTTGTCGCCCGTGGACACCACCACCTTGTGCCCGGCTTCGACGGCGATGCGCGCCAGGGTGCCGATGGCGTCGTCCGCCTCGATGCCCGGCACCTCCAGCACGGGCCAGCCCAAGAGCTTGACCACCTCGTGGATGGGCTCGATCTGCGCGCGCAAATCGTCGGGCATGGGCGGCCGGTGGGCCTTGTACTCGGGGTACCACTCGTCGCGGAAGGTGGGGCCCTTGGCGTCGAACACGCACACGGCATGCTCGGCGTTGATGTGATCCCGGATCCAGCCCATCATGTTCACCATGCCGTGGATGGCACCGGTGGGGATGTTGCCCGGCCCGCGCAGATCGGGCATGGCATGGAAGGCGCGGTAGAGGTAGCTGGAGCCGTCCACCAGCAGGAGGGTGGGCCGTTCGGCGGCAGCGGGAGACTGAGGGGTGTCCGGGGCGTTCATGCCCCGGATTGTGGCGCACACCGCAGGCCCTCCCGGGCCTGTGGTGGCAGCCAGCCGCAGATCAGCGGCCGATCAGAAGCGGGCCTGAGCGCCGATGTACAGCAGGTGGCGGCTGTAGCTGCTGTCGAAAAAGTAGTCGAAGCTGGCTTCGAGGCTCAGGTTCTCGTCGATGCCCAGGCTCAGGCCAGCACCCAGGTAAGGCACCAGGGCCGAGCGCTTGACGAACTCGGTACCGCCCGTGCGCAGGTAGTTGGTCTGGTTGGTCGTCAGCTTGGCGGCGCCCACGCGGATGTGGTTGGTCACGCCATGCAGCAGGTCGATGTGCCAGTCGATGCCACCTGCGTAGGCCTGGCTCGACACGCGCTCGCGTGAGCTCTTGGCATTGCGCGAGGCATCCCAGTCGCGGTTGACGCCATTGAAGTAGAAGGTGCTGGCTTGGAAGGTGACGTCGTTGGTGACGTCATAGCCCACCCACGCCTTGTGGCCGAAGGACAGGCGGTCACAGCCTTCCTTGTTGGCGCCAGCGCAGGTGCGGTGTGCCGGCGCGAAACCGCCACCGATGCCCACCGACACGCCCAGCGGCGTCATGCGCATTTCGGGATCGGCATGGGCCACGCCCGTGGCCAGCAGTGCGGGCAGTGCAAACACCAGGGCGGCCTTGCGGGCGCTGGATTTCAGGGAACCTTGGATATTCGAGCTCATGATGTCTGACTGTCTCCGCCTACGATCGAAGCCCTGGCCGTCTCAGCCGGACGAATGTTTTCAGGGTTGGGTGAAGTCTGCCACAGCGGCTTCTACAATCTCGTGCCTGCCCGCCCATGCCGCCTGAGGGTTTACGCTGAAGCTGCGGAAACTCCAGTCGCTGTGGCCCTTTGCACACGCCGACTTACCCTGCCCCATGGCCGTTTTCACCGAAGTCACGCCCGCCCAAGCCGCCGAGCTGATGCACAGCCTCAACCTGGGGACGCTGCAGTCCCTCGAGGGCGCCTCATCGGGCATCGAGAACACCAACTACTTCGCCACGACGGACCAGGGCGCCTACGTGCTGACGCTGTTCGAGCGCCTCACGGCCGAGCAGCTGCCGTTCTACCTCAACCTGATGCGCCACCTGGCCGAGCGCGGCATCCCCGTGCCCGCCCCGCAGGCCGATGCGCAGGGCCGCATCCTGCTCGAATTGCTGGGCAAACCCGCGGCCGTGGTGACCCGTTTGAAGGGCCGCAACCAACTGGCCCCCCAGGCGGGTGATTGCGCCCAGGTCGGCGCGATGCTGGCGCGCATGCACCTGGCTGGCCAAGACTACGCCGCCGAGCAGCCCAACCTGCGCGGCCTGGCCTGGTGGCAAGACACCATCCCCGTGGTGCTGCCCCACCTGGATGCAGCGCAGGCTGAGCTGATCCAGTCGGAGCTGCGCTTCCAGCAAGACACCGCAGCGGGTGCCGCCTACCTGCGCCTGCCCAAGGGCCCCATCCACGCCGACCTGTTCCGCGACAACGTGATGTTTGACGGCGCCACGCTGGGTGGCTTCTTCGACTTCTACTTCGCTGGCTGCGACACCTTCGGCTTCGACATCAGCGTGTGCCTCAACGACTGGTGCATCGACCTGGCCACCGGCGCCCTGGATGCCGAGCGCGCCCAGGCCTTTGTGGCCGCCTACGACGCTGTGCGCCCGCTGACCGACGACGAGCTGGCGTTGCTGCCCGCCCTGCTGCGCGCCGCAGCGCTTCGCTTTTGGACCTCACGCCTGTGGGACTTCTACCTGCCGCGCGACGCCGCCATGCTCAAGCCGCACGACCCCACGCACTTTGAGCGCGTGCTGACGCTGCGCCGCCAAGGCGGCTGGACCTACCAGCGCGCCACCGCATGAAGCTCAAACTGGTCCAGGCCTCGCAAGGCCTGCAATGGGTGAAGCAAGGGCTGTTGGCCTTGCGCAAGCAGCCCATGGGCTACATGGGGCTGCTGGGCCTGACCGGCATGCTGGCGCTGATGCTGATGGCGCTCACGGGCGCCGCAGGGCCCCTGCTGGTGGTCAGCCTGATGCCGATCGCCTGGACGGCCTTCATGGTGGCCACCCGCCGCGTGGTGACTGGCCAGCGCGTGAGCCTGGGCGTGTTCGCCGAGATCTTCCAGTCGCCCCCCACCATCCGCCGCGACCTGCTGCTGCTGGGCATGGCCTATGCCGTGGCCACCACAGGCGTCATCGCCCTGGCCAGCTTGCTGGGGCCGCACGCCGATGAGGTCGCCCAGATCACCCAAGACGCCGAAGACATGGCCGAGGTGCTGGCCAACCCGATGGTGCAGCAAGACATGCTGCTGCGCCTGGCGCTGACGCTGCCCGTCTCGCTGGTGTTTTGGCATGCGCCGGGCCTCATCCTGTGGGGTCGCGTGCCGCTGGCCAAGGCCTTGTTTTTCAGCGCAGTGGCGAGCTGGCGCAACCTGGGGGCCTTCGTGCTGTACGGCTTGGGCTGGGGCGCGCTGATGATCGCCTTCGCCGTGGTGGCCCGCCTCATCGGCACCGTGCTGCCCGTGCAGGCGCTGATGGACGGCGTGGCGATGATCGGTGGCATGGCGCTGGCCTCGGCCTTCTACGCCTCGCTGTACTTCACGGTGGTGGACTGCTTCGACGGCAGCAGCGCCGCGTCTGGCCAGGCGCCAGAGTTGGATGGGCCCGAGCTGAACGACACCGAACGCCGCGACCCGCCCGATCAGGCCTGAGTGCCGGTCTCGGGCTGTTCCGTCTCTCAGGCGCTCAGGCGCTCAGACGGGTCACGCCGTCGAGCGTGCAGTCGTAGATGGCGTTGCGCAGCGCGGCAATCGCCTCGTAGCGCGTGAAGCTGCGCCGCCAGGCCAGCACCACACGGCGGGTGGGCACCGGGTCTTCGAACGGGATGAACCTGAGGTGCGGCTGCGGATCGCGCGGCACCGACAGGCCCGGCACCACGGTCACGCCCATGCCGGCGGCCACCATGTGCTTGATGGTCTCGAGCGACGAGCCCTCGAAGCTCTTGCGGATGCCCTCGGCGTCCGACGAAAAGCGGGCGAACTCGGGGCAGACTTCGAGCACGTGGTCGCGGAAGCAGTGACCCGCGCCCAGCAGCAGCATGGTTTCGCGCTTGAGCTCTTCGGCGCTGATGCGCTCGCGCGCGGCCAGCGGGTGGCTGGCGGGCACGGCGACCATGAAGGGCTCGTCGTACAGGGGCGCGACCGCGAGGTTGGATTCGACAAAGGGCTCGGCCAGGATGGCGCAGTCGAGCTCGCCCGCGCGCAGCATCTCCAGCAGCTTGACGGTGAAGTTCTCCTGCAGCATCAGCGGCATCTGCGGCACCTTGGCGATGGCCGTGCGCACCAGATCGGGCAGCAGGTAGGGTCCGATGGTGTAGATCACGCCCAGGCGCAGCGGGCCGGCCAGCGGGTCTTTGCCGCGCTTGGCGATCTCCTTGATGGCCTGGGCCTGCTCCAGCACGGCCTGGGCCTGGCGGATGATCTCTTCGCCCAGTGGGGTGACGGAGATCTCGGCGCTGCCACGTTCGAAGAGCTTCACATCCAGCTCTTCTTCGAGCTTCTTGACCGCCACCGACAGGGTCGGCTGCGAGACGAAGCAGGCCTCGGCCGCGCGCCCGAAATGGCGTTCGCGGGCGACGGCCACGATGTAGCGGAGTTCGGTCAGCGTCATAAGGCTCAGATTGTGCAGGAAAGGCGTCAGGCCTTGAGGTACTCGGCCTTTTGCCCCAGCCACCGCGCGATGTGGGCGGCAGCCGCCTCGGGGTGCTGTGCCAGCAGCACCTGGGCCACCGTGCGGGCCTGGTCCACCAAACCCTGGTCTTCGTTGAGGTCGGCAAAACGCAGCAAGGCCGAGCCCGACTGGCGCGCCCCCATGAACTCGCCCGGCCCACGGATCTGCAGATCGCGGCGGGCGATCTCGAAGCCATCGGTCGTCTCGGCCATGGCCTTGAGGCGCTGCTTGCCATTCTCGGACAGCGGCGTGGTGAACAGCAGCACGCACACGCTGGCCACCGCGCCCCGACCCACGCGGCCGCGCAGCTGGTGCAGCTGGCTCAGGCCAAAGCGCTCGGCGTGTTCGATGACCATCAGGCTGGCGTTGGGCACGTCCACCCCCACTTCGATGACGGTGGTGGCCACCAGCACCGACAGCTCACCGCTGGCGAAGCGGGCCATCACGTCGGCCTTCTCGGCGGGAGGCAGGCGCCCGTGCAGCAGGCCCACGCCATGGCCTTGCAGCACGCTACTGAGCTCCTCGTGGGTGGCGGTGACGTTGCTCAAATCCAGCGGCGGCGGGGCATGGGTGCTGGCGCTTTTCTTGGCCGCCTTTTTGGCAGCGGCTTTGCGGGCCGGCTTCTTGGCGCCCTGTGCAGCATCGGCGCCCTCACCTGCGGCCGACACGGTGGCGGCCTCGTCGGCGTCTTCGGCTTCGTCGATCAGCGGACACACCCAGTACACCTGGCGGCCGCGGGCCACCTCGTCGCGGATGCGCTCGATCACCTCGTCGCGCCGGGTGTCGGCAAACACCTTGGTGACGATCGGCGTGCGGCCGGGTGGCAGCGCGTCGATGGTGCTCACCTCCAGGTCGGCCAGGTAGGTCATCGCCAGGGTGCGCGGGATGGGCGTGGCGCTCATCATCAGCAGGTGGGGCTCCAGCCCGGCGCCCTCCAGCTTGCGACGCAGCTGCAGGCGCTGCGCCACGCCAAAGCGGTGCTGCTCGTCGATCAGGGCCAGGCCGAGGCGGGGAAACTCAACCTGGTCTTGGATGACCGCGTGTGTGCCCACCACCAACTGGGCCTCGCCGCTGGCGACGGCTTCGAGCTGGGCGCGCTTGTCCTTGGCCTTGAGGCTGCCAGTGAGCCAGGCCACCTTCACGCCCAACGGCTCCAACCAGCCCACCAGCTTGCGGAAGTGCTGCTCGGCCAGGATCTCGGTGGGCGCCATCAGCGCGCACTGCCAGCCCGCGTCCATGGCCACGGCAGCGGCCAGCGCGGCCACCACGGTCTTGCCCGAGCCCACATCGCCCTGCAGCAGCCGGTGCATGGGGCGCGGCAAGGCGATGTCTTGGGCGATCTCTTCGCACACGCGCTGCTGGGCCGCCGTGAGCTGAAACGGCAGCACGCCCAGCAAGCGGTCGACCAGGCCACCGGGGGCCGAGCGCATCTGCGGCGCGCGGTGGTGGGCCCTCGCCTGGCGGGCCTGCATCTGCGAGAGCTGTTGCGCCAGCAGCTCTTCGAACTTGAGGCGCTGCCACGCGGGGTGGCTGTGGTCTTGCAGGCTGGCCACCGACACCTGGGTGCCGGGCATGTGCAGGGCACGCAAGGCCTCGCGCAGGGTGGGCCAGTGGCGCGCCACGCTCAGGTGCTGGGCCAGCAGCCCCGGGGGGATGACCTCGTGCAGCGGCGCACGGGCCAGGCCGGCCAGCACCGCCTTGCGCAGGTAGGCCTGCGGCAAGCCCGCGCCCGTGGGGTAGACCGGCGTGAGCGTGGTGGGCAAGGGGGTATCGGTGCCCACCACCTTGACGGTGGGGTGCGTCATCTCGCGGCCGAAGAAGCCGTGGCGCAACTCACCACGCACGCGCAAGCGCGCACCCACGCCCCAGGTCTTTTGCTGCGAGCCGTAGAAATTGAGGAAGCGCAGCACCAACTCGCCACTGCCGTCGTTGAGCTTGACGATGAGCTGCCGGCGGCCACGCATCTCCACGCAGTTGTCGGTGACCTCGCCTTCGATCTGCACCGTGTCGCCGTCGCGGGCATCGCGCAGCCGGGTGATGTGCGTCTCGTCTTCGTAGCGCAGCGGCAGGTGCAGGGCCAGGTCGATGTCGCGCACCAGGCCGAGCTTTTCCATCGCCTTTTGCGGCGCAGATTTGGCGGGCGCAGCCGAGGGCGACGCGGCGGGGGCCGACGCGCTGGCGGGCTTGGGCGAGGTGGGTGCGGTCACGGCTGTCATTGTGCCCACGCCGAATGGCTCATCCCACACCCATTGGCAGGCAGACCACGGTCATGGCAGGTCTCTAAGGTCGATGGCCTCACATCCGCCCTTCAAGGACCCTACACATGACCCCGACGCTGCAAAAGCTGCTGGCCATCTCGGCCGCCCTCTTCCTGGCGCTGCCCGCCCACGCTGATGAGCGTGGCGCCTCCCCCCGTGACGGCCAAACCACCGCTGCCCGCACGCTGCCCCTGGTGATCGGCCACCGTGGCACCGCCGGCTACCTGCCCGAACACACGCTGGAAGGCTACGCCCTGGCCATTGAGCTGGGCGCCGACTACATCGAGCCCGACCTGGTGGCCACCAAGGACGGTCACCTGATCGCCCGCCACGAGCCCAACATCGTCAACACCACGGACGTCGCCGCGCACCCCGAGTTCGCCGCCCGCCGCCGCACGGCCTTGGTCGACGGCGCCCTGGAGGAAGGCTTCTTCGCCAGCGACTTCACCCTGGCCGAGATCAAGACGCTGCACGCCAAGCAAGCCTTTGCCGAGCGCCCGCACCAGTTCGACGGCAAGTTCGAGATCCCCACGCTGCAAGAGATCATCGCCCTGGTCAAGCGCAAGTCGCTGGAAAAGGGCCGCGTGGTTGGCATCTACCCTGAGACCAAGCACCCCACCTACCACCAGCAGCTCGGCCTGCCGCTGGAAGAGCGCCTGCTGAAGATCCTGAGCCAGGCCGGCTGGAACCACCGCAACGCGCCGGTGTTCATCCAGTCGTTCGAGCAGGGCAACCTCAAGGCGCTGAGCAAGCTCACCAGCGTGCGCCTGATCCAGCTGGTGGACGCCAACGACGTGAACCCGGATGGCACGTTGGACTTCACCGCACCGTATGACCGCCCCTACGACTGGACGGCCTCGGGCAAGCCTGAGCTGCTGGCCCGCACTTTTGGCTACCTGACCACCGACGCCGGCCTCAAGGATGTGGCCAGCTACGCCTACGGCATCGGCCCTTGGAAGCGCTACATCGTGCCGACCGTGGCCAACCCCAACGGCAGCGGCCCCGGCGAAGCCAGCTTGGCCCTGGGCCAGCCCACCGACCTGATCGCCCGCGCCCACGCCGCAGGCTTGAAGGTGCACACCTGGACCTTCCGCAACGAGCAGCGCCGCCTGGCGGGCGACTACGCAGGCAACCCGGTCAACGAGTACCTGCAGTTCTACCAACTGGGCATCGATGGCGTGTTCTCTGACTTTGCGGACACGGCCGTGGTGGCGCGCGAGATGCTCAAGCTGCAGCGCAAGCTCGACGCTCAAAGCGGCGAGTGAGCGTGATGCTGGCTGGGCGTTTGTGTCCAAAGATGTCAAGTCGGTAAAGCCGCTCAGCCAGCCGCGACAGGGGTCGATATGCCGGACACACCCCCTGTCCACAAGGAACGCACCATGGCCCTCTCCGCCGTGGCCTCAGCCACATCCAGCAGCAGCTCGGCCTCGGCCGGCACCAGCAGCCGCATCGCCGCACTGCAAAAGCAACTGACCGCCCTGCAAAAGCAGCTGACCGAAGCCCAGAAGGCCACCGACAAGGCCTCGCAGGCCAAAGCCCAGGCCCTGTCTCAGCAAATCGAGATGGTCCAGGCCCAGATCGCCCAGTTGCAGCAGCAGGCCGCTCAGGCTGCGCAAACGAAATCATCGAAAGCGGCATCGGGCGCGTCGTCCAGCGCCACATCCAGCCGCGACCAGGCCGCGCGCGCCCAAAACGTGGCCGATGGCGCAACGGCGGGCACACAGGTCGACACCTACGCCTGAAACAGGGGCATCCTGGCCGCCAGGCCCATGGCGGCACAGGCCCGATGAGCGACAATCCATCCTTTTTGGCACGGGGCCCGTCCGCCCCTCAAAAGCATGTCGCCCTCCCCTTCCCCCGAAGCCGCCCCCGGAGCCACCCCAAAAGCCGCCCTGTCCCTGGCGGACTTTGATTTTGAACTCCCGCCCGAGCTGATCGCGCAACACCCGGCCGCCGAACGCAGCGCATCGCGCCTGCTCGATGGCCTCAGCCAGCCGGATGGCGCGCCGGTGGACCGCGTCTTCCGCGACCTGCCCAGCCTGCTGCAGCCGGGCGACCTCCTGGTCTTCAACAACACGCGCGTGATCAAGGCCCGCCTGTATGGCGCCAAGGCCTCTGGCGGCGCGGTGGAGGCGCTGGTGGAGCGCGTGCTGGAGGGCAGCGAGGTGTGGGCACACCTGCGCGCATCCAAAAGCCCCAAGCCGGGCACCAAGGTGCGCTTTGCCAACGCTTTTGACGCCGAGGTGCTGGGCCGCTGCGGCCCCGACAACGGCATGTTCCACCTGCGCTTTGAGGGTGACCCGTTCGAGCTGCTGGCCGCGCACGGCCACGTGCCCCTGCCGCCCTACATCACCCACGCCGACGATGCCGACGACGAGCGCCGCTACCAAACGGTGTTCGCCTCTGAGCCCGGCGCGGTGGCGGCCCCCACGGCCGCGCTGCATTTCGACGAGGGCGTGCTGGCCGCGCTGGCCGCGCGTGGCGTGCGCACCGCCGAGGTGACGCTGCATGTGGGCGCGGGCACCTTCCAGCCCGTGCGCAGCGACACCATCGCTGAGCACAAGATGCACAGCGAGTGGTTCAACGTGCCCCAGGCCACGGTCGATGCCATCCGCGCCACCCGCCAGGCCGGCGGGCGCGTGGTCTCTGTGGGGACCACCACCCTGCGGGCACTGGAGTCGGCGGCGCTGCACAGCACCGATCGCCTGCCGCAAGCGGGCAGCCGCGACACCGACATCTTCATCACGCCGGGCTTTGACCTCAAGGTGGTGGACGTGCTGGTCACCAATTTCCACCTGCCAAAAAGCACGCTGCTGATGCTGGTGTCGGCCTTGATCGGGCTGGAGCGCATGCAGGCGCTGTATGCGCATGCCATCGCCCAGGGCTACCGCTTCTTCTCGTACGGCGATGCCATGGTGGTGCCGCGCCGCCCCCGCTGAGATGACGATGCCGCGCACCCTCAATCCCACCGGGCACCCCCAGCCCCTGCAACCATGGTTGCAGGCTTGGGTGTGCCTGCTGAGCTTGGTGTGCGGACTCTGTCTGGGCATGGTGCCCGCCTGGGTGGGCGCCAGCGTGGTGCACGCCGTCGAGCCGGCAGAACCCACCGCCCCGACCGCCCCGATCCTCGTGCAAGACGCCACGATGATGCCCGGCCCCTGCGAGGCCCAGAAGGAAGGCCGGCCCGTGCGCCTGCCCGATGACTGGCGCAAGCTGGGCCTGCAGCCCCCCGGCGTGGCCTGCTACCACGCGCGCCTGCAGATGTTCCGCTCGCCCACCGTGCCCTGGGCGCTGCGCATCGACCGCCTGCCGGGCAACCACCGCATCACGCTCAATGGCATCCCCTTGAGCTCTCGGCACATGGAGGGCGACGCGATCACCAGCGTGGCCTCGCTGCCCTACCTGATCGAGCTGCCCGTCAACGTGCTGCTGGCGGGCGACAACGACCTCGACATCGAGGTGCGCATGAACCGCTTCGCCATCGCCGGCATCTCGCCGCTGGTGGCCGGGCCCGTGGCCGACCTGCGCCCGGGCTTCGAGCGCTGGCAGCTGTTCACCGTCAGCCTGCCGCATGTGCTGAATCTGACCGTGGCCAGCATGGCGCTGTTCCTGCTGCTGGCGTGGCGGGCGCGCCCGGGCGATGTGGTGTTCCGCTACTTCGGCACCCTGATGCTGGTGATGTGCAGCCGCAATGCGCTGTACTACCTGGAGAGCACCGCCCTGCCCCCGGCCCTGCTGGACTGGCTGTTCTTCGCCGCCCAGGCGCTGATCACGTACTACATGATCCTGTTCGGGCTGATCTATGCGCAGCGCCCCGTGCAGCCCTGGCTGATCCGCCTGCGGGTGGTGTGTGGCGCGCTGCCCCTGGTCGCCCTGGGCGCCATCGGCTCGCCGATGATGGACACGCTGCGCGTGCTGGCCTACCCCATCTTCTTGCTGCTGGGCGTGACCGTGCTGGTGCCGGTGCTGCGCCACGCCGCCCGCCAGCACTGGCTGGAATGCTTCTCGATGGTGATCGGCACGGTGGGCACCTTCATCAGCCTGCTGCACGACTACACGCTGCTGCTGCCGCATGAAACCGTGCTCACGCTGTACTGGACGCCCTACTTCTCGCCCATCATCTTCCTGGGCTTTGCGCTGATGCTGATGCAGCGCTTCATCGACGCCACCACGATGGTGGAGCGCATGAACATCACCCTGGAAGAGCGCGTGGCCGAGCGCACCCGCGCGCTGGAATCGGCCAACCAGTCCAAGACCCGCTTCCTGGCTGCTGCCAGCCACGACCTGCGCCAACCCACCGCCGCCATCGGCCTGCTGGTGAGCCTGCTGCGCCAGCGCGAGACCTCGCCCGAAACGCGCGAGGTGGTCAACATGCTGCACGAGGCCGTGAACTCGATGGAGTCGCTGCTGGTGGGCCTGCTCGACATCTCGCGGCTCGATGCCGGCGCGGTCAAGCCTGAGTTCCAGTCGGTCAACCTGCGCGAGGTGTTCCAGGCCGTCAAGATCCACGAGCAAAGTGCGGCCGAGGCCAAGGGCCTGCGCCTGCGCTTCCGCCTGCCCGCGCTGGCCCCTGGCCAGGCCCCGATGGTGCTGACCGACCCCACACTGCTGCACAGCGTGCTGCGCAACCTGGTCTCCAACGCCATCCGCTACACGCAGCACGGCGGCGTGCTGGTGGCCGCGCGCCGCCGGGGCAAGCACCACCTGCGCATCGAGGTGTGGGACACCGGCATCGGCATCGCGCCCGAGCACATGGAGCGCGTGTTCGAAGAGTTCTACCAGGTGGGCAACAACGCCCGCGAGCGCAACCGCGGCATCGGCCTGGGCCTGGCCATCGTGCGCCGCACCGCGCAGGTGCTGGGCGAGACCATCACTGTGCGCTCGCGCCTGGCGCGCGGCTCGGTGTTCACCATGGACCTGCCGCTCAACCTGGTGCTGCCCACCCAGCCGGTGCGCAGCCGCGAAGACCTGCAGCCGCTGCTGGGCCGCACCGTCTGGCTGGTGGAAGACGACCTGATCTTGCGCCGCGCCATCACCGAGATGCTGCTGGCCTGGGGCGCGGCCGCACGCAGCTGGGCCGATGCCGAGGCCTTGCTCGAGGAGTTGCCGCAACTGCTGGCGGGCCAGCGCCAGGAGTCACTGTCGCCCACGGCCCTGCCCGACATCCTCATCACCGACCACCGCCTGCCCGGCATGACCGGCCTGCACCTGGCCCAGTCGATGGTGCTGCACCTGCAGGCCCAGCAGCACCCGCTGCGCTGCCTCATCATCTCGGGCGACACCGACCCGGTCGAGATCGCCCGCATGCACGCCTCGGGCCATGACGTGCTGGCCAAGCCCTTCCGCAGCGAAGTGCTGCTGGAACACCTCCAACGCCTGCGCGCCGAGCGCAGCGCCTGAACCTGATCACACGCCATGCTGACGTTCGATTTGCTCAAGACCGAGGGCCATGCCCGCCGTGGCCGCCTCACCCTCAACCACGGCGTGGTCGAGACCCCCATCTTCATGCCCGTGGGCACCTACGGCACGGTCAAGGGCGTGATGCCGCGCTCGCTCGAAGAGATGGGCGCACAGATCATCCTGGGCAACACCTTCCACCTGTGGATGCGCCCCGGCCTGGACATCATGAAGCAGTTCGGCGGGCTGCACAAATTCGAGGCCTGGCACAAGCCCATCCTGACCGACTCGGGCGGCTTCCAGGTGTGGTCGCTGGGCGAGATGCGCAAGATCAGCGAAGAAGGCGTGCGCTTTGCCTCGCCGGTCAATGGCGATAAGCTGTTCCTCACGCCCGAGATCAGCATGCAGATCCAGACCATCCTGAACTCGGACATCGTCATGCAGTTCGACGAGTGCACGCCGTACTGGAAGGGCGACAAGTCGCTGGGCCACATCACCACCGAAAAAGAAGCCCGCGCCTCGATGGAACTCAGCCTGCGCTGGGCCAAGCGCTGCCAGACCGAGTTCGAGAAGCTGCAAAACCCCAACGCGCTGTTTGGCATCGTGCAAGGCGGCATGTTCGAGCACCTGCGTGAAGAATCGCTGGCCGCCCTGGTGGACATGGACCTGCCCGGCTACGCGGTGGGCGGTGTGAGCGTGGGCGAGCCCAAAGACGAAATGATGCGGGTGATGAACCACATCAGCCCGAAGCTGCCCACCCACAAGCCGCGCTACCTGATGGGCGTGGGCACGCCCGAAGACCTGGTGGCCGGCGTGGCCGCGGGCATCGACATGTTCGACTGCGTGATGCCCACCCGCAATGCGCGCAACGGCCACCTGTTCACCCGCTTCGGTGACCTGCGCCTGCGCAACAGCCGCAACAAGGCCGACGAGCGCCCCATCGACGAGACCTGCAGCTGCTACACCTGCGCGAACTTCAGCCGCGCCTACCTGCACCACCTCGACCGCTGCGGCGAGATGCTGGGCCCGATGCTGACCACCGTGCACAACCTGCACTACTACCTCAACCTGATGAAGGAAGTGCGCGAGGCGCTCGATGCCGGCCGCTTCGCCGCCTTCCAGCAGCAGTTCGCCGCCGACCGCGCGCGCGGCGTCTGACCCAAACCCGCACCATGGCCTGGCTCAAGCGCCTCCTGATCTGGCTGGCAACTTGGCTCGTCGGGCTGGTGCTGCTGTTCGAAGAGTGGGGCTGGGAACACCTGGCCGCCGCCATGGCCTGGCTAGGCCGCTGGCCGGGCCTGCGACACCTCGAGGCCCTGATCAGACGGCTGCCGCCCTATGCCGCGCTGGCCATGTTCGCCGCGCCCGTGCTGGCCTTGCTGCCCGTGAAGCTGCTGGCTTTGTACTGGATCAGCCAGGGGCATGCCGCCCTGGGCGTCTTGGTGATCGTGTCGGCCAAGTTGTTGGGCACTGCCGTGCTGGCGCGCCTGTTTGGCCTGACCCAGCCCGCATTGATGCGCCTTGCTTGGTTCGCCCGGCTGTTCCGTCGCTGGATGACCTTCAAGACCAGGGTGCTGGCCGACGTCCGCGCGTCACGTGCTTGGCGGTCTTGGTTGCGCGCCAGGCAGCAGGTCCGTCGCGCGATCGACCGGGCCGCGGCTTGGGTGCGGCGTCACTGGCGCTGAAGGTACAGGTCAGCCACGACAGGCCGGTGCTCCGAGGCGATCGCACCACCCACCTGTGTGCGGGCCACGGCCACGTCCTCTGAAACGAGGATGTGATCGATGCGCGAAAACGACCACCCACTGATCAACGAGTGGCCGTGGGTGTAGCCCCAGCCCCAAGACGCACTGCGCCAGGCATCCCTGAAACCTGTCTGGGCGATCTGCTGCACCACCCGAGAGTGCTCCGGGGCATTGAAATCGCCTGCAATGACACACGGCTTGGGGCAGCTGCGCACGGCCGCGGCCACCGCGGCCGACTCTGCCAGCCGCACCTCCAGGTTCATCCGCCACAGTGGAACACCCTTGGCCCCCAACTGCCGCAAAGCGTTGAGGCCAGACCTGGGGGTCATGAAATGCAGCGTGATCACATTGAGTGGATGGCCTTGCACATCCAGCACGCACTGGAAGTAGTTGAAACCGAAACCGCTGGGCGCGGTCAATTTGTCGTCACAGCGCACGAACGGGTATCGGCTGAAGATGACGTACTGGCCCACGTTGCGGATGGCTCGACCACCAGCGAGTCGCTGGAAGTCTTCTGGATGCTGACCCTCATGGGCCAGCAACATCTCTGCCGCTTGGGTCACCAGCACATCGGGGTTGAACCAATTCACCTCGTGGGCCAATTCGGCTGGCCCCAAAGGCAACCGGTTGAGCAACACCGACTTCACGTTGTAAGACATGACCCGCACGGGCACTCGCCCTGACTCGCCCCGTCCCATGGTGAAGCCCGCAATGGGCCCCAGCACCAGGACCATGGGCAACACACCGGCCAGCGCCCAGCGCCAACCCAATGGCAACATCGAGAGCCACAACAACCCCATCGGCCATGCCAGCAAGGGCAGTGGCAGGTACTGCAGCGCAGACAGATCGGGCCAACGCTCAGGGTCGTGGCGCAAAAATGCCCACAAGGTCAGAAGCACCAACATGGCGACGCCCCACAGCAGTAGCCGCATCCAGCCCTTGGGCAAGATCTCAATGCGCCAGAACGATCCCATGTGAGTGCGTCATCACCAGAATTGCCAGTTGCCGGTCAGGAGCACCCAGGCCCCCAACACCCCGTTGGTCACAGCATGGCACAGGATGGCCATCCACAGCGAGCGCGAATGGCGGTAAACCGCGGCAAACAGCATGCCGGCGATGAACGCCGCCACCCACTGGTTGTGCACCAAGGTGAAGGCCACACTCGAGATCACCATGGCCTTGAGGCTGACAGCCTCGGGCGCCACGCGCTCGAAATCGGGGTTGTCGATCCAGCGCATCAGCCAGGAGCGCCAAAACAGCTCTTCCATCACGGGCACCACCAGCGTGGCGCCCACCCAGCGGGCCACCACGAGCGGCCAGATCAGCTGACCTTCGGCATCCACCGGCTTGAACACCGCCGTGGGCTGGCCCATGACCATCCAAGGCTGGTTGAGCTCGATCCACAGGGCAAAGAGCACGACACCCGCCAACACCGACACGGCCACGGAGGACAGCCGCCCAGGCGCCCCCGGCCGGGCAAAGGTGTGCAACTCGCTGTAGTGGCGACGCAGGTGGATGAGGCTGTAGCCCACGGTGACCGTGGACACCGCGTAAATCCAGCGGCTGTCGATCGCGCCGCCATCAGGCAACGCGCCACGGATGACCAGCAAGATCATGAACAGGACGAACGGGGCCTGTCTGACCAGCACGGCGGGCGGAAACTTGTCCATCATGTGGGGCGCTCAGGTTCTGTGGCTGATCCCGGATTCAACCATGAGCCCGTGTCAGGCCGACGCGCCGCGCCAACGCCGCCACAAGCCCAGGGCATCGCCCACGACCTCGGGGTGTGCCCGCCCGGCCCACAGCAGCCACAGCACCTGGCTCGCCGCCGTGGCGGCCATCACCTGCGCCAGCGACCAGCCGGCCGCCAGCAAGGCAGACACCACCACGCTGACCACCAGGATGAACAGCGCATTGAGCAGGTTGTTGGCCCCCACCACGCGGGCCCGGCGGTCACCATCGGCCTGGGCCTGCATGCGGGCATACCAGGGCACGCTGAACCAGGCCATGCCCACCGACATCAAGCCCAGGTCAACCAGCCCCCAGACGTGGCTGGGGTGGGCCTGCCAGGTGGCCAGGCTGTAGGCCTGCACGGCCGCCATCGACGGGTCGGCCGCGATGCTGGCCACCACGCGCGCCAGGTCGGCGGCGAACACCACCATCATCACGCCGCCGGGCAGCACCAGGCCCAGGTCAGGCCGGTGGCCTGCGTCGGTGCGCGACAGGCGCTCACAGCTCAAGGCCCCCAGGGCGATGCCCAGCGTGGTGACGACCAGCAGCACCGCCGCCACCTCGGGTGCCGCGTGCAGCACATCCTTGGCGATGGCCGGAAACAGGCTGAACATCACCGAACCAAAGGCCCACATCCACGACACGCCCATCAGCGCCCACCACAGGCGGGGCTCGCGGCGCACCTCGCCCACGATCTGCGTGGCCGATCGCCACAGCTGCCAGTCGAGGTGCAAGCCAGGTGACGCGGCCGGTGTGCGCGGCACCTGCCGGGCACACCACCAGCCCGCCAGCGCCACGCCCACCAGGCCCGCGATGGTGACCCACAGCCCGCCGTGTTGCTCGGGGTGCGCGGCCACCTGGCCCATGCTGACCCCGCCCGCCACCGTGCCCAGCAAGATGGCGGTAAAAGTGCCGGTCTCCAGCAGGCCGTTGCCGCCCACCAGCTCGTGATCGGCCAGGTGGCGCGCCGGGTAGGCGTACTTGAGCGTGGAAAACAGCGTGACGTGCACGCCAGACAGCAGCACACTCAGCAGCAGGCCGGCCACCGACTGCTGCCACAGCGACCAGCCCGCCAGCACCATCATCGCCAGCTCGGCCAGCTTGCCCCAGCGCATCAGCCGGTCTTGGTCGAAGCGATCAACCACCTGCCCGGCCAGCACCGACCACAGCACCGACGGCAGGATGAAGATGCCACCCAACACCGGCCCCACCTGCTCGGGCGGCAGCCACGGCACCCGCACCTGGTAGGTGAGCACCAGCACCACCACGAACTTCAACAGGTTGTCGTTGAACGCCCCGGCAAACAGCATCCAGAAGAACGGGGCGTAGCGGCGCTGCCCCAGCAGCTGGAACTGGTGCGGCTGGCGGGTGTCGTCAGCAGGCGTGCTCATGGGCTGGGCGCATCCAGCAGGGCCTGCACGCGGCGCTGCAGGTCATCGAGCTGCACCTGGCCGGCCGGGATGGCCTCGCCCACCGACAGGCCCACATGGTTGAACACCCCACGGCGGAACGGCTTGCTCATGGCCGCGCCATCGATGCGCGAGAAGTACGAGCCCCACAGGTTGTGCAGCGCGGCGGGCACCACGGGCACCGGGTGCGTCTCCAAGATCTTGAGGATGCCCGGCTTGAACGGCGCCATCTTGCCGTCGCGGGTGATGGCGCCTTCGGGGAACAGGCACAGCAGGTCGCCATTGGCCAGCACCTCGCGGGCCCGCACGAAGGCCTGCTCGTAGGCCTCGGGGTCTTCTTTCTGCGGGGCGATCGGGATGGCCTTGACCGCGCGGAAGAACCAGCCCAGCGCCTTGGACTTGAAGATGCGGTGGTCCATCAGGAACACCATGGGGCGTGGGCTGCACACCCCCAGGATCACGGCATCCACGAAGCTGACGTGGTTGCACACCAAGATGGCCGCACCATCTGAGGGCAGGTGCTCATCGCCCTTGACCTTGAGCCGGTAGACCACGCGGGTCACCACCAGCATCACCAGGCGGATGATGTATTCGGGCATCAGCCAAAACAGGTAGCCCACCACCAGCACGTTGAGCAGCGCCGTCACGCCAAACACCTCGGGCACGCTCAGGCCTGCACCCAGCAAGGCCCCGGCGATCAGGCTGCTGGCGATCATGAACAGCGCATTGAGGATGTTGTTGGCAGCGATGATGCGGGCGCGGTGGCTGGGCTGGGCACGCAGCTGGATCAGGGCGTACATGGGCACGCTGTACAGACCTGCACTGAAGGCCAGCAAGGCCAGGTCGGCCATCACATGCCAGTGCACGGGGTTGGCCAGGAAGGTGGCCACATCCAGCAGCGGCGCACCGGCCGCGTGGGACAGGCCGTGCGAGCTGGCATACAGGTCCAGCGCAAACACGGTCATGCCGATGGCACCCACCGGCACCAGGCCGATCTCGACATGGCGGTGCGACAGGGTTTCGCAGATCAGCGAACCGATGGCGATGCCCACCGAGAACACCACCAGCAGCAGCGAGGCCACGTGTTCGTCGCCGCCCAGCACGTCGCGGGCGAACGAGGGGAACTGCGCCAAGAACACGGCGCCGAAGAACCACATCCACGAGATGCCCAGCAGCGAGCGGAACACGCTGGGGTACTGCGCCGCCAGCTTGAGGTTGCGCCAGGTCTCGGTGGCCGGGTTCCAGTTGACCTTCAAACCGGGATCGGACGAGGGCGAGGTGGGCACGCGTTGCGCCATCAGCCAGCCGGCCACGGCCACCACCAGGCAGCTGACCGACACCCAGGTGGCACCCGTCTGCGGGATGGCCATCAGCAGGCCGCCCACCACGTTGCCCAGCAAGATGGCCACGAAGGTGCCCATCTCGACCATGCCGTTGCCACCGGTGAGCTCGCGCTCGCTCAAGTGCTGCGGCAAGTAGGCGTACTTCACCGGCCCGAACAACGTGGAGTGCAAGCCCATCAGGAACACGCACACCAGCAGCAGCGGCACCCACTGGGCCACAAAGCCCACGGTGGCCAGGCCCATGATGGCGATCTCCAGCAGCTTGACGCGCCGCATGATCAGCGCCTTGTCGTACTTGTCGGCCCACTGCCCGGCCGTGGCCGACAGCAGCACAAAGGGCAGGATGAACAGCGCGCCGATCACCAGGCCGGCCAGCTTGGGTGGCAGCCATGCCAGTTGCAAGTGGTAGGTCACCAGCACCGTGAACGCGAACTTGAAGAGGTTGTCGTTGGCCGCGCCCAGGAACTGGGTGAAGAAGAACGGCGCGAAACGGCGCTGGCCCAGCAGCGCGAACTGGCCGGTGGGCGACGGGGATGCTGATGACACGGGACTCACCTCTTTGATTGACGGGTCAGCGGCTCAGGCAGCGCGACGGTTTGCGCGCACGCACACCCATCCCCTGTCCGCCGACCTGATTGGACAACATTTCGGCATGTGAAGGCCTGGACTTGAACCCTGGGGCCCACGCACGGCCCTCACTCGCGGGATCACCGGATGACCCACTGGGCCTCGCCCAGGCCTGAGCGCACCAGCCAGTCGAACACGGCATCGACCGTGGTGGTGCGGATGCGGTTGGTGAAGCGCAGGTAGGCAGGGTGGTCATCGAAGCTCACGTTGGCCATGCTCAGGCGGGCTCCCAGCCGCGTCAAGGTAGACAGGTGCAACTCGGTGGGCTCGAAGCCCTGCTGACGCAACCAGCCCTGTGCCGCCACGCGGCTGCTGCCCCGGTCGTTCATGGCCACCGCCAGGGTCTCGACGGCCCATTGATTGCTCTGCTGGTGGTCTTGCGCCCAGGGGTAGGCCACCATGCTGTACGAGCGGGTGTGCACCCCAGCGGCCATGAAGGGCTCGCGCAGGTAGGGCAGCAGCTTCTCGGCCACATCGGCACGCAGGGGCACCACACCGGCCACGTACTGGTAGGGGCTATCAAGGAAGAAGTCGCCAATGCCTTCGCGGTACACCGAGGCCTCGGCGGTGCCGCAGTGGTTGAGCTTGTGCAGCACCCGCCAGGCATCCCCCTCTTTGTAGGCCAGGCCCAGGTGGGAGTAGCGCAGGCTGTAGGCCGACAGGTCTTGCCCGGCGCGCGCCAGCACCACCACCTTGGCGCCCGAGGCGTTGAGCCGCTGCACCGTGCGGTCGGCCAGGCTCAGGCCCTGGGTGACGGCCGACACCGTCAGCGTTTGGGCGGTGCACGGGCGGCCCGCCCAGGCGGGTGCGCTGGCCATCAGGCTGAGGCTGCTCAAAGCAGCTGCGGCCAGGATGGTGCGGCGCAGCCATCGCCCCAAAAGGTCAGGCGCCCGAGCTGACTCACGTTGGGATGGCTCGCAGCGCTGCATGCCACGGCCATGGCCGCCCCTTGCCGCAAGCTCACGTTCTGGCATCGACATGGCGATCTCCTTTCAGCGCAGCACGCGCTCGTGGTGCAACAAGGCCTGGCCCAGCGCATTGGGGATCAGCGCCAGCACCTCGCCGGCGGTCGAGATCACCCACCCGGCCGAGACCACGGTGACGGTGAGCACCGTGCCCACGCCCACCGAGGCCACCCCGGCGGCGGTCGACAGCACCTTCACCGAGAAGCGCGCCCCATCGCTGGCCCGCTGCAGCACCCACACCGTGCCCTCGGCCACGACGGT
>Ga0228699_1000740_pt1 | contig 21434 bp, 18 predicted proteins | sample McNCre217_Aug_MG_FD_178016 | JGI IMG/M metagenome (GOLD analysis project Ga0228699, IMG submission 178016) | Freshwater microbial communities from McNutts Creek, Athens, Georgia, United States - 2-17_Aug_MG | ecosystem: Environmental > Aquatic > Freshwater > Creek | place: USA: Georgia... | reverse complement strand
ACCACCTGGTCAAGCTGGCCAAGCGCGTGTCGGCCCTGGCCAAGCAGGCCGATGTGGACGGCATCGTCATCACCCACGGCACCGACACGCTGGAAGAGACCGCCTACTTCCTGACGCTGACCGTGCACACCAACAAGCCCATCGTGGTGGTGGGCTCGATGCGCCCGGGCACGGCCCTCTCGGCCGATGGTGCGCTCAACCTCTACAACGCCGTGGCCACGGCCGCCGCACCGGCTGCCGCGGGCAAGGGCGTGCTGGTGACGATGAACGACGAGATCCTCTCGGGCCGCGATGTGGCCAAGACCGTCAACATCCGCCCCGATGCCTTCAAGAGCCCCTGGGGTGACTTGGGGATGGTGGTGGAAGGCCAGACCTACTGGTTCCGCGCCCCCGTCAAACGCCACACCCTGGGCAGCGAGTTCGACATCGACAAGATCGATGCGCTGCCGCAAGTCGAGATCGTCTACGGCTCGGGCAACGCCTCGGCCACGGCTTACCAGGCTTACGCCAACGCCGGCGCCAAGGCCCTGATCCATGCGGGCACGGGCAACGGCTCGGTGTCCAACGCCGTGGTGCCGGCCCTGCGCGAACTGCGCGCCAAGGGCATCCAGATCATCCGCTCCTCGCGGGTGGTCGGCGGCGGCTTCGTGATCCGCAACGCCGAGCAACCGGACGACCAGTACGACTGGGTCGCCGCGCACGACCTGAACCCGCAGAAGGCCCGCATCCTCGCCGCCCTCGCGCTGACCCAGACCACCGACGCCAAGTCCATCCAACGCATCTTCCTGGAGTACTGAGATGACCCGCACCTTCTTCCGCACCGGCCTGATCGCCACGGCCGCCCTGATCGCTGCCACTGCCCAAGCCCAGTCGAGCAACGTCACCGTCTACGGCATCATGGACCTGTTCGTGCAGTACGGCCACGGTGGCGCCGGCACGCAAACCGCCGTCCAATCGGGTGGCGTGAGCGGCTCGCGCCTGGGCTTCAAGGGCACCGAAGACCTGGGCAATGGCGTGCAGGCCAAGTTCCAGCTGGAGCAAGGCATCAGCGCCGACACCGGCGCCCAGGCCAGCAGCACCTCGGCCTGGAACCGCCAGGCCTGGGTGGGCCTGTTCTCGCAGCAACTGGGCTCGCTGACGGCCGGTCGCCAGACCCTGCCGCACTACGACATCCTCGACAACCACGACACCTTCGGCACGGGTGCCGGCTCGGTGTCGTCCAGCGGCATCCTGAACTACACCAGCCGCGGCAACAACAGCCTGAAGTACACCAGCCCCACCGTGGGTGGCTTCCAGGCCATGGCCTTTGCCTCGCTGGGTGAAGCCACCACCCCGCACGGCGACAGCGACAACAAGTACAGCGTGGGCGGCACCTACGCCGCTGGCCCGCTGAGCGCCGGCGTGGCCTACAACGTGTTCAAGCCGGCCACCACCGGCGTGGACGCCAAGTACGCCCTGCTGACCGCCTCGTACGACCTGGGTGTGGCCAAGCTGGCCGGCGCGCTGCAGTCGATCCGCAACTTCGGCAATGCCGACAACGTGGACCGCACCGAGGTGATGGTGGGCGTGAACGTGCCCCTGTCGGAAACCCACACGCTGAGCGCCCAGGTGGGTGGCAACCGTGTGGCCCACACCAGCGGTGGCGACGCCGTGCAGTGGAGCCTGGGCGACACCATCGTGCTGAGCAAGCGCACCAAGGTGTACGCGGTGGCCTCCTTCATCAACAATGGCAGCAACACCGCCTACTCGACCAACACGGCCACGGCCAACGGCCCGACCACCACGGCCGGCAAAGACGTGAGCAGCCTGCAAGTCGGTATCCGGCACGCCTTTTGATTGAGGCTTGAGCAGGGGGTGGGCGCCGCCTGCCCCCTGCGAACCAAGGATTGATGATGAGCTACCAATGGAACTGGTCCGTCTTTGCACAAGAGACGGTGGTGGGCGACGGCAGCACCTACGCGGGCTGGATGCTCGCCGGCCTGAAGATGACGGTCACGGTCTCGCTGTGCGCCTGGGTGCTGGCCCTGGTGATGGGCGCGATCGTGGGCGTGCTGCGCACCGTGCCCCACAAGGGCTTGCGCGGCGCGGCCACGGCCTACGTCGAGGTGCTGCGCAACATCCCCTTGTTGGTGCAGCTGTTCATCTGGTACTTCATCATCCCCGAGCTGCTGCCCACGGCCTGGGGCAACGCCATCAAGCAGCTGCCACCTGATGCGCAGCAGCTCGGTGCGGCCATCCTGTGCCTGGGCCTGTTCACCTCGGCGCGCGTGAGCGAGCAGGTGCGCGCCGGCATCGAGAGCCTGCCCATCGGCCAGACCCGCGCCGCGCTGGCGCTGGGCCTGACGCTGCCGCAGGCCTACCGCCTGGTGCTGCTGCCCATGGCGTTCCGCCTGATCGTGCCGCCGCTCACCTCCGAGTTCCTCAACATCTTCAAGAACTCGGCCGTGTGCTCGACCATCGGCCTGCTGGAGCTGGCCGCGCAAGGCCGCCAGCTGGTGGACTACACCGCGCAGCCGTACGAATCGTTCATCGCGGTCACGCTGATGTACCTGCTGATCAACGTCGTGGTCATGGGCCTGATGGGCTTGCTCGAACGCAAGACCAAGGTGCCGGGCTACATGGGCCAGTGAGCCGAAGGAGCACACCATGGCATACGAATTCGACTGGTCGTCCATCCCTGGCTCGATCCCCTTCCTGATGGAAGGCCTGGGCGTGTCGCTCAAGATCACCGCCTGCGCCCTGGTGGTGGGCATGGTCTGGGGCACGGTGCTGGCCATGATGCGGCTGTCGCCCGTGGCGCCGCTGCGCTGGTTCGGCACGCTGTACGTCAACCTCTTCCGCTCGGTGCCGCTGGTGATGGTGCTGTTGTGGTTCTTCTTGCTGATCCCGCAGCTGCTGCAGCAGGTGTTCAGCCTGTCGCCGGCCACCGATGTGCGGCTGACCTCGGCCATGGTGGGCTTCGCGCTGTTCGAATCGGCCTACTACGCCGAGATCATCCGCGCGGGCATCCAGTCGGTGCCCAAGGGCCAGCTGGCCGCCGCCACCGCGCTGGGCCTCAGCCGCCTGCAGGCCATGCGCCTGGTCATCCTGCCGCAAGCCCTGCGCAACATGGTGCCGCTGCTGCTCACGCAGGCCATCGTGCTGTTCCAGGACACCTCGCTGGTGTACGTCTCGGCCCTGGCCGACTTCTTCGGCGCCGCCTACAAGGTGGGCGACCGCGACGGCCGCCTGGTGGAGCTGCTGCTGTTCGCCGGTGCCGTGTACTTCGTGTTGTGTTTTGCCCTCTCGCGCCTGGTGCAGTTGCTGCAAAAGCCCCGCGTCCAGCACTGACCCCCACCTTCGAGTTTGGAGTCCCCCATGATCAAGATCGAAAACGTCTCGAAGCACTACGGCGCCTTTCAGGTGCTGACCGACTGCTCCACCACCGTCAACAAGGGCGAAGTGGTGGTGGTGTGCGGGCCCTCGGGTTCGGGCAAGTCCACGCTGATCAAGACCGTCAACGGGCTGGAGCCCATCCAGGGCGGCCGCATCTTCGTGGACGGCACCCAGGTCAATGACCCCAAGACCAACCTGAGCCGGCTGCGCAGCCGCGTGGGCATGGTGTTCCAGCACTTCGAGCTGTTCCCCCACCTCACCATCACCGAAAACCTGACGCTGGCGCAGATCCACGTGCTGGGCCGTGGCAAGGACGAGGCCACCACCAAGGGCCTGGCCCTGCTGGAGCGCGTGGGCTTGAAGGCCCATGCCCACAAGAAGCCCGGCCAGCTCTCGGGCGGCCAGCAGCAGCGCGTGGCCATTGCGCGCGCGCTGTGCATGGACCCCATCGTCATGCTGTTTGACGAGCCCACCTCGGCGCTCGACCCCGAGATGGTGGGCGAGGTGCTCGACGTGATGACCGAGCTGGCCCAAGAGGGCATGACCATGATGTGCGTCACGCACGAAATGGGCTTTGCCAAGCGCGTGGCCGACCGCGTGATCTTCATGGACGCCGGCCGCATCGTCGAAGACCGCCCCAAGGCCGAGTTCTTCGAGGCCCCGAATTCGGAGCGCGCCCAGCAGTTCCTGGCGCGCATCCTGCACCACTGATCCCCCTGCGAGGTCCGGCTGTTTCGCTCACCGGCCTTCGCAAGGGGCCCGGTGTGGCCGACCTCATCCCTGTCTTGTTTGACGTTCACATCAACACGCTGAGGAAACCATGAGCCACACCCCCCACCCCACCAGTGAAAGCGGCGCCCGCCTGCCCTCGTACCTGAACGCGGCCGACCCCGGCCCCTGGGCGATGTTCTTGCAGCAGCTTGACCGCGTGGAGCCCCACCTGGGCGAGCTGGCCCGCTGGACCGACACCCTGCGCCGCCCCAAGCGCACGCTGGTGGTCGATGTGCCGGTGCGCATGGACGATGGCCGCATCGAGCACTTCGAGGGCTTTCGGGTGCAGCACAACCTCTCGCGGGGCCCGGGCAAGGGCGGCGTGCGCTTCCACCCTGCGGTCAACCTGTCTGAGGTGATGGCGCTGTCGGGCTGGATGACGGTGAAGAACGCCGCCGTGAACCTGCCGTATGGCGGCGCCAAGGGCGGCGTGCGGGTGGACCCCGCGCAACTCAGCCGCGGCGAGCTGGAGCGCCTGACCCGCCGCTACACCAGCGAGCTGGGCCACTTCATCGGGGCCGAGCGCGACATCCCCGCGCCCGATGTGGGCACCAACGACCAGGTCATGGCCTGGATGATGGACACCCACGCCATCAACCACGGCGGCATGGAGACCGGCGTGGTCACCGGCAAGCCCGTGAGCATGGGCGGCAGCCTGGGCCGCCGCGACGCCACGGGCCGTGGCTGCTTCGTCGTGGCCCGCGAGGCCATGCAGCGCCTGGGCCTGACGCTGGCCGGCGCCCGCGTGGCCGTGCAAGGCTTTGGCAACGTGGGCAATGCGGCGGCGCGCATCTTCCACGACGAAGGGGCGCGCATCGTGGCCATCCAGGACATGGCCGGCACCCTGGTCAACGAGGCCGGCATCGATCCGCATGCGCTGCTGCGGCACCTGCGCCAAGACGGCGGCAGCTGGGCCAACTACCCCGAAGCCACCCTGGTGGAGCGCGACGCCCTGTGGGGCATCGATTGCGAGGTGCTGGTGCCCGCCGCCCTGGAGGGCCAGATCACCCGCGACAACGCGCACCAGATCCGCGCCAAATTGGTGGTGGAAGGCGCCAACGGCCCCACCACCCCCGAAGCCGAAGATCTCCTGCACGAGATGGGCTGCACCGTGCTGCCCGATGTGCTGGCCAACGCGGGTGGGGTGACCGTGAGCTACTTCGAATGGGTGCAAAACGCCACCAGCTTCTTCTGGACCGAGGCCGACATCCACGCCAAGCTCGACCGCGTGCTGTCCGAGGCCTTTGATGGCGTGTGGCAGCGCGCCCAGGCCCAGGGCGTGAACCTGCGCACCGCCACCTTCATCACGGCCTGCTCGCGCGTGCTCGAAGCGCGTGCGCTGCGCGGGCTGTACCCTTGAGCCCTGCCCGCCCTCACCCACGCTGATGCCCCAGCCCCCCGCCGACACCCCCCTCCACGAGCCCGCCTTGCTCAACAGCCGCGAGGCGATGGCCAGCGAGCGGCTGTCGCTGGGGGCGGTGCTGTCGCGCAGCCGCAAGCTGCTGATCGGGGCGCTGTCGGGCGTGGCCATCGTCACCGTCGGGGTGCTGGGCTACCAGGCCGCGTGGAACCAGGGCGTGGCCGCCGTGCGCAGCAACGCCAACCACCGGCTGGAGCTGTTCGCCTCGGCACTCGAAGGCATGCTCAACCGGCTGGAGCACGTGCCGGCCACCATCCAGCTCAACCGCGACGTGGTGGCCTTGCTGCAGCCGCGCAGCGGGCCGGCCTCGGCCGAGGCCGTCAACAGCTACCTCAAGCAGCTCAACCAACAGCTGGGCAGCATGGCCGTGTACGTCATCAACGTGCGCGGCCAGGTGGTGGCGGCCAGCAACGCGGGCGCGCCCGGCACCTTCGTGGGCGAAGACCTGTCGTTCCGGCCGTACTTCATCGAGGCGCTGTCGGGCCAGGTGGGCCGCCACTTCGCCATCGGCAACACCAGCAAGCAGCCGGGCTACTACCTGGCCAACCCCATCCGCGACCAGGGCCGCGTCATCGGCGTGGCCGTCATCAAGATCTCGCTGGCGCCGCTGGCCCAGGCCTGGGCCATGCTGGGCGTGCCCGCCTTCATTGCCGATGACAACCAGGTCATCATCCTGTCGTCTCAAGCCGAGTGGCTGTACCAGGCCCTGAGCGAACAAGGCCTGGACCGCGTGGTCGACTTCCAGATCCGCCAGCTCTACCTCAACGCCCGGCCCCGCCGCTTTGCCGCCGGCGAAGCGCTGCAGGCCGCCAGCAGCCCCGATGCCGCCAGCGCCCACGAGGGCCTGCTGGTGCCGGGTGCGCCGCTGGGCGCCAACCTGGGCCGCACCGTGCTGGCCCAAAGCAAGCCCTTGCCCAAGATGCACTGGACGCTGTGGGTCTTCACCGATGTCGACCCCGTGCGCAAACAAGCCGTGAGCGCCAGCCTGCTGACCGCCGTGGTGGCGGGCTTCCTGGTGCTGGTGTGGGTGGCCATCGCGCAGCGCCAGCGCATCGTGCGGCAAAAGCTGGCCACCAAGCGCATGCTGGAGCGCGCCAACGCCGAGCTGGAAAGCAAGGTGGCCCGCCGCACCAGCGCCCTGGCCCAAACCAACGAGCGCCTGCGCCACGAGGTGGCCGAGCGCGTGCAGGCCGAGCTCACGCTGCGCGAGGCGCAAGACGAGCTGGTGCAGGCCGCCAAGCTGGCCGTGGTGGGGCAGATGTCGGCCAGCATCACCCACGAGATCACCCAGCCGCTGGGCGCCATCCGCACGCTCACCGGCAACTCGCAGGCCTTTTTGGATCGGGGCGACCACGACACCGTGCGCGCCAACCTGGGCCTCATCGCCCGGCTGACCGACCAGATGGGCGAGATCGTGCAGTCGCTCAAGGGCTTTGCGCGCAAGGCCCCGCCGCAGCCGCGCAGCACCGACGTGGCCCAGGCCGTCAACAACGCGCTGCTGCTGTTCATGGCCCGCATCCGGCAAGACGACGTCACCCTGGTCAACGACTGCACCGAGGGCCTGGCCCAGGCCTGGTGCGAGCCCAACCGGCTGGAGCAGGTCATCGTCAACCTGCTGGGCAATGCGCTCGATGCCGTGCGCGGCCAGCCCACCCGCACCCTGCGCCTGCACACCGCGCTCGACGGCGAAGGCCGCGTGCTGCTGATGGTCGACGACAGCGGCCCCGGCCTCAGCCCCGAGCTGCGCGAGCGCCTGTTTGCGCCCTTCTTCACCACCAAGCCCCATGGCCACGGGCTGGGCTTGGGCCTGGCGATTTCGCGTGACATCATCCAGTCGTTCGGCGGCGAGCTGCGGGCCGACAACCGCCCCGAAGGCGGCGCCCGCTTCACCGTGGTGCTGCCCGAACGCCACCCGCACGATCTTTCTCCTGCCCCATGACCGCCGCTGCACTCCAGCCCGACACCCTCCTCATCGTCGAAGACGACCCGCACGTGCGCCTGGGCTGCGTGCAGGCCATGCAGCTGGCCAACATCGCCGTCGAAGGTGTGGACAGCGCCGAAGCCGCCCTGCCCCGCCTGGCCCTGGGCCACATCGGCGCGGTGGTGACCGACATGCGCCTGCCCAAGGCCGATGGCCTGAGCCTGATCCGCCTGTGCCAGCAACAAGATCCTGACCTGCCCGTGGTGATGATCACCGGCCATGGCGACATCGACCTGGCCGTCGAGAGCATGCGCGCCGGGGCGTATGACTTCATCACCAAGCCCTTTGCCAGCGAGCGCCTGGTGGACGTGGCCCGCCGCGCCCTCGAAAAGCGCCGCTTGACGCGCGAGATCGCCCGCCTGCGCGAGCAGCTCGACCACGGCGACAGCATCGAGAGCAAGCTCATTGGCCAATCGGCCGCCATGCAGGCGGTGCGCCGCCTGATCGCCGACGTGGCCGATTCGCCCGTGGACGTGCTGGTGCATGGCGAGACCGGCTGCGGCAAAGAGCTGGTGGCCCAGGCGCTGCACGCGGCCTCGTCGCGCCGCAACGGGCCGTACGTGGCGCTCAACTGCGGCGGCATGCCCGACAACCTGCTCGACAGCGAGCTCTTCGGCCACGAGGCCGGCGCCTTCACCGGGGCGCAAAAGCGCCGCGTGGGCAAGATCGAGTTCGCCCACGGCGGCACGCTGTTCTTGGATGAGCTGGAAACCATGCCCATGGGCATGCAGATCAAGCTGCTGCGCGTGCTGCAAGAACGCCAGCTGGAGCGTCTGGGCTCGAACACGCCCATCGCGGTCGATTGCCGCATCGTGGCCGCCACCAAGGACGACCTGATCGAGCGCGGCCGCCAAGGCACCTTCCGCACCGACCTGTACTACCGCCTCAACGTGGTCACCATCCACCTGCCGCCGCTGCGCGAGCGCCGCGACGACATCCCCCTGCTGATGGCGCACTTCGTGGCCCAGGCCGCGCAGCGCTTTGGCCGCCCGCAGCCCGCGCTCAGCGAGGCCCAGCTGGCCGCCCTGGCCCGCCACGACTGGCCGGGCAACGTGCGCGAGCTGCGCAACGTGGCCGACTGCCTGGTGCTGGGCGTGCGCCACGCCGTGCTCGACTCGGTGCAGATCCAGCCCGCAGCCGCCACGGCCGCCCTGCCCGATGCCCAGGGCCTGAGCCTGGCCGAAGCCGTGGAGCGCTACGAGCGCCAGCTGATTGCCACCGCCCTGGCCCAGCACGAGGGCAACGTGGCCCGCGCCGCCGAGGCGCTGAAGGTGGCCAAAACCACGCTGCACGACAAGGTCAAGCGGCTGGGCCTGCACCAGCCCTGAGCAGGTGGCGCAGCCCCCCTGAACAGGCGCGGCGCTGTCCGAACACCCGTCATGGGGCTGTGCGAAGATCGCGCGGCGTGGCGGGCAACGCCCCCACCGCTGACGTACCCAGGGAGCCCCATGAACCACACCACCACCCGCGCCATGCGCAGCGGGCTGATCGCCAGCCTGTGCCTCACCCTCGTTGCCTGTGGCGGCGGTGGTGGCAGCGACGGCGGCACCTCGAACAACTTGAACACCCTGAGCTGGTCCACACCCCAGCGCCTGGGCACCGACACCAACCAGCTGCCCCCGGCCCCCACCGCGCAACCCATAGGCGGCGAGCCCACATCCAGCCTGTGGCTGCGCCTGAGCAACGGCATGACCACGCTGATGCGCAGCCAGGCCAGCGCCTCGGCCCGGGGCCTGGCCAGCACCACCGTGCAAGGCGGCCTGTCGGTGCGCGCCAGCAGCAACGACACCGTGGCCGTGGTGGCCGGCGACCACAGCATGGTGGTCTGGACAGAGACCATCGGCAACGCCATCTCGGCCGATGGCCCCGGCCTGTACGCCCAGGTCAGCGGCCCTGGCATCAGCACTGGCCCCCGCCTGATCTCCGGCAGCTACAGTGGCGACGCCCGCAGCACCACCCCGGTGATCGATGCCAGCGGCAACGCCCGGATCTACTGGGATGAAAGCGGCCAGCCCGGGCTCAACAAGCGGCTGATCAGCAGCAACTGGGTGACCCAGGCGGCCACCGGCCTGTCGCTGAGCGCCCAGGTGCCCCGCCGCCTGTCGGGCCCCGATGGCCAGGGCTGGGTGATGTTCGGGCAAGCGGCCTTGGGCAGCGTGCAACACCAGGCCCGCCCACTCACGGCCGCCAATGGCCTGGGCGCCAGCGCCCGCCTTGACGAGCCCACCGGCAACTGGAGCAGCTTGTCCGCTCTGCGCCTGGCCTCGCCCGAGGCCAACAACGGCTTCACCACCGTGGGCTTCCAGTTCGCCACCGGCAACCCTGACGGCAGCTTCATCATCCGCCGCGCGGTCAATGGCGTGGTGCAAGGCAGCACCCTCACCCTGGCGGCACCGGGCAACGCCCAGCCCAACGGCCGCTACACCGCCCTGGCCACCAGCGCCGGCGGCCAGGCCGTGCTGGCGTGGAGCACCGGCACCAACACCGAAGACACGGCCATCTACGTGGCCCGCCGCAGCGCTGCAGGCGTGTGGGGCAGCGCCAGCCTGCTGGTCAGCCTGCCGGCCTCCAGCGACGGCAACAGCCTGCTCGACGGCCTGAACGCCAACATGGGCCCCAACGGCCAGGCCATGGTCAGCTACGAGGCCCGCAGCGCCACCGGTGCCTTGCCACGCATCCACGCCCTGGTGGCCAACGACGGCGCAGTCTGGTCGGCCGACACCACGCTCACCTACAGCGGCTACGCCGTGCAAGCCGTGGTGGGCGCCGTCACCGCGTTCAACGCCGCGGGCACCCCCGGCGTGCTGCAGCTGGTCAACACCACGGCGCAAGGCGACTTCTACCCCGTCACGGTGCTGATGTCGACCTGGGCCAACAACCGCTGGACGTCCACCGCGCTGGCCACCGACATCGAGCTGCCCTACATCGGCAACACCCTGCTGGGCCAGATCCGCCTGGCCCCCTCGGGCAGCAACGGCTGGCTCGCCCTGTGGGACCAAGGCAGGGGCCCGGGCGACAGCCTCGGCTACCGCGAGCTGTGGGCCAGCGAGTTCCGTTGAGCGGGCTGCGGCACAATCCGCCCCCATGCCGCGCATCTTCACCCTGCTTTGCCACTGGCCGCTGAGCCTGCTGCACGCGCTGGGCGCCACCATGGGCTGGGTGGCCTACCTGGCTTCGCCCAGCTACCGCCGCCGCCTGGCTGCCCACAGTGCCGCCGCTGGCCTCACCCTGCGCCAGCGCTGGGCCGCCGTGGGCCACGCCGGCAAGCTCGTGGGCGAGCTGCCCTTCATCTGGGGCCGCCCGCAAGACGAGGCCCTGGGCGCGCGCGTGCACTGGGTCGGCCAAGATGAGCTGGCCCGCGCCGTGGCCGCAGGCAAGGGCGTGATGGTGCTCACCCCGCACGTGGGCGCCTTCGAGGTGGTGGCCCAGGCCTATGCCGAAGCCTTTGGCGCCGAGCGCCCCATGACCGCCCTCTACCGCCCCGCCAAGCAGGCCTGGCTGGCCGACATGATGCGCATCTCGCGCCTGCGCCCCGGCCTGCACACCGGCCCCGCCACCCTGGCCGGCGTGCGCCAGATGCTGCGCGCCTTGAAGCGTGGCGACACCGTGGGCATCCTGCCCGACCAGGTGCCGCCCGAAGGCATGGGCGTGTGGGCCCCCTTCTTTGGCCGCCCGGCCTACACCATGACCATGGCCGCCAAGCTCGTGTCGCAAACCGGCTGCGCCGTGGTGGTGATGCGCGCCGAGCGCCTGGGGCTGCTGCAGCGCCTGCGCCAGGGCTGCCTGTACGTGGTGCACGCCCAGCGCGTCGGCGCCGACGACGAGGCCGTGCTGGCCAGCACCGACCCCACCGCCGCCGCCACCGTGGTCAACCGGCTGATGGAGCGCTGCATCCTCGCCCTGCCCGAGCAGTACCTCTGGGGCTACAACCGCTACAAGGGCCCGCGCGCCGAGATCCTCACCTCCGCCGGGGGCGGCGAGGCATGACGCAGCTGCTCAAAGACCTGCCGATCCGCCTGGCGCTCGGCCTGCTGTGGCTGCTGCATTTCCTGCCGCTGCCCGTGCTGGCGGCCTTCGCACGCGGCCTCGGCGCCCTGCTCTACCGCCTGGCCAAATCACGCCGCAAGGTGGGCCTGCGCAACCTGGAGCTCTGCTTCCCGCACCTGCCCTTGGCCGAGCGCGAGGCCCTGCTCAAAGCCCACTTCGGCTGGCTCACGCAAAGCCTGCTCGACCGCGCCGTGCTGTGGTGGGCCTCGCCCGCGCGCATCAAGCGCCTCATCCACATCGAGGGCGACATCGGCCTGGCCGAGCGCGAATGGGCCACCCACCAGCGCGCCACCATGTGGCTGTGCCCGCACTTCGTCGGCCTGGATGTGGCCGGCGCCAGCATCTTGCTGTGCCAACAGCAGCCGGGCGCCTCGATCTACCAGTCGCAGTCCAACCCGCTGATGGACAAGCTGATGAAGCGCGGCCGCCTGCGCTTTGGCAACGCCGAGATCTTTCCCCGGCAAGACAGCATCAAGCCGCTGTTGCGCGCTGTGAAATCGGGCGCCGGTTTCTTCAACCTGCCCGACATGGATTTCGGCATGCAGGATGCGGCCTTCGTGCCCTTCTACGGCATCCCGGCGGCCACGCTGCTGGCGCCCTCGCGCCTGTCGCGCATGCTCAACATGGTGGTGCAGCCCGTGATCGCCGAGATCCTGCCCGGTGGGCGCGGGTGGAAGGTCACGTTCCTGCCGCCGCTCGAAGGCTTCCCCACCAAGGACGCCGAGGCCGACACCGCCGCGCTCAACCGCTACATCGAGCAGCAGATCGCCCTGCAGCCTGCGCAATATTTGTGGGTGCACAAGCGTTTCAAAACCCGCCCTGAGGGGCAACCCGGCCTCTACTGAGCTCAAGCTCGCGCTCCCGCCTGCCGATATTTCTGGCCAGGAGGGCGCCCCGTCACGCTGCGGCATTGGCACCCTCAACATCGCTTGAGGAGTGCAGAGTCATGAACTGGATGTCGTGGTTGCGGGGGTTTTCGATCCGGGCCAGGCTGGCCGCCTGTGTGGCGCTGGTGGTGGGCATCGGCCTGAGCATCGGCGGGGTGATGAGCCTGCAGCTGCACCGCATCCAAGGCGAGTTCGACACCTTCTCGCAAAAAGAATTCGGCGCCACCCAAGAGATGGCCCGCCTGTCGCTGCTGATGGGCCAGCTGCGCGGCCAGGAAAAAACCACCCTGATCCACACCGGCGATGGCGTCTCGGGTGCCGAGGCCTACAAGCGCTGGAAGGCCGCCCTGGTCACCACCAAGGCCCAGGTGCAAAAGGTGGTGGACGCAGCCCCCAATGACGCCATCCGCACCGAGGCCAAAGGCCTGAGCAGCCTGCTCGAAAACTACGCCAACGGCATGACGCCCACCTTCGAGCTGATCCAGGCCAATGCCATCAGCAGCGTCAGCGAGGCCTACCAGTCGTGCGCCGCCTCGCGCGACGACGCCGAGAAGATGGACACGCTCACCGAGCGCCTGGGCAGCCAGATCCGCGAGGTGGCCGACCAGCACCGCACCGAGGTGGCGCAGACCGCCCGCCGCGCCACGGTCGTGCTGTGGCTGCTGCTGCTGGCGCCCGGCGTCATCTTCCTGCCCCTGATGACGCTCACGGTGCTGTCCATCACCCGCCCGCTCACCCAGGCGCAGCAGGTCACGGCGGCCATCGCTCAAGGCGACCTCACCCGCCAGCTCGACACGCACGGCCGCGACGAGATGGCCAGCCTGCTGCGCTCGCTGGCCGACATGCAGCACGGCCTGCGCGCCATGGTCAGCGCCGTGCGCGTCTCCAGCGACGGCATGTTGACCGCCAGCTCCGAGATCGCCGCCGGCAACCAAGACCTCTCCAACCGCACCGAGCAGACGGCCGCCAACCTGCAAACCACCGCCTCGTCGATGGACCAGCTCAGCAAAACCGTCGAGCAGGCGGCCGAGTCGGCGCAAACGGCCAACCAACTGGCCGAGGCCGCCAGCCAGCGCGCGGCCCAGGGCGGCGAGGTGGTGCACAGCGCCGTGGCCCGCATGGGCGAGATCAGCCAGGCCTCCAAGCAGATCGCCGACATCATCGGCGTCATCGACGGCATCGCCTTCCAGACCAACATCCTCGCGCTCAACGCGGCGGTCGAAGCCGCCCGTGCAGGCGAACAAGGCCGTGGCTTTGCCGTGGTGGCCGGCGAGGTGCGCCAGCTCGCCCAACGCAGCGCCAATGCCGCGCGCGAGATCAAAGGCCTGATCCAGCAATCGGTCGAGCGCATCGACCTCGGCGCCGACCGCGTGCGCGAAGCCGGCCAGGTGATGGAAGAGATCGTGGTCGCCATCTCGCGCGTCACCCAATCCATGGGCGACATCGCAGGCGCCGCCCAGCAGCAGTCCGAGGGCATCGGCCTGGTCACCCACTCGGTCAACGAGCTCGACCAGATGACCCAGCAAAACGCCGCGCTGGTGGAGCAAAGCGCAGCGGCCGCCGCCAGCCTGCGCCAGCAAGCGGCTGACCTGGCCCAGTCGGTGCAGCGCTTCCGCACCGATTCTTACTAACCCGACCTCAGCACCACGGCCTCGACCTTCAGGGGAGCTTGCATCGGGGGCTCACACGCAGGACGCAAATCGTTAAATTTCAGCTGGCAAATTCAACCAAATCAGCTGGAATCCCGTGACGTCCGTGCCCTTCCGTGGCGGCCTCTTGGCCTGTGCCGCCTTCGCCCTGGCCTCAGCCAGCCCCCTCGCCCACGCCAGCCTGCAGGTCAACTCGCAGACCGCTGTGCTCAGCACCACCGTGTTCGCGGGGCCAGGCGCCCTGGGCTTGGGGCTGACCGACGGCGGCCGCTACCAGAGCGACACGCAGCGCCTGGCCGAAGGCACCTTGGGGTCGGCCGAGCTGAGCGCCAACGCCAACGTCAGCAACCAGCTCATGCTGGGGGCCGGTGCGCTCTACCAGTCGGTGGTCAGCGACCAGCAGATCAGCGTGTCCAGCGGCCTGGCCTTTGGCAGCAGCCCTGACACCAGCAGCTTCAGCCCCGACATGGCGGCCGGGGCCACGCTCAAGGCGCAAGCCCGGCTGGTGTTCACCGCCACCGAAGACACCCTGGTGGAGCTGAACCGCTCGCGCGTCGTGATGGCCGATCCGGCCGAACCTGGCGCCAGCAACTTCCTCAGCAGCTACAGCCTGTCCCAGGTGGTGGGCCAAGGCGGTGGCATCAACACCGTCACCGGCCTGCCAGACCTGCTGACCACCCCCGTGGCCAACCTCGTGTGGGATGACCGCATGCTGTTGCGCGCCGGCACCTACGTGCTGAGCGTGGACAACGTCTACACCCCGGCCACCTGGATCTACCAGTACACCGCAGCCGTGCTGGGTGGCGGCACGACCGTGGTCACGACCCCGCAACCCAGCTTCGCCAACAGCCTGCTGGCGAGCACCAGCATCACCGTGCGCAACCTGTCGGGCGCGGCAGCCGCCGTGCCCGAGCCCGGCACCTGGGCCCTGATGGGCCTGGGCCTGGCGGGTGTGGCGGTGGCTGCACGTCGCCGCACCCACGGCTGACGCCTCGCCCAGACCGGCGCCACGGCGCCAGGGGCCGCGTATCATCGGCCCCATGAAGCTGCGTTTCACCAAGATGCATGGCGCGGGCAACGACTTCGTCGTGCTCGACGCCACCCGTGCCCCCCTGCACCTGAGCCAGGCGCAGTACAAGTTCATCGCCGACCGCCGCTTCGGCATCGGCGCCGACCAGATCCTCATCGTCGAGCCCGGCAGCACCGCCAACGGCACCGACTTCACCTACCGGATCATGAACGCCGACGGCGGCGAGGTCGAGCAATGCGGCAACGGCGCGCGCTGCTTTGCGCGCTACGTGCACGACCACGGCCTCACCGACAAGACCAGCATCCGCGTGCAGACGATGAAGGCCATCATCGCCCCCACGCTGCAGGCCGATGGCCGCGTCACCGTCGACATGGGCGCGCCCTTCCTGGTGCCTGCCGAGGTGCCCTTCAACGCTGAAGGCCTCAACGCGCGATTGCTCAACGGCTGCGAGCTGTGGCCCGTGCAACTGGCCAACCACCCGGTGGAGGTGGCCGTGGTCAGCATGGGCAACCCCCACGCCGTCATGCGGGTCGACAGCGCCGAGCACGCCCCCGTTGAAGAGCTGGGCCCCCAGATCGAAGGCCATGTGCGCTTCCCACGCCGCGTCAACGCCGGCTTCATGGAAGTCGTCAGCCGTGGCCACATCCGCCTGCGCGTGTACGAACGCGGCTCGGGCGAGACCCTGGCCTGCGGCTCGGGCGCCTGCGCCGCCGTGGTCGCCGGCATCCGCCTGGGCTGGCTCGATGACACCGTCGACGTCGACACCCGTGGCGGGCGCCTCACCATCCGCTGGGCGGGCCCCGGTCAGCCGGTGATGATGACCGGCCCGGCCACGACCGTGTTCGAAGGCGAGATCGACGTTCCTGAACTCTGACCCCACATCCCCGCGCCACCATGAGCTTGCAAGGCATCACCGAAGAAGACATCGCCAACTACCTGATCAACACGCCCGGCTTCTTTGAACGCCAGGCCCAGGTCATGGGCGCCATCCAGCTCACCAGCCCGCACGGCCAGCGCGCCGTCTCGCTGCAAGAGCGCCAGATGGAAATGCTGCGCGACAAGATCAAGGGCCTCGAGCGCCGGCTGATGGACATGATCCGCTACGGCCAGGAAAACGAGGCCATCGCCGAGCGCCTGCACCGCTGGGTGCGCGACGTGCTGCTGTGCCACAGCGACGCCCAGCTCGCCGACACCCTGATCGAGCGCCTGAAGTACGAGTTCATGGTGCCGCAAGCCGCCGTGCGCCTGTGGGACACCGACAAGCAGGCCCTGCGCGCCGAACTGGCCTACCTCGATGCCTGCCAGACCGTGGGCGCCGACGTGCGCAGCTTTGCCGCCAGCCTCAGTCAGCCCTACTGCGGGCTCAACAACGGCTTCGAAGCCGCCAAGTGGCTCGAAGACGCCAACGCCGCCCAATCGATGGCGCTGGTGCCCCTGCACCACCAAGGTGCCACCTTCGGCCTGCTGGTGCTGGCCAGCCCCGATGCCACCCGCTACAGCGGCGAGATGGGCCTGACCTTCCTCGACCTGCTGGGCCAGCTGACCGCGGCAGCACTCTCGCGCTACCTGGTCTGACGCCCCCGCCCGGGCGAAGCGGGCTGGGCCGGTGATCAGTCGTTGCCGAACAGGTCGCGGCTGTACACCTTGTCGAGCACGTCGCCCAGGTCATGGCCCACGCGGTTGGCCACGATCACGTCCGATTCGGCCTTGAACGCGGCCAGGTCGTTGACCACGCGCGAGTTGAAAAAGGTGCTCTCGGTCAGCACCGGCTCGTACAAGATCACCTCCACGCCCTTGGCCTTGATGCGCTTCATCACGCCCTGGATCGAGCTGGCGCGGAAGTTGTCGCTGCCCGCCTTCATGATCAGGCGGTAGATGCCCACCACCTTGGGGCGACGCGCCAGGATGCTGTCGGCCACGAAGTCCTTGCGGGTCGTGTTCGAGGTCACGATGGCGCTGATCAGGTTCTGCGGCACCTGCGAGTAGTTGGCCAACAGCTGCTTGGTGTCCTTGGGCAGGCAGTAGCCACCGTAGCCAAAGCTCGGGTTGTTGTAGTGCGCGCCCACACGCGGATCCAGGCTCACGCCGTCGATGATCTCGCGGGTGTTGAGGCCATGGGTCTGGGCGTAGGTGTCCAGCTCATTGAAATAGGCCACGCGCATCGCCAGGTAGGTGTTGGCGAACAGCTTGATCGCCTCGGCCTCCGCCGAGCCCGTCAGCAGCACCGGCACCTCGGGCTTCAAGGCCGCCTGCGCCAGCAGGTCGGCAAACCGCTGCGCACGCGCCGAGCGCTCGCCCACCACGATGCGGCTGGGGTGCAGGTTGTCGTGCAGGGCACGGCCCTCGCGCAAGAACTCGGGCGAGAAGATCACCTGCTGGGTGTTGAACTTGGCGTTGACCTCTTCGGTGTAGCCCACGGGGATGGTCGACTTGATCACCATCACCGCCTTGGGGTTGACGGCCAGCACCGCCTGGATCACCGACTCCACCGTCCGCGTGTTGAAGCGGTTGGTGTCGGCGTCGTAGTCGGTGGGCGTGGCGATCACCACGTACTCGGCATCGGCGTAGGCCTGGGCGCCATCGGTCGTGGCCACCAGGTCGAGCGTTTCGGTCTGCAGGTAACGGGTGATGTCCGCGTCTTCGATCGGCGACTGTTTGCCATTGACCTTGGCCACCCGCTCGGGCATCACGTCAACGGCCACCACCTTGTTCTGCCGTGCCAGCAGCACGGCCATGGACATGCCAACATAGCCCAGGCCGACGACGGCGATCTTGGCGGGAGCGGTGATTTGCATGGTGAAACAGCCCTGGAGTCGAAAAGCAGGATTTTCCATCGACACCCCTGGCTGAAACCGTCAACAGGCAGAACTTTCGAACGAACACCCCCGGTTGCGCGGGGCCAGGCCCCAGCGTTGGCGCCGGGCGACACCATGACCTTAGGGGGGTGGAGCTAAGTCGGCATGAAGTTTGCCTGGGCATACTGACTGGTCTACCGATTCAAGCAGGCCGAGCAGTCGATGACGAAAGCCATGATCCTGGCAGCGGGCCAAGGCACCCGCGTGCGCCCCCTCACCAAGCAAACCCCCAAGCCCATGGTGCCCATCCTGGGCAAGCCGGTGCTCGAGTACCTCATCGAGCACCTGGCGCGCTACGGCATCCGGGACATCATGATCAACGTGGCCTTCAACCACTGGAAGATCGAGAACTACTTTGGTGACGGCCACCGCTGGGGCGTCAACATCGGCTACTCCTACGAAGGCAAGCTGGAACACGGCGAGATCGTGCCCAGACCCTGGGGATCGGCCGGGGGCATGAAGCGCATCCAAGACTTTGGCGGCTTCTTCGATGACACCACCGTGGTGCTGTGCGGCGACGCCATCATCGACCTCGACCTCAGCGCCGCCATCTTCGAGCACAAGCGCAAAGGCGCGCTGGCCTCGGTCGTGGCGCTCGAAGTGCCGCTGACCGAGGTCAAGAACTACGGCATCGTCGTGGCCAACGATGAAGGCCGCATCGCGTCCTTCCAAGAAAAGCCCAGCCCCGAAGACGCCAAATCGCGCCTGGCCAGCACCGGCATCTACATCTTCGAGCCACAGGTGCTCGACCTGGTGCCCAAGGGCGTCGAGTACGACATCGGCAGCCAGCTCTTCCCACAGCTGGTGGCGCTCGGCGCACCGTTTTACGCCCAAAACCGCTTCTTCAACTGGATCGACATCGGCCGCGTGGCCGACTACTGGGCCGTGTGCCAGCGGGTGCTGCGCGGTGAGGTCGCCCAGATGGACATGCCCGGACGCGAGGTGCGCCCCGGCGTTTGGGTGGGCCTCAACACCCGCATCGACTGGGATTCGGTCGACATCCAAGGCCCGGTCTACATCGGCTCGGGCACCGAGATCGAGGCCGGCGTGAAGATCGAAGGCCCCACCTGGATCGGGCATGGCTGCAAGCTGCGCGCGCACAGCGAGGTCCACCGCAGCGTGCTGTTTGACTACACGCGCCTGGGCTCGGGCTCCAGGTTCGAGGACATGGTGGCCTCGGCGCAGTACATCGTGGACAAGACCGGGCGGACCTATTACCAGGGGGATGAGAGTTGCGACATCTATTGGGGAGACGCGCGAGCCTGACCCCTTCACTCAGGTGCCCCTGACGCTGAAATTGTCAACGAGCTGAAAGATGGCTACGGCATGATCCGCTTGGATCATGCTCAACGGTCGCTCGTCTCATTCGCCGCTCACACTGCGCAACCCATGACCACCCCTGTGCCCGCACAAACACCTGAAGGCCCTGGCATGCTGCCCTTGACGGAGCAGCTCGTCCTCGGCCTGAGCTTGGCCATCCTTTATGGACCGGCCTACGTGATGCTGGATCAGACCGTCTGGAATGTGGTCGGGCAGGGGCACGGCCCCGTCATGGCCGCGCTTGCCCTGTGGCTGGCTTGGCAACGCAAAGACACCTACCTGGCAGCCCCCTCGCAGCAGGCCCCGATGGCCGGCGGGCTCACCCTCATTGCTGGCCTGCTGATGTATGTCCTGGGGCGTTCGCAGAATTTCCCCATCCTCTACGTCGGCTCGCAAATCTGGGTGCTGGGTGGCCTGATCTTGCTCTACAAGGGTTGGCGCGGCCTGAAGATCATGTGGTTCCCACTGTTCTTCATCACCTTCATCACCCCCGTGCCTGGGCCGCTGGTCGACCTCGTGACTGGGCCCATGAAGGCAGCCGTGTCGTGGGCGGCCGAGAACCTCATGTATGCACTGGGTTACCCCATCGGACGCGCCGGGGTCACCTTGACGATTGGCCCTTACAAGCTGCTGGTGGCCGACGCTTGCGCAGGGCTGAACTCGATTTTCGCGCTGGAAGCCATCGGGGTGTTCTACATGAGCGTGATGAACCACAAGAATGTGTGGCGCAACATCTTGCTGGCCGTGCTGGTGCTGCCCACGTCATTCCTGTCGAATGTGGTGCGCGTGATCACGCTGGTGCTGGTGACCTACTACTTTGGTGACGAAGCAGGCCAGGGCTTCGTGCACGGCTTTGCCGGCATCTTGCTGTTTGTCGTGGCCACCGTGGCCATGATCGCGCTTGATGCGTTGATGGGCGCGCTATTCTTCCGCAACGATCGCCAGCAGGAGCCCCACCATGGCTGAGCCCAACACCCTGCGTCGCACCCTGCTGATCTCGGCCGCGCTGTGTGGCAGCGCTGGCCTCGCCGTGGCGCTCACCCCCCGGCCCCAGCGCTTCATGGACAACAGCCAGCGCCTGGCCGACCTCGTGCCCCAGCGGTTCGGCCGCTGGCGCCTGGCCGAACTGGCGCCGGGGCTCGTCAGCCCCGATGTCGCCTCGTCGATCGCAGGCCTCTACAGCGAAACGCTGGCGCGCACCTACATCCGCGACGATGGCCAGATGATCATGCTCTCGCTGGCCTACGGCGAAAACCAGACGCGCGAATCCCAGATCCACAAACCCGAAGTCTGCTACGCCGCGCAGGGCTTTGCCATCCAGGGGCTGACACCAGAATCGGTGCGCACCCGCCAGCGCGAGATCCCGGTCATGCGCGTGCTGGCCAACATGCAGAGCCGCCAAGAGCCCATCACCTACTGGATCCGCAGCGGCAAGTACACCGTGCGCGGATGGAAGGAACAAAACTACGCGCGCTTGGTCCAAGGTCTACAGGGTGTGATCCCTGATGGCCTGCTGGTGCGTGTGTCCAGCATCTCGAACGACACCGCCGCAGCCTATCGCCTCCAGGACGCCTTCATCCAAGACATGCTGGATGCCGTGGCACCCGACAAGATGCCCTTGCTCCTGGGCCAACCCATCTGAACCCGATCGCCTCCTGACGCCCCCCACATGACGTTCAGCAACATCATCCGAGCGATCCGCTCACACCTCTGGCTGGCTCTGGCCATCCCCGCAGTCGCCATTGCGGTGGCCACAGCCATCAGCCTGTCCATGGCCGATCGCTACACGGCCACGGCCGCGGTGCTGATCGACCTCAAGTCGAACGACCCCTTCTCCAGTGGCTACACCGGCATCGTGCCGCCCGGTTACATGGCGACCCAGGTCGACGTGATGCGCAGCGAACGGGTGACCAAGAACGTCATCCGCAAGCTCAAGCTGGACGAGTTGCCGCAGCTGATCGAAAGCTTCAGAAAGACCGGCGAGGGTGGTGACATGACGGCCTGGCTGGTGGCGCTCCTGCAGAAGGACCTCTACGTCAAGCCCTCGCGCGAGTCGAACATCATCGAGTTGAGCTACACCGGGGTGACGCCTGAATTTG
>Ga0228699_1000739_pt1 | contig 21471 bp, 20 predicted proteins | sample McNCre217_Aug_MG_FD_178016 | JGI IMG/M metagenome (GOLD analysis project Ga0228699, IMG submission 178016) | Freshwater microbial communities from McNutts Creek, Athens, Georgia, United States - 2-17_Aug_MG | ecosystem: Environmental > Aquatic > Freshwater > Creek | place: USA: Georgia... | reverse complement strand
AGCCGGGCTGGCCCGAATGCTGCGACTTCAGCGCTCGTCACACCGCCAAGTCATGGTGGTCGAGTACGGAAAATTGTCTGCTGCTTTGACCGCGACTTTGCCCGTTTGTCCCTTTTGTACATTCCATTTGCAGCCTACCAAGGCAACATAGCGCTCAGACAATATGGGTGATCCTCTGCTGTCTCTGGGGGCTTTGTATATGTCTGCGGCATTGAGAATGATGTCGCCGTTCACATTGAAATGGTAGGGCGATCCATCTTTCGGATGGGCGCCAAGTAATTTCAAGGATTGGGTTTCTGGGTCGTGTCCTCTTCGGATCAGAATTTCCCAATTCTGGGTCTTTCTGAAAAATCGGATCATGAGCCAAAGCTGCTCTGTGTTATTTGTGATGACTATTCGCGCTAGCTGGCTATTATCTTGTTCAGGGTTGTGATCCGAGATCTGAAGCGGCCATCCTCTCGGAAAATGTTGATCTGGTATGCCGATCTTGGCTCCAGGCGGAAATTGGAAATGGTCTTCTTGTGTACTCATGTTTGCGCTCTGTTTTTGAGGTGTTCAAGAATTTCTGATTGCTTTTTGAGACAAGCAAAAGTTATCTTAATGAAAATTTCCCATGAAGAAGTTAAAAAATGAAAAATTCTCATTGTTATGGTCCGGGGCTGCCGACGCTGCGTGACGTCCGGTCACGCCCGCCGCGTCTTCGTGCCCAGCCTCAGGTCTTGTCAACGCCGCCACTATTCTGACGTGGGGGCTGCACAATGGCGCCCCATGCAAAACACCACCACGCAAGACTCCGCGCACGCGCCGCGCATCGGCTTCGTCTCGCTCGGCTGCCCGAAGGCGCTGACGGACTCCGAGCTGATCCTGACCCAGCTCAGCGCCGAGGGCTACGCCACCAGCAAGACCTTCCAGGGCGCTGACCTCGTGATCGTCAACACCTGCGGCTTCATCGACGACGCGGTCAAGGAAAGCCTCGACACCATCGGCGAAGCGCTGGCCGCCAACGGCAAGGTCATCGTCACCGGCTGCCTCGGCGCCAAGACCGGCGACACCGGCGGCAACCTCGTGCGCCAGATGCACCCCAGCGTGCTCGCCGTCACCGGGCCGCACGCGACGCAGGAAGTGATGGACGCCGTCCACCAGCACGTCCCGAAGCCGCACGACCCCTTCATCGACCTCGTGCCGGGCATCAAAGGGGCCGGCATCAAGCTGACGCCGAAGCACTACGCCTACCTGAAGATCAGCGAGGGCTGCAACCACCGCTGCTCGTTCTGCATCATCCCGTCGATGCGCGGCGACCTCGTCTCGCGGCCGATCGGCGACGTGCTGAACGAGGCGCGCGCGCTGTTCGAGGGCGGCGTGAAGGAGCTGCTCGTCATCAGCCAGGACACGTCGGCCTACGGCGTGGATGTCAAGTACCGCACCGGCTTCTGGGACGGCAAGCCGGTCAAGACCAGGATGCTCGACCTCGTGGCGCAACTGGGCGAGCTGGCCAGGCAGCACGGCGCCTGGGTTCGCCTGCACTACGTTTATCCGTACCCGCACGTCGACGCGGTCCTGCCGCTGATGGCGGAAGGGCTGGTGCTGCCGTACCTGGACGTGCCATTCCAGCATGCACACCCCGACGTGCTCAAGCGCATGAAGCGGCCCGCCAGCGGCGAGCGCAACCTGGAGCGCCTGCTGAAGTGGCGCGAGGCCTGCCCCGAGATCGTCGTGCGCTCGACCTTCATCGCCGGCTTCCCCGGCGAGACCGAGGCCGAGTTCGAGTACCTGCTCGACTTCCTGAAGGAAGCGCAGATCGACCGTGCCGGCTGCTTCGCCTACTCGCCGATCGAGGGCGCGCCGGCCAATGCGCTGGAAGGCGCGCTGCCGGACGCCGTGCGCGAGGAGCGCCGCGCCCGCTTCATGGCCGTGGCGGAAAGCGTCTCCACCGCCAAGCTGCAGCGCCGCGTCGGCTCGGCCATGCAGGTGCTGGTGGACAGCGCGCCGTCGATGGGCAAGAAGGGTGGCGTGGCGCGCACCTACGCGGACGCGCCCGAGATCGACGGCACGGTGAAGATCCTGCCGCCGACCAAGGCATCGAAGACGATGAAGGTCGGCGACTTCGCGCGGGTGCGCATCGTCGGCACCTCGGGCCACGACCTGGTAGGTGAACTGCTGTGACCGATCGGAAAGACGCACTGGCGACGGACTTGATCCACCACCCCTACGTGGCGCCGCCGGCGTTTGACGCGCTGCCGCCGGGGATCTTCAAGGCCTCGACGGTGTTCTTTCCGAACGTCGAGGCCCTGCGTGCGCGCCGCTGGGACGACAAGAGCGGCTACACCTACGGCCTGCACGGCACCCCCACCACGTTCACGCTGGAGGCGCGGCTCGCCACGCTCGAAGGCGCGCAACACGTCCTGCTCGCGCCGAGCGGGCTGTCGGCGATCACGCTGGTGGACATGGCGCTGCTGTCGGCGGGGGACGAGGTGCTGCTGCCGGACAACGTCTACGGCCCGAGCCGCAGCTTTGCCGCGCACGAGCTGAAGCAGTGGGGCATCGCGTACCGGCTGTACGACCCGATGGAGCCGGCCTCGCTGGTGGCCGCACTGACCGAGAAGACGAAGCTGGTCTGGCTGGAGGCGCCGGGCTCGGTGACGCTGGAGTTCCCGGACCTGCGCACGCTGGTGCGCGAGGCGAGGGCGCATGCGCCGCAGGCGGTGGTCGCACTCGACAACACCTGGGGCGCCGGCATCGCGTTCAACGCCTTCGACCTCGGCGAGGGGCAGGCGGTGGACGTGACGGTGCACGCCCTGACCAAGTACCCGTCCGGCGGCGCGGACGTGCTGATGGGCTCGGTCGCGTGCCGGGACGACGCGCTGCACCAGCGGCTCGCGTGGTGCCACAGCCGGCTCGGGCTGGGCGTGGGCGCCAACGATGTGGAGGCGCTGCTGCGCGGTCTGCCGTCGCTGGCGCTGCGCTACGCGGCGCAGGATGCGGCGGGGCGGCGCATCGCCGCGTGGTGCGCGGGGCGCAGCGAGTTCGTGCGGGTGCTGTACCCGGCGCTGCCCGACTCGCCGGGGCACGCGCACTGGGCGGGGCTGTGCTCGGCGGCGGCCGGGCTGGTCACGGTCGAGTTCGATCCGCGCTACAGCGCCGCGCAGGTCGATGCCTGCGTCGACGCGCTGCGGCTGTTCCGCATCGGCTGGTCGTGGGGCGGGCCGGTGAGCCTGGCCGTGCCGTACCAGCCCAAGGCGATGCGCGCGCTGGCGACGCCGTACCGCGGGACGCTGGTGCGGCTGTGCATCGGGCTGGAGGCGGTGGAGGATCTGGTGGACGATCTGGCGCAGGCACTGGAGGCGGTGCTCAGGCCTTGAACCGATGCGGCGCCAGCCCCCGCCGCCCCGGCCGCAGCCGGAACACGCCCCCCGCCGCCGGCTCCCCGCGCAGCTCTTCTGCCGTGACCCCGGCCCGCGCCGAGGTCACGAACAGCGCGTCCATCCCCGCTCCGCCGAACACCGGGCAGGTGATCTGGCTCGCCGGCAAGGCCAGCCGGTCCGTCTCGCGCCCGTCCGCGTCGTAGCGCACGACGCAGTGCCCGCGCCATTGCGCACTCCACAGCCCGCCCTCGGCATCGACCGTCGCGCCATCCGGAAACCCTTCGTCCGCCCCGAGTTGCGCGAACGGCCGCGGCGCGCCCAGCCGCCCGTCGGCGTGGTAGTCGACGCACCAGATCTGCCGCGTCGGCGAGTCGGTGAAGTACATCCGCGTGCCGTCCGGGCTGAAGGCGAGGCTGTTGGCGACGCCGATCTTGGGCAGCGGCAGGCGCTCCACGTGCAGCGCCCCGTCCGTGCAGGTGATGCGGTAGAAGTGGCCGATCGGCGCCTCGTCCGCCGTCTGGTTGTAGATGCCGACCACGAAACGCCCCTGCGGATCGCAGCGGCCGTCGTTGAGCCGGGTGGTGACGTTCTCGGGCTCGACGGGCACGATCGGCGTCCGCAGCGCGCCGCGCTCCAGATCGAACAGCGCCACGCCCGATTCCAGCGCCAGCAGCAGCCGCCCCGGCGTTTCGCAGAACGCGAAGCTGCCGAGCCGCTCCGGCAGCGGCCACACGCGCACCGCGCCATCCGCGGCACGCCAGCGGCTGAGCGTCGCGGACTGGATATCAGTCCAGTACAGCGCCTGCTCGACCGGGCACCACAGCGGGCCTTCGCCGAGCTTGGCCTGTGCATCCACCAGCAATTCCGCGGTGACGTTGAGCTTGTCCATCACACGATCCCTGCATCCACTTGAAAGTCATGCGCCGTGCACAGCGCGCTGTCGTCCGCCGCCAGGAACAGCGCCATGCGGGCGATGTCCGCCGGCATCAGCGGCTGGTCGATGCACTGCAGGCGCGCGATGTCGGCCCGCGCCGCATCGTCCACCCACAGGCGCAGCTGCTTGTCCGTCATCACCCAGCCGGGCACGAGCGTGTTGACGCGGATGTTGAAGCGACCCAGGTCGCGCGCCAGCCCGCGGGTGAGGCCCTGCACCGCCGCCTTCGACGCGGTGTAGGCCGGCATCCCGCCCTGCTTGAGCATCCAGCTGATCGAGCCGAAGTTGACGATCGAGCCGCCGCCCGCCGCCCGCATGCCCGGCGCCACCGCCTGTGCGGCAAAGAACTGGTGCTTCAGGTTGACCGCCACGCCCTGGTCCCAGGACGCCGAGGTGGTCGATTCGATGCTGTGGCGCACGTCGTTGGCCGCGTTGTTCAGCAGCGCCAGGACCGGCCCGCACGCGGCGGCGACCGTGGCGATGGCCGCCTGCAGCGCGTCGATGTCGGTCAGGTCGGCATGGACAAAGACGGGCGCGTGGCGCGAGGCGGGCGCCAGCTCGGCGGCCAGCGCTGCGCCGCAGGCGGCATCCAGATCGATGAAGCCGACCCGCGCGCCCTGCGCGGCGAACTCGCGCACGAGCGTGGCGCCGATGCCGGTGGCGCCGCCGGTGACGAGCACCGAACGGTCGGTCAGGCTGGGATAGGTGGCGTAGCGCGACATGGGTGGACGTGTTGGTGTAGGTGTGTGTGTTGGCGGCGGGGTCATGTAGTCATACTAAATTTGCTCGTGAACCCTGCATTGAGGGTTTTCACCGGGATTAGCATAAATAAAGTCATACTTTAATCTTGGCTCCAGCACTTCCGAGCCTTGATCGCCATGACGTCGCCTCCCCGCAAGCTCCGCTCCGCCGAATGGTTCGGCACCGTGGACAAGAACGGCTTCATGTACCGCAGCTGGATGAAGAACCAGGGCATCCCGGACCACGAGTTCCAGGGCAAGCCGATCATCGGCATCTGCAACACCTGGTCCGAGCTGACGCCCTGCAACGCCCACTTCCGAGAGCTGGCCGAGCGCGTGCGGCGCGGGGTGTTCGAGGCGGGCGGCTACCCGGTCGAGTTCCCGGTGTTCAGCAACGGCGAGTCCAACCTGCGCCCCACGGCGATGTTCACGCGCAACCTGGCGAGCATGGACGTCGAGGAGGCCATCCGCGGCAACCCGATCGACGCGGTGGTGCTGATGGTCGGCTGCGACAAGACGACGCCGGCGCTGCTGATGGGCGCGGCCAGCTGCGACGTGCCGGCGATCGCGGTGTCGGGCGGGCCGATGCTCAACGGCAAGCACCAGGGCCGCCACATCGGCTCGGGCACCGCCGTGTGGCAGCTCTCCGAGCAGGTCAAGGCGGGCACGATCTCGATCCACGACTTCATGTCGGCCGAGGCGGGCATGTCGCGCTCGGCAGGCACCTGCAACACGATGGGCACGGCCTCCACGATGGCGTGCATGGCCGAGGCGCTGGGTGTGACGCTGCCGCACAACGCGGCGATTCCGGCGGTGGATGCGCGGCGCTCGGTGCTGGCGCACCTGTCCGGGATGCGCATCGTCGAGATGGTCAAGGAAGATCTGCGCCTGTCGAAGCTGCTGACCCGCGAAGCCTTCGAGAACGCGATCCGCGTCAATGCGGCCATCGGCGGCTCCACCAACGCGGTGATCCACCTGAAGGCGATCGCCGGGCGCATCGGCGTCGAGCTGGCGCTGGAGGACTGGACCCGCGTCGGCCGCGGCACGCCGACCATCGTCGATCTGCAGCCCTCCGGGCGTTTCCTGATGGAAGAGTTCCACGACGCGGGTGGCCTGCCGGCCGTGCTGCGCCGGCTGGGCGAAGCGGGCCTGCTGCCGCACCCGGACGCGCTCACCGCCAACGGCCGCACGCTGTGGCAGAACGTGCAGGACGCGCCGCTGTGGAACGACGAGGTGATCCGCCCGCTGGACCAGCCGCTGGTGGCGGACGGCGGCATCCGCATCCTGCGCGGCAACCTGGCGCCGCGCGGCGCGGTGCTCAAGCCCTCGGCGGCAACGCCCGCGCTGCTGCAGCACCGGGGCAGGGCGGTGGTGTTCGAGAACCTCGAAGACTACAAGGCGCGCATCGCCGATCCGGCGCTGGAGGTCGACGCCGACTCGGTGCTGGTGCTGAAGAACTGCGGTCCCCAGGGCTACCCCGGCATGGCCGAGGTCGGCAACATGGGCCTGCCGCCCAAGCTGCTGGCGCAGGGCGTGACGGACATGGTCCGGCTGTCGGATGCCCGCATGAGCGGCACGGCCTATGGCACTGTGGTGCTGCACGTCGCGCCGGAAGCGCGCGCCGGCGGGCCGCTGGCGGTGGTGCAGAGCGGCGACTGGATCGCGCTGGACTGCGCCGGTGGCCGGCTGCACCTGGAGGTGTCGGACGAGGAGCTGCAGGCGCGTCTGGCGACCTGGGCCGAGACGCGCCAGCCCGTCCCGGCCGATGGCAGCGGCTACCGCAAGCTCTACGTCGAGCATGTGCTGCAGGCCGACGAAGGCTGCGATTTCGATTTCCTGGTCGGGTGCCGCGGGGCCGAGGTGCCGCGCCACTCGCATTGAGTGCGCTTTCACGGCGTATTGAGGCTGTTCCGATGACGTTTTCCGCCCGCAATCCCCGCCATGTCGGCGTCTATCCGGTCGTGCCGACCACCTTCACCGCGTCCGGCGAGCTGGACCTGCCGAGCCAGTTGCGCTGCGTCGATTTCATGATCGACGCCGGCTCGAACGGCCTGTGCATCCTGGCGAACTTCTCCGAGCAGTTCGTGCTCTCGGACGCCGAGCGCGAGACGCTGACCAGCGCGATCCTGGCGCACGTCGCCGGCCGCGTGCCGGTGATCGTGACGACGACGCACTTCAGCTCCCGCCTCTGCGCCGAGCGCAGCCGCCGCGCGCAGGACCAGGGCGCCGCGATGGTGATGGTCATGCCGCCGTACCACGGCGCGACGCTGCGGGTGTCGGAGGCGCAGATCCACGCCTTCTACCGCACGGTCTCGCACGCGATCGACATCCCCATCATGGTCCAGGACGCGCCGATCAGCGGCACGCCGATGTCGGCCGAGTTCCTGGCCCGCATGGCGCAGGAGATCGCGCAGGTGTCCTACTTCAAGATCGAGACGGCCGGGGCGGCGTCCAAGCTCCGCGAGCTGATCCGCCTGGGTGGCGACGCCGTGGAAGGCCCCTGGGACGGCGAGGAGGCGATCACGCTGCTGCCGGACCTGGACGCCGGGGCCACCGGCGCGATGACGGGCGGCGCCTATCCGGACGGCATCCGCCTGATCGTCGATGCCTACCGCGCCGGTCGGCGCGAAGAGGCGGTGGCGCTCTACACGCAGTGGCTGCCGCTCATCAACTACGAGAACCGCCAGTGCGGCCTGCTGGCCTGCAAGGCGCTGATGCAGGAGGGCGGCGTGATCGCCTGCGAGGCGCCGCGCCACCCGCTGCCCGCGATGCACCCCGCCACCCGCGCCGGCCTGGTCGAGACGGCGCGCCGGCTTGATCCGCTGGTGCTGCGCTGGTGCCGCTGAGGTTCTGACGCGGACCGATTCCAACCCGCCGAGCCCGGATGGCTCCAGTTCGATTCCCCACAGGAGACAACGATGAACCGCAAACTGATGCTCAAGACGACGCTCGCCACCGGACTGGTCGCGGCCTTTGCACTGACCGGCACGGCCTATGCCCAGGACAAGGGCCTGGTGGGTGTGTCGATGCCGACCAAGTCCTCGGCGCGCTGGATCTCCGACGGCGACAGCATGGTCAAGGTGCTGAAGGACAAGGGCTACAAGGCCGACCTGCAGTACGCCGACGACGACATCCCGAACCAGCTCGCCCAGATCGAGAACATGGTCACCAAGGGCGTGAAGGTGCTGGTGATCGCGGCGATCGATGGCACCACGCTGTCCAGCGCGCTGCAGAAGGCGGCCGACAAGGGCGTCAAGGTCATCGCCTACGACCGCCTGATCAAGGGCAGCAAGAACGTCGACTACTACGCCACCTTCGACAACTTCCAGGTCGGCGTGCTGCAGGCCGGCTCGCTGGTCAAGGCGCTGAACCTGGCCGGCGGCAAGGGCCCGTTCAACATCGAGCTGTTCGGCGGCTCGCCGGACGACAACAACGCCTTCTTCTTCTACGACGGCGCGATGTCGGTGCTCAAGCCCTACATCGACAGCGGCAAGCTGGTCGTGCGCTCCAAGCAGATGGGCATGGACAAGGTCGGCACGCTGCGCTGGGACGGCGCCGTCGCCCAGGCCCGCATGGACAACCTGCTCAGCGCCTACTACGGCAACGCCCGCGTGGACGCCGTGCTGTCGCCGTACGACGGCCTGAGCATCGGCATCCTGTCCTCGCTGAAGGGCGTCGGCTACGGCACGCCGAAGCAGCCATACCCGTTTGTCTCGGGCCAGGACGCGGAAGTCGCCTCGGTCAAGTCCATGCTGCGCGGCGAGCAGCACTCGACCGTGTTCAAGGACACCCGCGAGCTGGCCAAGGTCACCGGCGGCATGATCGACGCGATGCTCAGTGGCAAGAAGGTCGAGATCAACGACACCAAGACCTACAACAACGGGGTCAAGGTGGTGCCGTCCTACCTGCTCAAGCCGGTCAGCGTGGACGTGTCGAACTGGAAGGCGGTCCTGGTGGACAGCGGCTACTACAAGGAAAGCCAGATCAAGTAAGGCATCAACCGGAAGCCCACCATGACCACGATCCTGGAGATGCGCGGCATCACCAAGCAGTTCCCGGGCGTCAAGGCGCTCGACAACGTCCACCTGCGCGTGCAGGCGGGCGAGATCCACGCGGTGGTGGGCGAGAACGGCGCCGGCAAGTCCACGCTGATGAAGGTGCTCAGCGGCGTCTACCCGCACGGCAGCTACAGCGGCGAGATCGTCTTCGACGGCCAGCCGCGCGCCTTCTCGGGCATCGCCGACAGCGAGCACCTCGGCATCATCATCATCCACCAGGAGCTGGCGCTGGTGCCGCTGCTGTCGATCGCCGAGAACATCTTCCTCGGCAACGAGCCGGCGCGCCACGGCGTGATCGACTGGCAGGCCTGCCACACCCGCACCCGCGCGCTGCTGGACAAGGTCGGTCTGGCCGAGTCCCCGACGACGCTGATCGACGACCTCGGCGTGGGCAAGCAGCAGCTGGTCGAGATCGCCAAGGCGCTCAGCAAGGAGGTGAAGCTGCTCATCCTCGACGAGCCCACCGCCAGCCTGAACGAGACCGACAGCGACGCGCTGCTGAACCTGCTGCTCGACCTGCAGCGCCAGGGCATCGCCTGCATCCTCATCTCGCACAAGCTCAACGAGATCGCCAAGGTGGCGGACGCCGTGACGGTGCTGCGCGACGGCGCGACGGTGCACAGCCTGGAGTGCCGCGACGCGCCGGTCAGCGAGGACGTGATCATCCGCCACATGGTCGGCCGCGAGATGGCCGACCGCTACCCGCGCCGCACGCCCGACATCGGCGAGACCGTGTTCGAGGTGCGCGACTGGACCGTGCACCACCCGCTGCACGCCGACCGCCAGGTGGTCAAGGGCGTGGGCCTCACGGCCCGGCGCGGCGAGATCGTCGGCATCGCCGGTCTGATGGGCGCTGGCCGCACCGAGCTGGCGATGAGCGTGTTCGGGCGCTCCTACGGGCAGCGCATCCGCGGGCAGGTGCTGGTCCGGGGCCAGCCGGTCGATGTCAGCACGATCCAGAAGGCCATCGACCACGGCATCGCCTACGTCACCGAGGACCGCAAGGGCTACGGCCTGGTGCTGGAGCACGGCATCGACCACAACATCACGCTGGCGCACCTGCCCGGCGTGTCGCGCCACGGCGTGATCGACGCGGGCCGCGAGTTCACCGTCGCCAACGAGTACCGCCGCGCGCTGGGCATCCGCTGCTCGGACGTCCACCAGACGGTCGGCCACCTCTCCGGCGGCAACCAGCAGAAGGTGGTGCTGAGCAAGTGGCTGTTCTCGCAGCCGCAGGTGCTCATCCTCGACGAGCCGACCCGCGGCATCGACGTGGGCGCCAAGTTCGAGATCTACAGCCTCATGGCGGGGCTGGCCGCCGAAGGGCGCTGCATCGTGATGATCTCGTCGGAGATGCCCGAGCTGCTGGGCATGTGCGACCGGATCTACGTGATGAACGAAGGGCGCTTCGTCGCCGAATTCACCGCCGCCGAGGCGAGTCAGGAAAAGATCATGCGATCGATCGTGTCGGCGGTTTCGCCGGGAGTGCGCTGAATGGAAGCCCTGAAGAACAACCTCCGCGAGTACGGGATGCTGATGTCCCTGATCGCCATCATGGCCTTCTTCCAGGTCATGACCGACGGCACGCTGATGCAGCCGCTCAACCTCACCAACCTGATCCTGCAGAACAGCTACATCGTCATCATGGCGCTGGGCATGCTGCTGGTGATCGTGGCCGGGCACATCGACCTGTCGGTCGGCTCGGTGGTGGGCTTCATCGGGGCGCTGGCCGCGGTGCTGATGGTGCAGCACGGCTGGCATTTCGTGCCGGCCACGCTGGTGTGCCTCGTCTGCGGCGGCGTGATCGGCGCGGCGCAGGGCTGGTTCGTCGCCTTCATGAAGATCCCGTCCTTCATCGTCACGCTGGCCGGGATGCTGGTGTTCAAGGGCCTGAGCCTGGCGCTGCTGCAGGGGCAGTCGGTCGGGCCGTTCCCGGACACCTTCCAGCTCCTCAGCTCCGGCTTCATCCCCGACGTGTTCGAGGGCGAGCGCCTGCGCGTCGCCTCGCTGCTGATCGGGCTGGCGCTGGCCGTGGGGCTGACCTGGCTGAAGGTGCGCGAACGGGCGCAGCAGGCCGCGCACGGCATGGCGAGCGAGCCGCTGCTCTTCTTCGCCGGCAAGAACCTGGTCTTCGTCGGGCTGATCGTGCTGTTCGCCTACCTGCTGTCGACCTACAAGGGCCTGCCGAACGTGCTGATCATCATGGCGCTGCTGATGGCGCTGTTCGACTTCGTGACGCAGCGCACCGTCATCGGCCGGCGCCTCTACGCGCTCGGTGGCAACGAGAAGGCGGCGCGGCTCTCGGGCATCAAGACGGACCGGCTGTCGTTCTGGACCTTCGTGAACATGGGCGTGCTGGCGGCGCTGGCGGGGCTGGTGTTCGCGGCGCGGCTCAACACGGCCACGCCCAAGGCGGGCCTCGGCTTCGAGCTGGACGTGATCGCGGCGTGTTTCATCGGCGGCGCGTCGGCCTCGGGCGGGGTGGGCAAGGTGCTGGGGGCGGTGATCGGCGCCTTTATCATGGGCGTGATGAACAACGGCATGTCCATCCTCGGCATCGGCATCGACTACCAGCAGGTCATCAAGGGCCTGGTGCTGCTCGCTGCGGTCTTCGTGGACGTGTACAACAAGAAGAAGGGATGAGGTGAAAACCCCGTTTGCCGATCCGCACTACCGCGAGCCGCCCGACCGCAAGAGCATGCACGGGCGCATCGTGCGCGACCTCGGGATGCGCATCGTCTCCGGCGACCTGCAGCCGGGGGATCGGCTGCCGGGCGAGGCCACGCTGTGCGCCGACTACGAGGTGAGCCGACCGGTGCTGCGCGAGGCCACACGGGTGCTGGTCGCCAAGGGGCTGGTGATGTCGCGCCAGCGGGCCGGCGCCACGGTGCGCGCCCAGAGCGACTGGCACCTGCTCGACCCGGACGTGCTGTACTGGCTGATCCAGTCCAGGCCGCAGGGCGAGTTTGTCCAGACCCTGCTGACCGTGCGGCGCATCTTCGAGCCGGCCGCCGCCGCGCTGGCCGCACAGGTCGCCAGCGACGCCGAACTCGACGGCATCGCCAGCGCCTATGCCGCGATGGAAGCCGCGTCCACCCCCGAGGCGCTGCTGGAGCCCGACCTGGCCTTCCACTGCCGCATCGCTGAAGCCACCGGCAACGCGCTGCTGGCCTACATCGGCAACATGCTCTCGCTGGCGCTGCGCGAGTCGATCAAGCTCAGCAGCCGCCACCCCGATACCCACGCGCTCTCGCTGCCGCGCCACAAGGCCATCCTCACCGCGCTGCAGCACCGCGATCCGCTCGGCGCCCGACAGGCCACGCTGGTGCAGCTCGACGAGACGCTGGGCGATCTGTCGGCGGTGCTGGAGGCTCCATGTATACATGGTGGCCGCAATGGCGCCGATTCCCAGGAGATTCCACCGCCGTTCTAAGCAGAGTTGGTGGTTCCACCAGTGTATTTTCGGGATTGTGTGTATACATTGACGGGCATTCAACCCTGTCCAGGGAGCCCCGATGTCCACTGCCACGTTTCCGCTCAACGCCTGGTACGCCGCCGCCTGGGACCACGAGGTCCAGCGTGCACTGCTGCCCCGCACCATCGCCAACCGCCAGATGGTGCTGTACCGCACCACCGCGGGCGAGCCGGTCGCGCTCGAAAACGCCTGCTGGCACCGGCTGCTGCCGCTCTCGCTCGGCCGGCTGGTCGGCGACGAGGTGGAGTGCGGCTACCACGGCCTGAAGTTCGATGGCCAGGGCCGCTGCACCCACATGCCTTCGCAGGAGACGGTCAATCCCTCGGCCTGCGTACCGGCGTATCCGGTGGTCGAGCGCCACCGCTTCGTCTGGATCTGGCCGGGTGATCCGGCGCTGGCCGATCCCGCGCTGGTGCCCGACCTGCACTGGAACCACGACCCCGCCTGGGCCGGCGACGGCAAGCTGATCGAGGTGGCCTGCGACTACCGGCTGGTGATCGACAACCTGATGGACCTGACGCACGAGACCTTCGTCCACGGCAGCTCCATCGGGAACCGCGAAGTGGCCGAAGCGCCGTTTGTCGCGACCCATGGCGACCGCACCGCCACCATCACGCGCTGGATGGAAGGCATCGAGGCGCCGCCGTTCTGGGCCTCGCAGATCCGGCAGGCGCATGGCTACACCGGGCCGGTGGACCGCTGGCAGATCATCCGCTTCGAGGCGCCGTGCACGGTGGCGATCGATGTCGGGGTGGCCAGGGCGGGCACCGGCGCGATCCCGTCGGAGGGCCACGCCAGCGACCGCAGCCAGGGCGTCAACGGCTTCGTGCTGAACACGATCACGCCGTCCACCGACAAGACCTGCCTCTACTTCTGGGCCTTCTGCCGCAACTACCTGCTGGGCGAGCAGAAGCTCACCACCGAGCTGCGCGAGGGCGTGACCCGCGTGTTCGGCGAGGACGAGGTGATCCTCGAAGCGCAGCAGCGCGCCATCGATGCCCATCCCGGCTACCGCTTCAGCAACCTCAACATCGACGCCGGCTCGCTGTGGGCGCGCCGGCTGATCGACCGCCAGATCGCTGCCGAGCAGCGCCCCGGTGCGCCGGTGATTCCGATCCGTGCGGCCTGAGCGGCGCTTGCCTGCCATCGCCACCGCCATGTCCCTCGAAGTCACCGAACCCGACGTCGCACCGACGCAGACCGTGCAGGCGCAGCAGCGGCTGCGCGAGCTGATCGTCTCGGGCGCACTGCCACCGGGCGAGCGCATCCTGGAGGTGCCGCTGGCCGAGCGGCTCGGCGTGTCGCGCACCCCGGTGCGGACGGCCCTGCTGCGGCTGGAGCAGGAAGGGCTGCTCGAAGCGGCCAGCGCGGGCGGCGGCTACCGGGTGCGCCAGTTCAGCCCACAGGATCTGCGCGACGCGATCGAGCTGCGCGGCACGCTCGAAGGGCTGGCGGCGCGGATGGCCGCCGAGCGCGGCGTGGACGAGGCGCTGCTGGCGCTGGCCCGCGGCCACCTCGACGCGATCGACGCGGCGCTCGATGCCCCGACCCTGGCCGAACCCGGTTTTGCCGCCTATGTGCGGCACAACGGCGGCTTCCACGCGCTGCTCGGGCGGATGTCCGGCAGCGCACTGCTGCAGCGGGAGCTGGCGCGGGCGAGCCTGCTGCCCTTTGCTTCGCCGAGCGGGTTCCTGGGCGTGCCGGTCGGCGCGCCAGCGGGCCAGGCGATGCTGCACATCGCGCAGGACCAGCACCGCCAGGTGCTCGACGCCATCGCGCAGCGCGAAGGCAGCCGCGCCGAAGCGCTGATGCGCGAGCACGCCCGCATCGCCCGGCGCCGCCTCGACACCGCCCTGCGCCGGCCCGGCGGCCTGCGTCCGTTGCGGGACGCGGCGGCATCGTTCAACGCCCCTGGAGGGTCCCCCCATGAAAGCCAGTGACCAGACCTGCACCGCCACCGTGGACCGGATCACCGACCTGAGTCCCACCGTGCGCGAATTCACCCTGCGCCCCGATGGCGGCGCCTTGGCCCACACGCCGGGCAGCCACCTCGGCGTCGAGGTGCCCGTCGGCGAGCGCCGCACGGTATCGCGCCACTACTCGCTCGTCGGCCTGCCGGGAGACGGCGTGTGGCGCATCGCGGTGAAGCACCTGCCGCAAGGCCGCGGCGGCTCGCGGGCGATGTGGCGGCTGGAGGAGGGCGCGCGGCTGCAGGTGCGCGCGCCGGCCAGCCACTTCGAGCTCGACCACCGCGCGACCGAGGTGCTGCTGCTGGCGGCCGGCATCGGCGTGACGCCGCTGGTCGGCATGGCGCAGGCGCTGGCGGGCCGGGCCGCGGCGCGGGGCGACGTGCGGGTGCGCATGGTCCAGGTGGCGCGCAGCGAGGCGGAACTCGTCTTCGCCGATGTGCTCGCGCAAACGCTGGGCGACCGGCTGTGCACCGTCGTCACCGGCGCGGGCCAGACGCTGGACATCGAGGCCGAGATCGCTGCACTCGGTCCGCAGGCGCAGCTCTACGTCTGCGGACCCGCCGCGCTGATGGCGCGGGTGCGCCGCGCCTGGGCGGCGGCCGGGCGGCCGGCGGTGCAGCTGCGCTTCGAGACCTTCGGCACCAGCGGCGACCACGCGGCGCAGGCCTTCACGGTCAAGCTGCCCCGCCACGGCCTGACGCTGGATGTACCGGCCGATTCGACGCTGCTCGACGCGCTGGAGCGGGCGGGCGTCGAGGTGCTGGCGGACTGCCGGCGCGGCGAGTGCGGGCTGTGCGCGGTGGACGTGCTGTCGGTCGAGGCCGGCACCATCGACCACCGCGATGTCTTCTTCTCCGCGGCCCAGCGCGCCGAGGGGCGCCAGCTGTGTGCCTGCGTGTCGCGCGTCTCGGGCCGTTCCGCTTGCGTCGTGCTGGACAGCAGCTACCGTCCGGACGCCTGAGGCCTGTTCATTTCACCAGCGGCCGGATCTGCGTGAAGCCGCCGTCCACCGCGATCACCTGCCCGGTGAGGCGGGCGGACTGCGGCCCCAGCAGCCAGGCCATCACGTCAGCGACTTCGGTGGCGGTCTGCACGCCGCCGAGCGGGTACTGGCGGCCGGCGCCCTCGCGCATCGCGTCGAGCTTGAGCATGCCGGCGGTCATCGGGGTGTCGGTCATGCCCGGGGCGACGGCGTTGATGCGCAGGCCCGCAGCGGCGTACGTGGCCGCAGCGCTGCGCACCAGCGCTTCGACGCCGCCCTTGGCCGCCGCGATCGCTTCGTGGTTGGCCACGCCGATGCGCGAGACGACCGAGCTGGCGAACACCGCCGCCCCCGGCTCGCCCGACGCCCGCAGCGCCTCGACCCAGGCGCCGAGCATGAAGAAGGCGCTGTCCAGGTTCACGCGCAGCACCTCGCGGTATTGCTCGGGCTTCGTGCGGTGCAGCGGCGCGATCAGCGTGCTGCCGACGCAGTGCGCCAGCCGCGTCGGCGCGCGGCCGAAGGTTTCCCGGCAGGCCGCGATGGCCAGTGCGGCGCCTTCGGGCGTGGTCGTGTCGGCGGCGATGTGCAGATCCGCGTCAACCGCGAGCAGTGCGTCGCCACCCCGGCCGACCGCCGCCACGGTGGTGCCGGCCGCGCGCAGCTGGCGGCACAGCTCACGGCCGATGCCACCGCGGGCGCCGGTCACCAGGGCGATCGGAGGTGTGGGGGTGGAGATGGTCGAGGGGGTCATGCGGTTCTCCTGAAAGGGGTGGGGCCAAGGCGGCCAGCAGGGCTGGGGAGGGCGCGCGCGACACGCGCGTCCACCACTGCGAAAACGAGGTGCAGGGCCGCTCCGCCTCGGGAAAGAGCGTCTCGGCCGGCCGGCTGGTGGCGAAGGTGTCGAGCGTGCGCTGCAGGTGCGGGTTGCCGGTGGTCTGCACGGAGCGGGCGCCCTGCAGCACCTGGCGCCAGTCCCGCGCCGTGGCCTGCCAGCGCAGTGGTGTCAGCTCGGCCATGCGCTGGCCGACGAACTGCCAGCGGGCCGCGCTCCACGGCCGCAGGTCGTGCACCTCGTTCACCACCAGGCCGAGCACGACCGTGTCGGGCGGCAAGTCGGCCGGCGGCGTGCCCAGCGCCCACGGGTGGACCAGCCAGACGTCCCGGCCCTGCACCTGCGCGGCATCGGGCGCGGTGAACGCCAGCGCCGCGGGGGGCGAGGACCACAGCGGCGGCTCGTCGACGCCCAGCGGCAGGGGCTGGGTCGGCACCGGCCCGGGCAGGCGCGCGATGCGGTCGAGCAGCTCGTAGGGCACATCGACCACCGTCCCCGGGCTGTGCCAGGCCGGCGGCGCGTGACTGGCGACGTTGTCGGCGTTGAACAGGTAGGGCTTGTGGCTGCTGGTGCCGGCCACCCATTGCCAGCTCAGGTGGTTGCTGGCCACGTCGCCGTCGAGCAGGTGGCCGATCAGCCACTCGGCGCCGCTGCGCCAGTGGATCTTGCGCAGGTGCACCAGGTAGCTGGCCAGCCAGAGCCGGGCGTGGTTGTGCAGGGTGCCGGTGGCGTAGAGCGTGCGCACGGCCTGGTCGATCACCGGCACCCCGGTGCGCGCCTCGCGCACATCCGGCGGCACGCCGCGCGCATAGGCGCCGTCCGGCAGCGGGCCTTCGTGCAGCGACTGCAGGATGGCGTCCCCGCGGTGTGCCCAGACATGCTGGAAATACGCGCGCCAGCCCAGCTCGAAGACCAGCTTGTGCTGCGCGTCGATGGGCCGGCCCGGTGGCTGGCCCGCGGCAATGCCGGCGAGCACCTGCGGCAAGGTGAGGACACCGTGGGTGATCCACGGCGACAGACCCGTGACAGCGCCGTCCAGGTGGTTGCGCGTGCGGGCGTAGGCGAGGGCATCGACCGCTGCCAGGCGGGCCTGCGCGGCGGCCAGTGTGGGGGAGAGAACCATCGTGGCGGGCCCGCCGCTCACAGCCGGGCGAAGCGGGCCGCGCCGTGGACCGCCGTGCGCCTTGTGGCCGGTGCCGAGCGCATGGCCTGCGCCATGTCGAGCCCGGAGAGGAACGCCGCTTCCACCTGCGGTCCGGCGAGAAAGTCGCCGCAGACGCCCAGGCCCTTGGCTGCGTCCCACCAGCAGCCCGGCGTGCCCAGCGGCGTGCGGGCAGGGCGGGCGTAGAGCCAGCGGTGGACGGTGCTGTGGCACCAGCGCAGCGACCCGCCCGGGTTGACCACGGCGCGCAGGGCGTCACGCAAGGCCTGCGAGACGGCGGCTGCCGGGGCGTCGACGTGGCTGTCGGACCACGCCGCACTGGCCTGGGCCACCCACACCGCGTGGCCGGGGATGGCGGCACGACCGGGCTTGCGGTCGTTGCGGACGACGCGGTCGAGCGGCCCGTGGCCGGGCTGCAGCAGATCGAAGGCGGGCCCTGGCGGCTCGTCGGTCACCGCCATCAGCGTCCAGCAGACCTGCATGGGCACTTGCGCGGCGGCCTCGCTCCAGCGGGTGGCATGCGGGCGCAGCAGCGGCGCCGCCTGGGCTGGCGGCAGGGCCAGCACGACCTGGTCGAAGCGCTGGGGCCAGAGGCCGCTGTCCCTCTCGATCTGCCAGCCGCCGCGTACCCGGTGCAGGGCGGTCACGGGCGCGCCGCAGTGCACCTCCAGCGCCCCGATCAGCGCATGGCACAGCGCCGGCATGCCCGGCACGGCGACGAAGTGGTCGCGGCCGAGGCTGTCTGGCGCCGCCTCTGGCATTCGCATTCGGGGCGCCCAGCGCGCGATCCAGCCCTCGGCAAGACCCTGTTGCACCACGGACTGGAACGCCAGGCTGTGGGCACTGAAGTGTGCGGCGCCGTGGTCGAACTGCACGGGCTGCTCCGCGCCCTGCGCATCGGTCCAGACCGTCCGCCGCGTCGACAGCCGGCCACCGACGCCGCGCGACTTGTCGAACAGCGTCACCTGCGCCCCGCTGGCGGCCAGCGTGTGCGCACAGGCCGCGCCGGCCATGCCGGCACCAACGATGGCGATCTGCGGAGCGGAGGGGCGGTCGGCGGGAGTGGTATTGGTGCGCATGGTGACGCCATCATGTCCTCTTTTTGTGCCGTGTCAAATACATTTCAGCAAGACATGGAACGGTAATCGGCGTCAAGATGGCGTCAAACCAGTGAGGCCCCCGCATGAAACTCCGCACCTCGGCCACGCCGTCCGCCGCATCCTTCCCCGTGCCGGACCACGCCGAAGACCGCAGTCCGCGCTTCCGCAGCGCCGCCGTCGCCCGCATGACGGGCATCGCGGTGGCGACGCTGCGGGTGTGGGAGCGGCGTTACCGCGTCGTCGCACCGCCGCAGTCGGCCACCGGGCACCGGCTGTATTCGTCGGAGAACGTGCGCCGGCTCGGCCTGATCCGGGCCCTGATCGACCGCGGCCACGCCATCGGCACCCTGGCGCCCCTGGACGATGCGGCCTTGCAGCGCCTGCTGCTGGCGGCGGCTCCGGCATTCGCGTTGCCGGCATCCGTGGCGGCTCCGGCCGATGTGCCGCCCGCCGCGCAGGCGCTGGGCATCTGGGCGCTCGGCCGCACGCTGCCGGCGGCGGTGGTCGAGCAGGCGAGCCGGCTCGCCGGCTCGCCCCGGCTGCAGACCTGGTCCGAACTCGCCCAGGCCGAGGCCGCCCCGGCCTGGCCGGGGCAGACGCTGGACGTGCTCGCGGTCGAACTCGACACGCTCAACGCCGACCATGCCGACCGCCTGCTGGCGCTGCGCCACCGGGTGTCGGCACGCCAGACGCTGGTCGTGTACGGATTCGGCTCGGATGTGGTGGTGCAGCGCCTGCGCCGCCAGGGCCTCACGGTCTGGCGCGGGCCGCTGGGGCGGGCGGAGATGGGGCTGCTGCTGCGCACCGTGCTGGGCGTGGCGACCTCGTACACCGCGGCGACATCGGCCGAGCCGCAGGCGCCGCGGCTGTCGCCCGAGGCGCTGGCGCTGGCGGCGCGTTCGACCAGCCGGGTGCTGTGCGAGTGCCCGCGCCACCTGGCCGAGCTGGTCCAGCTGCTTGGCGATTTCGAGGATTACAGTGGCCAGTGCGCCGTCGATTCCCCCGCCGACCGCCAGCTCCACGACGATCTGGCCGCCGCGGCACGCCATGCACGGGGCGAGTTCGAGCAGGCGCTGCGCCGGCTGGCCGCTGCGGAAGGCTGGTCGCTGCAGGGGCCTGCAGGCGCCAGTCTTGACGCCAGCTGAACCCCGGGTTCTTCCGCGCGACCGCACCGGATTCCTCGTCTATTCTTCTGCCGCACCGCTCTCCGGCCGGTGCAGCCAGACAGACACCACCACGGTGTCCAGAAAGAAAACCAACGAAGGAGTTGCCACATGGCAGCAGGTACGTTCGAGCTCAAGGCCGCAGGCCAGGACCAGTTCCGCTTCTCGCTGAAGGCGGGCAACCACCAGACCATCCTCACCAGCCAGTCCTACGCCAGCAAGGCGTCGGCGCTGAACGGCATCGAGTCGGTGCGCACCAACAGCCCGCTGGAGGAGCGCTTCGACCGCCGCATCTCCAAGGCCGGTGAGCCCTATTTCGTGCTCATCGCCGGCAACGGCCAGATCATCGGCCAGAGCGAGATGTACTCGTCGGCGGCGGCGATGGAGAACGGCATCCAGTCCGTCGCCCGCAATGGCGTCGACGCCGTGCTCAAGGACTTGACGGCCGAGGCCTGAAGCGCGGTGCCGCTACAATCGCGGCTTCCCGTCATTGGGGAGTAGCCGCCCTGCCGCCTGGCAGGGGCCGATGTCAACACACTGGGCCCGCATGGCCCTGGCATCGGCAGCCTCGCAGTCGTCCGTCCGGACGTGCTTCGGGTCTGGCCAGACCGATGACCATGCCTCCACCGGTCGGGCCGGCTGGAGATGTGGTCATTCCTGTCTGTATCGCCGGCCCAGGAGCAGTTTCAATGGAACCCTTTCTCATCTCCACGGGGATCGTCGCGCTCGGCGAAATCGGTGACAAGACCCAGTTGCTGGCCCTGTTGCTGGCGGCGCGCTTTCGCCGGCCGGTGCCGATCATCCTGGGCATCTTCGTGGCGACCGTGCTCAATCATGCGCTGGCCGGCGTGGTCGGCGAGACGGTGGCGCGCTTTCTCGGCCCGGACCTGCTGCGCTGGGTGATCGGCGTGTCCTTCCTGGCGATGGCCGCGTGGATGCTGGTGCCCGACGAGATCGACGACGCCGAGGGCGGCACACAGCGCTTCGGCGTCTTCGGGACCACGGTCATCGCCTTCTTCCTCGCCGAGATGGGCGACAAGACGCAGATCGCCACCGTGGCCCTGGCGGCGCGCTACAGCGAGCTGTTCCAGGTCGTTGCCGGCACCACGTTCGGCATGATGCTGGCGAACGTGCCCGCGGTGCTGCTGGGGGACCGGGCGGCCCGCGCGATCCCGATGCAGCTGGTCCACGCCATCGCGGCCGGCATCTTCGCGGTCCTGGGCGTGCTGACCCTGTTCAATGTCGGGCGTCTGTTCTGAGCGGGTCGCCTGACGGAAATCCGACGCCCGACCCTGTGTGCTGACGGATAGTCGGTCCCGGGCGGCCCGGATACCGTGTCAAATCAGGTACTTGGGCCGCATGGAGCGGCAAATGGCGGGAATTGAAAGCTGGCACGACCTGTGCATTCTGACCAGGCATGGCCGCTTTCCTCCACCTGATCCACCCGCGATGGGCCCCCCTCGCACGCTCCGTGCGGGGGGCGCTGCTCGCCGGCGCCGCTCTGGTGGCGGGTGTCGCGCTGGCGCAGGAAGCCGACACGCTGCGCAAGATCGCCGAGACCGGCACGATCAACCTCGGGCACCGCGAGTCCTCGGTGCCGTTTTCCTATTACGACCAGCGCAAGCAGGTCGTGGGCTACTCGCACGAGCTGATGCTGCGGCTGCTCGACACCATCAAGGCCGAGCTGAAGCTG
>Ga0228699_1000737_pt1 | contig 21488 bp, 16 predicted proteins | sample McNCre217_Aug_MG_FD_178016 | JGI IMG/M metagenome (GOLD analysis project Ga0228699, IMG submission 178016) | Freshwater microbial communities from McNutts Creek, Athens, Georgia, United States - 2-17_Aug_MG | ecosystem: Environmental > Aquatic > Freshwater > Creek | place: USA: Georgia... | reverse complement strand
GCGATAAGCAGGGAATCCGTAACCAAAGATATAAACGATATCAATATCGCTTGCCTTGTTAGCAATACCTTCTTCTAGGATGTGTGCGGCTTCGTTGACGAGAGCAAATACCAAACGCTGCACAATTTCTTCATCCGATATCTTGCGCGGTGTGATGCCGAGCGACTTACGATGCGCCTCAATCATGGCAACGACTTCGGCATTTGGAATCGCATCGCGCTTACCCGCCACATAGTCGTACCAACCTTTGCCAACTTTTTGACCAAAGCGGCCTTGTTCGCACAAAAGATCGGCCGTTTTGCTGTATTTCATCTCGGCACGCTCGGTAGCGCGGCGCTTGCGGATGGCCCAACCAATATCGTTACCAGCCAAATCACCCATACGGAAAGGTCCCATGGCCATACCGAACTTCTCCATGGCTTTGTCCACTTGGGCTGGCGTACAGCCCTCATCTAACAAGAAGCCGCCTTGACGGCCATACTGCTCGATCATGCGGTTGCCGATAAAACCATCACATACGCCCGAGACCACAGCAGTCTTTTTAATCTTTTTGGCGATGGTCATCACAGTTGCCATCACGTCCTTACTTGTTTTTTCGCCGCGCACGACTTCCAAGAGCTTCATCACGTTGGCAGGGCTAAAGAAGTGCAGGCCTACAACGTCTTGCGGGCGCTTGGTGAAGCTGGCAATCTTGTTGACATCCAATGTTGATGTGTTGGAAGCCAAGATGGCACCTGGCTTCATCACGGCATCTAATTGTTGGAACACTTTTTCTTTCACGCCAATTTCTTCAAACACGGCTTCAATCACGAGATCAGCGTCTTTCAAATCGTCGTAGGACAGCGTGGTTGTGAGCAGCGCCATGCGCTCGTCCAGCTTGGCTTGCTTGAGCTTGCCCTTGGTCACTTGCGCGTCGTAGTTTTTGCGGATGATGCCAATGCCCTTGTCCAAAGCCTCTTGCTTCATCTCCAGCATCTTGACAGGGATACCCGCGTTCAAAAAGTTCATGGTGATGCCGCCGCCCATCGTGCCAGCGCCAATCACGGCGACTTGCTTGATGGCGCGCAGTGGCGTGTCGCTTGGCACGTCAGGAATCTTGCTGGCGGCACGTTCGGCCACAAACAAATGACGAAGTGCACGGCACTCAGGTGTCCACATCAAATTAATAAAAATTTCACGTTCGGCCATCATGCCATCGTCAAATTTCATGGTCAGTGCGTTTTGCACCGCGTCCACACACTTAGCAGGCGCTGGATAGTTCTTCGCCATGCCTTTGACCATGTTGCGGGAAAACTGAAAGTAAGCCTGCGCATTCGGATGTTTGACAGGCAAGTCACGCACGCGCGGCAATGCCGATCCGTCGGCATGCTGGGCAGCCATTTCTTGAGCGAACGCCAGAGCTTCTGCCGCCAACGATTCTGGCGAAGCCGCCATCTTGTCGAATAATTTTTGACCTGGCATCGAAGCCAGCATTTCGCTCTTCACAGGCTCGCCACTCACGATCATGTTGAGCGCCGTCTCCACACCCAAAACGCGCGGTAGACGCTGCGTACCGCCAGCGCCAGGAATCAAGCCCAGCTTGACTTCGGGCAGAGCAACCAGTGCGCCAGGTGCGGCGATGCGGTAGTGGCAACCGAGAGCCAACTCCAAACCGCCACCCATGCAAATGCTGTGAACAGCGGCGATAGTGGGTTTGGCAGAGTTTTCAAGCAACAAAATCAAAGAGAGCAAATTTGGCTCTTGAATCGACTTGTCCGAACCGAACTCGGTAATGTCCGCACCGCTACAAAACGCCTTGCCAGCTCCCGTGATCACGATGGATTTCACGGCGGCATCGGCATTCGCTTTGTGTACACCGTCGGCAACCGCCATGCGTGTCGCGTAACTGAGTCCGTTCATGGGCGGATTGCTCAAAGTAATCACGGCAACGTTAGCCATCACTAAATATTCAGCGGTCATAAAAGCTCCTTGATAGATAAAAAAGTACGATCGTTCGATATTCTAGCTTGCCTTATCTGCCTCGGTAGTAAACGAATCTGCATAAAACTCATCCTGTGGCAAGCCGCACTTTTCTACGTATTGCTTTTGCGCGGACTCAATCACGATGGGCGCGCCGCAGGCATAGACTTGATAGCCGCTCATATCGGGAACGTCGGTGATGGCGGCGGAGTGAACAAAGCCTGTGCGACCTGTCCACGCATCCTCTGGCAGCGCGTCTGAAATCACGGGCACGTATTGCAGGTTGGGCATCGCGGCCATTTTTTCTTTCACCCAAGCATCCAAGTACATATCGGATGGGCGACGACCGCCCCAGTACAAAGTTACAGGGCGGGTAGAACCAATTTTTTCCATGCGCTCAATCAGCGCTTTGATGGGGGCAAAGCCCGTGCCCGACGCCAAGAGGATCATGGGTTTGCTGGAGTCTTCGCGCAGATAAAAGCCGCCGAAGGGTCCCTCGACACGGACGATGTCTTTTTCCTTCATCGTGCTAAACACTTGGTCGGTAAACTTGCCGCCCGGCATGTGGCGGATGTGCAGCTCGATCGATTTGCCCTCGGTCGTATGCGCCGCATTGCCCATGGAATAAGCTCTGCGAGAGCCATCGCGCAAAATGAACTCGATGTATTGACCCGCGTGATACTGGAATGGCTCCGCCGCTGGCAGTTGCAGGGTGAGGCGCATCACGTCATGCGAGAGGCGCTCCATTGCGGTCACGCGGCTCGGCATTTTCTTGATCGGAAAAGCATCTGCCGATGTCACTTGCTTGGACTCCAGCACCACATCGGTTTGCGGTACGGCGCAGCAGGTCAGCACGTAGCCATTGGCTTCTTCCATGTCCGACAGCGCCTTGCTTTGATGCGCGCCGTGCTTGACGGCGCCCGACAGCTTCAAGCATTTGCACGAGCCGCACGCGCCGTCTTTGCAGCCGTAAGGCATGGGTACGCCTTGACGGATACCAGCGGTGAGGATGGCTTCGCCCTCGTTGACATCAAAAGTGCGGTGAGAGGGTTCGACGGTAATTTTGAAAGACATGATGTGGTGAAAAGAGATGGGGATGGTTATTTGACGTGAAAATAGACAGCTTCTTACAAAGCCTCTCGCTAGCCCCCTATTTTGCCAGTGAAGACCTCATTTTTAGGCGCACCAAGTCGCCGCTTCAAACAAACCCGCGTTCTCATCATGGGTTGCGGCGATGTGGGCTTGCGCGTAGTCGCAGCCTTGCCTGCGCACGTGCGCGTGATCGCGACCACATCCAGCGCGGTGCGTATCCCCGAGCTACGCGCCAAACGCATCACCCCTTTGCAGGCCAATCTGGATAAGCCTTCCAGCTTGCATCGGCTCGCAGGGCTTTGTGGATACGCCCTGCAGCTTACCCCCCCTCCCAGTGGGGGTGCCAGCGACACACGCACAACCAGCCTGATTCGCTCTTTGCGCTTGCGTAGCAAACCCACGGCTTTGGTCTATGCCTCCACCACGGGCGTGTACGGTAATTGCAACGGCGAGTGGGTGGATGAGACACGAGCTGTCAACCCACAAACCGCTAGAGCCAAACGCCGCGTAGATGCTGAAAGCAGCGTGCGAACCTTTGGCAAGCAGTCCAACGTTCGGGTCAGCAGCTTGCGCATCCCCGGCATTTACGCCGCTGACCGCGAAGGCGGTGATCCACTAGATAGAGTCCGCCATGCCACGCCAGTATTGACCTTTGAGGACGATGTCTACACCAATCACATCCATGCAGACGACTTAGCAAGAGCATGCATCGCCGCACTATGGCGCGGTAAGCCGCAGCGCAACTACAACATCGCCGAGGATTCGGGCGGCAAGACGGGCGCTCAAAAGACGGGTGATTATTACGACGCGCTGGCAGATGCAGCAGGGCTGCCAAGACCGCCGCGCATTACAAGGCTTGAGGCAGAGGCGACGCTCTCGCCGATGCGGCTTAGTTTTTTGAACGAGTCGCGCAGGATTAAAAACTCCCGCATGAAGCGGGAGCTAGGGATCAAAGCCCGAACACCTTAAGTGGCGATAGCGCGTTCGGATGCGGCAATCGATCTAGCAATCCATCTGCCTCAATTGCCAAAACAACCTCTTCAAATGACACGCCGCGCTCTTTTTGCAAGAGCCTATTTTTTTCGTGATGCCAGCGAAAAGGTTTCAGCCACTTGCACCATGCTGAATCCCCGCCTTCACCTTCAACCGCCAAGCATGCAAGAGCGGCTCGGTATAACCACTTGGTTGCTCTAGCCCTTTAAACACAAGGTCTGTCGCGGCTTTGTAGGCCATTGATGTTGCGAAGTTGCCTGCCATGGGTTTGTAGATGGGGTCGCTTGCATTTTGACCATCGACAACGGCAGCCATGCGCTCAAAGCTGGCGCGGACTTCGGCTTCTGTCACCACGCCGTGGAGTAACCAATTAGCGATGTGTTGGCTAGAGATACGCAGCGTCGCGCGGTCTTCCATGAGGCCGACGTTGTGGATATCGGGCACTTTGGAACAGCCCACGCCTTGGTCGATCCAGCGCACCACGTAGCCCAAGATGCCTTGGCAGTTGTTGTCGATTTCTTGCTGTTTGTCGGCTGCCGTCCAGCTGGCTTGCACATCGGCTGGCGCAACAGGAATTTGCAAAATGTCGTCGCGCAGGGCTTCCAGCAGCGCTGGCGCGGCGGCGCTCTTGGCTTCTTTTTCCATCTCGGCTTGAATGCTTGCCACGTTGACTTGGTGGTAGTGCAGCGCGTGCAGCGTGGCAGCCGTTGGGCTGGGAACCCACGCGGTGTTTGCGCCCGCGAGCGGATGCCCGACTTTTTGTTTCAACATATCGGCCATCAAATCAGGCATCGCCCACATGCCTTTGCCAATTTGGGCGCGTCCGCGCAGACCGCACATCAGGCCCGACAAGACGTTCGATTTCTCATACGCCGCAATCCACTTCGTGCCCTTCATCGCGGCTTTGCGCAGCATCGCGCCTGCGTACATGGCGGTGTGCATCTCATCCCCCGTGCGATCTAAAAAGCCCGTGTTGATAAAGGCGACGCGCGCGCCCGCGGCTGCAATACACGCCTTCAAATTCACGCTGGTGCGACGCTCTTCGTCCATGATGCCCAGCTTGACCGTATCGGCAGGCAAGCCCAGCATGGCTTCGACGCGGCCAAAGAGTTCCGCTGCAAACGCGACTTCAGCAGGGCCGTGCATTTTGGGTTTGACGATGTAGATCGATCCCGTGCGCGAGTTGCGAATTTGACCCTCCGTGCGTTTCAAATCGTGCATCGCAATCGCCACCGTCACAACAGCATCCAAGATGCCTTCTGGAATCTCTTGGCCGTCGCCCATCAAGATGGCAGGGTTGCTCATCAAGTGCCCGACGTTACGCACAAACATCAGCGAACGCCCGTGCAGCTTGACTTGGCGACCATCAGCGCCTGTGTACACGCGATCAGGATTGAGTGCGCGTGTGATCGTTTTTCCGTTCTTCTCTAGGCTCTCGGTCAACGTGCCCTTCAAGATGCCAAGCCAGTTGTCGTAAGCCAACACTTTGTCGTCGGCATCAACCACAGCAACGGAATCTTCCAAGTCCATGATGGTGGAAAGCGCCGCTTCCAAAATCACGTCCGACACGCCTGCTGCATCGGTTTTACCAATGGTGGTGCTGCGGTCGATTTGAATGTCGATGTGCACGCCGTTGTTCACGAGCAAGATGGACGACGGTGCAGCCGCGTCACCTGTATAGCCGACAAACTGCGCGGGATTGGCAAGCTCTGCCGACTTGCCGCCTAGCAAAGCCACGACCAGCTTGCCCTGCACGACGGTATAGCGTGCAGCGTCCATGTGGCGTGCGCCAGTGGAATCGGCAATAAGAGGTGCCGATTGGTCTAAAAAGTTACGCGCAAACGCGATGACTTTTGCGCCGCGGATCGGGTTATAGCCCTTGCCTTTATCTGCGCCGTCGTCTTCAGGCAATGCGTCCGTGCCATACAGCGCGTCGTACAGCGAACCCCAGCGGGCGTTGGCGGCGTTCAAGGCATAACGAGCGTTGAGCACAGGCACAACGAGCTGCGGGCCTGCTTGAATGGCGAGTTCCGCATCCACATTTTTTGTAGTGGCTTCAACGCTGGCGGGCACGGGCACGAGGTAGCCGCACTCCGTCAAAAATTTGCGGTAAGCCGCCATATCTTTAATCTCGCCAAGATTGGCTTTATGCCACGCATCTTGTGCCAATTGCAAGCGATCGCGCTCGGCCAGCAGTGCGGCGTTTTTGGGTGCGAGATCACGCACGATCGCGTCAAAGCCTTGCCAGAATTGGGCTGGCGACACGCCCGTGCCTGGCAGGACTTTAGATTCAATGAAGTTGTGCAGCGAGGTTGCAACTTGCAAATTGCCTGCTTGCGTGCGTGGTGTGGTCATGGAGAGCTCCTAAAAATAGATCAAGCCAACTTTATTACAAACAATAAAGGTAATTGTTTTCTAAATTTGAAGATCATTCAATACTTTTATTGCATCAATTCAAAATCAAGTCCTGACGGACAAGTGCTCGCGCATGAATTGATCGGCTGTATAAAATGTTGGAATTGTTTAACAATTCAACGATTAATGCGAGGGTTTCATGAGGAATTTATGCGCCAGCCCAATTGCCGCTTGGTACAAAGCAGCTGTTGGTTTTTTGTTTTTGCTCACACTCACACTTAGTTCCGCGCAAAACGCACCCAGCGGCACCAACGACATCTACCGACAAGCGGTTGAAGCGAACCGCGAGCAAAAATATGCGGAGGCCTTTCAACTGTTGGTTCCCATTGCTGAAAAAGGCCATTCGGGTGCGCAAGGCTTACTGGGGAACCTATACAAAAATGGACAAGGCACCACCAAAGATTTGGTCAAGGCCAAAGAGTGGTTAGAGAAGGCCTTGGCGCAAAACAGTCCTTCTGGCGCTTATGGTTTGGGCATGATGTACGAGCAAGGTGAAGGCGTGGCTAAAGACATGGCCAAAGCCAAAGAACTCTACCAGCAAGCGGCAGACAAGGGCAACGAGTCGGCCAAACGCCGATTGGCCAATCTGAACAATCCAGCTCCAGCTCCAGCTCCAGCTCCAGCTCCAGCTCCAGCGCCCGCTACCGCGCCTGTTGCCGCCTCACCAGCGCCAGCCCCCAGACCTGCGCCCCCTGCGCTCAATTACAACTTGGACGACATTTTGGCCGCCAAAGTAGTGAAACATGACTTGGACATCAATGTGCGGCAAATCGAGCAAAGAATCGACGATTTGCAAAAAACCATTTATGCAGGTTACGGCAACCCTGCCAAGGAAAAAGAACGAGCCGACGCCAAAAAAGAATTAGAACAACTCACAAAAGAGCTGGTGCAAAAGATGCTGCCCAGTAAACGCTATGGCAGTTTCAATCGCTCGTCCGAAGGTAAGCTGACCTTGTGGTTTGTGGGCATGAATACCGTGGGTCGTTTGTGCTTTTTAGATTTCCGTTTAATGAATAAGCTGGGGTTTGATTTGGGCAGAAATGCCTTATTTGCAAGCCTCACGGGCGGTAATAGCAACACCCGATTATTTCCTGCAAACGAAGCATATTCAAACTCCGTCTCGGGCAGGATTGTGGCGTTTAATGAATTAAAAAATAATGCGTATATCGATGGCACCGTGCTGCTCAATTTCACGGATATTTGCAAATTCGATAAAAACTATGCCTATCCTTTTGCAACAATCGGCAATATTGCTTTGGCTGATGAAGAGCAAGCCATTAAAGATGGCGTTAAAACTGCCACACAAATGGCGGTCACTGGCGGCCCGGACACTTTTGATTTTAGGGTTCAGTTCAGCAACAGTTTGTTTGAAAAAGTGCGGTTGCAAGACCCTCAATACCGCGCAGCACAAGCCAAACGCCAATCTTGCTTATCAGCTTGTCAATCAAAATTAGAAAGCTGCGTGATTCAGTATAAATCTGCCGCCAATCAAGTTTGCGGTATGCCAAACGCGACTTGCCTATCAGGCTGCGATGCGATTAAATAAATCATTCGAGTCTTATGCAAGAGCAAGGCACTAGGTGGACAAACTCAAACAAATCGAAGCCTTCGTTGCCGTTGCGACGCGTGGCGGCTTGACCGCTGCAGCGTCCCATCTGCAAGCCGCGCCCATCATGGTCGGGCGTAGAGTCGATGCGCTGGAAGAACGACTTGGTGTGAAGTTGCTCCTGCGCACCACGCGCCGCGTGAGTTTGACGAACGAAGGCTCTGCGTACTTAGAAGATTGCCAGCGGTTGCTGGCGGACTTGTCCGCTGCCGAGTCCAGCGTGAGCGCTGGCGGCGTGCGGGCTAGCGGACATTTGCGCGTGACCGCGCCTGCGGGCTTTGGCCGCAAGCACGTCGCGCCGCTGGTGGCGGAGTTTCACCTTGCGCATCCCGATGTCACGGTGTCGCTCAACCTCTCCGACCGTGTCGTCGATATGGTGGGTGAGGGCTTTGATTGCGGCGTGCGTGTGGGCGATTTACCTGACTCTTCGCTGGTCTCCGTGCGGCTGGCCGACAACCGCCGCTTGTGCGTCGCCACGCCGCGCTATTTGGCACGGAATGGCACACCCAAAACGCCGCTGGACTTGCACAATCACGCGTGTTTAACGCTGTCCACCGATGCCTCGCAAACGCGTGGCTGGGCGTTTAAACGGGAGCCCAAAGCCACCTCGGAAGTCCAGTTCATGCGGCCTAGCGGGCCACTCGATTGCTCGGACGGACAAGTGCTGCACGCATGGTGTCTGGCTGACTACGGCATTGCATGGCGCAGTATTTGGGAAGTGCAGGGCGACATCGCAGCGGGCAGACTCGTCACCTTGTTAGATGACTACGCTGTCCCGCAAAACTCAAAATCTTCGAATGGCATTTATGTCGTTTATGCGCAGCGCAAACATATGCCGCTACGCTTACAGCTATGGGTAGATTTTTTGCGACACCATTACGGCCTTGCTACTTATTGGAAAAAATCTTCATGAGCCACACTGTATCCAACATCGCGCCTCCTTCACTGCGCCGCATCATCCCGATTACGGGCGGAACAGTGACCAGCCATATTGCAGAGTTGCCCAATGGCTGACCGAGAGCATCTTTTTGGGTACGGGCGAGCGTGCGCCTGATGGTGTCAAAATCCGAATTTTTGAATTGCTTTAAAAAATTAAAACTGTCTAAATTTGCATTTGAATTGCATATTTAGACAATTTTACATACACTCGCATCATGCTTAACAGATCTGCCAACGCCCGTCTTTTATCGCTTGCCCAGTGGTATCCCATACTAGCGGTTACAGGTCCTCGGCAATCTGGGAAAACAACTTTAGTCAAGGCCGCATTTGCAAACAAACCCTACCTCACTCTCGAAGACCCTGATATACGCGCAACGGCAATAGCCGACCCGAGAGGGTTTTTGAACCTCTATCCACACGGCGCTATTTTGGATGAGGCGCAGCGTGCTCCCGAGTTGTTTTCTTATTTACAGGGCATAGTGGACAGCCAGTCCGCGATGGGTCAATGGGTGTTGACGGGATCGCAGCAGTTGGGATTGATGAGTGGCATTAGCCAATCGTTAGCAGGTCGTGTCGGGCTTTTGCAATTGTTGCCACTTTCTGTCGGCGAACTCATCGCTGGCGATGCAATGCCCGTTAGCAGGAGCTTAGAGGATATGCTTTGGCGTGGACTTTATCCCGCGACTGCCGTCCGCCATGCGCCGCCGACCGACTGGTATGCCGACTACTTTGCCACCTACATTGAGCGCGATGTGCGGCAAATACTGCAAGTGCGTGATATGAGCACCTTCAGCCTCTTTGTTCGCATGTGTGCGGCGCGAACAGGGCAACTGCTTAACTTAAGCGCCCTTGCGGCCGATTGCGGGATTAGCACGAACACCGCCAAAGGCTGGCTATCCATTTTGGAAGCTAGCTATATCACCTATACCTTGCAGCCACATCACATTAACTTTGGCAAACAACTCACTAAATCGCCCAAACTCTATTTTCACGATACGGGCTTGGCTGCGTGGCTAACGGGACTGCGCACCAGCACCGCCTTAAGCCTGTCATCCATGCGCGGTGCTTTGTTTGAAAATTGGGCAATCAGTGAAGTCCTCAAGCACAGCTATAACCAACGGCTCGATCTGCAAATCAACTTTTGGCGCAACAAATCAGGGGTTGAAATTGATTTGCTCATTGAGCATCAGCAGGCTCTACGTGTGATTGAATTCAAAGCTGGCAAGACCGTTGCAGGCGACTGGTTTGGTAATTTAAAAAAATATGCCGCATTGCATGAAAGCAGCAGCGGCTCGCCATTGCAGCAAGCGCTGGTCTATGGTGGTGATATGCGCCATCTGCGCGGCAGCGTTGGTGTCATTGGTTGGCGTGACTGGCCGCAGGCGATTGAGCAAATCCAATGACAACCCGCAAGGCCACGTCTTAATTGGCTTCCCGCAATGCCTCTTTCGCTTCTTTCAAAAGCTTTGTCTTGATGCGCCCGCGCTTGAGCGGGGATAAATACTCGACATACACCTTGCCCATCAGGTGATCCATTTCGTGCTGAATGCACACCGCCAGTAACTCGGTCGCTTCAATTTTGTAGGTGTCGCCGCGTTCGTTTTCGCACTCGATATGAATCTCGGCGTAACGTTCGACATCACCCGAAAAACCTGGCACGGACAGACACCCTTCGTCGCCCAGCACCACGTCGTCGCTCTTCCATACTACGCGGGGATTGATGACCACTAGCGGCTGATCGCGCTCTTCGCTGGTGTCCATCACAAGTAAGCGCTCGTGTACATCAACTTGCGTCGCGGCCAAGCCCACGCCCTTCGCGTCGTACATGGTCTCCAGCATATCGGCGACCAAGGTGCGGATACGCTCGTCGATGTTTGCCACGGGCTTGGCGATCTTGTTTAATCGCGGGTCGGGATAGGTGAGAATAGTGAGAATTGACATGGGACAAATTTTAAATGCAAGACTCTGAACTCTGCGCTTGGCTACGCCTGATGCTGACGGATGGCGTTGGAAACAACACCGCCCGCAAACTGCTGTCCGCTTTTGGATTGCCAGCCAGCATTTTTGAGCAGTCCATCGCAGCGCTAGGGCAAGTTGTCTCCGAGCGCCAAGCGCAGGCGCTACAGCGCACACCCGAAGGACTCGACAAACAAATCGCGCTTTGCAACGACTGGCTGGCGACTGACGCCCGCACAGGCAACCGTACACGGAGGATCGTCACACTGGGCGATGCGCTCTACCCGTCCGCACTGCTGACCCTGCCCGATCCGCCGCTGGTGCTGTGGTTACTCGGGCGTATTGATTTGCTGGAAGAGCGCGGCTGGCCAGCGTCCATCAGCATGGTCGGTAGCCGCAACCCTTCTAGCCAAGGCGACAAAAACGCTTTCGCTTTTGCTAATAGCTTTGTAGACGCAGGGCTTTGCGTGGTCTCGGGCATGGCACTTGGGATTGACGCGGCGGCGCACAGCGGAGCGCTACATGGCTCACCTGATTCGCTACTCACTATCGCTGTCGTGGGCACGGGGCTTGACCGCGTCTATCCCAAACAAAACCTAGAGCTCGCGCACCGCATTGCCGACCACGGCCTTGTCGTGTCCGAGTTTCCGCTTGGCTCGCCGCCCACGGCTGCTAATTTTCCTAAGCGCAATCGTTTGATTGCCGCGCTGGGTCTGGGCACACTGGTGGTGGAAGCCGCGCTGCAATCGGGCTCACTCATCACCGCACGTGAATGCCTAGAGGTTGGCAAAGACGTCTTCGCGATTCCAGGCTCGATCCACGCGGCGCAAAGCAAAGGCTGTCATGCGCTGATTAAGCAAGGCGCGAAGTTGGTGGAGTCTGCCGCTGATGTGCTGGAAGAGTTGCGCATCACTACGCCAGAATCGAACACGCCTCGCGAAAACGGCACTCGTGCAGGCCAAGCAGGACGTGGCTTGCGGGGCATTTCACCGGCTCACGCCCAGCATCCACTGGTGCTGGCGATGGGTTTCGATCCTGTGAGCTTTGACGTGCTGCAAGCGCGTGTGGATCTGGATGCGGCGACTATGCAAGTGCAGCTCTTGGAGCTGGAACTGGACAACGTCATCATCCGCGTTCCAGGTGGGCTATATCAGGTGGCGCTGTGATGATGGTGCTTTAAAAACTCACCTGCACACCCAGTTGCAAACTCCGCCCTGGCAGCGGCACGCGCCCTGGTGCGGTTTGCGTCAGGATGCTGGTAGCGGGATACGCAAGCGCATTACCTGCATTGCGTAATTTGGCAAACCACAGCGCACGACCTTCGGTGGTTTTTTGGTCGTAGCTCAGACCCGCCGTCCAAAGCGTATAGCCAGAGGTAATGGGTTGATTAGCGGCTACGCGGTTTTGCGCTGCGCTTCGGTCTGCGCCAAGGCTTAGCTTCAAAAATTTTTGTGTCACTGTCCCATCAAGTCCCACGCGCTGCGGAGCGATGCGTGGCAAGGGCTCGCTCGTTGCGGTGTTCGTCGCCTCTACGGCTGAAAGGCGCGCCTCAACGTCCAGCGAACGCGGTTGCTCGCTTGTCGCTTGCACAAGGCGTGTATGGCCCGTCCACTCCCAGCCAGAAAAGCGGGCGGGCGTTGCGGCAAATTGAAAAACGGGATTGCCTGCCGTGCTGTTTGTGCCAGTTGATTGCAAAAAGATGTAGTTGTCGTAGCGCGTACGAAACACATTTAAACTGGTTTTGTCAAAGCGCCGCTCACTTTGCGGATGAGCTTGCCACTTGAGTCCCAGTTCAAGATGCGTCGATCGTTCGACCGCCAAATTCGCATCACCCCGCTCAAAAGAGCCCGTGGCTGCATGCTCGCCATTGGCATACAGCTCATAGTCTTTGGGAATGCGGCCTGTTCGTGCCACATCCGCCGTCGCGGTCAGTCCTTGCGCGATGCCGTTCAGCTTGAAGAGGCTACCCAAGGCATAACTACTGCCAGCTAAACTGCGCTGCGCTAGCGCGAAATTGGTGTTGCCATCGATGCCCAGCGAGTTGACATTAGCGCGCTCAAACCTCGCGCCTGCGCTGAGCTTGCCCCACGTGCTATTGAGCTCTTGCAAGCCATACAGCGCTTGGCTTTGCGTTTGTGTCCTAGGTACATAGGCTTCGCTGCCGTCGGCTACAAAGTTAATGCGCTCGCGCTGCCAACCTAGCAAGCTCTCCACGCTACTTGCGCCCCATTTAAACGGTGCGAACCTAGCCTGCAACTTGCCATCTGATCCCGCGCTTTTAAACGTGGTGTTCACAGCACCCGAATTGATTTCGCGGTGCTGGTAGTTGTGACTGACCCAATGCCCCGAGATACCTTGAACCAGTCCGCCCAAGCCATCTAGCCCTCGCTTCTCGCCTTCCAATCGATAGCTGGTGGTCTCCATATTGATGTTGACATTAGCCTCGGCAGGCGAGCCATATTGCTGCTGGGTGCGCTGCACCGATGCGCCCAAATAACCTTGATTTAAAAACACCGAAACGCCCATCGCACCGCCAACTGATTCAGCTTGCGAATTGCAAATTTTGTTTTGCGATCGCGTCACTCCGCCTTGCGTACAAGTGAGCACTCGCGGGGCACTCACCTCAGCGCTTTTATTGCCAAAAGCATCTAAGTGCAGCGCATATTTATCCGTGCCCGTCTCCAGCATGGCCGCGCCCGTCCGCTCTCGGTTGCCGCTGGAAAATCCCGCTTGCACGCGCCCCAGTTTGCCGCCCTTGTCGTCAAACGCGGCGCTTTTGGCAATGCGGTTATCCAGCATATTGACCACGCCGCCCACGGCCGAGCCGCCATACATCAGGGCTGCGGGGCCGCGCATCACTTCCACACGCTCCATCGCCAGCGGGCTGCTAGCAACGGCGTGATCGAAGCTAAGGCCTGAGGCATCACTGGATGCAGCGCCGTTATTCAAAATACGAATGCGGTCTCCGTCTAAGCCGCGAATGATGGGATGGCTTGCCGTACTGCCAAAGTAGGTGCTGCTCACGCCGGGCAAGCCCGATAACGTCTCGCCAAGGCCGCCGCTGGGACGCTGCAAAAGTGCGTCGCCGCTGATGCGCTCGGTGGGTGCGCCCAAGTCCCTTGATTGAAAGGGGTTGCCCGTCACCACAACTTCGGGCAACTCAGGCGATTGCGCATAAGAAAAAATAGGGCATGCGCAAACCAGCGCAGCCACGGACGAACCATAACCAATACGGAAAAACATAAAAACCTCGAATTCAAAAAAACGACAAAAGGGCGTGATTTAAATCGAGGTTGGGGGTGGTGCGCGGGCTTGATAAACCAGCGCAGGGGAAGTCAACAACAGATGATTACCCGCGCTGGCGACTTGCAAAGCCAAGACGGGCAAAGCCAATAGTGGCTTGAGTTGCACGAGCGCAGCGCCGCCGCACTGCAAATCGAGCAGCTGGCAGTCTTGCTTGTTTTCTTGGGAGTGACTAGGGAAGAGTGCGTCAAGCGACGGACTGCTCGTTCCCGCGCCCGCTTCGTGGTGTGCATGCGCTAGCTTGTGCAGTGTGCCTGCAAACTGCATCCACATAAAAGCCAGCAGTAAAAACACCAACCAGCGCTTGGATCGGCTGGACGCAGAGGTAGTGGCGATAGATTGCTGCATGGGTGGCGTATCTTACCGCAGCAGATAAAATCTAGGGATTCATGCCGCGCCTTTGCTTCTTGACTCTTCTCCACTATTGCCGCACCTCCAGCCGATTGATTCAATCGCTGGCGCTAGCCTTTGTACTGAGTCTTGGCGCGGCAAGCATTGCGCCTGTGGTGCAAGCGGCCAACCTCTCGCCCGATCAGCAAATCATCTGCGCAGGCACAGGCGGCATGAAGGTCGTCACCTTCGCGGCGGACGGTAGCGCCCAAGAAGTTAAAACAGCGCACGGCTTGGACTGTCCACTTTGCGGAGCTTTGCAGACATTACCGCCCGCAAGCCTTGCACCGCTTGGCCTATCAGCCACCGCCCCTGCAAAGCCGATTTGGCAGGGCTTAGCGGCGTTTGAACAACTCGCACTGCACGCACCGCCCGCACGAGCGCCCCCACAGCACGCTTAAAAATTTAAATCACTGAAGCGGCATCGTTGCTGCTTTGATTCGCTTTCTTTTTTTGAGACTGTTATGAAAAAATTATTGCTTGCTAGCGCTGGGGCGCTCTTCTTTTCTTTGAGCGTACTGGCGCAAACGCCCACGCCCGCTGCGCCTGAGCAGGTCAAAGACATTGGCACGATCACGGTGACCTCGGGTCGCCCGACCTCGCTGCCTAGCCAAATCCCCACCACGATGGAGGGCATCAAAGCTGCCGAGATCGCGCAAAACATCAATGCCACCGATAGCGAGGATGCGCTCAAGTATTTGCCCAGTTTGTTGATTCGCAAACGCTACATTGGCGACTACAACCATGCGGTGCTGGCGTCTCGCGCCTCTGGCACGAACAACTCAGCACGCTCTGCCGTGTATGCAGATGGCATCTTGCTCTCCAACTTTTTGGGCAACGGCGCAAGCTATGCGCCGCGCTGGGGCATGGTCACGCCCGAAGAGATTGACCGTGTCGATGTGCTGTACGGCCCGTTCTCTGCGGCCTACCCTGGCAACTCGGTCGGCGCTATTGTGGACTATCAGACCAAGATGCCCACCAGCTATGAAGCACACGCCAAGATCGGATACGCCAGCTCGCCATTCAATTTGTATGGCACAAGCCAGCGCACATCGGCTACGCAGGCTAGTGCATCGGTAGGCAACAAAAATGGTGACTGGGCTTGGTGGATGAACTTTAGCCGCCAAAACAGCGCGAGTCAGCCTTTGGTGTTTGTGACTAAAACGCCGTGTACAGCAATGACGACCCCCGCTTGCGCGACAACCGTTGTTCCTGTGAATGGTGCCGTGCCCGCACTCTCGCCCACCAACGCAGCGCAGCAGATTTTTGGCACGACCACCACCTACAACACTGTGCAAGATCACGCCAAAATCAAATTGGCTTATGACATCAACGGCACGCTCAAAGCCATGTACAGCATGGGCTACTGGCAAAACCAATCCGAAGGCAGGCCGCAAAGCTATGTGACGAATGCAACCACGGGCGCTGCGGTGTACAGCGGCACCGTCAGCACAGGCGGCAACAGATACGTGCTGGGTGCAAACGATTTTTCTATGACGAACGAGATGCTGCGCCAAATGATGCAAACACTCTCGCTCAAATCCAACACCAAAGAGCGGTTTGATTACGAAGTGGCCATTAGCTCCTATCGCTATTTGCAAGACGATAACCGTACGCCCAGCTCGTATGTGAACGGCATGAACAGCGGGGCAGGAACGATTGCCAACGGCGCGGGCACAGGCTGGACGGCGCTTGCCCTCAAAGGCACGTACCGACCTGATGGATTAAAAGGCACTCATATCTATGACTTTGGCTACCAGCGCGATGCTTATGCCCTCAGCCAAATCAGAACCAATATCACAGGTAACTGGACGGCGGACAGCGGCAGCTCGCTGGTCAACCAAGTGGGAGGAAACACAAAGCTGCAAAGCGTTTGGGGACAAGACACCTGGCGCGTCGCCAAAGACTGGAAGGCGGTACTAGGTCTGCGCGGAGAAAACTGGACAGCGAGTAATGGCCTGACTAACAACCCCACGGGCACACCTGCTGTCAACACGGCGTACGCGGTTCGCACAGAAAACGCCTTGTCGCCCAAAGCTGCGTTATCGTTTCAGGCCAAAGAGGACGTGGTTTTGAAGGCATCGATGGGCCGCGCCGTGCGCTTTCCAACGGTGCAAGAGCTGTATGGCAACGTAGGAACGACTAACTCGCAATACGTTAACGACCCCAACCTCGCACCAGAGAAATCCGTCACCTCCGAGTGGAGCATGGAGAAAGATTTGGCGTATCAAAACGGCGGCACGGCGCTCTTGCGCACGACCGCGTTTTTTGAAGACACGCGTCAGTCACTGTACTCACAAAATACGCTCAACACTGCGACTGGCACTTTTGTGTCCCGCGTCTCCAACATTGGACGCATCAAAACATCAGGCCTAGAGGTAGCGTACCAAGGCACAGATATTGGCGCACGCGGACTCGACGTATCGGGGAGTCTGACTTACACAGAATCGAAGATCGTAGAAAACAGCGGCTTTGTTTCTGCTGTGGGCGACACTATTGGTAAGTACCAACCGCGCGTGCCCGTATTTCGCGCCACGGGTCTTTTGGGCTACCGCTGGAGTGAAAAATTGAGCACATCGATAGGTGCACGCTACAGCGGCGTGCAGTACACCACGCTCAATAACTCGGATGTGAACGGCTACGCCTACACGGCGGCTAGCCGCTTCTTTGTGGTGGATATGCGGCTGCGCTACAAGATCGACAAAGAGACCACCTTTGCCTTTGGTATCGACAACCTCAACAACTACACCTACTGGAACTTCCACCCGTACCCACAGCGCACGATGCACGCCGAACTGCGCGTGGATTGGAAGTAATGCAACCCCTTCCCTCAAACCTCCCACGAATCCTTGCCTCTATTTAAAATCTTTCACACTACCCTAGGAAACCATCATGCTAAAAAAAATAATCTTCATTTCTTCACTCGCACTTGCCAGCAGCGCCTTTGCCCACGCTGACAAAGCACACGTCGACGTAGACGGCGCGTGGGTTCGCGCCACCGTGGCAGGCCAAAGCGGCACGGGCGGTTTTATGAAACTCAAGGCGCGTGAAGATTTGCGCCTCGTGCGCGTCAGCTCACCTGCCGCCGACGTAGCCGAAATTCACGAAATGAAAATGGGCGCTAACAACGTGATGGAAATGCGTCCGATTGCAGGTCTTGATTTGCCAAAAGGCAAAGCAGTAGAGCTCAAACCTGGCGGCTATCACCTGATGCTCACGAGTCTCAAGCAAACGCTATCCAAGGGCAGCGCTGTTCCTGTGACGCTTTTCTTTAAAGATGCCAAAGGCGCAGAGTCTAGGTTGCACCTACAAGTGCCCGTCAGCTTTTCTCCCGTGCAAGCCTCACCCCATCAGGCTGATGGGGCCATGCACCAGCACTAAAACTCAAGGTTATCGATCAGGCGCGTTTGACCTAGCTTTGCTGCCCCCAGCGCCACCCAATCGGATGGGGGTTCCAGAGGGTCGATGCTCGCCAGGCCTTGTCGCGTGCGGATTGTGAGATAGTCTGGCTGCCAGCCCTTATCCCGAACGGCCTGCAGAGCATCGGCCTCAATTTTTTGAAAATTTGCTTGCGGCATCCGCGCTGCATCAGCCATGCGACGAAGCGTTTGTGATAAGAACACAGCCGCTTGGCGTTCCTCAGCGTTCAAATAGCGGTTGCGTGAACTCAGCGCCAAGCCATCGTCTGCGCGGAGCGTCTCACCTGCCAATATCTCAATCGGCAGCGCAAACTGCCGCACCATGGCGCGAATCACGGCGAGCTGCTGGTAATCTTTTTTGCCAAATACGGCTACATCGGGCTGCACGATTTGAAACAGTTTCATCACCACGGTGCACACGCCTGTAAAAAATCCAGGCCTAAATTCACCCTCCAATTTATCCGCAAGCTCGGGCGTTGGATGCACTTTGTAGGTTTGCGGTTCAGGATAAAGCTCAGCTTCGGTAGGTGCGAATAAAACGTCGCAACCCGCATGGGATAAAGCCTGCACGTCATCCTCCCATGTGCGCGGGTAAGAATCAAAATCTTCGTGCGGCAAAAATTGCAAGCGATTGACGAAGATGGTGGCGACGACGATATCGCTGTGTGCGCGTGCTTGTTTGATGAGCGCCAAGTGGCCTGCGTGCAGGTTGCCCATCGTGGGGACGAGGCCGCGTTTTAAATGCTTGCGCTCTGTGAGATAAGCGCGTAGCTCTTGAATCGTATGAAAAATTACCATGCGTGTAGCTTGTTATCGGGGAAGCTTTTATCCTTTACCGCCGCGACATAAGTCGCAAACGCGCCTTGAATGCTGTGCTCCGCGTTACGCGCGTCGGCCATAAAGTTATGCACGAAGCGCGGCATTTTGCCAAGGTTCATACCCAGCATGTCGTGCAGCACCAGCACCTGGCCATCGCAATCCACACCTGCACCAATGCCAATGGTGATGCAGTTTGTGAGTAGTTGTGTGAGTCGTGCAGCCAGTGCTGCGGGCACCATCTCTAACACCAACATTTGCGCACCCGCAGCTTCTAGTGCCAGCGCATCGGCAATCAATTGATCGGCAGACGCATCATCCTTACCCTGCACGCGGTAACCGCCCAGCGCGTGAACGGTTTGCGGCGTGAGTCCCAAATGTGCGCACACAGGAATGCCGCGTTCGGTTAAGAATCGAACCGTCTCGGTCGTCCAGCCACCGCCCTCAAGCTTGACCATGTGCGCACCTGCTTGCATGAGTTTGGTCGCAGATTCAAACGCTTGTGCGGGCGAGAGGTGGTACGCGCCAAACGGCAAGTCGCCAATCAGCCACGCCGTGCCTTGACCGCTGGCCGTCATGCGGTGCAGGCCGCGCGACACGCTGGCCACGTGATAGCACATATCTTGCAAAGTCACGCCCAGCGTGCTGGGCAAGCCTTGACACACCATGCCCAGCGAGTCGCCCACCAAGATGCATTCCACGCCGCCAGCGTCGGCCACGGCGGCAAACGTTGCGTCATAGCTTGTGATCATGGTAATCTTTTCGCCGTTTTTATGCAGCGCTTGCAAACGCGGCAAGCTCATGGGTTTGCGCGGCGCGGCAGGCGTGAGTTTGCCTGCGCCATAGACACCTGTCAGTTCCGTACTAGCTGTCGTTTGAGTCATGGTGTTTCTCCATTTGAGTTGCTGAGTGCGTCATCCAAAATTTCAATCCAATGCCGCACGGACACACTCGATCCACTTTGTAAATGCGTGATGCAGCCCACGTTGCTGCTGGCAATCACGTCCGCCGTTTGCGGCAGTGCGGCAAGTTTTCGGTCGCGCAAGGTGTAGGCGATTTCGGGCTGTAGCACCGAATAGGTGCCTGCCGAGCCACAGCATACATGCGACTCCAGCGCCGAGACCTGCACATCAAAGCCCAGCTCGCGCAAGTGCGTCTCTACGCCGCCCTTCAGCTGCTGTCCATGCTGCAAAGTGCAGGGCGGGTGATAGGCAATTTTTGGCAATGTTGTTTTCAACTGGCTCTTGTGCAAGCCTTGCTCCATAAGGCTTGGCAGCATACTCGGCAGCAGCTCGCCAAGGTCAACAGCCAACTCGCTCACGCGCTTGGCTTTGGCGGCGTAGGTAGCGTCGTCTGCTAGCACATGGCCGTAATCCTTCACCATCACGCCGCAGCCCGATGCGTTCATCACGATGTGCTCCGCGCCCGCAGCGCCATGTGCGCCTTCAATCGCAGGCCACCACGCATCGATGTTGGCACGCATTTGCACCTTTGCCGCCTCTTGGTCGTTCAAGTGAAACTTGATCGCGCCGCAGCAAACAGAAGTCGGCAGCACGAGGGTTTGAATGCCCGCTGCGTCCAACACCCGTGCCGTGGCAACGTTGATGTTCGGCAGCATGGCAGGCTGCACACAACCCGCCAACATGATGATTTTTCGGGCATGCGTACGCGCTGGCATAGCACGTGTTTTTTGTTTGGCTGGGATTTTGTTTTTTAGGCTGCTTGGCAGCAAGCCACGTACCATTTGACCTACGGCCATAGCGGGCGCAAATAAACTTGAATTCAAACCATGCTTTAAAGCCCCACGCATCAAGCGTTCGGTCAATGGGCGCTCGACTTTGCTATCAACCATTTTTCGCCCAATATCAACCAAATTGCCGTACTGTACGCCGCTGGGGCAAGTCGATTCGCAATTGCGGCAGGTCAGGCAGCGGTCTAAATGTTGCTGCGTTTTGCGAGTCGGCGTCTCGCCTTCCAGCACTTGCTTGATGAGGTAAATGCGGCCACGTGGCCCATCGAGCTCATCACCCAAAAGTTGGTACGTTGGACAAGTCGCCGTGCAAAAACCGCAGTGCACGCACTTACCCAGAATGGCCTTGGCCGCTTCGCCGTCTGAGGTACCCAAAAACTCTGGGGCAAGATTGGTTTGCATAAATGGAGGGTGAGCGCGTTAATACGACTTGCGCTATTGCGCTTGAAGCGGCACGTGATTGCGCAGCTCGGTTTGCTTGTTAGCGTTGTCTACAAACACGAGTCTTGGTTTGTGTGACTTCATCTCCGCATCGCTCACGCCCGCAAAGCTGGCGATGATGACGAGATCACCCACGCTGGCACGCCGCGCTGCCGAGCCGTTAATCGAAATCATGCCCGAGCCACGCTCGCCGCGAATCGCATAGGTCACAAAGCGCTCGCCGTTGTTGATGTTCCAGATGTGGATTTGCTCGTTCTCGGCAATATCGGCAGCATCGAGCAAGTCTTCGTCAATCGCGCACGAGCCCTCGTAATGCAGCTCGCACTGAGTGACGCTCGCGCGGTGGATTTTGGATTTGAGTAGGGTACGAATCATGGGGGGATTTTAAAGGTTCAACCAAGCAGCAGTA
>Ga0228699_1000733_pt1 | contig 21581 bp, 17 predicted proteins | sample McNCre217_Aug_MG_FD_178016 | JGI IMG/M metagenome (GOLD analysis project Ga0228699, IMG submission 178016) | Freshwater microbial communities from McNutts Creek, Athens, Georgia, United States - 2-17_Aug_MG | ecosystem: Environmental > Aquatic > Freshwater > Creek | place: USA: Georgia... | reverse complement strand
ACCGCTCGAGCGGCCAGGAATCGCCAACAGCACGAAGGCGGCAATCACGATCAGCTGAATGATCTTGGTGATCGACCACGGCGACGGCACCGACTCGGGCGCGACAGCCAACTTAGGGTTTGGATGCTTGACGCGCCAAAGCTGACCGTATTCGGTCTTGCCGACCGATTCGAGTTCGTCGGCTGCCTCGAGCGAGATCGCCAGCTGTCGAGCGCCGGTCGAACGTGTCTCGGGCAGCAGCACATAGCCGATACCTGAATCCTGCAGAGGCTTGGTGAGGTCGGCGCTGTTCGAGCTAGAAAGGTCGGCAACCAACTGACCAACCTGCCCGTACTCGGCACGCTGACCGGCAAGACCGGCAAGGGCAAAGCGATAGGCAAGACTCAGGTCGTCGAGCTGGATGCCATCGCCCGAAACCAGCTCGGCCGTGAGCTTGCGTTGACCCATAGCGTCGAAGCCGGTGTCGCGCAGCACCAGAGTCTTGAGCTGACTGCCGCGAGCCGTTTCGGCGGCCACGATCGATGGCACGGCACGGCCATCGGTGAAGCGCTGCGCTGGCGAATTTGCGGCAAAAACTGCGGCGCTTGGAAGCAGCATCGCGAACACCACGACGGCGTATGCGATGCCTCGCCAGGCCTTCGATGGCAAGCGGTCTAGGGCAACCACGAGCAAGGCAATAAGGCCCATTGCGGCCAGCCCAAGCAGTGCGCTCGGCGAACCCGCGACACGTTCGAGAGCCGTGGTCGACGACCCCACACCAACCGCGGCAAAGTCGAGTCGCTGCACCAGCCACGCGCTGACCAACGAGCCGAGCACCAGGAGCCAGAGCGATGCGGCAAACACAAATCGTTTGCTGAGCGTCGCCAAAATCGCGATCAAGATCACAGGCACCGTGAACCAGATTGAGTATGCGCCGAGGCCGAATAGGGTCTTGTCGGCACCGATCGAGCCGCCGAGCAGCAACTGCCAGAACTGCTGCGGCTCGCTCGGCACGGCGACGCCCGGGTCGGCAAGCGTGGTCAGCGGCTGCAGCAAGCCGACTGCCTCGAACCAGACCAGCGGAGCCAGCGCGGCGGCTAGCGGCAGGGGCGTCCAGAACAGATAGCCAAATCGACGCAGACGGGTGAACAGCACCACGACGATTGCCGCGAAGAGTGCCGGCAACAGATTTGGTGCGCTGGCACCCACGGCCAACAGCAACAGGCCGGCCACGCCAACCCACGACCAGGTGCGCGAGGCCGATCGACGCGGGGCGTATTTGCCCAGACCGGCGGCTCGAGCGATCGCGAAGGTTAGCCACGGCAACGCAACGGTGGCCACGATTGCCGGAACGCGAGCATCCAGTTGGGCCTGCGACAGGGTCGGCCAAAGCGCGAACGCGAGGGCACCGATGTTGCGCAACCAGGCTCGCGCGGTAATGAGCGAAAGAGCTCGCCATGCACCCGCAAAGGCCAGGGCCTTTGCCAGCAGCAGGAATAGCGCGAGCCCGAGGCTAGGTTGCCAAGGAGTCAGGCTGCCAAGAGCGAGCAGCACCCAATTGAACGGATCGCTCGGGCCATAGAAGCCCAGGCCAATCTGCTGATAGCTGGCGCCCGCATGCGTGAAAAGTGAATACCAGTCGGCCGAAAGCGCGAGCGCTCCCCCGCCCACTGCGGCGATGTTGGTCGGCCAAAATCGAAGACTGAGGGCAATCAGAGCCAGAGCAATCCAGGGGCCGCCGGCGCCGGCAAAACTTAGGCGATCGCCAATCGTGCGCGTGGTGTCGACGGCACCGTCTTGCAGCAGAGGGCTGGCCTCGGCGTGGCTGGCGCCACCGCTGGTGCCATCGGTCGCCGAATCGAGGGCCTGGTCGTCGAGTGCCGCATCTGCCAATCGACGCTGACGCAGCTGGGCGCGGGTGGCGCGCAGCTGACCGAGGCTTTGCAGCGTGATGCGCGCACCTCGATTGGCCCGAGCCCTGCCAGCCAGTCTCGAAAAACCGGTCAAAAACACCCAAAAACCGGTCGAGAGCTCGGCCCAGATGCGATTTGGGTGCTTGCTAGCAATGGCCCACGCGGCGCGCAGCACGCCAATCACCGGCGCGAACACGACCAATAGCAGGGCAATCAAAAGTGGTGAGTATGCGATTCTCAGGTGCGCGTTCGCACGGCGAAGCGCGGTGCGCGGGCTGCCCCCGAGCCAGGCCCGTGGTCGTTGCCCGGCGAGCGAAAGCCCCGCGTGCGCGACTCGCGCCTCGGGGGCCACGGCCACGCGATGCCCCGCGCGACGCACGCGAACGCACAGTTCGACGTCGGCCGCGAGGTTGGGAGCACCCGCGTCTAGGCCACCAACGGCCGCATAGACATCGGTTCGAATCAACATGCCGGCAGTCGAGATAGCGAGCACATCGTCGAGCGCATCGTGTTGCGCCTGGTCGAGTTCGCCCGAAACCGGCGAGAAGATTTCGCCGCCAGGTGTGAGGGTTAGGCCCAGCTGCTGGATTCGACGTGGGTTATTCCAGTCGACGAGCTTGGGGCCGATCGCGGCAACCGATGGCGAGACCTCGGCAGTGCGAAGCAGTAGCTCAAGTGCGGTGGCCGTAGGTGCGCTGTCGTCGTGCAACAACCAAAGCCAGTTTTGGGCGGTCTCGGCGACCAGTTCGAGGGGTTGGCAGGCCGAGATGGCCGCCGCAAGGTTTTTTATCTGCCCGGTTTGGATCAGTGACTCGCCACCGCGAATAGTGATTTGCGCGAGCCCACGGTCGCTCGATGTATCGACCAACAAAAGCCGATCGACCGGTCTGGTTTGATTTCGCAGTGCGGCGAGCGTCACCGAGAGGTATTCGCTGTCGCCATTGGCGACCAAGACCGCGGTGACTAGTGGTTTCATGTGACGGCTAGCCAGCCGAGTTATGCGCGCTTCTTGAGCTTGCGGCGCTCACGCTCCGACAGGCCGCCCCAGATGCCAAAACGCTCGTCGTTTGCAAGCGCATACTCGAGGCACTGCTGCTTTACGTCGCAACCAGCGCAGATGCGCTTTGCGTCGCGAGTCGATCCGCCCTTTTCAGGAAAGAACGCCTCAGGGTCGGTCTGGGCGCAGACGGCGTCTGCCTGCCAGGCCATCGGATTGGTGTCTTCGTCAGCGTTCGAGTAAGCCCCCGCAACACCAAGTCGAAGTACATCAACGAACCAGTTATCTGGCACACGACTGCGACTGTCCATACGCTTCCTATCTGACTTTGGGTGGGTCTTCGAGTGGTCGTTTGCAACCGCCTCGAGAACTTCCTCCCGTGTAATTACACCGATGTTATTCGCCCTTCGGCGTGTCGTCAAAATCGAACATTGACCCATTGGTTTAGGGTCGCGCGCGGTGGGTTTTTGAGCGTTCGGTAAACCGAATGCGTGATTGTGCCCCAATTCGGGCCATCGCCCCAAGTTCCGCATGAAATCAAGGGGATTCGGTCGCGGGTATCCTGTTTTTATGAGCATTTTGGTCACTGGTGGCGCCGGATACATCGGTTCGCACGTTGTTCGATTGTTACAGAACCGCGGCGAGCAGGTGGTTGTGGTCGACGATTTCAGCACCGGAATCGCCGAGCGTCTTGGCGATGCGACCCAGGTGCACCTCAATCTGGCCGCCCCAGATGCCGTGCACGTATTGACCGATGTGATCAACGAGTATGCGGTCACCGCCGTGGTTCACCTGGCGGCACGCAAGCAGGTCGGCCAGTCGGTCGAACAGCCCGAAGACTATTACCTGCAGAACGTTGGCGGCATGGCCAATCTGCTCACGGCGATGCGCGACTGCGCGGTGACTCGCCTGGTGTTCAGCTCGAGCGCGGCAACCTATGGCATGCCTGATGTTCCCGCGGTCACCGAAGACATCGACTGCCGCCCGATCAACCCATACGGCGAGACCAAGCTGATTGGCGAGTGGCTGGCTGCCGACTCGGCTCGCGCGTGGGGTCTGCGTCAGGCAAACCTGCGCTACTTCAATGTGGCCGGCGCGGGCTGGCCCGACCTTGCCGACACCGCCGTCATGAATCTGGTGCCGATCGTCTTTGCCGCGCTGCGCGATGGCAAGGCGCCAAAGGTATTCGGCGACGACTACGCAACCCCTGACGGCTCTTGCGTGCGCGACTATGTGCACGTGCTTGATCTGGCCGAGGCACACCTTGCGGCGCTCGACTATCTCGAGCGCGACGACCGCCCACACACCACCTTCAACGTTGGCACCGGCACCGGTTCAAGCGTGTTTGAGGTAATCGAGCAGATTCGTCGCACCACGGGGCAAGACTTTGAGATCGACGTGGCAGAGCGCCGCGCGGGAGACCCGCCTTATCTGTGCGCCGATGTTTCGCGCATTCGCGAGACCCTAGATTGGCGAGCCAAGAACGGGCTCGCCGAGATTATCGACTCGGCATGGGCCGCTCTGCAGGCCTAACCCAGCGCGATAAAGGCGTCGCCCGAACCGGTGATGCTGAAGTGGCGGGCCTCGGCCGATAGGTATGCCGCCTCGCCGCGGCGCAGAACGGCATGCTCACCCAACGAATTGCTCAGGTCGATCTCGCCGGCAACGCAGAGCACAATCGCCTGCGCAGGCAGGCCAATCTCGGCCAGCAGATTGCCAGCCGAAACGCTCGCGCGATAAAGCCTGAAGTCGTCGACCGGCACCTTGAATTCGACCAGACCATGGGCCAGTTCGACCGGCGCAATGTGCGGCACCTGGCCCGATTCGAAGTTCAGCACCCTGAGCAGTTCTGGCACATCCACATGCTTGTTGGTTAGCCCGCCACGCAAAACGTTGTCGCTGTTGGCCATAATCTCGACGCCCAGACCCGAAAGGTATGCGTGCACGTTGCCTGCCGGCAAAAACAGTGCCTGCCCTGGCTCGAGGTGAACGTGGTTTAGCAGCAGCGCGACTACAACGCCCGGATCACCCGGATACAACTGCACGAGGCGAGCGGCGAGTTCGAAGCGAGCCGAGAAGTCGGCAAGGTGAGCCAGCTCGGTCAGGAATCCGTCGAGCGCAATCGACTCGCCATCGAGCTTGGGCTCGAGCACCGCCTGCACGAGTGCGGCGATTCCCCCGCGCTCGAATTCGGCCAGCCAGTTTTTGGCGATGGCCAAGAAAGTCGGCGACACCTCGATTGCCTCGACCATGTCGAGCAACAGGTTGCGAATCTGCGGCAGCGAACGAAAACCGCACAGCGCCTCGAACTCGCTTAGGGCCACGATCATCTCGGGCTTGTGATTTGAATCCTTGTAGTTTCGATGCCCCGCGCTCAGGCCGATTCCGGCCGCGTTCTCGCGCTCAAAACCGGCTCGAGCCTGCTCAACGGTCGGGTGGGCCTGAATCGAGAGCGGCGAGTCGGCCGCCAGCAGCTTCAGCAAGAACGGCAGATCGGCACCGATGTGCTCGCGCAGGGTGACGTGCAGGTTGTCGGCCAACCGGGTCGGCGAGCCGGCGTGCGTGCCGTACCAAATCTCGGCCATCGGATGGCCGGTCGCGGGCACTCCGAGGTAATCGGAAATCAGGGTCCTCGACCCCCAGGCGTAGTCGCGCGCCTCGTTCTGCAGCTTGACAATCATTGTGGGTCAAGCCTATTTGTCTGAGGCTTTTTGGGGCGCAAATAGACTGGACACCATGACCGCGCTCACTCAACCGATTCGCATCGTGTTCAACACGAACGAGCCAGGTTACAAAGCCAAGACCTGGCTGGCATACATCGCGGTCTTCACTCTGATGGCCGGCGACGCGGTGCGTTATTCAATCGGCTGGTGGGGTTGGGGCGTGCTGCTGGTGGGCATAGCTAGCACGGCCTTCACACTGTTTTTCCGCAGCAAACGCGCTGGCCTCGAAGGGCCAGCCGCCTGGCTTGGGCGTGTGCCGGTGTCGCTGTATCTATTGCTCGGCTGGATGCTCTTGAGCACCGCCTGGTCGGTCTATCAACCAATCACGCTGCTGGCCTGCCTTTCGCAGTTCGCCACCACGCTGTTCGGCGTGTTCTTGGCTGGCATGTTTTCGTGGCGTCACCTGCTGCGAATCTTTGCAAACGTGATTCGCACAATCATCATCGCCTCGTTGGCGTTCGAGGTTGTCGCGGCAATCGTCGGCCCGATCGCTCCGATTTTTGGCAATTATTCGGGCAACAAGCCGCCGACCCCCGAGTACTACTGGACCCGCGGCAACTTGCTGCAGGGCGAGCGCATCCAGGGCATTGTGGGCAACTCGAACCTGCTGGCCTATGTGGCCATGATCGGCATCGTGATTTTTGCGGTTGAGTATGCGATTCTCGCCGGCCCGCGCTGGTTGAGCGTGCTCGGGCTTGCCGGTTCGGCGCTCTGCCTCGCTCTCGCCAAATCGGCGGGAATCGGTTTTGCGATGATGGCGGTCGCGGCGGCGGCCGTCGTATCGATCGCGGCCGAGGGCAAGAGCCGCGAGACTCGCCACCGGTATTACCGAATGGCCTGGTTTGCCGCCGGAACCCTCGGCTTCTTTGTGCTGGTGTATCGCGCACAGGTTTTCGAGTTCTTTGGCAAGAGCCCCGACATGACCGGCCGCAGCGGAATCTGGAAGGCCGTGCTGCATCTGGTTGCGCAAAAGCCATACTCGGGCTGGGGTTGGATCAGCTATTGGGTGCCTGGCGTCGAGCCATACGCCCACCTGATTGTTATCAAGGGCGTGCCGTATTACCAGGCACACAACGCCTATCTGGATGTGTGGCTGCAGCTCGGACTCGTTGGCGTGGCAATCTTCTTGACGCTGCTGGTGGTCACGTTCATCAAGCTCTGGCGCTTGGCAGTGCGTCACACGAGCGTGCTTTACCTGTGGCCAATCCTGGTGTTCGTGGGCATTCTGACCCAGAACCTAACCGAGAGCCGCATGCTGATCGAGATCGGTTGGGTGTTCTTGGCGCTGTTCGCCGTCAAGGCAAACGAACCGAGCGAGGCGCTCGAACCAAAGGGGCGTTCGCCTAAAAGAGCTCGTTTGCTCTCTCTAGGTCTTCTGCGAAATCGATTTCAACGGCATACAGATCGCTAATGTCGACGGCCTTGAAGCGCAGCTGATCTAGTTCGATGGCTAGCTCGATGCCGCGCTCAAAGTAATCCTGTTCGCCCACCTGGTCGAGGCGCTCGATGAGTGCGGCCTTGTCGCGGCCGGCCACAAAGTTGATTCCAACTGCCTCGCCAAGCCCGCCGGCAACGGTCTTCGAAAGCTGGTCGATGTGACCCGAAGCGTCAAGGGTGTATTTGACCTCTTCGTCGCTGACCTTCGAGGTGTTGACCACGACGAACGACTGGTCAGACTCGATCAGGTCGGTGACGCGCACCAGCACCTGCGGATCGAAAACGACATCTCCGTTTAACCACAACACACCGCCATCCGGCGCCGCACGCAGGGCCTTTAGCAGGCTCTTCGAGGTGTTGGTCTGGTCGTAGTACTCGTTGTAGACAAAGGTTGCCTCAGGAAAACGCTCGATGATCGCCTCGAGCTTGAAGCCGACCACGATGAGCACCCGATAGGTGGCGCCGAAGGCGGTCTTCAGGTTGTCGATCTGCTGCTGCATGATCGAACGGCCGTCGCGCAGTTCGGTGAGCGGCTTTGGCAGCGGGCGGGCAAGGCGGGTGCCCATTCCGGCGGCAAGGATTACAACCTGTTTTGACATGGGGATAAGTCTATGGAATCACCAGCACCTGACCGACTCGGATTGTGTCTGAGGTCAGGTTGTTGGCGCTCTTGATGGCCGCGACGGTCACCGAATACTTGGCCGCGATCTTGTTGAGGGTGTCGCCCGAAACCACCGTGTATTTGCGCACGGCGACGGTTGCGGTGGGGCTAGGGCTAATCGAAGGAGTCGCTGTGACAGATGGAGTTGGGGTTGCCGAGGCGGTCGGTTTTGGCGTTGGGCTGGCGGTCGGCGACGCCGAGGCGCCTGGCGTTGGGCTGGCGGTTGGGTTAGGGGCCGAATTCGGCGCCGGGTCAACCACGATCACGCCGGCCTTGTGCCCAACCGGAATCAGATCGGCAAAGTGCTGGTCGACGATAACCGCAGCAATCGAGCTCATCGGGGTTTGCCCAAAGAGCGCCTTGTATGCGTTCACATCGGCGATGGCCTGTCGTTTGCCGTTTGTGATCAGCCAGTATGCACGATCGGGGGTGCGAATGAAGCGTCCGATTTGTTGGGTCTGCACGGCGAGCTGGGCACAGGTGAGGGCCTGCAACGGAATGCTTGCGCCTGGATAGACAGCCGCTATGTCGGCCGCAATCGGGTATGCCTTGCCCGCCGAGACCAGATACGCCTGGTCGGCGCACTGCAGCTTTAGGCCCGCGAAGTTGCCGATGCGCTTGTAGCCCGCGAGGTCGGCTTCGGTCACTGCCCTTGGGGTCACCTTGCCCTTGACGGCAAGGCCGAGTGCGGCAGCCTGGGCGTCGTCTGGAATCTGAACCAGTTTGTCGTTGCCGTCGACCCAATACATGGCCGGCTTGGCCTTGGCCGACAGCTTGCCCTCGACCAGGGTTCCTGGTGGCAGCGCGGTACCGGCGGCCACAATTTGGTTTAGCGCACTCGGCGGCAGCACCTGCACGACAGGCATCGCCAACTGCGGAATCAACTTGGTGCGATCTGCCGGAGTCTTGATCTCGCGCCGGATTCCGCCGCGCACAAAGAACAGCTTTTTGTCGGTCGAGCTGCGCGCGAACAGTGGCGCGGTGAGTGGCGCATCCATCGTGGCGATGCGCGCAAAGAACGAGTTCGGCAGCAGCGGTGAGTCGGCGAGCAACTCGCTGCCGACGGTGACCAAGCGCTTGCCGGCCGAGGTCAACAGCCAGGTGCGACCCTGATCGTCGCGATCGAAGTTGAGCACCGGCGTGGTGCTGGCGGCCATGCTCAAGCCCGCGGTCGACATGGTTCCGGTCGACGATTCGAACCAAGGCTTGAGGTCGAGATCCTTGCCGACCGCAGCCGGAATCTCATAGGCAAGGCCATCCATATAGACATCAAGATTCTTGGTGTCGCGGTTGGTGAAGATGCTGCCGTTCTTGATTACGGGTGGGCCCCAAGGCAGATAGTTGAATGCGGCAATGGTCAACTTGTTGTTGAGCACCGGCAGGCTGATTCCGTTTGCGGTGGCCGAAGGGGTGTCGAGCACCTCGCGCTTGAACCCACCCGAAATGAAATAGGTGTCGCTGCCACTACCGGCAACGTATGCACTCATCGGCCCGGAATCGGCCAGCGCAGCCAGCTGCGACGAGGTCAACTGCACGGCCTTCGAGCAGTCGAGGCCAAACGTGCTGACCTGACCGCAGTCGCTAAACAGGAACTTCTTGCCGGCCTCGACAAAGTAGTAACGACCAAGAGCCGACTTGACCACACGGGTCATCGCCCCGGCATCGGTGAAGGTGTTGAGGTAGTCGTCGCTGATCACACCCAGCGGACCGAGCGGGCTCAATGCCTTGAGCAGGTCTGGGTCGCTGACCAGGTAGCGGTTGTTGTCGACGATTAGGTATGTGGCGCTGGTCTTGCTCTTGAGCAAGAAGCCGCCGGCGACCGGGTCGCCGAACCAGTCGGTGTAAAAACGCCAGAAGTTGCGGTTGCCGTAGGCGCTGCAGCCGTCGCCCGAGCCATACAAGTTCTTGAGTGCCGCATCGTTGGGGGTGTATGGCGTGTAGTAGTACAGGTCGGCGGTGGCCTGACTCTTGATCAAAACGGGCTTGGTGCCGCAAGACGAACTCGGGTTGTAGCGCACGTTGGCAGTCTTGCCGACCTTCAGATAGGTGAACGAACCACGCGAATCGCCGTACCACTGAAACTGGCCGGCGCCGAAATAGAGCTGGTTGAAGAGACCTGCCTTGACCTTGCCACAAGAGCCGTTTGGATCGACATCTGGGCAGGCGAATCCGAGCGCAGCCGCATACATTCGAGCCGTTGGATTGACCGCCTGAACCAGGCCCTGCTCCTTTTGTAGGGTCACCAGCAGCACGCGCGGGTTGATCTTGCAGGCTCGCGAAACGTCATAGATGATTTGCGCCGCGGTCTGACCGGTCTTGGCCTCCATCGCGTCGCAACGGCCATCGTCGGCGGCCTTCGCCGGGGTGTCCATCGTGTAGTTACGCAGGCACTTTGGGCCACCATCGCCGTCTTTGCAAACCGGCACCTTGCTCTCCAGAAAGCGCTGGATGTCGGCGACCGTCATGGTGCCAAAGTCAAAGAACACGCTGTCGCTGATGATTAGCCCCGGGTCGAAGCGCGAAACATCGGCCGCTCGCGCCTGGTTTTGCCCGGCCAACTGAATCGCCGTTAAGCCCGCAAAGGCCAACACCGTCGAAACGATGATGGCCGTGAGGCGGCGGGCTGTAACGCGAAGCATGTGACTGATTGGCTCGTTCGGCGACTACTTGATCGTGACCGCGGTGGCCGGCGATTGCCCGTGGTATTCGGTCGAGTCGTAGACGACGCTGATCAGGCCGGCGCCCTTGGGCAGGCCGACGGTCGACAGAGTCATTGGGTAGCACTGGGTGTCGCTAACGTTCGACTCGGCCTTGACCGGAACGCTCTTGGTGACCGAACCGCTCTGATAGACGAGGGTGCAGGTGCCGCCATCCTCGGCGACATTGGTGACGTGGGCCACCACCGAGATGGTCAGGGCACCGGAATCGACCTGCGAGTCCATTAGCTCAACAGACGCGGCCTTCTTTTTGACCGGCGTGGTCGGGCTTGCGCTCTGGCTCGGGGTCTCGCTTGGAGCGACGGTCGTGCCGTCTGACGAACTTGCCGAGGTGGTCGGTTGCGGCGTCTGGCCCCAGTGCGGATACAACAGCGTGCAACCGGCTAGCGTGGCTGCGCCGACCAGGATCACAAACAACAGAAACTTCTTCATGTCGGGGCTCCTCTCGAGAGCGACAATAAAGGTGCGTTTAAGCCTAACTTTTGGCCCCTGTGAAGGGCCTGTGACTTGCCGTTGAGTTGGGGGTTTGCCCGGCCGGCTATGCGATCAACTGCTTGATGGTCTGCTCGCGAGTGCCATGCACAGTGGCCCAAACTGCCGCGCGGTGCTTGCCGCTGGCATCGACCCAGACCTGCTCTGGAACATCGCCAAGAACCCGACCTGCGCGCACGTGCAGTTCGTCAAAGAAGGCCTGATCGGTGACCGGAATCGATTCGACAAACAGCGGCAGGTCGAGCGAAACCACGCGACTTAGCCAACTCAGGTGCACGAGCGGCTTGACGAAACCGCGCTCGACCGAGAGGCGCAGAATCTTGTCGATCTGTTCGATCGAAAGCAGTCGGTCTTGAAGGCTCTTTAGCTCGGTGCGACGCTTAGAAAGGCTCTCGCCCTCGGCTCGCACGCGCCAGAAATAGCTTGGCTCGGCGAGCACATCGAACTGCTTGGCTGCTAGGTATGCGGTGACGACGAGAGTCATGTCCTCATAGGCGACACCCTCAGGAAAACGCAGGTGATTGGCCTGCCAGAACTGCCAGTTATAGAGCTTGTTCCAGCTGGTGGCATCGCCAAGAATTTGCGGCAGATCGTCGACGCTGATGCCCGAGCGCGACCGCTTGAAGAACGCGGCGGTCGACGTGCGGTCAAAGTAGCGGGCGCCATAGAAGCACACGGCCTTGCCAACCACGAGTGGGCTGCCCGAAGACTCTGCCTGGTTAACAAAACGACGGATGGCACCGAGCGGCAGCAGGTCGTCGCTGTCCATGAACATCACGTAATCGGTGTCTTCGATCATGTCGAGACCGGCATTGCGTGCGGCGCCGAGGCCCGCGTTTGGCTGAACCACGCCGGTCATGAATGGCGTGCGAAAGAAGAATCGATCGATGATTGCCGCCGAGCCATCGGTTGCGCCATCGTTGACCACGATGATCTCGAGGTTCGGCCAGTTCTGGGCGCGCGCACTTCGCAGCGCGTCGGCCAAATACTGCTCGACGTTATAGACCGGAATGATGAGGCTGACCTTTGGGCTGGTCTGGTCGCGGCGCGTCAGACGGAACGACAACCACCAGACCAGACGCAGCCACGCATACTTGACGGCCGGAATCGGGCCGGTGGCAAGTGCCTTGCGAATCATCTGCTTGAGCGAGTTCATTTGGTTAGCCTCCAAAGACGATGTCGACAACGCGTTCGGCGGCCTTGCCGTCTTCGAGCGCGTTGAACTTGGCGTTCCAGGCAAGGTAGCGGTCGCGGTATTCACCGGCGAGCTGCGGCAGCTTGCCGAGCGCCGCGACGACCTCGGCATCGCGCTGCAGGATCGGGCCGGGGGCCATTGCCTCGAAGTCGAAATAGAAGCCGCGTTCGGCTCGGTAGCGATCTAGGTCTGGGGCCAGGAACAGCACGGGCTTGCCAGTCACGGTGAAGTCGAACATCACGCTCGAATAGTCGGTCACCAGCACGTCGGCGGCGATGTAAAGCTCGGTTACGTCGGGATACTTGGTCACGTCGATTGCTCGGCCGGCAACGCTCGACTTGTGTGCCGCGTGCGTGTTGGTGTGGCCGCGATAGATCATCTGGAATCCGGTCGGCAACTCAATGTTTTCGTCCATGAAGTTGACCGATTCCCAGTTGCCGGTCGCGCTGCGCTTGAAGTCGCGCCAGGTAGGCGCATACATCACAACCACGGTGGCGGGGTCGGCGATGCCGATGCTTTCGCGAATCGACTGACGGTATTCGGCGGTCGCCGTGCTCAGGCGGTCGTTGCGCGGGTAGCCGGTCTCGATGATGCGACCGTCATAGCCAAAGGCACCCGGAAAAACCTCGGTGCAGAAGGCGTTTGGCGAGATCAGGTAATCCCAATACGAGGCCTCGCGATCCATGGTGTCGAGATAGCTCTTGGTCAGGTTGTTGTTTGGAATCTCGCGACCAAGGCGCTTGAGTGGCGTGCCGTGCCAGGTCTGCAGATAGACCTGCCCGGTCACCTTGCGAAAGTACCAGGGCCAGTTGGTGTTATTGATCAGGTATTTCGATGAAGCCAGTGCGTCTAGCCATTCGCGACTGCCGTGCTTGAGGCCGCGCGAACCGGTCGGAGCAGCGGTGCCTGGGCCAACCGTCCAGAGCAGCTCTAGGTCGGCCGGCAGCCTGCCCGAAAGCTTGCGCGCCTGGATCTCGGCAAACAGGTCGAGCGGGTTGTCGCCGATTACCTTGCCCTGGAACGACTCAAACAGCACCGCGTTGCGCAAAACGGTGGTGTCTTGCGGGCGGTACTGCAGCTTGCGCAGCCAATCGGCGCGACGCCGGCGCAGGGCGCCCAACACACGGGTTGGCGAGTAGGTCTTGGCTAGGCGACGAGCCTTGGCAATCGGGTTCATTCGCTGGCCTCCGAATCGGTTGCCTTGTTGGCTGCCGCGTTCGTGCCCGCACGCGACTTGTCTACGGTCTTGCCCGCACCACCGATGAAGCCGCGCCAGAATCCCCAACCCCAGCTGAGGTGCATGGTTGGCAAAACCACCAGAAGGGCGATTCGAGCCTTGAGCGGCAAGCCCGAGGCGGTCGCTGCCAGAACGGCGATGGCACCGAGGTAGCCCGCCAACGGCAAGATGCCGCCGACCTGACCCAGGGCCAACGCGAGCAGCCCGGCCAGGATCATCAACACCAACAGCGGTGGCAAAAAGTAGCGCTTTGAGGCGCCGGCTAGGTCGCGTTCGGTCAGATCGCCACGCCAGACACCGGTCGAATAAAACTGTTTGGCAAGGCGATCCCATCGGCCGCGCGGCCAGTAGGTCACGCTAAGTTCGGGGCTAAACCAAACCAGGCCGCCCGTGCGCTTGATGCGCTGAGCCAGATCCCAGTCTTCGCCTCGAATGATCTGTTCGTCGTAGCCACCGACGCGCTCGAGTGCCGATTTTCTAAAGATTCCGAGGTATGCGCTCTCGGCCTCGCCGGCGCGACCGCCAACGTGATAGGCCGCGCCACCGATGCCAAAGCGCGAGGTGTATGCCCAGGCCACTGCCTTCTGAAACGCGCTTCGGCCACGCGCGGCCATAATGCCACCGAGCAGGTCGGCGCCGGTCTCGTGCAGGATTCGCATGCCGTCGGCGAGGTAACCCGGCGCGGGCTCGCTGTGTGCGTCAACGCGCAAGATGAACGAATACTTGGCCAGCTTGATTGCGGCGTTAAGGCCGATGGTGGTTAGCCCTCGCGGGTTGTCGAGCAAAACCACTCGCGAGTCGCGTTCGGCGATGGCCGCGGCAATCTGGTTGGTGCGATCTTTTGACGGGCCGAGGGCCAAAATCAATTCGAGCGGCGCTGCGTATTCCTGCGACAGAATCGCGTCGACGGCGGCCTCGAGGTGGGCCTCCTCGTTGAGCACCGGCATCATCACCGTGAGTGCTGGCAGTTCGAACATCGTTGACCTAGTCGTTTGAGGTTGCGCCGGTGAACTTGTTGTAGGCATCGACCACGGTCTGCGGGTCGCCGTCCATCATCAGGTCGCCCTTTTCGATCCAAATCACGCGGTTGCAGGTGTCGAGAATCGACTGCATCGAGTGGCTAACCAAGAACAGGCTGCCGGCGCGGTCGCGCATCTCGCGCATGCGGGCCTCGCTGCGCTGGCGGAACTCCTGGTCGCCCACGGCCAGAGCCTCGTCGACGATCAAGATTTCGTGATCGCGCGATGCGGCGATCGAGAAACGCAGGCGGGCCGACATGCCCGAGCTGTATGTGCGCATCGGCAGGTCGATGAAGTCTTGCAGGCCGGCGAACTCGGTGATCTTGTCGACGTCGGCCTCGATCTGCTTGCGGCTAAAGCCGAGCGCCAGACCACCGAGCACGATGTTCTTTTCGCCGCTGAGGTTTGGCAGCAACACCGCGCCTACACCCAGCAGGGTCGGGCGTGCCGACGAGAAAACAGCGCCCTTTGAAACCGGCGTGAGGCCGGCAATTGCGCGCATCAGGCTCGACTTGCCCGAGCCGTTCGAACCGATTATGCCAACCGATTCGCCCTCATAGATCGTGAACGAGACACCCTTGATCGCGTTTACCTCGCGCAGGCCAAGCTTGCGCGAGAAAATGCCGCCACCTGCTGCTGCGCGAGTTGCGCGACGACCGCTCGAAAAAACCTTGTAGGTAATGTGCACGTCGTCAACGACGACGACCGGCACCGCGCTCTTGCTCGGTTGCTGGGTCTTAGTCTTCGCGGCCATAGCGCTCCTCCGCCTTCCAGAAGAACAGCACGCCAACCACAAAGGTCACCAGGGCCCAACCGATCGCGGTTAGCCACAGGAAGGCACTGGTCTGATAGCCCTGCACCACGAGCCCGCGAGCCAGTTCGATGTAGTCATAGATCGGGTTGAAGTGCAGCACCGCGAGGATCTCGGGGTGGTTGCGCAACAGGTGATCCATGCTGAAGAAGATGCCCGAGGTGTAAAAGAGAATTCGAATCACGAACGGCAGCAGCTTGTTGATGTCTTGAACCTGCGCGGCGATTCGAGCCATGATCATGGCCAGGCCTAGGTTGAACACGCTCATCAGCGCGACGGTTGGCACCAGCAACAGCCAGTTCCAGGTGATGCCCTGCTGAAACAACACCAGGGTGATCAGCAACAGGCCGAGTTGCGGCAGGGTGTTCAAAAATTGGCGGATTACGGCCGACACCGGCAACAGCACGCGCGGGAATGCGAGCGAGCGCACCAGACCGGTGTTGCTGGTTAGCGCGGTGGCACCCGAGGTTGCCGAACCGCTAATGAACGTGAACAAAAACACGCCCGTGAACAAAAACGGGATGAAGTTTTCTGGGCGGTCGCGCGCCATCAAAACGCCGAAGATCAGGCCGTAGACCATTGCCTGCACGGTTGGCAGCAGGATTACCCACCAGCGACCAAGGCGGTTTTTGGCGTTGGCGGCCTCGTTGGTGAACTTTGCCAGCGTGAACGCGAAGTCGCGTCGCGACCAGGCTTGAGCCACATAGTCAAGGAATGCGGGGCGGGCACCGACTCGTTTGAGTCCGTGCTCGCGGGCGAAATCGGCGAGGCTCATCTCGAAAAGTCTAGCCCTGCGCCTTGAATCGGGCCTGAATCAGCGCCCGGATCTGCTTGAAGTTTGGATACACCACGTCGATCGTCGGCGGCACCAGTTCGAGCGACTTGATGCCGCTGACCTTGGCCTTGCGAGCCAGGTTGAAATAGGTGCCAATCATGTCGCTTGGCATGTCGGTCTTGACCAACTTGTCGGCCGCGGTGGCCACAGAGTTGAAGCGCAGCGCGATGTTTAGCGGGCCGGCCTGGTGCAGAATCGCGTTCTCGACCTCGCGCTGTCGGCGCATGCGGTCGTAGTCGGTGGTGCTGTGGCGCGAACGGGCATACCAGAGCGCGTGATAGCCATCCATGTGCTGTTGGCCGGCTTCGATCCAACCCTTCACGTCGCTCAGGTCTAGCAGCTGACCACCGATTGGCAGGCGCTCCTTGACGTTGATGTCGATGCCACCGAGCGAATCGACTAGACCGGCAAAGGCTGCCATGTCGACCATCACATACGAATGGATGTGCAGGCCGGTGACCCACTCGACGGCATCCTTGGTGGCCTCGACGCCCGGGGTCGAACCGTGTGCGACCGCATCGGGATACAGATTGGCGTATGAATCGGTGACGGTCTTATAGATTGCGTTGATCAGGCAGGTATCGCCGCAGCTCCATCCGTGCGGAAAGACCTTGCGCAGCGGCGAGCCGGCAACAAAATTGACCTTCTGCAGGTTGCGCGGAATACCGATGTTGAGCGCCTGGCCACTGACGGCGTCGATGCTGATGACCGAGATCGAGTCTGGGCGAATTCCGAAGCGATCCTTGCCCGAGTCGGCACCGAGCAACAGCACGTTGTAGCGACCGTTTTCGGGCTGATAGACGCCCTTTTGAGCAAACATTCCCGTGACTAGCGAACTGACCGTGCCGGTCACGTTTGCGCCAACGCCGAGGGTGCCAGTCGTGAGCACGGCGAGCACAGCAAGGGCACCAATCGCCACCCACTTGTCGACGGCAAACATGCGACCGACCTGCAGGAGGCGCAGGGTGTCGAGCGCGATCAGCACATACAAGACCGCGTATGCGACGAGCGCGATGGTGACCCCCGACATGAACCAGGCCTGGGTGGCGATGGCCGCGAGCCACTGGCCGTCAAACGGCAGGGCAATTGCAATGAGCAACAGCACGGCCGACCAAAGCGCCATTGTCGCGACTAGCGCGATGCGACCGATGTGTCGGTTGCCCGCCAAGATTTGGGCCGAACCCGGAACAAAAAATGAGAGCAGCAACAACCACCAGGCCCGCTTGCGCATGGTCTGCGGCGTGGCTCGGTCGAGAGTTCTGAACGGGCTGCGCGCGAAGCTGGTGCTTTGGCTGGTGCCCGCGGCACTGCCTAGATTTGTGATTTCAGCTTCGCATTCTTTTCGGCGACCTGCTCCTTGAGCTGGTCTGAGTATTCGGCAAGCTGCTTGGCGATGCCCGCATCAAACGCACCAAGGATGCGCGCGGCGAGCAAACCGGCGTTCTTGGCGCCGTTGATCGAAACGGTTGCCACCGGGATTCCGCCTGGCATCTGAACGATCGAGAGCAGCGAATCCATGCCATCGAGCTTGGCCAGCGCGACCGGAACGCCGATTACCGGCAGGGTGGTGACCGAGGCCAACATGCCAGGCAGGTGAGCCGCGCCACCAGCGCCCGCGATGATCGCCTTGAGCCCACGGCCAGCAGCGGCCTTGCCCCACTCGATCATGCGCTCAGGGGTGCGGTGTGCCGAGAGCACCTCGACTTCGAATTCGATGCCGAATTCTTTGAGCACTACTGCCGCGTCTGACATGACCGACCAGTCCGAGTCGGAGCCCATGACTACGCCAACGATTGGTTGCGACATTTGGGCTCCTTAGTTAGAGGCGGTGAACCCCTAAATTTTAGTTTCCGCGACGCAAAATCTCGGCAGCGGCACGGGCGTCACCAAGCGCCAACTCGGCGCTGTCGCTAACCACCGTGACGTGGCCCATCTTGCGGCCCTTGCGCGCCGACTTGCCGTAGATGTGCAATTTGGCGTTCGGGTATGCGCTCATCGCGGTGGCGTAATTGCGCACAAAATCGTTTTCGTCGTCGACGCCCAGCAGGTTGATCATCACCGAGTGCGCGGCGCGCGGCGTGGTTGAGCCGAGCGGCAAGTCGCTAACCGCACGAAGGTGCTGCTCGAACTGGCTGGTGACCGAACCCTCGATCGAGAAGTGGCCCGAGTTGTGCGGGCGCATTGCCAGCTCGTTGATGATGATGCGGCCGTCGCGGGCCTCAAACATTTCGACGGCGAGCACGCCGGTCACGCCTAGGCCATCGGCAACACCGCGAGCGATTTGGGCGGTGCGTTCGAGCAACTCGGCGCTGGCATCTGGGGCCGGGGCAAGCACCTCGGCGCAAACGCCATCCTGTTGCACGGTCTGCACGAGCGGCCAGGCGCGGAATTCGCCGCTTGGGGTGCGCGCGCTCAACTGTGCAAGCTCGCGCACAAAGTCGACCTTTTCTTCGGCCAGCAGGCTGCCGCCAACCTTGGCAAGGCCATCGGCACTCAACCAGTCGGCCGCATCGGCCGCCGAGCGCACGACGCGCACGCCCTTGCCGTCATAGCCACCGATCGGGGTCTTCAAAATTGCAACACCGTCGTTAGCCGAAATGAACGCATCGAGCGCCTCGGCGGTCTGGATCTCGGCCCAGGCCGGCATCGGCAAGCCCAGCTCGGTCAGGCGCCGGCGCATGTGCAGCTTGTTTTGCGCAAAGGCCAAGGCCTTTGAAGGCGGCTGCACGCTGACGCCCTCTGCCTCGAGTGCCTCGAGCACAGCCAGTGGCACGTGCTCGTGGTCGAAGGTGATTACATCGACGCTCTTGGCGAATTCGCGAACGACCTCGACCTGGTTATAGTCGCCCACCATCGTGGCGCCGAGCGCGGCCGACGAACCCTCGGCTTCGGCGAGCACCCTGACCTCAAGCCCAAGGTGAATCGCCGGCGCCAGCATCATGCGGGCCAGCTGCCCGCCACCAATTACGCCAATTCGCTTAGTCAAAGCCCGCTCCTAGCCGATCAATTTTTGAAGTTCGGATGCGATCAGCCGCGCCTTGGCCAATCGCGAAAATTCGATGTCTGGTTCGCCGGCAATGTTGATCACGAGCTTGCTGCGACCAACCGCCTGAACGCTCTGAATGTTGCGGAGCCCGACCTGTCGCTTGGTGCCGAATAGCCCGCTGCTAACAATCACGTTGGTATTGGTGATCTCGATCCAGTTGGTCAGGTGTCGAATCAGTGGCAGCAACCAAAACAACAGAGCCACCAGCGCCGCCGCGGTTAGCAAGACGATTCGCAGCCACAGACTGCCCTGATCCTGAGGCAGTTTGGGCAGAGCAAAACTGAGCACGGCCGACTCGATGAACAGCAGAACCATCGGGCCGATCAGGCTCGAGCCGCGGGCGCGCAACCGCGCATAGCGAAACTCAGCAACAAACCCGTTAGACATGCCTCAATTGTGCCTTAGATGCACGATGTCGCCCGCGGCAACCTGAGTTGCCGCGCTTTCGCCGTCGAATAGCACGGTCAGCCGACCGCTCGAATCCAGCCCCTTGCCCACACCGAGGCGCTCCACGCCACCGGGCAAAATTACGCGCACGCGGCGACCTACTGTCTCGCAGGCATCTGTGACTTCTTGGCGCAAACCGCTAGCCACGGCATCACCGCCTGCCGCCACAAAACTCGAATACAACCCCCGCAATTCGGTCAGGTATTCGGCGAGCGCATCGTCTAGCGAGGCGTCGATGCCGTTGATCGCCAACGAGGTAGCGGTATCGACCGGCAGCGCGTCGCGTGTCTGGGTCAGGTTTAGCCCCGCGCCAACCACCACGCCACTCAAATCCGGCAGCAGCTCGCTCAGCACTCCAGAAACCTTGCGATGCCCACCAAACTCTGCGGCATCAGGTTCGGCAATCAAAACGTCGTTCGGCCACTTGACCACCACATCGAGCGAAATGCCCTTGGCCGCGGCGAGTCGCCGCACGGCGTTGCGCATGGCAAGGCCGGCCAGCAGCGGCAGCCAGGCGTATGCGTCTGGCGCAATGGCCGGCGTTGGGCGCAACAGCACCGACACGAACAGGCTCGAGCCCGCTGGTGCATCCCACTGACGACCCGAACGCCCCCGGCCCGCGTTCTGAAAGCCCGCGACCAAAACCGTGAAATCGGCGAGCGCATCGGGTTGCCCGGCCTGGCCCGCGGCGGCAATCAGATCGGTGTTGGTCGATCCGGTCTCGGCAACGTAATCGAGGCGAGCGGCAAGCGACCTGGAGCGCGCAAACTCAGTCATGCCACAACCGTATCGTGAGCGTTACCAACGACCCCGCTGGCGCTTGGGTAGGCTTGCCCCATGACCTTCGAGAACACCTACACTCAGGCATTGCGACTCAACCCTGATATCGCCACCACCGCGGGCAAGCTGCAGGAACTTCGCGACCGCTACCACGAGGCCGTCACCGCGGCCGGCGAGACCGCGATCGCAAAGCAGCACGCCAAGGGCAAGAAGACAGCTCGTGAGCGCATCCAGGCGTTGCTCGACCCGGGTTCGTTCGTTGAGCTCGACGAATACGTGCGTCACCGCAGCACCGCATTCGGCATGGAATCGAAGCGCCCATACGGCGACTCGGTCGTCACCGGCGTCGGCACCATCAACGGTCGTCAGGTTGCGCTGTTCTCGCAAGACTTCACCATCTTCGGTGGCTCGCTGGGCGAGGCCGCCGGCAACAAGATCATCAAGATCATGGATCTGGCAATCGCCACGGGCGTGCCAATGATCGGAATCCTCGACTCGGGCGGCGCTCGAATCCAGGAGGGCGTCATCGCGCTGGGCAAGTATGGCGAAATCTTCAAGCGCAACACCATGGCCTCTGGCGTGATCCCGCAAATCTCGATCGTTATGGGCCCTGCCGCCGGCGGCGCGGTTTATTCGCCTGCGCTGACCGACTTCGTGATCATGGTCGACAAGTCTTCGAACATGTTCGTGACCGGCCCAGACGTGATCAAGACCGTTACCGGCGAAGACGTAGGCATGGAGGAGCTCGGCGGCGCACGCACACACAACGAGCGCTCGGGCGTTGCCCACTACCTGGCCAGCGACGAAGACGATGCGATTGACTACGCTCGCGCGCTGCTTTCATACCTGCCAGAAAACAACCTGAGCGAGACCCTGGTGTTCGAGTCGCACGGCGAACTCGAGATCACCGACGAAGACCTCAAGCTCAACAAGATCATTCCCGACTCACCAAACCAGCCATATGACATGAAGGCGATCATCGAGAGCGTTGTCGACGACAACGAGTTTCTCGAGGTTCAGCCACTGTTCGCGCCGAACATCGTTATCGGTTTCGCACGCATCGACGGCCGCAGCGTTGGCATCGTGGCCAACCAGCCTTCGGCCATGGCCGGCACGCTCAACATCGAGGCCGGCGAGAAGGCCGCGCGCTTTGTGCGTTTCTGCGACGCGTTCTCGATTCCGATCCTGACCCTCGTCGATGTGCCTGGCTACCTGCCTGGCACCGACCAGGAGTGGGCCGGCGTTATTCGACGCGGCGCCAAGTTGCTTTACGCCTACGCCGAGGCAACCGT
>Ga0228699_1000732_pt1 | contig 21587 bp, 10 predicted proteins | sample McNCre217_Aug_MG_FD_178016 | JGI IMG/M metagenome (GOLD analysis project Ga0228699, IMG submission 178016) | Freshwater microbial communities from McNutts Creek, Athens, Georgia, United States - 2-17_Aug_MG | ecosystem: Environmental > Aquatic > Freshwater > Creek | place: USA: Georgia... | reverse complement strand
CAACATCCACCCAAGGCTGCACATCTCCAACGTCATCAGTCAATTGACGGCCATTGAGGGCGGCGCTGGACTGGGTGTTTTGCCTCACTTCATGGCGCGGCAGTCACCTGCGCTGACGCGTGTTTTGTCGACGGAGATTCATCTGACACGTGCGTACTGGCTCATCACCCACCCCGACACCCACAACCTAGCGCGTATCAGAGCATGCTGTGATTTTTTAACTGAGCAAGCCTTCGCACATGGTTCGGATTACTGGATGAGCGAATGTTCGTAAGGTGTCAAAGAAGCTAGGTGACTGTAGGCGCATCTTCCGGATACGCCACAGCGCGGTTGCGCCCTTGGTACTTGGCACTGTAGAGCGCAGCATCAGCGTTCTGAAGGGTTTTGAGTAAAGTCTGGCCGGGGACGCGGGCGCATACCCCAACCGAAGTCGTCACCGTGACGCGGGGCCCATCTGACACGTCCAGTGGCTCGGCCGCCAAGCGGCTGACAAGCTCTTGGGCCAACTGCAGGCCTTGGGCAAGGTTGCATTCACGAAGCAGGACGCAGAACTCCTCGCCCCCAAAACGGCAGGCGATGTCGTCAGTGCGAAACACACTTTGAATTAGCCTAGCTGCATGCACTAGCACACGGTCCCCACCCAAGTGGCCATGGTTGTCATTGATCGACTTAAAGTGGTCAATGTCAATCATCAGGATTGAAAAGGCCGCCCCCTGCGCTTCGAGCTTATCGGCTTGCTCAAAAAAAGCGCGTCGATTGAAAAGGCCAGTCAAAGGGTCACGACGTGCTCGCTCGGCAATCTCATTTTTTTGCTCATCGTGCACCACGGCATACAGACTCATGGTTGAGCACACAACGAACAAGGCGCCCACAATTAGCATCGACTGGTGCCCGCCTGACAAAGATGCTGGGCCAACAGGAACGTTGGGATTGATAAGCACGGCGGTTGCACGCAACAGATAGCCGAAGCCGCGCCTGTAAGGCTTCAATGCGTGCTTTGGCCGCCACAGGGTGTTCACTGGCGATGAAGAGCCAGTCGATGTCGGCTATTTCGCGGCTGAAGTTGTGCGTGTCTTTTAGGGTGCTGGGGTACACCGCTTCCCGCAAACCCGCATGAAAACGAGGTTTCAATCATGAACCCGTCCAAAACAGAGAAAAGAGAGAAAACCGTAAAAAAACTCCACTTTTTGAAGAAGTGAAATTGCCACGTCCCTAAGGTCACCCGTCACAAGCCCGCAAATACAGGGCTTTGGAGCAAAGAAAAGGCCGCTAGGCGGTTAAACCTAGCGGCCTTTAAACTTGCATATGGTGGTGGTGGTTGACGACTTTGCAACTTTCTATTCACACTCAAACATGCTGGGTGGTACTAGAGCGTAAATGAGCGGTTTGGATTTGAACCCGCGTCCACATTTTTGCACCAACCTAGTGCTACAACACCTCTGGGCTCCCCTGAGCCGCGAAACTCACTGAGACAACAAGGTGATATAGGCTGAGTAGCTGAAACTCCGGTTCTTTTTATTCCCCGTTGTCTCACCAATGAGTCCCAACTCTTCCAGAGTTTTGACCGCCGCGTTGGCTGTTGGGAAAGTTGTTTCTAGTACCTTGCGAACCCTCTCGACCGTAAATCTTGGCATCATCGGCAACAACTCAAATAGCCTATAGGCTGCGGTGTTGCCAAAAGCTTCATTCATCGCGTTATCAAGCGCATGGTCACTGACCACGTTGATGCCGTTGGCGATGATGAGGTTGTCTCCGCTTTGCAAGCCCTGCGCCAGTTGCAGTTATCCAGCTGCTACGCCTAGGTCGCCGGGTAAGTTATCGCCCGTGACACCAAACGCTTCACCCAGTTTGTCTGTGGCGTTGTACAGGTTGACCAAGGCGCTGAGCTTGCCTAGGTCGTTCATGTGGCCCCAGTTGTTCACAGCCATGAGGCTGTTGAACATGTTGCTAGCTTGCGCTTGAGTTTGTGCGTTGTACTCGCCTTGGGTTTGTACGTTGCCTTGCTCGTTGATGTGTTGGTTGACCTGAGCATTGAGCAATTGCAGAACCAAGCGTGGTAATTTCTGGACTGCCTTCTGAGTGGGCTGCCGCATCAACACAGGTACCAACGGCACGACCAGTGCCCATGACTGTGCTAGTTTGAACCATGACGGGCATGGTGACTAAATTGGGGGCGCTACCTTTTTCCCCACCTGCTGAAGCGAGTGTGTCACCCGTCGCACGCAAGAGATCGTCTGTATTGCTGTTGATACCTCTAAAGTCACTAGATAAGCTCTTGTTGTAACGCATCTGAATCGCCAATTGATCTTTTCAAACTGGCCTGATTAAAAGCTGAAAAACGAATAGATTCATCAGCCACTGAGGCTTCAAACAGCTCTGCCATTATGGAGCCTGATCGCCCCACGGCAACACACCATAATTTTGTTCGAGTCAATGCAACAAACACCTGGTTACGAGCAATCATTGCTTGCTCTAGCGAAGTGACTTGTCCATCATCTGCCATATGAAGATTAAGAGCATAGACTTTGTAAGCTTCATTACCTTTGGCCCGCCGAACAGTTGAAATTGTGATGCACCCTAGCTGACGAAATTGATCTTTGTTTTGGTTATTCAATGCGAGAACTTGAATACCAAGTGTACGAAGCTTGTCTTCTATCTCTTTAAACAAATACTTTGTAGGCTCAAGTGCGATAACTGCAATATCTTCTGCACGTAAACCTGATTCAAGATCACGCTGAATACTCGCTGATACAAAATCAACATCAGACCGTTGGCTTGGGCTTTCATGAACGACGAAAACCTTTGATCTGTCCAGTGAGGCACTAAACATCGAGTGATCAATAGGATGACCACTTGACGAATCTGGGCGTCGAAGGGTGACTGGCGCACGCGCTTTTACGCTTGCAGCACTGAAGTCACCTTCTACAACTTGGTACCCCAAGGCGGCCCAGTCCTCTTTGCTTGTAACGCCTTGTAGAGGCCCTCCTTCGCGAAGCAACCCCATGTTGATGACGTGAGCCGCTGTCAAAATCTGGCGAGGAGTTCTGTAGCAACAGTTTAAATTATGAGCCTTCTGCATCCCGCTTGGATAGCTGCCAGATAGATCAACTATTGGACGCCCAAGCAAATCTCTGCCAAATATTTCTGAAGCATTGGGAACTAGTAAAGAATCCACCCCCTGCGCTTCGTCATAGGCCCAATAAAGACGTTTTGGAAAACGCAGTGAATGGTGCGCAATTCTATAAAAAGATGCTGGTAAATCTTGACCTTCATCTACGACGATTGCGTCCAATAAGGGAGGCCGATCTTGACATTCATTTTCGAGAATACGACAAGCTGCTTCATATGCAGATTCACCATTGATTGCAATATTTAATGCCCTATTAAAGTCGAGATGATGACAGGCCCACCTCGTTGTCAATTCGCGATAAAAACCTGTGAGTTCTTGCCCACCCCAAGCGTGCCATATATGGAGCTTGTGCCAGTTTGGAGATTCTCCCGTTAATCTTTGGAAATGTTTGTCAACAAGATCTCTTATTTGCTGATATAGCGATCTACTCCAAAATACATATGCGATCTCCCAATCAGGATTGGATGCATGCATTTGAGCAACTCGCCTAGCAAACAACACGGTTTTTCCACAACCCGCAAGCCCACGCAAACGTTGAGGCCCTTCCGGTACTTCTTGAGAAATTCTGTCTTGTTTTTCATCCAGTACACGCAAACGACTTTCAACCGCATGAATTACCCTACTATGGCAATAGATCGGCGCGCCTTGTAGAGGCTGCCGCGGCACATTATCTGAAACTACGCCTCGAAACGCTCCGAGCACTCTTTCCCACTGATCATCACTCAGCTTGGGCATATAGGCTCCTGATGCAGCCTGAACCTTTTGTCTAAAAGTTCCTCCTGAAATGTCCTCATCGAGCCAAACGATGCCATGCGTACTTGGATGCTTTGAAAAACCTTGCTTATCCCACTCTGACGTAGTGACAAAAGGCAAAACGATTCGATACTCAAATGGAATATTTAACTTTGCCAGCTCTGTGTCACGCTCAAATAAGCGTTTAATTTCAAAGAACTGAGCCTCAACTTGGCTCACGGGAGACATGCTAGTGGCATACCAATCTAACATTTGCCAGTCATGACCTTCAATGGCTCCAATTTGACCAATCTGACAACCTTTACTTTCAAAAATCCAAATACCAAATCGGCGATGAATCATTAAAAAATCAGGTTCGCTGCGCCCTCGCTTGCTAGTAGCAAAGATAGGATAGCGATAGTAAGCGACCCCGTCATCACGCTCAAAAGCATTCTTGAGCGCGTGCCACAGTTGACGCTGCCCTTTGTTATTGTCATTCGGATAATTAGGATTAAATTTCATATTTCATCTTCAGCATCGACCACTTTTGACCAGCTGCATTACTCCCAATAAAGTTGACAAGTAAGTTTTGAAATATTCATTCAAAGTGAGCAAATCCAGAGTTTTTGTGAAACCAAGTTCTCTCACGCGATCGAGAAGTGCATAGCCCCCCTGCAGCGACTTACATTAATAAAAATGTAACAGAATGACGAGATTAAAACCGCAAAAATACAACAAATGAATCAGAAAATTAACGCAGACGACATCAAGCCTTTTCAACCATCAAGTACTTGCTGTGACAGAGTTGCTTAAACAAATGCAGGTGATGGTTCAAACGCCGGATGAATTTTTCAGTAGGCACCACACGCTTGGTTCTGGCATCGTGATCGTTATCCAACACCTCAACCAATCCAAGTTTCTGAAATTCTCTAATTCGATTTCGTGTGGCTCGATCCGTAATACGCCCACTTAATAACTTCAATGGCTGCTGTTTTCCTTTTGAATCTGAAAGCATGCTAGCTGCGATTCTGAAATACAAATCTCGCCCAGATATAGTTTGCAATTCACACTGCTGACCATCCTCCCATTGATTAATCTCTATCAATATATGCAGCAAGTTTGGATCATTAATAACCTGTTCTTTTGGTGACTGCACAATGACTCACATTCGCTTGGTTTATCAAGGGTCGATATTGGCATCCGTACTTGTCACAAACTTACGTTTTGGATAATTTCGTCACATATGAGTCAAAATATAAAAAGATTAATTTCACTATTAAAAATTAGTGCAATTTAAGTCTAGAGATTACTATTTCACTTATAAATTTTTTATGTGATAAGTGGTTATATCCACTTGTGTTGCAAATAGCTGCTAGCAAAAAAATATGCATCTCAGCCAAACACCCAACAAACTGTGATGACAAACAAGGTGTAATTAATCACGAATGCAATATCGAATTTATGGAATTAATAATCAAAAACCATATTTAACAATTCTTAGGTCAATCCCGCTTCTCTTAAAAACTGAGATGGATGCTGTCTGCGTTGATCACCCCACGGCATCATTCTCATCGCTGGATAAGTTAGAAATAAAAGCCGCTTCGATCGAGTGACTGCCACAAACGCATTACGCCGCTCTTCCAGAAGCGACTTACCAGACGTAGACCTATAGTCCGGAAATGATCCTTGCGCCATCCCCCCCTTCATCACCATCTTGGTACGTAAGGCTGTTGATGTCCCGATAGCAGTGAGGATGCTGTGAACAGCTTTACGAAAATTCTTCTTGTCTGGCGAAGCCTTTGACACCCAAGCCGCTAAGTCGATCGTTTCGATAGATTCACTCATCTTCTTGATCCTTGATCACCGACGGAACATTAAGGGATAGCCTTAGCTCAGCTTTTATAGATAACCAAACGAGCAAATGAGTCGTGCGTCAGCTTTTGGCTTGACAGTTGCAGATCTGAAAGACCGGTCCTAGTAGTACAGCGGCTATTCCTACCGTTTCCTCTCGAGTGTCCGCAACCGGCACCCCAAGCAAATATGATCGCTGATCGCGAGTGACTCAGATTAGCCTAAACCGACATCTAGACAAAAATTACCGTCCTCTGTTTGCCACTACACGCCGAACGAATAAATCTAAGGCAACAAATTCCGTATCGAATCTGTAACTCCATTAACAAAAGGAGTTACGAAATGGAACGAGCATATTTAAGTGGGGTCGAGTTGTGGCTATGCGCTAGGACGTAAGTCCAGAAACACTACAACGTTGGCGAACTGATGGTAGAGGGCCTCATTACCTCAAGCTTTCTAAAAGCGTCCGCTACCCCATCGAAGAAGTCATGATCTTCGAAAACAAGTCCTTAAGAGACGCCAATCTCACACTCTATAACTTCTAAATTAATGCCAATGGAACGAAGAATAAAGTTAGGTAAAATCTAACTGATCAAATTGTCATCTGCTACAATAATCGAAAAAATCATGTCAAGCTCGCCTTTTATTGCTTGTAATTCAACGGCAACATTACTATCAACTGGGAATTATTTTCCGTCAAAGATTGAAACTCAACACATCCTTGCAAGTGATTAATGAGTGCTTTTACAAAGGCTAGCTCAACACCAGGTCCTTCTTGCAATTCATATTTATACTTCATTGAATTCCAAAAATTTTTTAATAATTGAATCCTAGCCTCACTTAATGGCAGTATGCGCTCTATCAATACAAGTTTGACCAGATTTCCACAGTCACTGATAAAAATATCGACACGCAAAGACTTAGCTTCTTTTGAACAAATAATAGAATTAAAAATCAGCGCATCAACAATTTGACGTATAAGCTTTTCGTCCGAATACATTTCAATAAAAGAGCAATCCGAATAACAAGTAAACGTGATATCAAGGTCGAGATCTAAGCTTTGCGATTGATATAATTCAACCAGATCACTTACTAATTCATTGAAATGAAAAGTAGAACAATTAACCTTTAACTGACCAAACTCTAATCGATTTAAATCAATAAAAGCATTACTCGTACGTGCTAAGCTAAGACCACTTTCCCTAATAATTTTTGCCGTAAAATTGACCATAGGTTCAGTTGAACTACGTTCGATGAATTCAGAGTAGCCCACGATCCCAGTTAGGGATGTTCTTAACTCATGCGACAACCTTTCTATCAGTTCAAATTGCTTTTTTGGCAGATGAATTAGCTCACTAGATTCTCCAATAATCCAATTATTTAATTATTTAATTATTTAATTTAGAAATCCAATAACACATAAATCTCTTCTCGCAATAACTTTAGTCATAAAAATTAAAGAATTTTCGCTTTAACAGCTGGCATTTATCTTTAATAAGCTACCTAAGGCGTCACCTGAATCAGGTATCATGATTTTCTGAATGATGTTGAATTTTTTATTGCCCATATCAAAATATACGCGATCAAAGTGATATTCGTAGATATCGGCTGAAACTTTTTCCGATTGGGACATAAGATTAAATTGATACGCTTTAAAAAAATAGCAATTCAATGCTGTCATAAATACGGAAATTCCTACAAAACTATGTCGCCTATTCGTGACACGAATCCACCACGGCGAGTTCGTTTGCTCATGAGAAAGTAATTCAACGTTTAAAAATTCAGACTTTAATATATGACCATACTGCTCAATATCATATACCATTTCTCCAACATAACAGCCTTCGCTGTTAATTTTTGCAATAATTGATATTGGATATATTTTAATATATGACATAGCTTTATTGTTCATCAAAACCTAAAGTTCAACCATCTACACCAATGAATTAACGGAACAAGCTACCGCATTAACATACAAAAAGTTGTACATTTTTGAATTAGATTGATAAATTCCCTATAAATCAACTTAAATCATCCATGAATAACTCATTAACACCAAAACTTAGTGTGGCTGTGCCATTAGCATGTTTATACATGACACCGTCAATTGCACTCGCACATGAGGCATGGAAAGTTAAATCATCTGTCACTGTAACGACCAGTCACTTTGCAGATTCGCTAATAATGAATAATCAACGCGGAATTGGGCTTCGCTTGTCCGGTGAAAAAAACGAACATTGGGGGTTTACCGCGGGATTGCAATCCACCCGCATTGGCATGACTTCTATAGCCCCTGTCTCAACACAAAATCAGAACAACTGGTTGTTATCAGGCTTTGCATTTGCACAACCTTCAACATTATCTGGACGCTGGACTTTCCAAATTGACACTCACAAAGTCAGTAACGATGCAAAGCAAACCAACACAAGCGATGTACATGTCACAGCACCTCAAATTGCTTGGGCTTCATACAGCCTTCCTCTTAAAGTTGACTTCAGCTATGCTGATTCACATTACGCAAATACCACAACCATTCGCCAAACTAGTGCCTCAATTGCCTATGGATTCCATGAAGCAAAAGAATGGCTTCAGGTACGGAGTTACGCCGTAAATAACCTTGAACCTAGTAATGCATTCGGGAAATCCAGCACACATGCCTTTGACATTAAGCTGACTCATTTCTTAAGCAGCGATTTTCGGTGGATTCCTGCTAGTCTCATGCTCGGTTTAGAGCGAGGAAAAAAAATTTACGTAGTCGACATGGACTCTCAAACTGTTCACAACATGCCCATGCTCAATGAAGGAGGGGAAAACATTTCAGCAACTTGGAAACTTAGCAGCAAAAGCAATTTGAACATGCAACTCAGTACAACAAGGTACTACGCTGAGCCGCCGCATCATTTTACGCTTAATACAATTAGTGCGCAAATTTCGACCATTTGGTAACAAAAAATCTTCTTACGCAATGGTTCCAGATTTCAAACGTGGTCTCTACAGCGGCATACGCAACAAACTTCCACCGAATCTTCGTAGCATCGAAGATTTTTACTTTTTGTCGTTTTCCGTTTCCGCTGTTTTCTTCTTAGTATTACTTTCACCGTTATTGGCATATACAGGGCAATCACGCCCCGCCTGGTCATCAGTACTATGCGCATTACTGATTGTCGGCTGCATAGTGCTTTGGCGTTGGGGCATCGCAATTCCTTGGGTTCAAATCATCTATCAAGCCACACTCATGTGGGGAATTTTGTTCAACGCTTATCACTCTGGCGGCATCACTTCTCCCATGATGGTGTGGATGGGAATTGTACCTATCCTCCCATTATTCACTGTATCACGTAAATGGAGTTATGCATGGCTAATCATTTCATTCACAAGTGTCATTATTATTTATTCCGCTCAAGCTCAAGGCTTGGTACCTCTATCTGAAGGAAAAACTCCACAAGAATTATCACTGAGTGCCATCATGATTGGTTTGCTATGCATCACTCAAATAATACTTGTAATGACTTATGATTCTGCAAATGCCAAAAATATTCGTCACATCAAACGTAAGAACGAAACATTAAAAAAACTTTCTCAGGACTTGCAACTCGCCAACGTTCACAAAGACCTTTTTTTAGCAACTGTCAGCCATGAAATGCGAACTCCGCTTAATGCAATCATGGGCTATTTAGGATTACTAAGTTCAACAGACGAGCTACCTACCTTGGCAACGAGTTATGTGCAGGGAGCACATAATTCGGCTGCTCATTTGCTCACCGTGATCAACGATTTATTAGATTTTTCACAAATTCAACAAGGCAAATTGATATTCACACCTCAGACAGTCAACCTGCATAAGGTCCTTAATGAAACCTATCAAACACTAGCTCCAAAAGCTGCTGAACAAGCACTCGACTACAAGCTTGAGATCGACAAAAGTTTACCACTATGGGTGAAAATCGATCCGCATCGATTTGCTCAAATACTTCTGAATCTGCTTGGTAATGCATTGAAATTCACTGAAAGCGGGTCTATCCGAACGAATGTTCGTTTTGAGCCCGCCTATTCAAATATAGAGATTGGGATGCTTATATTTAAAATCCAAGACACTGGGATTGGTATTCCGATTGAATTTATTCAAAAAATATTCGAACCTTTTGTTCAACTCGAAGTACAAACAGCCTTTAGTAGCGACAACTCATTACGAGGAAACGGGTTAGGCTTATCCATAACTCAAAGTTTGATTAAAACCCTGGGGGGAACTATCACAGTACAAAGCCAGATAGGTAGAGGCTCTACCTTTGAAGTTCATTTACCTCTTCAAGTTGCTAAAGTACCGCAGGTCAACAGCCAAAAGTCAATTAGTCAAACTCATCAAGATCAAATCTTCTTACTCGTGGTTGACGACCATGCCACAAATAGACTGGTAGTCTCAGCGACAATTAAACGGAGCATTCCCAATGCACGTATTGACGAAGCTCGCAATGGCACAGAAGCCATTCAAAAAATGAAGGAAAATCACTACGACCTAGTCCTGATGGACCTTATCATGCCGGACCACTCTGGGATCGAAGTAGTTAGGATCATTCGCAGTGAATGTACCCCGCCGCTTAGCCAAGTAGCCGTTGTCGCTCTCACAGCAAACTTAGCTGATGATGCTGCAAAAGAATGCTTAGAGATTGGTATTCTTGAGCTTCTCCCCAAACCTTTCGACCGTGAAGTACTCATTCGTACCATTTTAAAACACACGAACACTTAAAATTCAAATTTCCACGTCAGGCTCAAGATATGAAACATGAAGAAATACCGGATCAACGTCCGGAGCTACGACTAAATCTTCCTGAAGATCATTTCAGATCTTATTATTGGCTTAAATCTGAACTAATTCATTTTCTAAAAATAAATCGAGAACCCTATGGTGGCAGTAAAAGTGATTTGATAGAACGTATTGCAGCCCTTCTATCTGGCAGAAATAGTACTTCCAATGCCCCCGCTCTTTCACGTGACATGGCACCTACAAATTTCTCAATTGAGACCGTAGTTGTTCCAGGTTTTAAACTGTCTGCTCGTTTACGATCTTTTTTTATCGAACACGAAGGGCAGAAATTTCGTTTCAATCAAGCATTAAGAGATTTTTTTAAGACTCCAAATGAACAGACTCTCGGTGATGCACTTGAGCTTTATCGACTTACTCGAAATATTCCAACTGATTTCATCCAACCTCAATTTCAGTATAACCAACACATGCGCTCTTTTTTCAATAAACATCCCAAAGCGACATTGGCAGATGCAAGAGCAGACTGGTGGCACAAGAGTAGGTCATCTAAAGTTATAAAATAACTTTTACTTTTCGAAATTTTTTAAGTTCTAAATTAAAAACTTAGAAAGCTAGACTTCTTAAACGGCGTTAACACACGACAAAAATTCTGGTTGCTATAGCAAAGCTTTTCATAAGGCTGCAAAAAAGTAAATTGCAAGCAAGATGCAACTATATTCGGCTTGCATTTAGCAGAAAGACGCTAAATTAGAAACAAGTAACGATTTCGGACTGACTAGCCCAGATCATCACAGCAACATAATAAAACTGCTGCTCTGCCGCACATCCTCCCAGCTCTATTAGTAACGCGCAGGCCAGAACTTTTTTGATCTGGCCTGCCGTCCCCAATCGCCCCTTAAATCACCAACTTGAGTTGCTGGTCTGCTATCATTTGCGTGAGCAAGTTATCCAGCGTGACATGTGCACCGTTTGTGGCATTCACCGTTGAACCACTGATCACGATCTCGTTGTTAGCGTTGACCTGCATGTTGTCAAGCGTCACCAACCAGCTTTTCTCAAAGGCACCGCCATTGGCATGACCGTTGATGTCGGCTTGAACCTGCACTTTGCCCCCCACATTCACCACCCGCATAAAATCGGTCAAGTTACTCGTGTCGTTGTAGCCCTCCAACAGCTGACTCAAGTCCAACACGTCAGCTTCGCTAGTCCCCACAGCGGCCTTGAGGCCGAAGTCAGTGATCTTGTCCGAAGCGTCCGAGTTCATGGTTTGCTTGGCGAGCCACTTGAAGGTGTCATGGCCACCGCCACCCGTAAGAGTGTTCCCCATCACCGCATAACTCGGGCTTAACAAAGTTGGCACGCCGTTATAGCCGACGAAGGTCTCGTCGGCCGTGGTCCCCACCAGCGTCTCCACCGGCTCGGTGCCGGTGATGTAATTGACACCATTGAGCACTTGAACATGTGTGCTCAGTGAACCGGTTAAATAATGGTAGCCAAAAGCAGCATCCGCAACCAAAATGTTGCTGCCGTCGCTCATGGTGCCCATAGAGTGCCCGGCTTCAGTTACGCCTGCGACTGGTGTACGAACTACGCTGTCGCTGGTCAGGTTGATTGAGGTGATGCCCCTGTCAACCAAACTGCACACTTCGCCTGCGTCGCTCACGCCATTGCCGTTCAGGTCTTGCCAGACTTTGAATTCGGCGAACTTCGCGTCTTTTGTGTCGAAGACGCCGTCGTGGTTGGTGTCAAATGCTGCGGCCAAACCCTGCAAGTCAGTGCTACCCGCTGCCCCGTATTGACTGAACGCGTATTGGCTATTGTTGTGAACCTTTGCATCGTTGTATTTGTCCCAAACCAATACACCGTCGAGTGCACTTGCCCACATGGTGGTTTCGAGCAAACCGTCATTGTTGACGTCCATCGCCACTTGACCATAACTGAAGGCACCATCGCGGTTGAGATCAAGTACAACAGGTTGAACAACGGTGTCCACCTTGTAGTGAACGTTATCGTTCACTGCCGCAGTAGTCAGCGTCGCTGTATTACCAGCCAAATCAATGATGCTCGCACCGTTCAGATTCAAACTGTTGGCATCAATGCTGATGCCATCGGTATCGCTCTGACCCGCCGCAATGGTGTAAGTGAAAGTCAGCGTGCGCGTGCCGGAGCCTCCCGCATACGTCGCATCCACCAACACCCCACCCACGTTGAGCTTGAGCAACGGGGTGCCATGGTTCACCACCACCGTCTCATCAAAACTGACGCTGGCAGTGACTACGCTTCCCACCACGACCGTGTCGTTTTGCACACCTGTAGCCGACGTTATCGCTACGCTCGATACCGTTGGCGCCACTTCATCCACCCACGGCTTGCCATTGGCATCAAAGCGTTGGGCAAACATATCCTCCCCTTGACCGTCTGTAGTTGAGCCTAACCAACTTATGACAAAACTACCATCGGCTAAGGTTTGAACTAGCGTACCGTAGTTAGAGGTCGCGCTCGCCATCCCAACGATATGCTGGATCGGTCCTATGGGTTGGTTGTCTGCCCCAAAAATCTGAAAGTGCATGTCATGTTCGGTGCTCGACATTGCAGCCCAAGAAACCACATATTTTCCGTCGGGCAATGCGGCAATGGCTGATTTGGCACTTTGATCTGCTGCATGCAATTGATACGTAGTTCCAACCAGTTGATTGTTATTGTCAAAGCGTTGAACAAAAATATCGTAATTACCATCGACGCCGTTTGACCCACCGGAAACATGTCCCTCCCAGCTGACGACAAATCCCCCGTCGCTCAATGCGACAATGGAGTCAAGCACATCTTGGTTATTGCCCGAAACGCCACTTAAGCGGATGGGGCTGCCAACGGGCGCGTTATCAGCGCCGTATCGCTGCAAGAAGATGTCGGTGTTTTGGTCGGTCGTGCTTCCGTTCCAGCCCAACACATAACCGCCATCCACAAGTGCACACGCCGAAGGAATAGCCCATAAAAAATTGGGCTGACCATTTTCACCGGTGAGCTCAATTCGGCTGCCTAATTGCATTCCAAGACTGTCAAATCGCTGCGCAAAAATATCGACTTGGTTGGTTGCTGCATCAACCGTGCCTTCCCAGCTGACTAGGAATCCCCCATCGTTGAGCGATACAAGGCTTGGAATGCCAACGCCAACGCCCCCACCCATCGAATGAGTGGCATTTGTAATCGTGCCGCTGGCGTCATAGGTTTGCAAGAAAATATCCGATTGCCCATTGGCCATGATCGTTTTCCATGCAACCACCCACCCACCCCCGCTAAGGGTCGTGATCTGAGGCGTCATGTCGGTGGCATTTGATTGCCCCCGCAGGGTTTGAATGTCGCCTACCGGTTGATCGTTCTGATCAAACTGCAAAAACTTGACGTCGACGCCTTCCGGACTTGCTGAATCATTGATCCAGGTAACAGCGTAGTGTCCATTGTTCAAGGCAGTAGCTTTGATGGACAACAGGTACGGATGATTCGTGTCACTTTGGAAGCGCACCACATCACCAATAGCTACGTTGCTCGCGTTGTAGCGCTGAATGAAGATATCGCGCCCCTGCCCATCGCTCGTCAGCCCTTGCCAAATGATGACGTAACCGCCATCGCTGAAGGCAACGATGGCAGAGTCTGGATGTCCCTCGTCCATGCCCCAATCACCATCGTCCAGATTACCCGACATGCCCTGCAGGCGCTGGCTGGCAGTGAGTGTCAAGGTCAGACTCTGACTTGCGCTGGCAGCACTGACGTTACCAACTACATCTATGAGCTTGGCCGTAAAGCTGTAGTCACCCGTATACAACCAGTCTGGCGTCAGGTCCACATAACCGGTGTTGATTTCTTGCTGTGTCAACACATGGGCCGCACCCAAGGATGCTGTTCCGTTGTAGAGCTGAATGCTGTCTCCCGGAACCGCTTTGCTGCCCGCCAGCGAATACCGCAACGTCGGCGTGTTGTCGTCAGTGGTGTCTCCGTTGCTCAACACTCCCTGGCTCACACCATAGTTTTCCGTCACGCTCGCAAGCGTCGGGGCGTTAGGCAAAGTGTCCACCTTATAGTGTCCGTTGTCACTCACTGCCGCATGTGCCAGCGCCGCCGCGTTACCCGCCAAATCAGTGATGCTCGCCCCATTCAAATTCAAACTGTTGGCATCAATGCTGATGCCATCGGTGTCGTTATGACCCGCCGCAATGGTGTAAGTGAAGGTCAACGCGCGTGAGCCGGAGCCTCCCGCATACGTCGCATCCACCAACACCCCACCCACGTTCAGCTTGACCACCGGAGCGCCGTGGCTGACCACCACTGCCTCATCAAAGCTGACGCTGATCGTGACCACATCCCCGATCGTGAGCGTATCGTTTAGCACACCCGTAGCTGACGTGATTACTACGCTCGATACCGTTGGTGCCACCGCATCCACCCAAGGCTTACCATTGGCTTCGAAACGTTGGGCAAAGAGCTGACCGTCTGTGGTCCATGTAGGCCACGATAAGACATAGCCCCCGTCCTGAAGTAAGGCAATAGAGGCTGCATCGTTAAAGACGGCCGTACTTAGCTGACTGCTCAAGTACTGTGGTGCGCTTACCGGCTGGTCTGAGGAATCGAAGCATTGAACGAACACGTTTGAAGGAGCTTGTGTTACGCCAGCTTGCCAAGCAACAACATAGCCGCCATTGGGCAACGGTTTAATATGAGGGTCCCAAGCATCGCCCGTTGGATCCAAATGGTGCGCAACACCGACTGCGTGATTTGAAGTATCGTAGCGCTGAACAAAAACATCGTGCCCGGCGGACGAACTGACCTCCCAACTTACGACATAACCACCATCGGCCAACGGCGCGATTTCAGGGAAATACGCCGTTCCAGAAACTCCTTGCAGGCGCTGCGGAGTTCCGACCAGATGGTTATCTGCATCAACGCGCTGGAGGCAGATGTACGTGCCAGATCCGGCAATGGTGGTCGACCATGCGATCACATACCCGCCATCGTTGAGTGTCGTTGCGGTTAATTTGGAGTCAAGGCTGGTGATTTGGGATGCATCCGGCCCCGCTTGCAATTGCAATGGACTGCCGACCGCATGTGCACTGCTGTCATAGCGTTGAACGAACACATCACGGGTACCGTTTGCTTGATCTCCTGCCCAGCTGAGCACAAATTCACCGTTCTGAAGTGCGATGACTATGGGCAGCGAATCATTGTAGTTTCCAACGGCTGCCTCCACGCGCTGAACAGAACCCACCAGTGAACCATCTGCAGCATGGCACTGCAAAAAGACATCTGTACCCTGTCCATCGGTTGTCGTTGCCATCCATGTCACGACATAACCGCCGTTACTCAGCGCAGCAATGCTTGGTCGTACGTCATTAGCTCCCGCCTGTCCTTGCAAGATTTCCATGGCACCGAGGGCTTGGTTGTTTTGGTCGTAACGCTGAACAAACACATCTGCGAGCCCTGCGGTTCCAGTGGCACCCGACCAGGTGACAACGTAGTTGCCATTGGCAAGCGCTACCAACTGAACCGATTGATCATCCAAATTGCCCGAATATCCATGCAGACGCTGCACTTGCCCCACAGCCACGTTATTGGCCGCGTAACGTTGCACAAAAATGTCTCCACCCTGTCCGTCGGAGGTCAACTCAGTCCACGCAACGACATAACCTCCATCAGACAGACCAACTGACTGAACATCAAGGACATTGGGAGCCGAGTACCAATCTGCACTCCCACCAATCATCCCCTGCAGGCGCTGACTTGCTGTCAGGATGAGTCTCATATCCTGACTTGCGCTGGCAGCACTGACGTTACCAACTACATCTATGAGCTTGGCCGTAAAGCTGTAGTCCCCCGTGTACAACCAGTCTGGTGTCAGGTCCACTGCACCATTGCTAATTTCTTGCTGTGTCAACACATGTGCTGCGCCCACTGTTGCTGTCCCGTTGTACAACTGGATGCGGTCTCCCGCAACCGCATTGCTGCCAACGAGCGAATACCGCAACGTCGGCGTGTTGTCGTCAGTGGTGTCTCCGTTGCTCAGCACGCCTTGGCTCACACCATAGTTGTCCGTCACGCTCACAAGCGTCGGGGCGTTGGGGGCTGTGGTATCGATCACCACACGTTGCAGCGGGCCCTGCGTGGTGGCTTGGGCAAAGTCATTGTTACCCACTGTCTGCACCACGGCGCGAAGGTCATACACGCCATCAGCAAGCGGTGTCGCCGGGGTGAAATGCCAGCTCGTGGCACCATCCAGCACTGCCACCCCCACCTTGGTGGTGGTGGCGCCATTGAGTTGGTAAACCGCCACCTCTTGCCCTGCCCCCAGCGCTACTGGCAAGTAGCCTTGCAACGTGGGTGTGTTGTCGTCGGTGTATGCGCCGTCGTAACTCGCGGTCAAGGACGTAACGGTAAGTGGTTCGCCCTCTAAGTATTTGGAATAGCTGACGCTCACCGCACTGTCAGAAGCATACTGACCGGCTGGGGCGGTGTAGTACAGGTGGTTGTTGATGTACAACTTGGCTGCGCCACCAGGGAGGAAGTCAACGCGCACATCAATCGATTGCCCTGCGGCAATGCCACTGTTCGCGACAGTAGAACCGTTGGCGCGGACGGTGTTAACAGTAGCGCCGCCGTCCCAGGCGCAGCCCACCCATATGGTTTGGTTGCCAATGGTAATAGTGACACCGTTGTAACTCGCCCAAGTTTCTGGGACCGACAGTGTGGTGCTGATGCCCGACATTTGCGCGTAGGTCCCGAGCGGACCGGAATACAGCTGGGCACCGGTGCCTGCTGCAAGCTGCCAAGCACCGTTGACGCTACTGACATTGGTAATGGTGGTCCACATGGATTGCGAAGGATCCTGAGTGGTGTTCATGGCGACAGGCAAGGTGCTGCTCACCACCCCCTGGACGCTGCCGACATTGTCCACCACGCCAAAGAGCAATGAGGTGTTGTCAATTTGGTAGCTTGGGGTGAAAACCGCTCCACCGTTGCCATAGATGTCAGCCACCATGACCTTGAGGGTGTTAGCTGCCGTGATCTGCACACCCGACAAACTCCAACTGCTGCTGCCTTGAGTGGCCACTGCCGTTTGCCAAGTCGTGCCGTTGTCCAGCGACACAAAGACCAGCTCATCTGCGGCCAGGGCACTCGTCAGAGTGCCACTGAGGGTTTGCGGCGTGGAGCCAGTGACGGCATCGCCATGGTATTGGCCGTAGTTGACTCCAAAATTAACCGTCTCGACGGTATTGACTGGGGCTGCCGTATCGGCGGTGACCATAAAGTGGCCGTCGTCGGCTTTGACGATGTTGGAGAAGTTGGCTTGGTTGCCTGACAAATCAATGACTCGGGTGTCATTGAGCACCAAACTGCCAGACTCGATGCTGATGCCGTTGGCATCAATCTGCCCATGCTGAATGGTATACGCGAAGGTGAGTGTCCGAGTGGGCGCTGTGCCCGCGTGCCCAGTGTACGTGGCATCGACCGTCGCATCACCAATCTTGAGCTTGAGTGTTGGACTGCCCTGAATCACCACATCTTCCGTCATCGTGACGGTGACGGTCAACACATCGCCTTCGTTCAGGTAGTTGTTGTAAGCGCCGAATGCACTAAAGCTGACGCCCGACACCGTTGGCGCCACAGTGTCTTGCCAAGGCTTGCCATGAGCGTCGAAGCGTTGCGTAAACAAATCAAAACGTTGACCGTCTGTGGTCCAGCCTTCCCACGAGATCACGTAGCCACCATCTTGCAGGGCCGTAACTTTGGGGTTGTATGACTCTTCTGCTCCGCCCCAGCTGATTCCGACCTTCATCTCAGCAGGCACCTCCAGTCGCTCAGTCGCCCCCACCGCAGTGCTGTTCGCATCGTAGCGCTGGGCATAAACGAAGTAGCCGTAGTCCGCATCGCTCCATGCATACCACGTGACAACGTACCCACCGTCTGGCAAGGTAGCCATCTGCAGATCGTAGTTATCCACGCCATCAAATTGGTGCAGTTGCTGCGGCGCGCCCATGGGGGCGTTATTCGCATCAACATGCTGCAGGAAGATGCCGTTATAAACGTTATCCCATGCGGGCGTGTTACCACTGAGCCAAGCCACCACATAAGTGCCGTCACTCAAGGCTGTCACTTTGGCACCAAAATCGTCCTTGCCGTGCGTCGCATCTGCCACCAAATTGCCCTGCAACTGCAGCTTGCTGCCCACGGCATGGTCGGCAGCATCGTAGCGCTGAACAAAGATGTCCAAGCCGTTGTTGCTGGTCTGACCTTCCCAGACCAGCACGTAACCACCGTCGGGAAGTCCCGTGGCAGAGACGGTATTGATGTAAGGCGCGTTCTGTTGACCAGCCTCCCCTTCGAGCTGCTTGACGCCACCCACGGCATGGGATGCGCTGTCGTAGCGCTGCGCAAAGATGTCCCTGACACCATCGGCGTTCACGCCAGTCCAGCTGATGACGAAACCTCCGTCCTTGAGGTCGAGCACGGTGGCGTTGTTGTCATCCTGACCCGCAACACCCGCCAACCGCTGCACCCCACCCACTAAGTTGCCATCGGCCGCAAACCGCTGGAAGGCAATGTCTTTGCCTTGCCCATCCGTAGAGTCAAAGGTCCAGGTGATCACATAACCGTGGTCAGCAAGCATTGTGACTTCGGGCTTCAAATCAACTGCACCCGCCTGACCTTGCAGACGTTGCACTGGACCTTCAGGCTGGTTATTGGCGTCGTAGCGCTGCACCAAAATATCGCGGCCGTCAGCCGTCTGGCTGTCCGACGACCAGGTCACCAGATACTCGCCGTTGGGTAGAGCGATGGCACTGACCAGGTCGTTGCGGGCCGCGCTTTGACCAGCCACGACTTGCACAGACCCGACTGGGGTATTGTCTGCCGCATAGCGCTGCAGGTAGACCGCGGACTGGCTACTGTCTTGAGCGGTGAGTCCCACCCAAGTGACGACGTACCCACCGTCAGATAGCGCAACGGCTTGCTGATCAGTATCAGCCCCTAAAAAGACACCGTCATCCAGCATGCCGGGTTGACCCTGCAACCGCTGGTTGGCTGCAAGGATCACATTCAACATTTGCGCATTGCTGGCATCGCTGGTGTTGCCGGCGACATCAATGATTCGCGCGCTGAGGCTGTGACTACCAGAACCAAGCCAGTCGGCAGTCATGTCCACGAAGGTATTGTTGATGTCCGTCTGTGTCAACACATGACGAACGCCCAACGCGTTGGCACCGTCGTAGAGTTGAATACTGTCGCCCACAACAGCTTGTGTGCCCGTCAAACCAAATCGCACCGTAGGCGTGATGTCGTCGGTGGTTGCACCTGCACTCACGATCCCTTGCGTGAGGCCGTAGTTGTCTGTCACACTGAGCAGCGTCGGTGCGTTGGGGGCTATGGTGTCGACCGCAAAGCTAGTCGAACCAAGACTTACGTTACCGCGCGCATCTAAGGCCTTGAAAGAAAGAATTTCACTACCAGTGAATAGTCCAGGCAGGGGAACAGCCGTTACTGTACCGTTGCTGTTGTAGACAAGAGTGAAAGAGGTCGTTACGTCGATGATTCCATTCAGGACTTTGATAGTTGCGCCAGGCTCTGGCAAGGTAATGCTCAGATCATTAAAGCTTTGGGTAAATTGAGGCGCAATAGGTGCCGTTTCATCGTTAATCAGTTGCACGCGTTGGGACACAGTGAGCTGAGAAAGGTCGCCTGAAGCGTCGAGTGCAGCGATCTGTGCACTGGTGAGGGCATTAAGTTGTTCGTCGCTCATATTAGCGACCATTACTTCAGTCAGTCCCGTAATCGCATCACTGGACAGCGCTTGGATTTGTGTTGCAGTGATCGCAGCTGCTTGGGTTGCGGTCACGGCCGCCACTTGCGTCGCATCCAAGCTGGCGACAGCTGATGCACTCAAGCTAGCCACAGCATCAGGTGCCAGTGCTGCCACTTGCGTTGCGCTCAACGCATCGACTTGCGTTGCTGTGATCGCTGCTGCTTGGGTTGCGGTCACGGCCGCCACTTGCGTTGCATCCAAGCTGGCGACAGCTGATGCACTCAGGCTAGCCACCGCATCAGGTGTCAGTGCTGCCACCTGCGTTGCGCTCAACGCATCGACTTGCGTTGCTGTGATCGCAGCTGCTTGCGTTGCATCCAAGCTGGTGATCGCTGCGGTGCTCAAACTGGCCACCGCATTAGGTGTCAGTGCTGCCACTTGCGTTGCGCTCAACGCATCGACTTGTGTTGCTGTGATCGCTGCGGCTTGGGTTGCTGTGACTGCCGCCACCTGCGTCGCATCCAAGCTGGCGATCGCTGCGGTGCTCAAACTGGCCACAGCATCAGGTGCCAGTGCTGCCACTTGCGTTGCGCTCAACGCATCGACTTGTGTTGCTGTGATCGCTGCGGCTTGGGTTGCTGTGACTGCCGCCACCTGCGTCGCATCCAAGCTGGCGATCGCTGCGGTGCTCAAACTGGCCACAGCATCAGGTGCCAGTGCTGCCACTTGCGTTGCGCTCAACGCATCGACTTGTGTTGCTGTGATCGCTGCGGCTTGGGTTGCTGTGACTGCCGCCACCTGCGTCGCATCCAAGCTGGCGATCGCTGCGGTGCTCAAACTGGCCACAGCATCAGGTGCCAGTGCTGCCACTTGCGTTGCGCTCAACGCATCGACTTGCGTTGCTGTGATCGCTGCTGCTTGCGTTGCGGTCACGGCCGCCACTTGCGTTGGATCCAAACTGGCGACAGCTGATGCACTCAGGCTAGCCACCGCATCAGGTGTCAGTGCTGCCACTTGCGTTGCGCTCAACGCATCGACTTGCGTTGCTGTGATCGCTGCTGCTTGGGTTGCGGTCACGGCCGCCACTTGCGTCGCATCCAAGCTGGCGACAGCTGATGCACTCAAGCTAGCCACAGCATCAGGTGCCAGTGCTGCCACTTGCGTTGCACTCAAGGCATCTACTTGTGTTGCTGTGATCGCTGCTGCTTGGGTTGCGGTCACGGCCGCCACTTGCGTCGCATCCAAGCTGGCGACAGCTGATGCACTCAAGCTAGCCACAGCATCAGGTGCCAGTGCTGCCACTTGCGTTGCGCTCAACGCATCGACTT
>Ga0228699_1000731_pt1 | contig 21618 bp, 16 predicted proteins | sample McNCre217_Aug_MG_FD_178016 | JGI IMG/M metagenome (GOLD analysis project Ga0228699, IMG submission 178016) | Freshwater microbial communities from McNutts Creek, Athens, Georgia, United States - 2-17_Aug_MG | ecosystem: Environmental > Aquatic > Freshwater > Creek | place: USA: Georgia... | reverse complement strand
CGCTGCAGGAAGCCACCAGGCTTGACTATCTCAATGGTGGTTTCGTTCGTCATGTGAATCGATTTCTCGTCGCGAGCGGTCAGAATCGCACCCTCTAGGAAAGAGCTATGACCACAACTGTTGGTGTTATTGGCGGAGGCCAACTGGCACGGATGATGATTCCTGCCTCGGTAAATCTCGGTCTAGATTACCGCGTGCTTGCTGAGAGTGCTGATTCTTCTGCGTCCCTTGCTGCAACCATGGTGGGCGATTACGCCGACGTTGAGACTGTGCTGGCTTTTGCCGCCGACTGTGACGTGATTACTTTTGACCACGAACACGTGCCTGCGCCGGTACTCAACGCCCTTCTTGCCGCGGGCGTGGCCGTGCATCCTGGCCCTCACGCGCTCGAATTTGCGCAAGACAAGCTCCGGATGCGCGAGCGCCTGGCGGAATTGGGAATTCCAGTGCCCGGGTGGACCCGTGCGTCGAGCGAAACTGACGTCGCCGATTTCTTGTCCGAATACGGCGGCCGTGCCGTGGCCAAGACCCCCCGCGGTGGCTATGACGGCAAGGGTGTGCGCGTGATTCACGCTGCTGCCGACATCGCTGATTGGCTGGGTGACCTCGAACGCGGTGAGTCGATCCTGCTTGAGGAGTTTGTTGAGTTTCGCCGTGAGCTAGCTCAGATGATCGCCCGTCGTCCTTCCGGCGAGACGGCACTCTGGCCCGTCGTTGAAACTGTGCAGGCGAACGGCGTGTGCAGTGAGGTCATCGCGCCTGCGCCACACTCGCAAGGAAAAATCGCCGATATGGCTGGCGATATCGCCACCACGATTGCTAACGGACTCGATGTCACGGGTGTCATGGCGGTCGAGCTGTTTGAAACAACGGATGACCGCATTCTGGTCAATGAGCTGGCGATGCGCCCGCACAACAGTGGGCACTGGAGTATGGACGGATCGACCACGAGCCAGTTCGAGCAGCACCTGCGTGCCGTGCTCGACCTGCCACTTGGGGGTACGGGAACGCTGGCCGACTGGACTGTGATGGTGAACATCCTCGGCGGCCCCAGCAATGGTGACATGCTCTCGCCCTACCCGCATGCGATGGCCGCACACCCCACGGTGAAGTTCCACAGCTACGGCAAGGCCCCTCGACCCGGTCGCAAGGTGGGACACGTGAATGTCGCCGGTGACGACCTCGATGAGGTTGTCTACCAGGCGCGTGGCGCAGCCTCGTTCTTCCAGGACTGACACGTAGCCTTGAGCCATGGCTGAAACGCACCCCTCCGTCGCTGTTGTGATGGGTTCTGACTCCGACTGGTCTGTGATGAGTGCGACCGCGGATGTCCTCAAAGATTTTGGTGTTCCCTTCGAGGTTGAGGTGCTCTCTGCACACCGCACCCCCGAGCGCATGATTTCCTATGCCAAGGCGGCTGCCGGCCGGGGAATTCGCGTCATCATTGCCGGCGCTGGCGGTGCCGCGCACCTGCCTGGCATGGTTGCCAGCGTGACCCCCCTTCCCGTTATTGGGGTGCCCGTTCCTTTGGCTAAGTTGGATGGTCTCGACTCGCTGCTGTCGATCGTGCAGATGCCTGCCGGTGTTCCCGTCGCAACGGTTTCTATCGGTGGGGCTACCAACGCGGGTCTGCTGGCAGTAAAGATTTTGGCTACGAGCAATCCTGAGCTGCTGACGGCAATGGAGAACTATGCCGTTGGTTTGGCCGACACCGTCGCGGAGAAGAACAAGGCGCTCAAGTCTCAGCTATGAGCAGCACGAGCCCGCTGAGGTATCCCGACACCAGCTCGCCCAAGGTCATGACCACGCGCGCGTGGTGGCTGGTCATCCTGAACCTTGTTTTTCCTGGATCTGTTCAGGCACTGGCTGGAAGTAAGCGCCTGGGCAAGATTGGTATGGGCGCCACCCTCGTCGCGTGGGCTTTCGTCATTCTGGCGATCATCATCGGCAGTGTCTGGCCTACGGCATTTTTCTTCGTCGGCACCTGGGGTCCTTCACTCGTTGCCGGTCAGATTGCCCTCGTGCTTTATGCACTGCTGTGGATTGTGCTCACCTTTGACACCCTGCGCCTGATTCGCATCGTGAAGGCGGCTCCCAAGGCGCGCGTCTGGATTGCCGCTGTGACAGTTGCCGCACTGGCTGTGGTCAGTGGCGGAGCGTTCTACGCGTCGAGCCTGGCCGGCGGTCTGAACTCTGCGCTGGGCACGATTTTCGTTGCCGGGCCCTCTGAGCCCCCCGTCGACGGCCACTACAACTTCCTGCTTCTGGGCGGCGATTCCGGTAGTGACCGTGAAGGCCTGCGCACAGACACGGCCCAGGTCATCAGTGTCAACGCCAGCACCGGCCAGACCACCGTCATCGGAATGCCCCGCGACCTTCAAGATGTTCCATTCTCGGCAAACTCGCCCATGTTGAAGTTATACCCGAAGGGCTACAGCCAGGACAGTGCCGACTACTGCACGCGTTGGGCCTGCCTCAACACGGTCTACGTGGATGCTGAACTCAACCATGCAGACCTGTACCCCAACGCCAAAAAGAACGGTTCTTCGCCCGGCATTGAGGCCATGCGCGAGGCTGCTGAAGGCATCACCGGCCTGAAGGTTCAGTACTCGGTCTTGGTCGACATGCAGGGCATGAGTGACCTGATCGATGCGCTCGGTGGTGTGGATATCAACGTCACAGATCGCGTCGCTATTGCGACTCCCGATGTTCCTGCCAGCCAGGTACAAGAGTGGATCAATGTGGGGCAGCAGCACCTCGATGGCTACCACGCGATGATGTACGCGCGTTCACGCTGGGGTGGTTTGGGCGACTACGACCGTATGGCTCGCCAACAGCAGGTTGAAGATGCGATGTTGCACCAGATGAATCCCGCAACAGTGCTCGCAAAGTTCCAAGGCATCGCCAAGGCGGGAACTCAGGTCATGAAAACCACCGTGCCGCAGTCGATGCTGGGCTACTTTGTCGAGCTCGGCCTCAAGGCAAAGAACCAGCCTCTCGTACGCGTAGAGCTCACCCCGAACAACGCGGACTTCCCCGTGGACACCGAGTACCCCGACTACAAGGCAATTCAGAAGTACATCAACACGTTGCTACACCCAGCAACGCCCTCGCCTTCGGCTAAGCGCTAGCGCACTTCAGGAAACGTGATGCGCTGTGGCGTCTTCACGACGACCGCGAGAATCACCACGAGGGCCCAACCTGCTTCGAGAGCAGAACCGAATTCACCCACGCCTTGAGCCATCACGGCAGCGGTGGTCATGAGCGGAATAAGGCTTGCTGCGCTGTAGGGGCGCTGGTCATCCAGGTCCCACTGTGGGCGGTCGACCGCGATAAACCATGAGCGCCACATGATGCCCAGGCACAGCATGAGGAATGCAATCGTGATCAACAAGCCACCGGGCAGGCGGGGAATCAGCCAGTTGCTAATCAGCGCGATGTCACCAAACAGTGCCGCCCACAGTCCAAGTGCGAGCCCGGCCAGGGTCACTGCGACGGCCGCCACAATGTAGATGCCACGTCGCGACAAGGGCGATACCGAGCGCGTCCACAGGGCGAAGCCGACTGCGATAGCCACGACGAGGAAGGCAACCATGGTCGCCTCGGTGCGCGCGGCAACGAGCGTGAGAACGGCGAGAAGAATCCAGACAACTCCCCAGCTTCGCCAGACGAGGCGGTCATAGAGCTGAGCAGAGAACACACCCAACGCGACCAGCGCCAGAAGGCCAAGGAGGTCGGCACTGCCCGTGAGCCCGGCGATGGGCTCAGCGCTGAAGAGTGATCCGTGCGCCCAGATTGCCAGGGCTAGTTCAAGCAGAAGCGAGAGCGCTAACACCCAGCGCAAGGCTGTTCCGAACGCGCGAACGAAATCGCTCCACGGCAGGGTGGCAATGATGCCGAAGGCAATGACGCTAATCAGAAGGTAATTCGTGAGCCACATGGTGACGCCCGCCGTGAGCTCGGGAGCGACCCATGCCGTTGAAGCAACCGAGACCGCGGTCATCAGCAGAAGAAGGACCAGCCACGCGGGAAGCCGGCGCCAGGCAATGCTGCGGCGGTTACGCCAGATGATGCCCACGAAGATCAAGCTGACAATGGTGTTCAGGATGGCATACAGCGCCCAGCCAGCCCACTCGATGACGCCAGGTCCGCAGAAAAGCAGGACCAGCGCGACGACGGCGAGACCCGTTTTGGACTTTCTGAGGATGCCCGCGGGTGGCGTCGAAGCCTGAAAACTCATGTGGCTAGGCTAGCCGTCGTGATGATTCGCGTCGACAACATCCCCCGCGATTACGCCTGGGGATCGATAACTGCCATTGCTCGACTGCGGGGGCTGGAACCTTCGGGTGCCCCCGAAGCAGAGCTGTGGCTGGGAACACATCCAGGTTCTCCCACGCAGATTCTGGGTGCGTCTGAGGGTGAGCCTCAGAGCATCGCCGAATTGCTGAGCGCTCGTGGCGAGGCCGCACTGCCGTACCTGCTGAAAATTCTGGCGGCCGCGCATCCACTCTCGATCCAGGCTCACCCCTCACCGCAGCAGGCTCGCGAGGGTTTTGCCCGCGAGAACGCCGCAGGAATTCCTCTCGATGCACCACACCGCAATTACCGCGATGACGCTCACAAGCCCGAGCTGATTGTTGCGCTCAGTGATCGTTTTGATGCACTTTGCGGCTTCCGTCCGGTTGCGAAGACCCTCAAGCAGCTCGAACTCGTGGCCCTGGCCAATGACGCGACCGAGGGCACATCGACGGCCATCCGAGCGTTTATGTCGGAGTTGTCGGCGCGTGGTGAGAACGCGATTGAGTGGGCACTGAACTGGGTGCTTGGCTCTGGCGAGGCGACTGAGCTCGTTGCCGAAGTCGCTCGAGGCGGCGTGCTACTTGATGATGAACTCCTCACGGAGCTCGCTGAGGACTATCCCGGTGACCCTGGAATTGTTGTGGCTATGCTGCTCAACCACGTGAGTCTGCATCGCGGCCAGGCGCTCTACCTCCCAGCAGGCAATATGCACGCCTACATTCGCGGTTTAGGCGTCGAGCTGATGGCCGCCAGCGACAACGTGCTGCGTGGCGGGCTAACCACCAAGCACGTCGATGTCGACGAGCTGCTCTCGGTCGTTGTTCCGAACGTGCTGCCTGTTCCCTTGCTCGAACCCATCGTGCCTACCGCCGGTCTCGAACTCTTCCGCCCCGATGTTCCTGACTTTGAGTTGGCCCGCGTGACCGGAGAGATTGCGCCAGATTACGCGATTCAACTTTCGCGCCCAGCCATCGCAATCTGCACTGACGGCAGCATGACCCTGCGTGGGGAGCTCTCTGAGATTTCACTCAATCGTGGAGAAATTTGCCTGATTCTCGCCGATGAACAGGCACTTCACGCATCTGGCTCGGGGGAGCTCTTCATCGCCATCTAGGCCGACCCTCCGTCGCGTGGTCGCAAAGTCTCGAGGTGCTCTCGAAGCTTGCAAAAATTCAACTTGACGTGCACGAATCACACCGGTGTAATTAGTTCAAGCGCGCAGCAATGACGTGCGCGTTTCACAAGTTTTTCAACACAGGGGTGGAGTAAGAAAATGGCGCCAGAGTACCGAGCGAGTGTTCCCGATAACTGGTTCGTTGACCCCGTTCGTCTTGGTGTTCCCGGAACCCCTTCCTCGCGTCAGGCCATCGACGATGACAACCCGCTCGCATGGCAGGCTGACGCTCTGTGCGCTCAGACCGATCCTGAATCCTTCTTCCCTGAAAAGGGCGGCTCCACTCGCGACGCGAAGAAGATTTGCACCTCCTGCGAGGTACGCAACGAGTGCCTCGAATACGCGCTGAGCAACGATGAGCGCTTCGGCATCTGGGGCGGTCTCAGCGAGCGTGAGCGCCGCAAGCTTCGCCGCCGCGCCTAAGGCACCGGTACTGGGCGGTCTGCCCGCCACGCCCGCTAACTTCGGGCTCTGACAGCCCTGCCCAACCTAGGCTGAACCTCGATGAAAACGAGAGTGATTGCGGTTCTGGTTGTCCGCGAAGGCGGCGATCATCTCGCGCGAACTCTCGAGGGTATTCGTCGCCAAACCCGCAAGCCAGATGTGCTGCTTGTCGTCGATAATTCGGCCAAGGAAGCTGCCCGCGCCCAGCTGAATGCTTTCGGTGCAAGCCTGGTGATTCCGGGTTCTCCCAAATTCAGTTTCGGTGAATCTCTTGAGGTTGCCAGCAGATCCTTCCCGGCAGTTGAGTCGGGCGATGACTACCTGTGGTTCTTGGCTCAGGACAGCGCGCCAACTTCCAGCGCCCTGGCTGAACTGCTTGCGGCGTTGGAGGTTGCCCCGTCGGTAGCCATCGCTGGGCCCAAGCAGATGAATTGGGAAGACCCTGACTACATCCATGAATTTGGCCTCACTCTCTCGCAGGGTGGCCGCACTATTTCCCTTGTGCACGATGAACTCGATCAGGGTCAGCATGACCAGATGAGCGACGTGCTCGCGGTTGGCGGCAATGGCATGCTGCTGCGCCAGCAGCTGTGGGTTGAGTTGGGCGGATTCGATCCCCACCTGCGTGTGGTGGATGATGCTCTCGACTTCTGCGTACGTGCGCGTTTGGCTGGCCACCGTGTCAGCGTTGTTCCGGCGGCTAAAGTTCTCACCGCGGGTGACGGTGTCATTGGTGCGCGAGGAGACAACACGGGTCGTGCGCGCAAGAAGCGTGAGCGTCAGTATCGCTCGGCGGAGCTGTACCGCCGCCTGGTCTACGCGACCGGCTTTGCCTTGTTCTGGCACTGGCTGGGCTTGTTGCCCTCAGCCGTTGTTCGTTCGCTAGGTCAGCTGCTCGCCAAGCGGCCAGGGGCTGTGTCGGGTGAGTACCGTGCGGCTTTGTCTGCGGCCTTCTCTGGTGGCGCAGTTGGGCACGCCCGTCGCCGCCTGCGAGCGACAAAGAACTCACCGTGGGCTGCCCTCGCAGCACTCAAGATTTCGCGTGCAGACGTTCGTCGTCGAAACGCTCTTGCCCAGGAAGCCGCTCGCATCCGCCAGCATGGTGAGCGGCGCCCGCTGCGCTTCTTCACCGGAGGTGGGGCGTGGGTCACGCTGGGCCTGTTCGTTGTCTCACTGATTGCGCTCTCACCCTTGGTGGGTGCCAATGCCATTTCGGGCGGGGCACTCCTGCCCCTGGGTAACGACCTCGGCGAATTGTGGTCGCAGGTAGGTTTCGGCCTCCGCGCCGGTGCCTTCCAACTCACCGGCCCTGGTGATGCTTTTGCTGTGATTGCGGCACTGCTCGGCAGCCTCACCTGGTGGCAGCCATCGCTGTCGCTGGTTCTGCTCTGGTTTGCCGCCATTCCTCTGGCGGGCCTGGGGGCGTGGTTCCTAGCCGCTCGCCTGACCGAGCGCGCGGGCATCCGCGGCTTTATTGCGGTGGCCTATGCACTGGCTCCAACGTTGCTTTCCGCTCTCAATGAAGGCCGCCCAACTGCAGTCCTGGCCCACCTGATTTTGCCCTGGGTCTTCTTCACGGGTATCCGCGCAGCCCGTTCGTGGTCGGCGTCAGCAACCACGGCGTTGCTCTTCGCTGCGGTTGTGGCCTGTGCTCCCTCGCTCACTCCAGCCCTTCTCATCGTCTGGCTGGGGTCGTTGCTGCTGACTGGCCGCTCGATCGCGCACTACCTCGCTATTCCGCTCCCCGCTGTGGCTCTGGCAGCACCGCTCGTGGTGATGCAGGTGTTCAACCTCAACCTTTTCGGTCTCGCCGCAGATCCCGGTCCCGCCGTCGACGCTGCCATTGCGCCGAACTGGCAGATTGCCCTGGGGTTCCCCGTCGAAGGACTGGGCGGATGGCTGCAGTCGGTCAGCATCCTTCCGTGGGCACTTCCAGCCGCCAGTGTCGTTGTGCTGATTTTTGTGAGCGTACTGCTGGCTTTGGCCTTCGTTGGGCTGTTCTCGCAGTACCCCATCCGCGCTCAGCTCTCGCTGCTTGTAGCTCTGCTCGGCTTGGCGACCGCGGTTCTCGCTTCGGGGCTTTCGGTCTCCTACGCAGGCAGCGTTGCAGTCCCCATCTGGCCCGGTAATGGATTGAGCCTCGCGTGGCTGGGCCTTGCCGTAGCGGCGGGTACCGGTGCCTCGATTCTGCGCCAGTTCTCGTTCTATCCCGTCACGGTCGGTCTCGCTGCAGTTGTACTGCTGGCCATCCCCGCCTTGGCAGCGGCGCCGCTGAGCAACACGCTCGTGCGCGCGAGCAACGGCAACACGTTGCCCGCTTACGTGGTGGCACAGTCGGCAATTACTCCGAATGTGGGCACTCTCGTGCTCACGCCTCAGCCTCGAGGTGGTTTGGGCTACACGCTGGTTCGCGGAACCGGTCTCACTCTCGCTTCCACCTCCACCTATGTCACGACAGGATCGGGCGTGGGATTGCAGGAGCGCAGGCTGGCAGAACTCGTTACCAATGTCGTGTCAGTCAGTGATTCCGACATTGCCTCCGAACTCAAAACCCTCGGTGTGGGTTTTGTCTTGCTGACGCCAGCTGAAACCTATGCAGGTTCCCCTGTCACAGCAGCTGCCCAGGCTATGACATCGCGCGTGCGCGCTGCCCTGGACTCCAACTCCACCTTCGGCATTGTCGGCATCACCGATGCGGGCCTGCTTTGGCGCTACCCCGGCTTCTCTTCCACCGCGATCAACCTGCCCCAGCCCTCAATTCCGGTTGAGCCCTGGCGCACCATCATTTTGGCCGTACAGGCGCTGATCATCCTTCTGACCTTGCTATTGGCGATTCCCACGGGGAACGTGCGCACAGATATCGAGCCCCGCCGAAAGCTGCCGGGACTGATTGAAGGCGATGAGATTTTTGATTCCGTTGACCCGCTGGCAGGTGAGCTTGATGTCGAAGAAAACTAGTGTTCTGCGCGCCAGCCTCACCGGCGTTGGCGGTGTGCTGGGTGCCAGCATCGCGGCAGTCGTCGTGGGTGTGCTCGTGTTGGTTCCGCTGCCGCAGTATCTCGGCACCGCACCGAGCCTCGAGCTCAACCCGGTTGCCTCAGCGCAGCGCCGGGTCTGCCCGGGACCTCTCGTGCAGGTTTCGAGCGACAAGACGGCCACTGTCTCGTACCTCTCGAATGGCCCTGCTGAGCTCATTACTGATTCCACCTCCAGCAGTGCGCTGTCGTCACCTCTGCAGATGGTGGACAACAAGGCACCTGCGTCGCTGGGTACGCCCACGGTCATCTCCATCCCTGCTGACAAGGGTTCAACCACTCAGCCCATGTTGGCCGGAACGCAATCGCAGGTCGGTATGGGCGAGGCACTCGCGGGCCTTGCCGTTGCTGCGTGTGCTGACTCAACGAACGATATGTGGCTCGTGGCCGGAGCCACCAACGTCGGTCGTACGTCGTTGGTCATGCTGTCGAACCCCACTGATGTGGCATCCACCGTGAAGCTCGAAATTTATGGCGAAAACGGTGTCGTCGAAGCGGTCAAGAATGACGGCATTCTCGTCGCCCCCAAATCACAGCGCATCGTGTCGCTGGCTGGTTACGCACGTGACGTGGTGGCACCTGTTGTGCACGTAACAAGTGTGGGCGGCCAGATTCTGGCGTCGCTGCAGCAAAACGTCACTCGCACCTTGGTGCCATCCGGCGTCGAACTCGTAAACCCCGGAGCTGCGCCCAACACTGTTCAGGTGATGACGGGCGTGTACCTGCAGGGTCACGCTAATCAAGCAGCGAGCGAAAACGGTGCTGTGCTCAGTGATCTCGAATCTGCGGTGCGAGTCCTTGCGCCTGGGCCCGTCGATGCCGATGTCACGATCACCTTCCTGTCGGCCACGGGTGAAACCAGCGAAATCAAGAGCACGATCGCTGCCAAGAAGGTTCTGCAGTTCCCCATGGCCTCGGTCAAGGACGGCACCTACACGGTCATCGTGAAGTCGAGCCAGCCCGTGCTGGCTGCTGCACGCGCCGTCTACGACACGGCGGTCTCGGGCGTTCAAGCTCCGGTCTCGACAGCCTCCCCTGCACCCACGGCGGCACCTGCTCCGTCCGGCGCGACGGCTGGTGGCGACTTCGCTTGGTTTGCCTCGGGCACCTTCCTCACTAATTCGATGCTGTTGCCCGTGCCGAGCGTGCCAAACCCCACTGTGTCGTTCTACAACCCCACCGACCATGAGGTGAAGGTCACTCTGTCGGCCCGCAATGAGCAGGACGTGATCCTCACGATTGACGCCGGCAAGATGGTGCTCACGCCCGTCAAGCAATCGACCCGCTACACGGTCAAGGGCACACTGGGCTTGCTTGGTGGGCTCACTGCGGTCGGTAGCGCAACAGGCTCTGCCATGGCATTGAACCCCGCTAACGCGCTCGGCTCAGCCGTGCTCGTCTTCCCGCGCTAGTGGCGGTAGCGCTCGGGGCCGAGATCCCAGGGGTCTTTGCCCAATAGCTCAGCAACCGCGCGAAAAACGACGCTCTCGACCATCATTTGGCGGTGCAGAGCATCATCTTTGTGTAGCTTGCTCATGCGCTGAATCGGCACGCGGTAAAGCACAATGCGGCGGCGTTCGTGATCGACTTTCCAGCGTTCGACCACTCCGTTCACCGCGACACGTGGGGGAGTGGGGGCGACGTCGAAGTGAACATCCGCCAGTTCATCGCCCCACATGCTGCGCAGGTAATCCACCGTGTGCGCGATGGTCATCATGAATGTCTCATAACGCCCCCGCAACTGAGGCAGGTGGGGGCCGGTGACGGGCCCACGCATGCCGCGCCCATGGCGGTCACGGCTCAGGCCACGGTTCGGCACAGTACTCGAGAACGAGTCTTCCTGCCGATCGCGAACCATGGCTCCAGCGTATCGTTGGTGCCATGACTGCGCGCCCCTGTTCGAAGCCCGGATGCTCGCGCACAGCTGAGGCATCACTCACCTACGACTACGACGAGAAACTTGCCGTGCTGGGGCCACTCTCCCCGGGAGTAGAGCCCCGAGCGCACGACCTCTGCGCCGCACATGCCAGAAGCTTCCGTGCCCCTCAGGGGTGGCAGGAACTGCGTCATTTAGACTGGAACAATGACTTCTCAGGCAGCAGCTGACCTCACTTCCATCGTTAAGGCCTACGACGTTCGTGGTCTGGTGGGCAAGACACTGACCGAAGACATGGTCGAGGCTCTCGCCGCCGGCTTCGTCGATGAGATCGATGCCGCTGGCACTGACGTCGTCGTCGGTCACGACATGCGCGACTCGTCGCCCGGCTTTGCTCAGGCCTTCGCTCGTGGTGCTCAGGCCCGCGGTGCCAACGTGGTGAACCTGGGTCTGTGCTCCACCGATGAGACTTACTTCGCTTCGGGCTCCTGGAACGCCCCTGCAGCCATGTTCACCGCAAGCCACAACCCTGCTGCCTACAACGGCATCAAGTTCTCGCGCGCTGGAGCTCAGGGCATCAGCCTCGATACCGGTCTCGCCGCAATTCGCGACCGCGCGATCGGCTACCTCGACAACGGACTCACCGCTGTAGCTAACCCCGGCTCGTACCGCGAGGTCGATGTGCTGGCAGATTACGCCGGCTACCTCCGCACCCTGGTTGACCTCAGCTCGATCCGCCCACTGCGCATCGTGGTGGATGCCGGCAACGGTATGGGTGGCATGACCGTTCCTGCGGTTATCGGCACTGCTGCCGGCCTGCCCCAGCTGCCCATCGAGATCTTGCCTCTGTATTTCGAGCTCGACGGTAACTTCCCCAACCACGAGGCAAACCCACTCGAGCCTGCCAACCTGGTTGACCTGCAGAAGGCTGTCGTAGCCCAGAGTGCCGACCTTGGTCTGGCCTTCGATGGTGACGCTGACCGCTGCTTCGTTATCGATGAAAAGGGCAATGCTGTTACTCCTTCGGCCGTTGCCGCCATCGTGGCACTGCGTGAAATCGCTCGCGCCAAGGCAACCAACCCCGGCGCCGAGATTGCCGTGATCCACAACCTGATCACCTCGAACATCGTTCCCGAGACCATCATTGCTGCCGGCGCTAAGCCCGTGCGTACCCGCGTAGGCCACTCGCTGATCAAAGATCAGATGGCCGCAACCGGCGCCGTGTTCGGTGGCGAGCACTCGGCTCACTATTACTTCAGCAACTTCTGGGGTGCCGACAACGGCATGCTTGCAGCCCTGCACGTACTGGCAGAGTTCGGCCACCAGGATGCTCCACTCTCGCAGTTCGCAGCACGCTTCATGCCCTACGCCATGAGTGGTGAAATCAACTCAACTGTGAGCAACGTGGCCGAGGCAACCGCACGTGTGCGTGACGCGTTCGCCGGTCGCGGAACCAGTGACGACATGGACGGCTTCACGTTCGTGGGCACTGTTGCCGACGGCGAGCCTTTCTGGTGGTTCAGCGTTCGCCCCTCGAACACCGAGCCTCTGCTTCGCCTGAACGTTGAGGCTGCCGACGAGGCAACCATGGCTGCCGTCCGTGACGAAGTCCTCGGTCTGATCCGCGCCTAGACTCACACTATGACTGCCGCCAAAGTGCTCTCGCCCGCCAACTTCCGCGTAGCCGACCTGAGCCTCGCTGAGGCTGGTCGTCACCAGATTCGTCTTGCCGAGCACGAGATGCCCGGCCTCATGGCCCTCCGCGAGGAGTTCGGCCCCACCCAGCCTCTCAAGGGTGCCCGCATTACCGGCTCGCTGCACATGACGATCCAGACCGCCGTGCTGATCGAGACTCTCGTTGACCTCGGCGCACAGGTTCGTTGGGCCAGCTGCAACATCTTCTCCACGCAGGACGAAGCTGCGGCAGCAATTGCTGTTGGCCCCACGGGAACCCCCGAGGCTCCTGCCGGTGTTCCTGTCTTTGCTTGGAAGGGCGAGACCCTCGAAGAGTACTGGTGGTGCACCGACCGTATCTTCGACTGGTCATCCGAAGCTGCAGAAGCCGGCGCTGACTGGATCGGCCCCAACCTGATTCTTGATGACGGTGGCGACGCTACCCTCCTGGTTCACAAGGGCCGCGAGTTCGAGCTCGCCGGCGCTGTACCTGCCACGGCAGCTACCGACAGCCACGAGTACGGCGTCATCCTCGACCTGCTGCGCGGCACTCTCGCCGAGACGCCAAACCGCTGGACCACTATCGCCGCTGAAATCATCGGTGTAACCGAAGAGACCACCACGGGTGTTCACCGCCTGTACGAGCTGTTTGCCAAGCAGGAGCTGCTCTTCCCTGCCATCAACGTCAACGACTCGGTTACCAAGAGCAAGTTCGACAACAAGTACGGCATCCGTCACTCGCTCACCGATGGCATCAACCGCGCCACCGACGTACTCATGGGCGGCAAGGTCTGCTTCGTCGCCGGTTATGGTGACGTTGGTAAGGGTTCGGCTGAGGCGCTGCGCGGCCAGGGTGCTCGCGTTATCGTCAGCGAGATTGACCCCATCTGCGCACTTCAGGCAGCTATGGATGGCTACGAAGTAACCACCATCGAGGATGTTGTGGGCGAGGTTGACATCTTCGTCACCACCACCGGCAACAAGGATGTCATCCGCCTCGAGCACATGCTCGCGATGAAGCACCACGCCATCGTCTCCAACGTCGGTCACTTCGACAACGAGATCGATATGGCTGGTCTGGAGTCGCTTGCTGGAGCCGAGAAGGTCGAGATCAAGCCTCAGGTTCACGAGTGGCGCATGCCCAACGGCCGCAGCATTCTGGTACTCAGCGAGGGTCGTCTGATGAACCTCGGTAACGCCACTGGTCACCCCTCGTTCGTGATGAGCAACTCGTTCACCAACCAGGTTCTGGCACAGATGGAGCTGTTCGTGCGCCGCGAGAACTACCCCGTAGGTGTGTTTGTGCTTCCCAAGCACCTCGATGAGAAGGTTGCACACCTGCACCTCGCATCGCTGGGCGTGAAGCTCACCAAGCTTTCGCAGGAGCAGGCTGACTACATTGGCGTTCCTGTTAATGGGCCTTACAAGGTAGACCACTACCGCTACTAGCCACTACCGCTACTAGCCACTTTCGCTAGTGTTGTTCCCACAGCGGCCTCATCCCGAAGCCACTGAGGGGAAGAACTGATGAACGCACGAATCCTGGTCGTTGATGACGACTCGGCGCTGGCCGAAATGGTTGGCATCGTTCTGGGTTCAGAAGGTTTCGACGCGACTTATTGTGCTGACGGTAGTGAGGCGCTCGCCGCATTTACCGCTGCCAAGCCAGATTTGGTTTTGCTCGACCTGATGCTTCCGGGCATCGATGGCATCGAGGTGTGCACCCAGATTCGTGCGGTCTCAGGCGTGCCCATCATCATGCTTACCGCCAAGGGCGAGACGACGGATGTTGTGGCCGGCCTTGAAGCGGGCGCCGACGACTACATGGTCAAGCCGTTCAATCCGAGCGAGCTCGTGGCGCGCATCCGAACTCGCCTGCGCACCCCAGTGGTTGCAGCTTCGGGCTCGAGTTTGCGCATCGGAGATCTCTCCATCGACATTGAGGGTCACGAGGTTACGCGCGCCGGCAAGGCCATCAATCTGACCCCGCTCGAGTTCAACCTGCTCACCGCGCTGGCATTGAACCCTGCGCAGGTATTCACCCGCGAGATGCTGCTCGAGCAAGTATGGGGTTATCAGTACAAGGCCGATACGCGCCTGGTCAACGTTCACGTGCAGCGTCTGCGCAGCAAGGTTGAGATTGATCCAGACAACCCCACGGTTGTCTCCACGGTTCGCGGTATTGGCTATCGCGCCGGCGCCGTCATCTAGCGCAGTGAGCGTGCGATGACGATTCCCTGGACGACGCGCGTCGGTCGTGGCGCCCTGCGCTTGCCCTCGCGCGCTGTGCACCTGTGGCGACGATCGCTGCAGTTTCGCACTGTTGTTACCTCGATGGCGCTCTCGGGTGTGGCCATCATTCTCGTGGGCATTTACATGTCGCTGTCAATCAGCAACGACCTCTTCAACTCGCGCCTGACCCAAGTTCTCGGTGAATCTCAACGCGCCAGTGCCGCCGCCCAGCGCATTTTTGACTCGGCCGTGACCACCGACCGGGCCGCCGTGCAGTCAGTGATGAATGCCGCGCGCCAGAGCATCCGTGACTCCACCTCGAGCGCCCTGGTTGCTGTGTACCGGGTGCCAGGCCAATCGATAAGCCCGCTGGCCCCGCAAGACTTCGCGAGCTCCGAGCTCACCGGCGGGGTCATCACTCCCAGCCTGCGCAGCTCGGTGCAAAAGAGCAACGATCAGCAGTACTGGCAATCTGTGCAACTTCCCGCACATGACGCCCTGGTTCCTGGCGTTGTCGTGGGTTCGCTGCTGACGATCCCGGGGGTTGGGCAGTACGAGCTGTACATCGGTTACGACTTTGAGCAATCCGAGCAGACCCTGCGCTTTATTCAGCAGGTGCTCCTCGTAGCTGGTTTCGGCCTGTTGGTCATGGTCGGTGGTGTCGCGTGGTTTGTCTCGCGCATCATCGTTTCTCCGGTGCGCCTGGCCGCTGATACCAGTGAGCAACTTGCTGCTGGCAACCTCGAGGTGCGCATCCCTGAAAAGGGTGAGGATGTGGTGGCCACGCTTGCCCGAAGCTTCAATCACATGGCCGACAGCATGCAGCGCCAGCTCACTGAGCTCGCCGACCTCTCGGTGATGCAGCAGCGATTCGTCTCTGACGTATCGCACGAGTTGCGCACACCTCTGACCACGATCAAGCTCGCCGCCGACGTGCTCTACAACCAGCGGGCTGAGTTCGATCAGACCACCCGACGCACGAGTGAGCTCCTGAACGCCCAGGTACTGAGATTCGAAAAGTTGCTCGGTGACCTGCTTGAAATCAGCCGGTATGACGCCGGAAGTGTCGAGCTCGAAAGCGAACCCACGAATGTGGCAGGGCTCGTGCAAGACGTGGTCGGCACCATGACGACCCTGGCCGAACAGCACGGCTGTGACCTCTCACTCAGTGCCCCCGGCGGACACTTCGAGGCCGACATCGACCCTCGCCGCATCCGTCGTATTTTGACCAACCTGATTGGTAACGCCATCGAACATGGTGAGCGCAAGCCCATTGAGGTCGAGGTCGACAGTAACGCCACCGCCGTCGCGATCAGCGTGCGAGACCACGGCGTGGGTATGGAGCCCGAGCAGCTCGAAAGCGTGTTTAGCCGCTTTTGGCGCGCAGATCCTTCCCGCCAACGCACCTTGGGTGGTACCGGTCTCGGCCTGGCTATTTCCCTCGAAGACACCCGCATTCACCAGGGGCAGCTTGATGTGTGGGCTGCGCCCGGGCAGGGAGCTCGTTTCCGTCTGACCATTCCCCGCGATCGAAAGGTTCCGATCGGCAGTTCTCCGCTTCCTCTCGAGCCCCGCGACGTGAAAGCGGACGGGGGTGAGCGGTGATGCGGATGATCACGCGCGTGCTCGCCGTGGTGGCAAGTGCCGCGACGCTGGTTTCACTAACGGCGTGCGCCAGCATCCCTCGCTCGGGCACTGTGCAGCAGGGTGTCGCCCTCAATCAAGCCGACACCGCAACGGTGGAGTTCTTCCCTGCCGGGCCAGCGGTGGATGCTTCACAGGAACAAATTGTGCGCGGGTTCATCGAAGCCGCCACCGGTCCCCAGAATGACTACGCGGTAGCCCGCTCGTATCTCGCCCCAGAGTTCCAAAGCAAGTGGGATCCAAATGTCAGCGTCACGGTGGATACGGGCGTGCGTGAGTTTGCTCCCGTGGCTGGCAACACCGCATCGATGACCATCAACTCCGTTGCCGCGGTTGATTCAACAGGCCAATATTCGAGCGCTTCAAGCCCCGTCAGCAGAACTTTGAACTACAGCTTTGCTCAAGTCCAAGGGCAGTGGCGCCTGACATCAGCGCCGGCCGGCGTCGTGATTGATCGCGGCATTTTCGAGCAGGTGTACACGACGCATCCGCTCTACTTTTTCGAACCGAGCTTCCGTTACCTCGTGCCTGACGTTCGCTGGTTTGCCCGTGGAGCGGCCACCACCACTCGCATGGTCAAGTCGCTCCTCGCCGGTCCTGCCGCCTGGCTTGCCGATGGTGGCGCCGTGATTTCATCCTTCTCTGCCACGTCGGCTCTCGTGGCAAACGCCGTCCCGATCATCAAGAATGTGGCCGTTGTCGATCTCACCTCCGCCAGTGCCGGGGCAGATGCTTCCACGCTGCAGCGCATGCGCCAACAGCTCACGGCAAGCCTGCAGGGCGTCAATGATGTGGTCTCGGTCGACATCCTCATCGATGGTGTTCCGGTATCCCAGGGAGTGTCCGCCTACGTTGACGCGGTGACGCCACTCCAAGTTGACCCGCGACCCTTCGTCGTCACAGAGAAGACAGCGGGCTTTGCCGATGGTGAGACCATTTCCGCGAGCCCTCTGGCGGGCGCTCTTCCCCCTGGCGCACAAGCTGTCACGCTCGCACCGGCCAGTCTTTCAGCTGCCGTGCTGAGCCCAGCAGGAGTATCAGTCGTTCGCCCTGCCACCAGTGCAGCTGTATTGGATGCCCGACCAGGCTTGATCGCGCCATCCCTCGACGCCTTCAACTTTGTGTGGTCGGTACCAGCAAATGCTCCGAGTCAACTGACGGTCTTTGCTGTCGATGGCCGGAGCTTCCCCGTTGCCGTTCCGTGGGGCAGTGCCACGAGCATCCGCACCCTGAAGATTTCGCATGACGGTGCGCGCCTGCTGGCGGTGCTCGAAACGCGCACCGGAACGAGCGCCACGTCGACGGTGACGCAGAGCCTGGTTGTTGCGGCGATTATTCGCGGCGAGAACAACACTCCCGCTCGCCTGGGCCGCTTGGTCACGCTCACTCCCGCATCGGGAACTCTCGTTGACGCTGCCTGGGTCGACAGCACCACCGTCGTCTCGGTCGCCAGCACCGGTGGGGGAACAGCCTTCGTCAGCTCGACGGTGACCACGCAGGTTATCGGGGGTAAGAGTCAGAACCTTGTCGGTTTCTCTCAGGGAACGCCGACGTCGATTGCCGGCGCCAACACTCTCAGCCAGGTGCGCATTGTGCTCTCCGATGGCCGACTCCTCTCCTTGCGCAACAGCACCGCGTGGTTGTCCACAACATCAGGCGTGCAGGTCCTCGGCACGCAGCAGTAGTCGCACACTGGCAGGCATGACTGCCACACACTCGGGCACAGACTCTGCATCGAGTTCAGCCCACACCAAGGCATCGCATGCGGCCAGGCCCACAGGCCCACAGTGGTGGCGAGAAGCCGCCTTGGATGCCCTGGCTCTGGCGTTACCTACTCGCTGTGCCGGGTGCGAGGCGGATGACCGACTCGTCTGCCCCGCATGCCGGAGCCTTCTCGTACCTCAGGTGCGCGCCATCGAACTGTGGCGTGAGGGTCACGTTGCCCTGCCTCTGTACTTCGGCCTCAACTATGAGCCCCCGGTCTCAGGCCTGTTGCACGCGCTGAAAGAATCTGGGGCCACCGCAGTGACCCCGCCGCTGGCCGCTGCCCTGCGCCAGATCATCGCCGAGGTGCTGCCCCAGCTCACCAAACCCGCCCCCACGAAAGCACCTCGTTCCGCACCAGTCTGGGTTGCTCCGCCCTCAACCACCGCAAGTTACCGCGCTCGCGGGTACGTGCCCGTCGCGTTGCTCGCGCGGCGCGCAGGTGTGCGGCTGCAACCGCTGCTGCGCCAGGCTCGCGCTCGCCGCGACCAGTCCGAACTCGGTCGCACCGAGCGCTTCGACAACATGGCGGGCACGATGATTGCCACGCCAGCCGCGCGCGGGGCATCCGTCATTCTGCTTGATGATGTGGCGACTTCGGGGGCGACCCTGTTTGAGGCAGCACGGGCGCTCAGAGCCGGCGGCGCAACAGTGCTCGCAGCGATTACTCTCGCGCATACTCCGGCTCACATAAATCTTTCAGGACACTCCCAGAGTCAAAACGTAGATAAACCCACCAGAGAGGACTAACTTGGCTACAACATCGATTGGCGTGAAAGGACTCGCCCAGCGGTTGGGCGGCACGCCAACAGCTGGAGGCAGTCATGGACATCAACTTCGTCGCACGTCACAGTGAAGTTACCGACCGTTTCCGTAATCACGTGGGTGAGAAGGCCGATAAAATCGTCACGCTGGCGGATCGACCTCAAGAACTGCACGTCACGGTGAGCAAGCACCACGGGGGCAAAGGTCTCATCGGTGGTGACCGCGTAGAGCTCACTCTCATTGGCGCCGGCCCCTTGGTGCGAGCCGAATCCGACGGCGAAGACAAGTACGCCGCGTTTGACCTGGCCCTGCACCGCCTGCAGGAGCAGCTGCGTCGCGCTAAAGACCGCAAGAAGATTCACCGCGGGGGAGCGCATCGACCCCTGAGCCTGCATGAGGCAAGCGCCGACGGGTTCGCCCAGGTCGACATCACACCTGCCACCCCCGACGACCTCAAGCGCGTAGCCGACCCCAGCAGTGTGCCTGCAGCCGAGGCGGCAGCGGATGAAGAGCTGTACACGCCTGTGGTCATCCGCAGCAAAGTTTTCTCGGCCCCGGCCATGACCTTGGATGACGCCATGTACAACATGGAGCTGGTCGGCCACGACTTCTACCTCTTTGTCGACAGTGAGAGTGGACGTCCCAGTGTGGTCTACCGCCGTAAGGGCTGGGACTACGGTGTGATCGGGCTCGAACAGGCGAGTTAACAGGCAAGTCCATTAGAATTGCGAGTGGCCTAACCCTCTACTGGTTGGGCCACTCGCGCGCTTCGGCGCCCACAAACACGGGAGAGCTTTCGTGGCATCAATTCTTGACAAAGTCCTGCGCATTGGCGAGGGACGCATCCTGCGCAAGCTCGAGCAGTACGCCGCAGCTGTCAACGAACTCGAGCCCGGCTTCACAAGCCTGACCGACGAAGAACTGCGCAACGAGACCGCAGACTTCCGCAAGCGCTACGCCGAGGGTGAGACCCTCGACCACATGCTTCCCGAGGCATTCGCTGCCGTTCGCGAGGCAGCTCGCCGCACCATCGGTCTGCGTCACTTCGACGTGCAGATCATGGGTGGCGCAGCCCTGCACCTGGGCAACATTGCTGAGATGAAGACCGGTGAAGGTAAGACGCTGGTTGCAACTCTTCCCGCCTACCTCAACGCCATCGCCGGCAAGGGTGTGCACGTTGTTACCGTGAACGACTACCTCGCGAGCTACCAGAGCGAACTGATGGGCCGCGTCTTCCGTGCCCTCGGCATGACCACCGGTGTCATCATTTCCGGCCAGGAGCCCGCCGAACGTCGCCAGCAGTACCTGGCCGACATCACCTACGGCACCAACAACGAATTCGGTTTCGACTACCTGCGCGACAACATGGCATGGTCGGCCGATGAGCGCGTGCAGCGCGGCCACTTCTTCGCCGTAGTCGATGAGGTCGACTCGATTCTGATCGACGAAGCTCGCACCCCGCTCATCATTTCGGGCCCCGCATCGGGCGAGGCGAACCGCTGGTTTGGCGAGTTCGCTCGCATCGCCCTCACCCTCGTCGAGGGAGAAGACTACGAAGTCGACGAGAAGAAGCGCACCGTCGGTGTGCTCGAGCCCGGCATTGAAAAGGTTGAGGATTACCTCGGTATCGACAACCTGTACGAGTCGGCCAACACGCCTCTCATCTCGTTCCTGAACAACTCGCTCAAGGCAAAAGCCCTGTTCAAGCGCGATAAAGACTATGTCGTGATGAACGGTGAAGTCCTCATCGTCGACGAGCACACCGGTCGTATTCTCGCCGGCCGCCGCTACAACGAGGGCATCCACCAGGCCATCGAGGCCAAGGAAGGTGTCGAGGTCAAGGCCGAGAACCAGACCCTGGCCACCGTCACGCTGCAGAACTACTTCCGCCTCTACGAGAAGATCTCGGGTATGACCGGTACCGCCGAGACCGAGGCTGGCGAGTTCATGAGCACCTACAAGCTCGGTGTGGTTCCTATCCCCACCAACAAGCCGATGGCGCGTATCGACCAGTCCGACCTGGTCTACAAGAACGAGGTCGTTAAGTTCGAGCAGGTCGCCGAAGACATCGCCGAGCGCAACGCCAAGGGTCAGCCCGTTCTGGTGGGTACCACCAGCGTGGAGAAGAGCGAATACCTCTCGAAGCTGCTGGCGAAGAAGGGCATCCGCCACGAAGTTCTCAACGCCAAGAACCACGCACGCGAAGCAGCGATCGTTGCTCAGGCTGGTCGCCTCGGTGCTGTCACGGTAGCCACCAACATGGCCGGTCGTGGTACCGACATCATGCTCGGTGGAAACGCTGAGCACCTCACGGTCAGCGAGCTCGCTGCCAAGGGCCTGAACCCCAACGACACTCCTGAAGAGTACGAAGCCGCCTGGGATGAGGCCTACGCCCGCGTCAAGGGACAGGTTGCCGAAGAAGCTGAGAAGGTCATCGCTGTCGGTGGTCTGTATGTGCTGGGTACCGAGCGCCACGAATCACGCCGCATCGACAACCAGCTGCGCGGTCGTTCCGGCCGTCAGGGTGACCCCGGCGAGAGCCGCTTCTACCTCTCGCTCACCGATGACCTGATGCGGATGTTCAACTCGGGTGCCGCAGAGGCAATCATGACTCGTAGCAACATCCCCGATGACACCGCCATTGAGTCGACGATTGTTAGCCGTGCCATTCGCTCGGCACAGTCGCAGGTGGAGGCGCGTAACGCCGAGAT
>Ga0228699_1000730_pt1 | contig 21646 bp, 16 predicted proteins | sample McNCre217_Aug_MG_FD_178016 | JGI IMG/M metagenome (GOLD analysis project Ga0228699, IMG submission 178016) | Freshwater microbial communities from McNutts Creek, Athens, Georgia, United States - 2-17_Aug_MG | ecosystem: Environmental > Aquatic > Freshwater > Creek | place: USA: Georgia... | reverse complement strand
GTTGTTGATGAGTCCGTCCTTCTGGTACATGAATAACCAGAGGATGGAAATCACAATCATCGAAGTGACAACCGGTATGAAAATAATTGTGCGGAATAAGTTGGCACCAATACGTTTGATATTTACAAAAAGCGCTAACAACAGCGCTAGTCCGGCCTGAACTGGGACAACCACAATCACAAAGATCAAAGTGTTGGCAAACGACTTCCAAAAGAGAGGGTCGCCAGCCAGGATGTAAAACTTTTGGTGTCCACCGTTAGTAAGCCAACTCGAAAGTTCGAGCTTCAAGTGGAGGGGGTCTACACCGTGCTGAATGTCACGAGCAGCTGGGAACTGCAACGCCCCGGTCGCATCGCGCAATAGGTGGCCGGCGTGGTCGTGAAGCGGAAGCACGGTTCGGAATTCCAAACTGAGCAACCGCCAGAAGTTGTCAAGGCCTACAAAGCTTGGAGGGTTAGGGCTGACCAGGCGAGCGTTGAAAAGCGATAGGCCAAAAGCCAATAGGGTTGGTGCCACGCTAAAGACAAGAATCAGAATCAATGCCGGAAGGACGGCTAGACGGCCAAAACGAGCCTCCTGCTTTCGCGCGGCACTCGCCTTGCGGGGACGGCTGCCAATTTTTGTGAGCGACATTGATGACTCCTCAGGGTTTAGTTCTTGGAGGTGGGTGTTTTGTGGGGTGGGGTTGTTGCCAACCCCACCCCCGGCTAACGGCTATGCGACTCTAGGAAAGGTGCGAGCCGCTTTGCCTGCCGTTTCTACTTGTAGTAGTTGTTCTGTGCCAGGTCGCTGTTGATGGAGTCAACCGCGGTATCGAGCGAGCTCTTGACATCTGCACCGTTCATGATGTCAGTTGCAGCCTTCTCAAAAGCCTTCGAGATCACTGGGTAGCCAGGAGTCGGTGGGCGCTTTAGGCCGAGCTTGGCGCTTAGCACTGGGAAGTCCTGGTATGGACTACCTGCCTTGTAAAGGTCCGACTTGGCAGCTGCCGCAGCGGTCGCTGGAATCAGGCCAATGCCGTTCGAGAATGCAACCAGGTACTTAGTCTGGGTTGCGAACTTGATCCAGGCGTTTGCAGCATCGGCGTGCTTGCTCTTAGCAGAGACACCCCACTGCCAAGACGAAGTACCAATGTGCGCACCCTTACCGAAATCAGGAGTAGGCAGGAAGACAAGGTCATCGCCGTACTTCTTGTAGGCGTCGGTTGCAGCCCAGTTACCGTTGAACTGAAGCGCTACATCACCCGAGATGAAGCCTTCGCGGCCACCAGTCTCCTTGGCGTTTACGTAACCCTGGGTGAACAGACCCTGCCACCACTTGCCGAAGTTCACTGCAGCGGTGCCATTGAGTGCACCTTCAGCAGTCTTGTAACCGTTTCGGTTGATTAGGTCGCCACCGAAGGACTGCAGGAATGGGCTAAAGCCGTATGGATACCATTCGCCGGTCCAACCGGTTCCCATATCAAGTGCGTACTTGAACTTGCCGCTGTCCTTGATGGTCTTGAGAGCTGCATTGAACTCGGTACCTGTCCATGGCTTTGCCACGGTAGGGATGCGAATTCCGAGGGAGTTCAGGACACTCTTACGAGCGAAAATCGCGCAAGCTGCGTCGTATAGACCTAGGGAATAGAGCTTGCCGTTGTAGACACCCTGAGTTCCTGGAAGGAAGCCCTTTGAAACGCTCGCTGGCAGGTGCAATGGCTGAATGTACTTACCCCAAGCCCAGTTAGGCATGTTTGGGCCATCCATGTCGAGGATGTCCGGAAGACTTCCAGATGCAGCGGCTGCCACAACCGACTCGTTGTAGTCGGCCTGAGGGAACTTCTTGATTACAACCTGGTACTTCTTCTGCGAAGCATTGAAGTCGTTGGTGATTTGCTGGATAACCTTCAGCTCGACTGGGTTTCCTGCGGCATGGGTCCACAGCGTTACTTGCGATGGTGCTGCAAACGCTGCTGTGCCAAGTGAAACAGCGGCGGTAGCCAAAACTGCCGCGCTGGCAATGGTCTTTGCGAAACGCATTGCTTCTCCTTTGTTTGGTTGATTGCCTGAATAGATTCTTTAAGTGCTAAACCGATTTAGTAAACCGATTTAGTTAGAACTTACCTAGAGATAAATCGGTTAAGCAAATCCATGCAATAACATTTTTATAACGCAACGTTTAGCATTTGTTTAGCAACCTCGCCTGATTGGTTAGTGTTGGGGCATCGAAAGTGCAGGAATGAAAAAGAATCGAGTCACCCTAGCCGATGTGGCGCTTGAGGCCGGGCTATCCAAGACCGCGGTGAGCTTTGCATTAAATAACCCTGAGGGATCCCGGCTTTCCGAAGACGCAATCGAACGCGCAGTTTCGGCAGCCAAGAAACTTAACTATTCGCCTAACTTTGCTGCGCGCACTCTTCGAACCCAGCGCACCCAAAGTATCGGTTTCCTGTCTAGCGACGTTGCGGTCACTCGTTTCGCGATGGCGATGATTGCCAGCGCGCTACGCGAGGCTGACGCTAGCGACCATGCCCTACTAATTGCTGAAACCGGCAAGGATTCCAAGCAGGCCCATCGCGCCTTACAAGCCCTAGTCGACCGTCAAATCGATGGGCTCATCGTTGCGGAAATGGGCGCGAAACAGGTTGATGCACCACCTACACCCCCGGGACTAAAAATTGTCTTCGCCAATGCGCTCGGTCCAGATTCTGCGCCTTCAATCCTCCCCGATGAGTACCAAGGTGGTCGGACGGTAGCCAGAGAGTTGCTCTCCGGACGGCTCAAGAGTCGAATCCTGATTCTCGGATCGCACCCGGTGCTAGAGACGGATCTCAGGGTTTCTGCGACGATTGGTTCGCGCCTCAAGGGCATTCGCGAGGCCTTGATCCAGGGCGGAGTTAACGACTGGACAGAGGTTACCGGCAAATATTGGACTGCGGAATTTGGCTACGAGTCAATGCGCGATGCCGCTGCGCAGAACAAATTGCCAGATGCGGTCATTGCTCTGAACGACCAGATTGCAGCCGGCGTTTATCACGCATGCGCCGAGATTGGAATCAAAATTGGACAAGACATATCGGTGGTTTCATTTGACGACGACGAGATTGTCGGCTATCTGAGGCCGGGTCTTACTACCGCGAGACTCCCTTACCCCGAAATCGGTGAGCTAGCCGTGAAGATGGTTTTGTCAGCCGATCCCGAACCTGGAATCCACCTCGTCCCAATGGAACTGCAGGTTCGTGACTCGGTAGCTAAAGGATAGACTTTAGGAGCCCTTAGCCCCCATAGCTCAGGGGATAGAGCGCCGCTCTCCGGAGGCGGAAGCGCAGGTTCGATTCCTGCTGGGGGCACATGTTTGGAATTCACTGGCTAGATCCGCACGCCATCATCACAGAACTCAATGGCTTGGCACTTTTTGTCATTCTTGCCATGGTGTTCATCGAGACCGGCCTGCTCTTCGGTTTCTTCTTGCCAGGCGATTCTCTGCTTTTCGTGACCGGTCTCGCCGTTGCGCACGGTGACATTCAGGTGGGCGGCGCTACGGTCCCAATCTGGCTGATGTGCCTGCTGGTATCGCTGGTGGCCTTCGCCGGCGACCAGACCGGATACTTCATCGGCCGCAAGTCTGGGCATGCGCTTTTCAACCGGCCAAACTCGCGCCTCTTCAGCCATAAAAATGTTGAAAAAACCCACGCTTTCTTTGAGCGCTACGGTTCGCGAGCCGTGATCCTGGCTCACTTCGTTCCAGTGATGCGCACATTCGTTCCGGTAGCTGCCGGAATCGGTGAGATGGATTACCGCAAGTTCGTGAAGTACAACGTGATTGGCGTCATCGGTTGGGGCACCGGCATCACACTGTTGGGTGTCTTCCTCGGACGCTTCCAGGTGGTAGCCGACCACATTGATCTTTTCACCCTGGGGTTTGTGGTGCTGAGCACCATCCCAATCTGGCTTGAAGCCTGGCGTGCCCGACGCGAACTCCTGGCCGAAGAAGCCGAACGCCGCGCTAACGACTAGCGAACACCCTAAACAAATACCTAGACGCCGTATTCGGCCAGGTAGCCAGCCAGCTGATCCAGCGCCAGCGCTCGGTGGCTCACCGAGTTCTTAACCTCGGGCTCAAGTTCCGCCGCGGTGCACTCGAATCCCTCTGGAATAAACACCGGGTCATAGCCAAAGCCGTGCTCGCCAGATTCGGCTTGCGCCAAGGCTCCCGGCCAGATTCCGGTGAACGAAATCTCGGCGTCGGCAGTGACAAGCGCGATGGTGCACACAAAACTGGCGGCACGGTGTTCTGGCGCTACGTCTGCCAGCTGTGCCAACAACAGCCGACGATTCACCACCGAGTCACGGGTTCCGGACCAACGAGCGCTGAAGATTCCAGGCGAACCACCGAGGACCTCGACTGCGATTCCCGAGTCATCCGCCATCGATGGCAACCCGGTGTGCTCAAAAGCCGCGCGGGCCTTGATCAGGGCATTCTCTAAAAACGTGACGCCGTCCTCGACCGGTTCGGGTCCGTCGTATCCGAGCACCTCGAAGTGTGGAACGCTCTGGCCCAGGATGGCCTGAACCTCCTGCACCTTGTGGGCGTTGTGGGTGGCGAGAACCAGCTGCATCTCTAGAGTTCCTGCGCCAGTGCCGCGGCCTGAATCTCGGTGAGGCTGGCGTTGCCCTCCAACGCCAAATCCAACAGCAGGTTCAGTTCGTCACGGTCAAACGGTGCGCCTTCGGCGGTGCCTTGAACCTCCACAAATTTGCCGTCACCGGTGACCACAACGTTCATATCGGTCTCGGCGCGTACGTCCTCGGTGTAGGCCAGATCCAGCATTGGGGTACCGGCGATGATTCCGACCGATATGGCCGAAACCGAACCGATTAGCGGCTTGGCCTTCGCCGGGATGTGACCTTTGGCCTTGCCCCATGCGATGGCGTCGGCGAGCGCCACATAGGCCCCAGTAATTGCGGCGGTGCGGGTTCCGCCATCTGCCTGAAGAACATCGCAGTCGATGACGATGGTGTTCTCCCCCAGTGCCTTTACGTCGACTATGGCACGCAAACTGCGGCCAATCAGGCGGCTAATTTCATGGGTGCGTCCACCGATCTTGCCCTTGACTGCCTCACGGTCATTACGGTCATGGGTGGCACGTGGCAGCATCGCGTATTCGGCAGTGACCCAGCCTTCACCCTTGCCAACCTTCCACCGAGGCACACCCGCGGTAAAGCTTGCGGTACACAGCACCTTGGTGCCTCCAAAACTAATGAGTGCCGAGCCCTCGGCGTGAGCGTTCCAGCCGCGCTCGATAGTTACATGGCGGTGTTCGTTGGCCTGGCGGCCGTCAATGCGGGTCAAAGCAGTTCCTCATCGGTTTTGATTTCGGCGACGTTGATGTCCGCCGCGTTGATAGTTCGGATATTGATGGTCTCGGTGATTGGGTATGCGGTTGCCGGCTGACCGGAATCCGACTCCGGCAAATGCTCAACTACGGTCACCTCGGGACCTAAGAAGCGGCGAGCCAATTTGCCGAAAGGCTTGGCATCTCCGGTCGCCTGAAAACGTAGGGTCGGGGCAGCAGCACTGGTTCGCAGCAGGTCATTAGCAACCAATGTGCGGTAAACATCCTTGGCTGTCTCTTCGGCGGAAGAAACCAGCGTAACCTCGTCACCCATCACATAACTGATAGCGCCGGCAAGCAGTGGATAGTGGGTGCAGCCGAGCACCAGAGTGTCCACTCCGGCAGCCTTTATCGGTGCCAAATAGGACTCCGCGGCCGCCATGAGTTCCGGACCGCTGGTGATGCCCTGCTCCACGAAGTCAACAAATGCCGGGCAAGGCACCGAGGTAATTTGCAGATCAACAGCTGCGGCAAACGCGTCGTCATATGCTTTGGAGGCCACAGTCGCCAGCGTTCCGATTACGCCTACGTGATGGTTACGGGTTGCGGCAACGGCCCTGCGAACCGCCGGTTGGATTACCTCGACTACTGGGATGCCACGCCCAACCGTGTATCGCTCTCGAGCGTCGCGAAGAACTGCTGCCGAAGCCGAGTTGCAGGCGATGACCAGGATCTTGACACCTTCATCCACCAACCGGTCCATCACCGATAGAGCCAGTTCACGAACCTGCTGCAACGGCTGCGGCCCGTAAGGCCCATTGGCGGTGTCACCCACATAAATGATCGACTCGTTGGGCAGCTGATCGATGATGGCGCGGGCTACGGTTAAGCCGCCGACTCCAGAGTCGAAGATGCCAATCGGTGCGTCGTTCACGCTTAGAAGTTTAGGCCTTGTTGCCGTTGCCGCCGGAGTCGTTACCACCGGCACCATCGGCTGGTGGCTCCGGACGAAGACCCTGGTAGATCTCCTTGCAGGTTGGGCACACCGGGAACTTCTGCGGGTCGCGGCCAGGAATCCAAATTTTGCCGCACAGGGCCGTCACCGGGTTTCCAAGAACCGCAGACTCGACGATCTTCTCTTTGCGAACATAGTGCGAGTAACGCTCGTGGTCTCCGGGTTCCACAATCTCCTGAACTTCGCGTTCAAGGAGTGCAGAGTTAGCCGTCTGACCACCGATTCCGCCGACTCCGGAATCGAGCCCGCTGTCGCCGTCGCCTAGTCCACTCATCACTACCTCCTGAGCCGTGCCCTCGTTGGGCAAAATGAGACTACTTAAGGTTAGTCGCATCACCAAGAGTCACGGTGATAGTCAGTACCTGACCACCGCGCAACACCTTCAGCGTCACCTGGGTGCCCGGCGCCAATAGGCGAACGTCAGCGGTGAGGTCGGTTGCGGAGCTGACAGCCTTGCCGTTGAACTCGGTGACCACATCGCCCACCTTCAAACCGGCCTTCAGCGCAGGGCTATTTGGCATCAACTTGGCAACCTTGGCACCAACGCTAAAACCGGAGGCAGAGGTGCCCGAGGTCGCATCCTGAATATAGGCACCGAGCATCGCGTGGCTGGCGTGACCGGTCTTGATGATCTCGTTGGCAATGCGCTGTGCGTTGTTGGCTGGAATCGAGAAACCAACACCGATCGAACCGCCCTGGCCACCGGAACTGCTGGTGTCGCTTGCCGAGGCGATTGCCACGTTGATTCCGATTACCTGACCCTGGTCGTTGACCAGTGCGCCACCCGAGTTACCAGGGTTAATTGCTGCGTCGGTCTGAATCACTGTCAGGTTGATAGCGCTGGCATTGCTGCTACCACCGTTGAGGAACTGCAGGCCGCCACCGCCGGACGTGCCGTTTTCTGGAGCCGCACTATTGGCCACCTGAATCGTGCGGTTCAAAGCACTAACGATTCCACTGGTGACGGTGGCGTCCAAACCAAGCGGCGCACCGATGGCCACCACGTTGTCGCCGACGTTCAACTGATCGCTGTTTGCAAAGCTGGCAGCCTGAAGCTTGCCCAGCGGGTTTACCTTGATAACCGCTAGGTCATTGGTTGGGTCGGTGCCAACCACGGTCGCCGAATAGACGCGATCCTGTGCAGTCTTGACCTCTATGGTTGGCGAAGCAGTTGCGCCTTCCAGGGTTACAACGTGGGTGTTGGTGAGGATGTAGCCGTCACTGGTGAGTACAACACCCGAGCCGCTTCCCGCGTTACCCGATGAGTCGCTGACCGAAATGGTGACCACGGAAGGCGAGGCCTTCTGCGCGACGGCGGTGACCCAGTTGACGTGACTAGGCGCGTTGATGATGACCGTGCCGGACCCAGAACCAAAACCGGTTCCAGTAGAAGCAACCACTCCGCCGGCCACACCACCGATGGCAGCACCAATCACGATGCCAGACACTAGCGAACGGCGACGCAGCAAATTATTGAACTTGGAGGCCGTCGATTGGCTGGCCGGCTGGCCGGAAGCCGCTGGTTTGTCCGATACAAACTGGAAGTTGAAGTCCTGGTTCGAAGTGGTCACTTTATTGCCTTTCAAAACAAGTTGCGCTTGCAGTTTCGCAATGCAGCCTGTGTAAATCCTGACAATAGCCTAAATGTCACCTTTAGTTGCCGGAGTGGCCCGAGCAGCGCAAACCTTGAAGGTTCATTCAACCCTGGGGCATGACCAAAACCAGTGCGCCCCTGTTAGATGTGTTTTGATCCTTCACCGTAATGGTAGGTGACGGGGCGACCATCACCACCGAGTCCGGGTCCCGGTACCAGGCGCCGCTAGCCAACCGATATTCGACTCGGTAGGTGACGTGAAGGCGGACCAAATACTTGCCCGCGTTGGCATAAGTGTGCCGAGTTGCGGACCGGGCTCCAATTGTTTCGACCGAGGCTGAACCGTCGCCGAAATCCCAGGACAGCCTAACCGGGGTAAAGCGAACCACAACACGCGAGCCAAGCAGCTTCGCGTGACCCAACTGCACGACCTGGCTGGTTGACAGGTTTGTAGCTCCGCCCGGTCGGAGAAGTTGCGGAGTTGCCCTCGGTGCACTTATCGAGGGCCTAAATACCGAATTGTTGCCACGATTACTGCTTGAGCTTTTGGGTTTAGTCGGCGCTTTGGGCTTTGGCTTTACCACTGGCTTTGGGCGCAAAATTGGCTTCGGTTTAGCTGCTGGTATGGGTCGCGTGATTGGCTTCCGAGGTGCCAATGGGATGGCCCGGATTGACGGTTTGGGCACCGTTTTTGGTGAGGTCACTGGTTTGGGCTGCAGTTTTTTGAGCAACGTTCTGCTGAGGCAGATGGTAACCAGGTTGCCATCAACCTGGGAACCAATGGTCGAGCCCCCGGCTAGACGGTTTGAGTTACGGCAGGAACTCGCAGACGAGGAGGTTCTAGCCGAAGCCGGCTGGGTGGGTGAAAAGATCGCCACTGTTTGACAGGCGACAAGCACTAGCGCTGCAGGCAGCATCCATTTGGGCAATGTGAGCATGCCGCAAAGTTAGCCAAACCCGGTCAGATCCAGATTGGGTTTTCCACAGGAAAGCGAAAACCCCCTCGAGCAGTGAGGGGGTTTTCTAATGGTTGCGGGGGCAGGATTTGAACCTACGACCTCCGGGTTATGAGCCCGGCGAGCTACCGAACTGCTCCACCCCGCGGCGAAGTGTCCAGTCTAGCAGAAGTCTGCGAGGAGCGCCACCCGGGCCAACTTGCCCGAACCCAAACTGCCTACTTGCCCTGGTTGGCTGCTGCGATGGCCGCCTGAACCGCTGCTGCGAGAGCCTTCTCTGCCTTGCCGTACGCGTTCCAATCACCAGCGGTCAATGCCGCAGCTTTGTCCGCAATTGCCTTCTTTGCGGCCTGCAGCGCTGCGTTCAACGCCGGGTTTCCGGTGGCTACCGAAGTCGAGCCACCGGTTGACGATCCAGTTCCACTTGAGCCCGAACTCGCACCGCTGCCTCCCGCCGAGGTAGACCCGTCGCCGGCGACCGCTCCGCTGGCCCCACCGAATAGGTCGTTCAACGCGGCATCCAGAGTGTCCTCAAAGGCGATTTGGTCGCCAAACGCAACCAAGACCTTCTTTAGCAATGGGAATGAGGTCTCGCCGGTGCTGCGGATGTAGACCGGCTGCACATACAGCAGTCCGCCACCGATAGGCAGGGTGAGCAGGTTTCCATTGAGCACCTCGGTGCTGCCCTGGCGCAGCAGGTTAAGTAGCTTGCTCACATCACTGTCGGCGTTGAAGTTGTTCTGAACCTGGCCTGGTCCCGGCACCACGGTGTCACGGGGCAGCACAAGCAACTTTAGGTTTCCGTAGTTGGCACCCTTGACGCCAGTTTTGTTCCCAGCGTTAGAGTCTGCAACCAGATAGCCGGTGAGCACGTTTCGGCTAGATTCACCCGTGGATTTAGGGATGAAGGTGCTGTACAGGCTGAAATCGGCGCTCTTCTGACCCGGAGTCTGCATGCTCAGGTAGTACGGAGGTTGCGCCAGGTTTGAGGAGGAGCTTGGATCGTTAGGCACCATCCATGCGTCCTGCTGCGAGTAGAACGAACCGGCTTCGGTCACATGGTAGGCGCCGAGCATATTGCGTTGGATCTTGAACAGATCGGCAGGGTAACGCACGTGACTGAGCAGCGCGCCTGACATCTTGGAGATTGGCTCCAGTGTGCCCGGGTAGACCTTCTGCCAGGTCTTAAGGATTGGGTCCTTGGTGTCCCAGGCATACAGGTGTACCGAGCCGTCGTAGGCGTCAACGGTTGCCTTAACCGAGTTGCGAATGTAGTTGATGCTGCCACCAAAGTTACCCGCAACCTGCTCTGAATCTGCAATGGCGCCATTCGGGTTCTCGGCTCGGGAGTATGGGAAGTTCTTGCTGGAGGTGTAGCCGTCCAGAATCCAAACCACCTTGCCGTTTACGACCGCAGGGTACGGGTCGCTGTCCAGAGTGAGGTATGGAGCAACTGCCTTGACACGAGCCTCTGGGTTGCGGTTGTAAAGAATCTGACTCTTGGGACCAACCGAGCCCGAGAGCAAGATTTGTTCGCTCTGGAACTTGATGGCGTAGGCAAGACGATTGAGCAGTGAGCCGACGTTTGGCCCGCCCTGACCCTTGAACGTTGTGTAAGTGGTCTGGCTACCATCCTTACCACCCGGGTAATCCATCTCGAGTTGTTGTTTGCCGCCACCACCAACAATGGAATAGGTCGGAGAGTTTTCCCCGAAATAAATCTGCGGGCGGTATGAACCAAGCAGACCCTCGGATGGAATGCCCGACTGGAGGAACCTTGGCTGACCATCGGCAGTGCGCTGGTTTCCATACGCTGCAACCACACCGTAGCCGTGGGTGTAAACGATGACGTTGTTGTACCAGCTTTGGCTGTTGCCAAGGCCCTGCTGGTTCAGTTCACGAACCGCGATTACGGTGTCTTGTTCTTTACCGCCTAGCGTGTAGCGGTCAACGTCCAAGTGGTTTGTGAAGTTGTAATACTGGCGGAACTGTTCCAGCTGACGGAAGGATGCGGCAACCAGGGTTGGATCGATGATGCGAATTTGGGCCGCGGTCTGAGCATCAAGCTTGAGCGCCCCGCTGTCAGCAGTGGTCCTGGCGGCGTATGAAACCGACTTCACGCCATCCAAACCATAGGCATAACGCGTGGCCTCGATGTTGCGCTTTATGAACTCGCTTTCCAGAGTTCGCTCGTTTGGAACCACCTGGAAGGTCTGGACAATCCACGGGTAGATACCGCCAAGAAGCAGAGTGGAAACCAGCATCAGCGCTGTTGCCAGAATTGGCAGACGCCACTTTCCAACGAAGGCAGCAAAGACAAAGGTAGCGGCCACCAAGAGTGCCACCAGCGACATGATCTGTACTCCGGGGATTCGCGCATTTACGTCGGTGAAAGTCGCGCCGGTGTAGAGACCGCTGGCACTGGTCATGATCTGGTACTGCGAAAGCCAGAGCGAGTATGTCTGCAGCCCGACGAACACCGCAGCAGTTAGAGCCAACTGAATCCGAGCGGCCTTCGTGAAGGTGACGCTGCGCAGGCTTGCCAACGAGACACCACCGAATACGAGGTGGATGATTGCCGCGGTCACCAGGCAAATCAAAGCCACGGCACCCAGATAAGCGTCAAGTGCCGAAAGGAACGGCAGATCAAACATGTAGAAAGAAACGTCAAGGTTGAATTGATGTTCCTTGATGCCTGCTGGCGTGGAGTTCAGAAACAGCAGGGCTTGGCGATAATTTGGCGTGGCTGCCGCTCCCGCCATAAGGCCGAAAAGCAATGGTCCAACGATAACCATCGGCTTGCGAACCCGAGCGAGAATTTCCCGGTAGCTGGCCAGGTTGCGACCATCGGTGGTCACAAAGCTGGCATAGATTGGGCGATACCGGAAGGCCAGGAAAATTGTCAGCCAAAGTGCCACAGCCATGAATCCACCGGCGCCAACAAACATTGCCGCCTGAGCCCAGAGATTGGTGAGGAACACCGAGCTAAAGCCCAGCTGTTCAAACCAAAGGAAATCGGTGTAGGCGCCGGCCGTAGAAATTAGCGCGCCAGCGAGGATTACTACGATCAGCACAATCATGGCGACCGGCGACATTTTCAAAGACTTCAAGGTGAATTCCGCTTCGTTAAGTTCTTGGTCAGACTACTAAATCGAGGTTTCAAGTAGGTCGTGCAGTTTTCGCACTCGACCTAGTTTCTGCACTAGACCTTGTTTCTGTACTTGGCCTAGTTTCCGCATTTGGGAAGCCCCGCGGTGGATTGCTTCTGGGCAATCTGCTTGACCGCGTTTAGGGCCTGCGTAAAGTTGGCAACCTTCACGACTTCAAGACCCGCCGGAATATGTCCGACTACCTCGTTGCAGTTCTGAGTAGGAGCCAGGAACCACTTGGCACCTGCGCGCTGAGCACCAAACATTTTCTGCTGAATGCCACCGATTGGACCCACTGTTCCGGCTTCATCAATAGTGCCGGTTCCAGCAAAGATCTGACCTCCGGTTAGCGATCCCGGTGTGAGTTTGTCGTAGATTCCCAAGGCAAACATCATGCCTCCCGAAGGACCACCAACATCATTAAGGCTCAGATTTACCTTGATTGGGAATTTGAAACGCGTGCCGACGAAGACGCCGAGACGCCAGGTGCCTTTCACGTCTTTCGGCTTGATGGTGACGGTGAATTGCTTGCCGGAACGCGTGCCGGAAACTGTTACCGGTGCACCTTTGGCTGCATTGACCTGCGTGCGAAGCCCTTGGATTCCGGTCACGTGCTTGCCGTCAATCGAATCGATCTGATCTCCGGGAAGAATCTTGCCCTTGGCAGCGGCTGCGGAATCTAGCGAATCCACGTAAACCTGATAGCTGTAGCGATAGCCGAGCGATCGAAGCGCCACGGCCGTAGCCTGCGACTGCGAGTCGGCCATCATCAACTGGTTTTGTTTGTCTACCTGAGTGCTGCTGGTGTTTGGCGGGAAGATTTCATCAACCGGAATCACGGCCTGCGCCGGATCTAGCCAGGCGCCAAGCACCTCGAGCCAACTCGGTGTCTGATTTGGCGAACCTAAAACATTTACAGTCAGCAGATCCAGCGCGCCATCGGTGGCATAGGTCTTTGCATCCAACACCGAGATCACCGGTGTCTTGCCCTCATCGCCTAACACGTTGAAGACCGGTCCTGGGCGTTCAAGCACATAGGGGCTCTGAAGCTGACTACCGACAAAAACGGCTACTGCCGCGAGCCCGAACAGCACCCAACCGACACGTTTGCGATTGCGTTGCGATTTTGGCGGTTCGTCAAAGTAAATGCCGGAATCCATGTTTAAACACTATGCGAGGCCGGCTACATCTATTTGGCGCAGCCACCCCCAACCAAACGCTGTCGGCGAACAGTGGCCAAAACCCCGTCATCAGGATCCATCGGCGCAGCCGTGTGGCTATACCTTTGGACTAGAGAAAGGGTGCGCGATGGCCGATTTTCAGGATGATGAACCGAGCGAGGGCTTCGATCCACGCAAGTTTAACCCAGCCGATTTCCAAGAATTTATGAAGAAATACTTGGAGAACCCAGACTCTTTCGAGATGGAAGAACTGGCCAAATCGGCCGGAATCCCCACCAACCCAGAGCAACTGCAGCAGCTCCTGGGCATGCTGTCCTCTGCCATGGACCAAAAGGGTCAGCCAGAGGGCGTGGACTGGAATCAGACCCTCAATCAGGCCAAAATAACTGCGCGCAAACACAATGCCTCGGTTACCGAAACCCAGCGCGGTCAGTGGTTGGATGCCTTGAATATTGCCAACCTTTGGTTGGATCAAGCCACCGATGTGTCGGCTCTTGCAACCGATCCCAAATTCCTAACTCGCGACCTTTGGGTCGACGATGCTATGCCGTTGTTCAAGGCAATGAGCCAGCCGGTAGCGGACCGAATGTCGGTGGCGCTCAGTGATCACCTTGCCAAGAACGGCCCGGAGGAACTTGCCGGCTTAATGAAGGAAGCGGGGCGCCTGCTCCGCAATGCCGGTGGCGCGCTATTTGCCATGCAGATCGGGCAGGCCATCGGCAAGCTGAGCGAGAAGGTACTCACCGGCGGCGATATCGGGTTGCCAATTTTTACTGAGCAACGCGCGGCCTTTGTGCCGCAAAACCTTGACGAGTACCTGGCCGAGTTGGGTGTTCCAGCACCCGAGGCCCGCATCTATTTGGCAGTTCGCGAGCTGGCGCACGTTCGCCTCTTCAAACACTCCCGCTGGCTACGTGAATCGGTGGTCTCCCAGATCGTCAGCTACGCCGCGGACATCACTATCGATGACGAACGCATCATGACCGCTGTCGCCGACACCGACCTCACCAACCCTGATTCGATGCGCGGGCTCCTGGAATCGGGCGCCATGTTGGCAGACCGCACCGAGGAACAGCAGCGCGCGCTGGATGCAATTGAGACTCAACTCGCTTTGATTGAAGGCTGGGTTGAAGCAGTCACCCAGGAGGCCACTCGCCTATTACCGGAGGCCACCCGAATCGGCGAGGCAGTGCGCCGTCGCCGCGCCGCGGGCGGACCCGCCGAACTCACCTTTGCCACCCTTCTTGGTCTAGAGCTTCGCCCCCGAAAGGTCCGCGAGGCAACTGCCATGTGGTTGCTGTTGGGAAGCGCCCTCGGGCCCGTCAAGCGCGATGCACTCTGGGACCACCCGGACATGCTCCCGAGCGCGGCCGACATCGAAGACCCAGCCAAGCTGTTGGCTCGCCTTCAAGGAAATGGTGACGACTTCGATTCGGCCCTACGCGACCTGTTGGGCGAATAGCCACCCGACTCGCAAGTTTCGGAAAGAAATGTCACGGTATCCCTCGGAGATCGACTGTGGAAAACCTTGAGTCTTCTTTCTTGAGTTCGCGCAAAATCGGCTCATGGCCTACAAAATCAACCCGTTCCACCAGCTGCTCTGGCGCACCCCTAACACCGTTCAAATCGGCGTCGGTGTGCGTCGCAAAATTATCGCGGGCATAAGTTCCGGACAGGAGCGTTTGATTGACGCTCTGTATTTCGGTATTGGGGAAGCCCAGCTTGGCGCAATGGCGAAGCAGGCGAGAGTGCCGCTTGAGACAGCCAAGGAATTAATCACCGAGCTTGACTCGGTACTACTAAAAGACGTCGTGGCTGCCGACAATGCATCGACGGATGACACCCAAATTGCGAGGTCCGAGCTGGTGCGCGCCGGGCTTGACTTCGATCTTCCTGGGCCAGTTGTTGCGGGCAAACGTAGGGACCGCGCGGTTCATTTGGACACTCTCGACCCCACCGGGCTTACCCTACTCCTTGCCCTCGCAGCTGCCGGGGTTGGCACCTTCACCACTCGAGACAACGCGCGAGTTAGCCGCGATGACATCGCTTCGAACGTTTACCCAGCGGCACTGCTTGGCCAGTTCCGCCACCAGGCGGCGAGGCTGATACTGGACTCCTCCTGGCCAGGCGCCAGACTGGTTTACACCAACCGCAGCACCGATAAAAAGACCGCCAGGGTGGATCTGGCGGTGTTGGTTCACCACCAGGTGACAGCCCCGAGCGTCGTAGCAATTTGGCGAACTATGTCCGTTCCAGTATTGGAGATTCGCTATCAACCGGACGGCGTCGAAATCACCCCAGTGCTTACCGAAAATGCCGGTTGCCTGATCTGCCGAGACCACTATCGCCAGGACATCGATGACGGCCATCTGACCCTATCGGCCCAGTTGCTTGGCAGCGACCTTCGATTCGATGACGGATCAAGCAGGCTGGTTGCAGCAGGTATTGCGTCTCAGCAAATCCTGGACTTTCTGGATCGCGCAGAGGGGCCAGCCGTTGAACTGGCAGCGTTTAGATACTGGCGCCAAGACTCCGCGGGTCGAATCGGTGGAACCAGACTAGAAGCCACCGAGTGGTTGCCTCACCCGCAGTGTGGCTGTCAGATTACTGCGGCAGCGGTGCTTTCCGAAGCAAGTTAATGAAACGCGACTCGGTGCCGCTCCAACTGATCATTAGAGTCTTGCGTGCACGGGTCACACCCACATACAGCAGTCGATTTTCTTCTGCAATCTGAGGCTCGGTCTTGGCGTAGGTTATTGGCAGGTAACCTTCGCTAACACCGACAATAAAGACGTGGTCCCATTCCAGACCCTTGGCCGCATGAATCGTGGCCAGGGTGATTGCCGGCGCTTCTGGTTCGTGTTGACTGCGAGAACGCTCCAACAATTCCCGATAAAAAACCTCAAGACTCGTACCCTCGAGCATCTCATCCAAGATGTGCAAAAGAGCGTTTAGGCTTTCCCACTTTTCACGGGTTCCACCGTTTATTTGATCTGGTTCGGAAAGGCTCCAGCCCAGCCCACGACAGATCTCTTCGACGGCCTTGTGCGTTGGCTTATCGAGTTTGGCGGCTATTTCGGCGTTGATTGCGCGCATTGCGGCCTGGATTTCTGGCCTTGCGAAGAAGCGAACCCCGCCCTTGAGTTGGTATGGCACCTGCGCAGAGGCAAGAGCAGCCTCGAGGTTCTCGCTCTGACCGTTCACTCGATAGAGGATCGCAATCTGGCGAGGTTTGACGCCCTCGGCCAGAAGTGATCGCACCTGGTGTGCAACATAGGCTGCCTCATCGGTGGCGGAATTGAAGCCTTGGAGACGCGGTGCTAACCCAACTGCCGACTGCGAGACCAACGGACTTAGAGCCGAGCCGGCCATCGGTGCACGCCCCGCTGAAAGCCGATTGGCGAATGCGACGATCTGCTGGGTGCTTCGGTAGTTGCGGGTCAGTTCCACAACCGTTGCGTTTTCGTATCGCGAACCAAATGTCTGCAAGAAACTCGCGCTTGCCCCGGTAAATGAATAGATGGTCTGGTTGGGATCGCCCACAACGCACAAGTCATTGCGCTCCCCCAGCCACACATCTAGAAGCGCGTGCTGAAGCGGGGATATATCTTGGTACTCGTCGACGGTGAAAAAACGATACTGCTGGTGCACGTGTGCCAGTGCAAGTGGTTCGCTGCGAAGCATGCCCAGGCAAAGCACCAGGACGTCTTCCCAGTCGATTTGGTTGGCGGCAGTCTTGGCGTCCTCGTAGGCAACCATGAGCTCTAGCAAACGGCTCTGACTCAACCCAGCAGGAGCCTTGCGTTTTAGCGCCGCAAACTGATCCAGACTGAGCATCGAGTACTTGCGCCACTCAATTTCTGCCGCGATGTCACGCAGTGAGGCGGCATCAATTTTGAGCTTTCGTTCGTCCGCAAGACGCGCCAGCATGCGAGCCTTGCCCTCCATCACCTGAGGTGCACGGCCACCGGTGAACTGTGGCCAGAAATACTCCAGCTGCGCCAGAGCTGCAGAGTGAAAGGTTCTGGCCGTGACATCGGAAACCCCGAGCGCGCGCAGGCGGGTGCGCAGTTCCGCTGCTGCCTTGTTGGTGTAGGTCAGCGCCAATATTCGATTCGCGCTAAAAAACCCGCGCGATATTCCGTAGGCAATTCGGTGGGTGATGGTGCGGGTTTTGCCTGTTCCGGCACCTGCAATGATGCAGGTTGGACCGTTTAGCGAACTCGCCGCCTCACGTTGTTCTGGGTCCAGTTTGGCAAGCAGCGGGTCTAAGGAGTTATCGGAATCATTCATGTAGAGCACCGCCGAGCCAGTGCTCGATTATGGCTCGAGCAATGCTGAGTGGGCCCGGCATGATCATGCTCCCGGTGCGGTGTCCGTCCAAAATTTGATCGCGAGTGAACCATTGCAACTTGACGATTTCATCACCGTCAGGCGTGATTCCATCCGCCAGCTGGTCCTCGGCGAGTTTGGCTTCAAAGCCAACCATCAACGAATAGGGGAACGGCCATGCCTGACTGCCCAGGTAATGAACCTGGCCGACTCGAATGCCCGCCTCCTCATAAACTTCGCGTGCAACCGCCGCGGTTAGCGATTCTCCCGCCTCTACGAATCCGGCCAGAATGCTCCACCGATTGTGTTCCCATACTCCCTGTGAACCCAGGAGGATTCGGTCTTCAGAGTCGGTGACTGCAACGATGATTGCAGGATCGGTGCGCGGGAAAACCTGTCGATTGTCTGCGAAGCAGCGGCGACTCCAACCGACCTGCTCGATCACCGTCGGTTGGCCACAGGAGTGGCAGTGGCGATGCGAGTCGTGGAAGTTTGTTACCGCCAAGGCAACCGCGTAGAGGTTGGCATCGCGGTCTGAAAGGCCGAAACCAGCGCGACGAAGATCGCGCCAGGCGTCTGCATCTGGTTGAAGTTGGTTGGCAGCGTTGTCAGATAGAACTGCGAGTACTACCTGGGTTCCGGCCGGCTCTTCACCCTGAGCAATCAGAGTTTTACCCAGATAGACCCGAAATTGGGCGCTCGGAACCTGGTCAACAGGCAGGAGTGAGAGCAGCCCGGTTGCCGCTGTGGAATCGGCGTGCAACAGGACCTTACCTTTGTGAACCGCGAGTACTCGAGTAGCGGGTTCAGCCCAGAGCTGGTCGAACAACAGCGGGTCATCGCGACGAAGATAGTCGCGGTCCAAGGTTTCGGGGGCTAACGGCAGCGAGGGAAGTGCACTCATCGCCGCCTCCTTTGCGCCTGTCTGCGGGGCGGGGTCCATCGATTTGCCCGTCCAAAACTTAGCGTATTGCCCGATTTGGCGTGGCATTACCTAGGTTTTGACCCCTGATTACCTAACCTAAAACCATGGCTAAGTCACCCTTGATTTTAGCGGCGCTAGCCAAAGACGCCGTTCCCCAGCTTGATTTCGTGCAGGCTATGCCGCTGTCGCTCGGTCACGGTGGTCACTTTGACTCTGCGGTGCTCACCGCCACCGATGGCAAGCACTATGTAGTCCGCCAGGCAAACAATGCCGAGGCAGAGCTGGAGCTAGACACCGAAGCGGTAGTTTTGCGCGCGCTTTCCCCATTGCGCAGTCACTTCCCATTCGAGATCACCCGACAGGTTGGCGAAACCAAGGATGAAAAGGGCAAGCGCGCCCTGCTCTACACCTATGTGTACGGCGAACCAATTGACTTTGCCAACCGTCCCGGTACTAGCCCGCTGGTGACTTCGGTGGCAAACGCCCTCGCCGCTATTCATTCGCTGCCGTTATCGGTAGTGGAAAACAGCGGACTGCCAAGTTTCACCGCAGACCTAATCATCCGTTCCCTCACCTCAGAGCTGGATCGTTTTGCCCAGACTGGCCGAGTGCCAGCGGCGCTACTAAACCGGTGGGAGCGCGCACTTGAGGACGTCAACATCTGGCGTTTTCAGCCTGCGGTTATCCACGGCAGCGCTAACCTCAACAACTTCCTGGTGCTAGACGAAGGTGTTTCTGCGGTCCTCGGTTGGCATACTCTTCGCATCGGCGACCCAGCCGCCGACTTCGCCCTGGTACAGGGCATTGCCAGCGATGACTTTAGCTACAGCGCACTACTTGAATACGAGCGAATCAAGGGTGCCGATCAGAATTTCCGCGCTCGAGCACAGCTCTACTCGGAGTTTGAACTCGGTCGCTACCTGCTGTGGGCTCTAGCCCAAGACCAGAGTGCCATCGACGATGCCCAGAAGTATTTGGATGACCTTGCGGCCGACATCGAGGCCGGATTGGTTGGTCCGATTGGGCCCAAGCCACTTGGTACCGATGCAATTTTGATAAGCACGAATGAGAACGATTCCCCCTCGGGCTTCGATGCCGGTTTCGGCGGGCATTCAGGCGGAGGATTTAGCGCAGACCTTCCCTTGGCAACTCCAGCCGGCATGGTCGATGCCGGGCAGGAACTTGTCTCGGATGACTGGTTCCTAAACCTTGGCCAGGCTGCCGAGCCTGCCGCCGCAGCGATGCCGAGCGCATTCACCGACGACGCGACGGCACCTATCCAGCTGCCGTTAGTTGCACAGGAATCTTCCGATGACTTGGCCGATGGCTTGGCCGAGGATATGTCGGACGCCACCGCACCACTGGATCTAGGCGCACTGGCCGACTTCAGCACAAAGGCTAGCGATGAGGCCGTTGACGACAAAGACCATAAGAGCGGCGAGCTGTTCTAGCAAGTTGCTGTTCTAGCCATTGGCTGGCGACACCCAGAAACTGATTGTCGGGGATTTAGCTGCTAACAACTTGAGCCCAGCGCTGACGCAATCCCTCCACCGTGAGCAGGCCAGTCGGTTGCACCACTTTGTTTTCTGAGACGAAGTAGAAACAGGCCTCCACTTGCGCTAGCGGAATGTCGAATAGCGTTGCGAACGCAATTCGATATAGCGAAAGCTGCAGACTTCGATCGACTAAGTCTTGAGGCTGGGTCGGAGCGACTCCGGTCTTCCAGTCCACAATCTGGTATTGACCGTTTGTCTCCTGGAACACTGCGTCCAACTTGCAGACGAAGAGGTTGTCCTCGATGGCTAGCTGAATTTCCAGTTCCGTGTATTTAGCTACTCGGTTTGCCCACGGTGAACACGCAAAGTTTTCCTTCAATAGCTCGATGGATTCTTCGAATCCTATAACGTCGTCGGATTCCAGCTGGCGGGCCCATAAACGCTCCGAAGCATCCTCGATATCTAGGTCGAGGTCCTCAACCATAGACTGACCCAACTCACCCATCCGTTTTTCCATCAGGGAGTGGAAAATGGTTCCGGCCCTGGTCGCTTTGAATGGACGACTTGGAGTTGGCCGAAGCATACGCTCCGCCAGCTCTTCGGTTCTGGTGAGGTAGTCCTTGAAAGCCGAAGCATTGATTCGTACCGGCAGTGGCACCTCATGCACGGCACGGGCCCTTGCCTCACGCTCACCCAGCAAGAGTTCAATGTGGTCCAACTCGCGTTCTGGCCGGGGTGCAGCCAGGCTAGCCAAAACAAGTTCGCTGGCGGCAACCACCTTTTGGCGGTGTTTCTCACCGAGCGGCTCTAGTGGCCAGACCTGACTGGTCACCACTTGGTCCATCGGGTTGACGTCACTTTCGCACGGCGGGTAGACGGACTGTCGGTCGTAGACCTCCACCACGTCGGCATCGAGTTCGGCCGCGGCATGGAGGTAGCGGCTGATTTCCTTGGGTTTCTTTATACCCGGCTGCCAATAAGCTGCGGTCAAAAGCAGTGCCTGCTTGGGGCGCGTGCATGCCACATACATCAGACGCAGTTCTTCGCGCAAAAGGTGATTGCGAACATCGGCCGCAAAGTCTTCTTTGGATTTCTTCAGTTCGGCTTGTGACCCTACCGCGTTGGCATCCCAAACGGGTAAGGAGTCCACGTCTCCACGCAACGGATACGGCAGCTGGCCGTTGGCCAACCAGCCACTTGATCCGCGCCCAGTGGAGGGGAAGTCACCATCGGTCAGATTTGAAATTGCTACGAGATCCCACTCCAGGCCTTTGGACGCATGCACAGTCAGCAACTGAACCACGCCGGCTTCGGGTACGGATGTCGTTACCTCATATTTTTCGCGTTCTTGCGCGTACTCCAGCCACTTCAGCAGCGCGCCTAGGTGAGGTCGGGGGGTTCCGGCTGCGTAGTTAGCAACGATGTTGGCAAACGCATTGAGGTGTGCCATCGGGTGCTTTTTAGTCGGGTTGGCCATGACCTCAACATCGAGCCAAAGCTCGCGTTCAACCAACCGAACAAACTCCACCAAAGGAAGTCCGGTTTGAGTGCGCAAATTGGCAAAGAGTCTTGCAGCGTTCTGCATTCGCGCTAATCCAACGGAAGGGATCCCGGATTTTTCGGCTAGGCGTTCGTCAAGCAACAAGTCCAGGGCATCCACGATACTGATTGCGTCCTCGGG
>Ga0228699_1000727_pt1 | contig 21658 bp, 9 predicted proteins | sample McNCre217_Aug_MG_FD_178016 | JGI IMG/M metagenome (GOLD analysis project Ga0228699, IMG submission 178016) | Freshwater microbial communities from McNutts Creek, Athens, Georgia, United States - 2-17_Aug_MG | ecosystem: Environmental > Aquatic > Freshwater > Creek | place: USA: Georgia... | reverse complement strand
GCTGGAGGTGTTGCGCCGTTGCATCGCATCAAGCACTTTCCGGGATGGTGGAAAGGATGGTGGATGGATCTGGAAGGCCGCTGTAAGTGCCTGATTCCATTGGCCTGCTGGCGGAAGCGGTGGGATTCGAACCCACGGATGGGTCACCCCATCGCTAGTTTTCAAGACTAGTGCCTTCAACCGCTCGGCCACGCTTCCTGCAGGGGCGCCATTGTGTCAGATCTTGAAGCCCTGGGCGGGATCGTGTCATGTCGGCGCGAGCGCCTGCGGGCACGCGACGCTGATCCGTTCACGCTGTCCACCATCGACGCGCGCCGCGGTGAGGCGGCCACCCCAGACGCAGCCGGTGTCGAGGGCCAGCAGATCGGGCCGGTCCAGCGCGCCCAGCGTGGACCAGTGGCCGAAGGCGATCGGCGTGTCGGCGGTGCGGCGGCCCGGCACGTCGAACCAGGGCATCAGGTGGGGTGGTGCCGCGTCGGCGCTTTCCTTGAGCTGGAAATCGAGTGTGCCGTCGGCCTCACAGAAGCGGATGCGCGTCAGCACGTTGACGACGAAGCGCCAGCGGTCCGCTCCTTGCAGCGTGTCGTCCCAGCGCGCGGGCTCGTTGCCGTACATCACCTGCAGGAAGGCCGGCAGATCGGCACTCTGCAGCATCGCCTCCACCTCGGCCGCCAGCGCCAGGGTCTGCGCGGCATTCCACTGCGGCACCACGCCGGCGTGGACCATCAGCCAGCCATGCGCCTGCACCGCCAGACGCTGGTGGCGCAGCCAGTCCAGCCAGTGGTCGCGCAGCGTGCTGGCCAGGATCTCGTCGAGGGTATCGCTGCGGTGCGCGCGCCGCACGCCATGGGCGACGGCCAGCAGGTGCAGGTCGTGGTTGCCGAGCAGGCAGGTGGCCGCGTCGCCGAAGCCCGCCAGTCGCTCCAGCACCTTCAGCGAACAGGGACCCCGGTTGACGAGATCACCCAGCAGGTAGATCCGGTCGCGCGAAGGCGAGAAATCGAGGGTGGCCAACAGTCGCTCAAAAGCGTCACAGCAGCCTTGCAGATCGCCGATCAGGTAGTTCATGGCGTGGATTCTGCTACGCTCTTCGCGCCTCAACTGCCGGCGCGAACGCTGTTTCGTGCCCTCTATGGACCTAGCTCTTCTCTTTGTGCTGATCGTGATCAACGGCATCTTCGCCATGTCGGAGATGTCCCTGACAGCCAGCCGCAAGGCGCGGCTGCAGGTGATGGCCGAAACCGGCGACGCCGGCGCCCGTGCCGCGCTCGCCCTGCACGACAGTCCGACCCAGTTCCTCTCGACGGTCCAGATCGGCATCACCTCGATCGGCGTGCTCAACGGCATCGTGGGTGAAGCGGCCTTTTCCGGCCCCGTCTCCGCCTGGCTGCTGGCGACCCTGCCGATGAAGGCCACCGTGGCCGATGTGCTTGGCACCGGCCTCGTCGTCGCGCTGATTACCTTCATGACCATCATCTTCGGCGAACTCGTGCCCAAGCGGGTCGGCCAGATGTACCCGGAGACGGTCGCTCGCCTGGTCGCGCGCCCCATGCGCGGCCTGTCGGTGGCCGCGGGCCCGTTCGTCCGGTTGCTGGCCGGCACCACGCAGGCGGTGCTCGGCCTGATGGGCGTGCGCGAAAGCACGAACCGTGGCGTGACCGAAGAGGAGATCGCCGCCAGCCTCGAAGAAGGCCTGGACGCCGGCGTGATCGAGGCCCACGAGCACCAGATGGTGCGCAACGTGTTCCGCCTCGACGACCGCCAGATCGGCTCGATGATGATCCCGCGCGGCGACATCGCCTGGCTGGAGGTCGCGGCCAGCCGCGAAGAGATCCTGGCCGGGCTGACCGCGCATGGCCATTCGCGCTACCCGGTCTGCCGCGGCGGACTGGACGAGGTGCTGGGCGTCGTGACCGCGCACCAGCTGCTGATGCAGCTCGCCGCGAGCCGCGACATCTCGCTGACCGACTCGATGCAGCCGCCCGTGTTCGTGCCGGAAACGCTGTCGGGCATGGAGCTGCTGGAGCATTTCCGCGGCTCGCCCGTGCAGATGGTGTTCGTCGTGGACGAGTACGGCGTGGTGCAGGGCGTGATCACGCTGCGCGACGTGCTCGAAGCCATCACCGGCGAGTTCACGACCCACCTGGCCGAGGACGCCTGGGCCGTGCAGCGCGAGGACGGCTCGTGGCTGGTGGACGGCATGATCCCGGTCCCCGAACTCAAGGACCGCCTCGGCCTGAAACAGCTTCCCGACGAGGACCGCGGCCGCTACAACACGCTGGCCGGCATGGTGATGTTGCTGCTCGGGCGCCTGCCGCAGACCACCGACGCGGTGGAGTGGGCCGGCTGGCGTTTCGAGGTGGTCGACCTCGACGGCAAGCGCGTGGACAAGGTGCTGGCCAGCCGCCTCAGTGAAGAAGAAGGAATGCCTGAATGACCACCACCACCAGCCCCTCCGTGCTCTACCGCCAGCCGGTCGCCGTGACCCGCGAGCAGCATGCCGGCCACCGTGTGGCGCCCGTGCGCGACTGGCGCGTCGCGCAGGGCCTGAACGCGGTGCCGCTGACCGCCATCGAGTTCATCGAGGCGGCGCGCGAGTTCCCGATCGCCTTCGTGCCGGCGGGCCAGGATGCGCAAGGCCGCGTGCAGGTGTCGCCGGTGGTCCTGCTCGGTCTGCGTGAAGGCGAGAACCTGTTCGTCGGTCCCGCCGGCGAATGGCAGGCGACCTACCTGCCGGCCTTCCTGCGCCGCTATCCCTTTGCCTATGCCGCCACGGACGAGGGCACGCTGAACCTGGTGGTCGATGCGGCCTGGCCGGGTTTCGGTGGCGCGTCGGGCGACGAAGTGCTGGACGCGGCGGGCGAGCCGACACCGGTGCTGCAGGCCGTGCTCCAGCTGCTCGACAACTTCGAGCGCGAGACGGTGCGCACCCGCGTGCTGTGCGACCGGCTGGTCGCGCTGAACCTGCTGCGTGGCGGCGAGATCCAGGGCACGCTGCCCGACGGCCAGCCGCTCAGCGCCGGCGGTTTCTACATGATCGACGAAGCCCGGCTGGCCACGCTGCCGGACGAGGCGGTGATCGAGCTGCACCGCCTCGGCCTGCTGGGCCTGATCCACGCCCACCGGGTGTCGATGGGCCATGTGCAGACGCTCGCGCGCCGGCTCGGCGTTCAGTGACGACCGGCGAACTGCGCGGCTGAGCCCGCGCGGCGGCGGCTCCAGGCCAGCAGACCGACCACGGCCGCCAGACCGGCCAGCCAGCCACCGCTCATCGCGCCGCCACCGCCGTCCGACGCGACCGCGTCATTGGCATCCGGGCCGCAAGCTGCTGCCGGCACTGCGCCGGTGCGCACGACGGCCGAGCTGCGGCTGGTGGCGCCGCTGCTGTCGGTGACGGTCAGCTCCACGGTCGCCAGTCCGCTGCCCAGGGCGCTCAGCACGGCCGTGCTGCCGGTCGTGCTGCCGCTGAAGCCCGCCAGGGCCGTGCCATCGGTGAGGCGCCACTGGTAGCCTGTGATGGTGCGTCCGGCCCCGGTGCTGGAGCCGAGGGCCTCCAGCGTCACGCTGCCGTTCGGCGCCACCCGTGTGCTGCTGTCGCCCAGCCGGGCCACGAGGGACGTGCCGGCCGCTGCGCGCACGGCGGCACCGGTGTCCAGCATGCCGGCGCCGCAGGTCGCGGTCGTGCAATGGCATTCGATCTGCGTGAAGGTGGTGTCGGTGCTGCAGGCCGGGGCCGTGGCGCCAGCGGGGCGCGCCGGGAACGGGCGTGCGGTCGACTGGAGCAGGCTCTGCACCTGTGTCGGCGTGAGCGTGGGCTGGGCCGACAGCATCAGCGCGACCGTGCCGGACACCAGCGGCGCAGAGAAGCTGGTGCCCAGGCCCTGCGTGCCGCTGCCGGTCGTGTAGCCGGGGCATTCCGGGCCTGTGCGGCCGGTGTTGGTGGTGCTCAGGATGGGGTACAGGCACTCGCCGGTCGCGTTGACGCAGTTGCCCGCCGGCGCAGCGATGGCGACCTCGCTGCCCAGGCTGGAGAAGCCGCTCTTGTCCCCCGCGTGGCGCAGACCGCCGACGGCGAGGATGCCCGCGCAGTTGGCCGGCATGTTGACGGCCCCGTTGTCGTTGCCGGCGGAGGCGACGATGACGACACCCGCCTGCCGCAACTCGTTGATCGCGTCCAGATAGAGCTTGGCGACGCCCGGCCGGGCCGGGTCCGCGCCAACGATGCAGGAGCCGGTTTCGCCCAGACTCATGTTGATGACCCGGGCCGGGGTCGGGTTGTCGGGGACGCCGTCGACGTGCAGCCCGCCCGCCCAGCGCATGCCGGCGACGATGTCGGCGTCATAGCCGCCGCACTTGCCCAGCACGCGCACGGGCAGCACGCGCACATGGCGCCCGATGCCGGCCATGCCGGTGGCGTTGTTGGTGGCCGCGCCGACGAGGCCAGCCACCTGCGTGCCGTGCCACGCGCTGTCCTGGACGCCGCAGCCGCCGAAGGTCTTCGAATTGGCGTTCTCGTCGGCGGTGATCCAGTCGCCGGGGTCGGTCGGGTTGGCGTCGCGGCCGTCGCCGTCGTTGGCGGTGACGGCCTCGCTGATGAAGTCGTGGCCGGGCAGCAGCTTGCCCTCCAGATCCGGATGGCTGAAGCGCACGCCGCTGTCGAGCACGGCCACGACGATGTCGCTGCGGCCCGTCGTGACCGCCCAGGCCGATTCGGCGTTCACCGACGACACCAGCGTCGCATTGGCTGTCTGCAGGTACCACTGGCCCGCCACGGGACTCACGCCTGCGCCGCCCGTGAACAGGGGATCGCTCACGGCGGCATGGGCGCGTCGCCGGTGGTCCTCGACCACGTACTCGACCTGTGGGTCGGCAGCCAGTGCCTGCATCAGGCGGGCATTGTCCATGCCCTGGGCGTGGATCACCTGGGTGTCGGACGAGACTGCCGCGCCATCGGTGAGCTGCAGCCCGACCCGCAGGCCGAGTGCCCGGGCCCGTTGCGGTGCCGTGCCGTTCACCGTCGACGCTGCGGACAGGGCGCTGGCCTGGCGTGCAGACTTGAACTTCACGATCACCCGGGCCTCGCCGGCGGGTGTGCCGTTCAGGTTCGGGCGGGCAGGGGGGGCTGCTTCGTTGCCGACAGCGGCGATCGGTCCGACGCTGCAGACGAACACCAGCGCGGTCAGGACGGTGCGCAGGCGGTGCAGCGGTGGGTGGGGGCGGGTCTGGCTTGTCATGGCCGGTCCATCGTGAACGTCGCGCAAGTGTAGGTCGACCTGTTGTCGGTCATGTTGTCGGGTTCTGAATCCCGCCTGCCGGAGTGCGTAGTGCGCGCGGGCGCTCCGGGTGGAATGGTCTGTCCCCTGAACACGGGGTTCAGGCCTGTCTGAGATATTCCGGCGCCCCGGTACCATCAGGCTCGATTCATGAGCCAGACTTCCACATGACGCATGAATCTGGCGTTTTCTGGCGGGTGTCATACCCCGTCGACCAGGGGAATTACACACACAATGGAACGCACTGAACGTTTCTGCAAGATCGAGATGCTCATCCGCAGCCGTGGCTGCGTCAGCTTCGCGGACCTGATGACCGAGCTGGCCGTCTCGCGCGCCACGCTCAAGCGTGATCTGGACCACCTGCGCACCCGCATGGATGCCGCGATCGTCTATGACCGCGACCGCAACGGCTATCGCCTGGAGACGGTGGGGCGCAACGGCCGGCGCAGCTCCACCGCCGAGGCGCCGGGCTTCTGGTTCAACGAACGCGAGATCCACGCGCTGCTGACGATGCAGCAGTTGCTCGACGGCCTGGGGGTCAACGGCAGCATGGGCCGCCACCTGCAGCCGATGCTCGACAAGCTCAACGGCATGCTCGGCACCAGCGAGACCGAGGCCCGCGAACTCACCCGCCGCGTGCGTGTGGTGGCGCCGGTGCACCGGCCGGTGCGGGGCCGGCATTTCGAGCGCCTGGCCGGCGCGGTGCTGGAGCGCCGGCGCCTGCGCCTGACGGTCGATGGCGACGACGGCGGGCACGAGCGTGACCGGGTCGTCTCGCCGATGCGGCTGGTGCACGAGGACGGTGTCTGGTTCCTCGACAGCTGGGACCACGACCACGAGGCGCTGTGCCGCATCCCGCTGCCCAGCGTGCGCAGCGTGGAGCGGCTCGACCTGCGTGCCAAGGAAGTCTCGATGCGCGCCATCGAGGCCGAACTCGACGGCGCGCAGCCTCGCCCCTGAGCCTGCGGCCGCAGGGCCTGGGCGATACTGCCGCCCATGCCCGAGATTGAAAGAAGCCGCTCCGCCGCACCCCGGTTCCCGATCATGCCCGGCCTGCTGGTGCTGCACGGCAACCGGCTGGAGCTGCTGCAGGAAGCCGTCTTCGCCTGGCTGGAACGCCACCCGCTCGACCCGCTGGAGCAGGACGTGCTGCTGGTGCAGAGCAACGGCATCGCCGAGTGGATGAAGATGTCGCTGGCCCGGCGCAGCGGCCTTTGCGCCGCCACCCGGGTGGAGCTGCCGGCGCGGTTCCTCTGGCGCCTGTACCGCGCGATGCTCGGCCGCGAAGGGGCGCCGGCCCGCTCGCCGCTCGACAAGGCGCCGCTGACCTGGCGGCTCATGCAGGCGCTGCCGCAGTGGCTCGACGCGCCCGGCTTCGAGCCGCTGGCGCAGTTCCTCTCCGCCTCGCCCGCGGCCGACGGCACGCACGACCTCGGCCGCCGCCTGCAGCTCGCCGAGCGGCTGGCCGACCTGTTCGACCAGTACCAGCTCTACCGCGCCGACTGGCTCGACGCCTGGGGCCGCGGCCGCGAGCACCTGGTCCGCGCCAATGGCGTCACCGAGCCACTGCCCGATGACCAGCGCTGGCAGGCCCGGCTGTGGCACCGGCTGGTCGAGGGGCTGGATGCCGCGGGCCGCCGCGCGGTGCGCAGCGATGTGCATCGGCGCTTCGTCGAGGCGGTGGACGCCGGCGAGGCGCCGCGCCAGCCGCTGCCGCGCCGCGTCGTGCTCTTCGGCCACAGCCACCTGCCGTGGCAGACCCTGCAGGCGTTGGCGGCGCTGGCGCAGCGGGCGCAGGTGTTGCTGGCGGTGCCGAATCCCTGCCAGTTCCACTGGGCCGACATCATCGACGGCCGCGAGCTGCTGCGCGCCCCGCGCCAGCGCCACGGCCACCGCCGCGGCATCGACCTCGGCGCGCTGCCGCTGGACCAGGCGCATGGCCAGTCACACCCGCTGCTCGCCGCCTGGGGCCGCCAGGGGCGCGACTTCATCCGCCTGCTCGACGCCTTCGACGACGCGGAAACCGCGCGCCAGCGCTTCCAGATCCCGCGCATCGACCTGTTCGACGAGGGCGACGGCGGCACCTTGCTGGCCCAGGTGCAGAGCGCTGTCCGCGACGGCCTGCCGATGGACGAGCTGACCGCCCGCGTGCAGGCCGGCCCGCCGCTGGCTGCCGACGACCGCTCGATCGTCTTCCAGATCGCCCACAGCGCGATGCGCGAGGTCGAGGTGCTGCACGACCAGCTGCTGCACCTGCTGGCGCACCCGGGCGAGACGCCGCTCGCGCCGCGCGACATCGTCGTCATGCTGCCGGACATCGAGCCGTATGCGCCGATCATCCACGCCGTCTTCGGCCAGCACGGCCTGCACGACGCCCGCCACATCCCCTACGAGATCGCCGACCTGCGCCAGCGCGGGCGCCAGCCGCTGCTGATGGCGGTGGAGTGGCTGCTGCGCGTGACCGAGCAGCGCTGCACCGCCAGCGAGCTGCGCGATCTGCTCGACGTGCCGGCGCTGGCGCGGCGCTTCGGCCTGAAGGACGAGGACCGCGCGACCGCCGCCCGCTGGCTGGCCGGTGCCGGCGTGCGCTGGGGGCTGGACACCGCGCAGCGCGACGGCCTCGGGCTGGGCGCGTGCGGCGAGCAGAACACGGGCCTGTTCGGGCTGCGCCGGATGCTGCTGGGCTATGCCTGCGGGCGCTCGGACAGCGCCGGCGCCGAGCCGCCATGGCGCGCGATCGAGCCCTACGACGAGATCGGCGGTCTGGACGCCGCGATCGCCGGCTCGCTGGCCGGGCTGATCGACGCGCTGCGCGTCTGGTGGCAGCAGGCGCGCGCGCCGGTGTCGCCCGCGCAGTGGTTCGCGCGCGCACAGGCGCTGCTGCAGACCTTCCTCGACCCCGCCGACGAGGACGACCGCCTGATGCTGGCGTCGCTCGACGACGCGCTCGGCCGCTGGCTCGATGACTGCGAGGACGCCGGCTTCGATGCGCCGGTGACGCTGCCCGTGCTGCGCGAGGGCTGGCTGGCCGGCGTGGACGAACCGAGCCTGAACAGCCGTTTCCTCGGCGGCGGGGTGGTGTTCTGCACGCTGATGCCGATGCGGGCGATCCCGTTCGAGGTGGTCTGCCTGCTCGGCATGAACGACGGCGACTACCCGCGCCGCGCGCCGCGCAGCGACTTCGACCTGATGGCGCTGCCCGGCCAGCACCGCCCCGGCGACCGCGCCCGCCGCGACGACGACCGGATGCTGATGCTGGAGGCGCTGCTGTCGGCGCGGCGCGTGCTGTCCATCAGCTGGGCGGGCCGCAGCGTGCGCGACAACACCGCACAGCCGCCGTCGGTGCTGGTGTCGCAGCTGCGCGACCACCTCGCCGCAGGCTGGGGACAGGACGTCGTGGACCGGCGGACGACCGAGCATCCCTTGCAGCCGTTCAGCCGGCGGTATTTCGAAACCACTGGAGTGGGCGAGGGCAGCGGCGCTCTGTTCACCTACGCCCGCGAGTGGCGCGAGGCCCATGAGGCCGCGCCCACTCCCGTCATTCCCGCGCAGGCGGGAACCCACGTGCACGCCAAGCTCTCCGCCGCCGAGCGCCAGGCCATGCTTCCGCTGACCCTGCGCCGGCTCGAAAACTTCCTCCTCAACCCCGTGAAGGACCACTTCCGCGAGCGCCTGGGCGTCGTCTTCCAGCCGCTCGACCTGGCCGTGGCGGACGACGAACCCTTCGACCTGAACGCGCTCGACGAGACCCTGCTGCTGCGCGAGCTGCTGGAGTCGCCCGCAGCCGAAGTGCCGACCACCATCGCCGCCTGCTGCGCCGACCTGCAGGAGCGCACCGAGCGGCTGGTGCGCCGCGGCGAGCTGCCCGTGGGCGGCCTCGGTCAGCGCTGGCGCGCGCAGTTCGTGCAGCAGAGCGCCCCGATGGCCTTGCAGTGGACCGCCTGGCGCCGCGAACTCGCCGAGCCGGCCAAGCCGCGCCAGGTCACCGCCGAGCTGGACGGCACCACGGACGGCATTACGGACGGCATTACGCTGGACGACTGGCTCGACGAGCTGCGCCAGGCGCCGGGCAGCGACAGGCCGGTCTGGCTGACGCTCGACGCGCGCCGCCTGTGCCGCTTCGACAAGAAGAGCCAGACGCTGCAGCCGCTGGCGTACAAGCTGGTGCGGCCCTGGCTGCGCCTGCTGGTGGCTGGCGCCTGCGGCATCGACCTGGAAGCGCGCATCGTGGCGCGTGACGCGCTGCTGGTGCTCGCGCCGCCGCGGGCCGCCGTGGCGCAGGTGGTGCTGGACGACCTGCTCGACGTCTGGGCGCAGGGCATGCTGCGCCCGCTCGCGGTGGCCTGCCGCACCGCGCTGGCCTGGCTGGCCGCGCGCGAACAGTTCCCTGACCAGCCCGACAAGGCCGACGACGCCGCCCGCACCTGCTACGAGGGCGGCCACACCAGCCGCGGCGAGGGGCAGGACGCCGCGCTCGCCCGACTCTTTCCCGACTGGGACACGCTGGCCGCCGACCCGAACTTCGCGCAATGGGCCGAGCGCCTGTACGAGCCGCTGCACGCCTGGGCCGCCGACGAACACGGCGTCACCGTGCTGCCGCTGCCCGGTGCCCACCCCGGCGCCGACGAGGACGACGAGGACGCCCGCCATGACTGAGTCTTGCGCCCACCTGCTGGACCCGCTGACCCTGCCGCTGGCCGGCAGCCGCCTGATCGAGGCCAGCGCCGGCACTGGCAAGACCTGGACCATCGCCGCGCTCTACCTGCGCCTCGTGCTCGGCCACGGCGACCACGGCGGGCGGCCCGCACAGCCGCTCGGGCCCTCGCAGATCCTGGTGATGACCTTCACCCGCGCCGCCACCCGCGAGCTGTCGGACCGGATCCGCGCCCGGCTGATCGAGGCGGCGCAGTGTTTCCGCGGCGCGGCCGAGCCGGCGCCGCACGACCATTTCCTGCACGACCTGATCGCCGACCACGGCGACGATCCGGCGGGCGAGGTCCGCTCGCAGGCCGCCTACCGCCTCGCCCTCGCCGCCGAGGCGATGGACGAGGCGGCGGTTCACACCATCGACGCCTGGTGCCAGCGCATGCTGCGCGAACACGCCTTCGACAGCGGCAACCTCTTCAACGAGGAACTGGTCGCCGACGAGGCCGAGCTGCTGGCGCAGGCGGTGCACGACGTCTGGCGCCGCGAGGTCTACCCGCTGGGCACCGCGCCGCTGGAGGCGCTGCTGGCGGTGTGGCCGTCGGTGGCGGTGATGCAGCGGCAGGTGCAGCCGCTGCTGAACCAGACCGAACTGCTCGGTCCGGACCCGCAGCCCCGCGCCACGCTGCAGGACTGGCTGCCAGCCTGGGTCGACGAACGCCGCGCGACGCTGGCCACGCTCAAGACCGGCTGGGCGGACAAGGCGCGGCGCATCGCCGGCTGGATCAACGCCCAGCAGCAGGGCGGCGCGAACCCCTTCAACGGCAACCTGCTGCGCGCCAGCTCGCTCGATGCCTGGATCGCGCAGATCGTCGCCTGGGCAGAGGATCCGGAGGCGGACGCGTTGGTCCTGTCGCCCGACACCGGCCGGACCCGCCTGACGCCGGACGGCATCGTCAAGGCCTGCAAGAAGGGCTGCCGTCTGCCGCCGCTGCCCCCCGAGTTCACCGAGTTCGAGGCACTGCAGCAGACGCTCGACACGCTGGAGCCACTGGCGCCGCGCCTGCTGCGGCACGCCACCCACCGCGTCGCCCACCGGCTCGACCAGCTCAAGCGCCGCGGCGCCCGCTTCGGGTTCGCCGACCTGCAGGCGCGGCTCGACCAGGCCCTGTCGCCGGACGCGGGCGAGGGCGAGGCCGGCGAGCGCCTGCGCCAGCGCATCCTGGCGCAGTACCCGGTCGCGCTGATCGACGAGTTCCAGGACACCTCGCCGCTGCAGTACCGCCTGTTCGATCGCCTGTACCGTGTGGCCGAGCACGACCTGTCCACCGCGCTGCTGCTGATCGGCGACCCGAAGCAGTCGATCTACGGCTTCCGCGGCGCCGACATCTACAGCTACCTGCAGGTGCGCCACGCCACCGAAGGCCGCCACCATGTCCTCGGCACCAACTACCGCTCGACGCAGGCGCTGATCGGCGCGGTCAACACGGTGTTCGCGCAGGCGGAGCGGCGCTGGTCGGGTGGCGCCTTCGCGTTTGACAAGGGCGGGCCGCTGGCGCTGCCCTTCGAGCCGGTGGACGCGAAAGGGCGGGGCGAGGTGTTCGTCCGCGGCGACCGCGCCGTGCCGGCGCTGACCGTCCGCGCGCTCGACAGCGTGCTGCCGCAGCGCTCGCTCACCGACGCGCTGGCACAGCACGCCGCCGAGCAGCTGGTGGACTGGCTGAACGACGAGACCGTCGGCTTCCGTCGCCAGGATGGCGGCTGGCAGCGGCTGGCGCCGGGGCATGTCGCGGTGCTGGTGCGCAGCCGCAAGGAGGCGGACGCCGTGCGGCAGGCGCTGCGGCGGCGCGGCGTGGCCTCGGTCTATCTGTCGGACCAGGACTCGGTGTTCGCCTCGGCCGAGGCGACGGACCTGCTGCGCTGGCTGCAGGCGGTGGCCGATCCGCTGAATGCGCCACTGGCCCGCGCCGCCTACGCCACCGCGACCGCCGGTCTGGACCTGACCGAGCTGGCCCGGCTGGTGACCGACGAGGAGGCCTGGGACGAACGGCTCGCGCAGCTGCAGCGCCTGCGCGGCGTCTGGCAGCGGCAGGGCGTGCTGACGCTGGTGCGGCAGACGCTGCATGCGCTGGACCTGCCGGCGCGCTGGCTCGGCGCGACGGACGCGCCGCCGGATGGCGAGCGCCGGCTGACCAACCTGCTGCACCTGGGCGAGCTGCTGCAGGCCGCCGCCGCCCAGCTCGACGGCGAGCAGGCCCAGATCCGCTGGCTGTCCGAGCAGATCCACGGCGTCGGCGGCGCGGGCGAGGAGCGCGTCGTGCGGCTGGAAAGCGACGCCGAGCTGGTGCAGGTGGTCACCGTCCACAAGTCCAAGGGGCTGGAGTATCCGGTGGTGTTCCTGCCGTTCGCGTCGTCCTGCCGCGAGGTGGACCGGCGCGGCCGCCGCTTCATCACCTGGGTCGACCACGATGGCACCCGCGCGCTCGACTTCACGCTCGGCGATGGCGCGATGGCCTCGGCCGAGCGCGAGCGGCTGCGCGAGGATCTGCGCCTGCTCTATGTCGCGCTGACGCGGGCGCGGCATGCGCTGTGGCTGGGCGTGGGTTTCCTCAAGACGGGCAGCAAGGGCGGCAACAAGCTGGACCGCAGCGCGCTGGGCTACCTGCTTGGCGGCGGGCAGGGCGAGCTGTCGCCGACGCTGGCGCTGGAGCGGTTGAACGACTGGGCTGGGGCGGATGGCGAGGCCCAGCCCGGCAGCGTGTCGGTCGAGACCCTGCCCACTGGCCCCGGCTATACGCGGCTGCGGCGCGCGGTGGCGCCGGTCGCGCTGGCCGAGGCGCCGCGTTACCAGGCGCGTTTCGATCGCCGCTGGAGCGTGGGCAGCTTCTCCGCGCTGGTGCGCGACCTGCGGGATGCGCGCGAGGCGGATGGGGACCGTCTGCTCCCTGCGTCCTCGTGGGCGGTGGATCCATCGCGGGACGAGCAGCTGCGCGAGGAATGGCTGGCGGATCTGGCGGCCCGGTCTGCAGCTGGCGGTGGTGACGATGGCGGCGTTTTCCCGCTCACCTCGGCGCCCGCGGTGCAAGCCGATGCGGCGTGGCACCGCTTCCCCAAGGGCGCGCTGGCCGGCAACTTCCTGCACGAGCTGCTGCAGTGGCTGGCCGAGGAAGGCTTCGACCGCTGGGACACCCCGGCGGTGCAGACCCTGGTCCGCCGCCGCTGCGAGCGCCACGGCCACACCGACCGCGCCGACGAGGTGCTGGCGTGGATGGGCGCGGTGCTGCACACGCCGCTGCCGGCGCTGGCGGGCGCGTCGCTGTCCGAAATCGGCGCCGTGCTGCCCGAGATGGAGTTCTGGATGCCGAGCGTCGCGCTGCACAGCGGCGCCATCGACCGCGTCTGCCGCACGCACCTGCTGCCCGGGCAGGCGCGGCCGGCGCTGGTGCCGCGCACGCTGCAGGGCCTGCTGATGGGCTTCGCCGATCTGGTGTTCGAGCACGACGGGCGCTGGTGGGTGCTGGACTACAAGTCCAACCACCTCGGCGACGGCGACGCCGACTACCACGCCGCCGCGCTCGACGCCGCCATGCTCGCGCACCGCTACGACCTGCAGGCGGCGCTCTACCTGCTCGCCTTGCACCGCCTGCTGCGCCAGCGCCTCGGCGCCGACTACGACCCCGCGCAGCACCTGGGCGGCGCCGTCTACCTGTTCCTGCGCGGCGTGCGCGGGCCGCAGGCGGGCTGCGTGGTGGTGCCGGCGCCGCTGGCGCTGCTCGATGCGCTGGAAGCGTGTCTGGACGACGATAGCGCCGCACCCGATGCCGACCTTGACCCGATGGTGAGCCCCTGATGCCGCAGTCCTTTCCGCCCGAGCCCGCGCAGTGCGACTTCGGCTTCGACGCCGATCCGATGGAGGGCCTCGACCCGGACGACGCATGGCCTGACGCCGTGGTCGCTGTGCCCGACTCGCTGACCGCCGCCGAACTGCTCGCCGAAATCGACCGCTGGTGCGACGCCGGCTGGCTGCGCCGGCTGGATGTCGCGCTGGCGCGCTGGCTCGCGGCCGAGCTGCCGGACGCCGCGCCCGAACTGCTGCTGTGCGCCGCCTTGCTCGCCCAGCGCGAGAGCCGCGGCCACACCTGCATCGCGCTGGACGAACTGCTGCACCAGCGCCGCCCGGACGCGATCGCCCGCCCTGACGACGACGCCTGGCTCGACGGGCCCGCCGCTGCCCGCGCCGCGCTGGCGGCTACCCTGCAGCGTCTGTCGCCCGACAGCGCCGACTGGCTGAACCACCTGCAAGCTAGCGCCGCCGTGGACGAAGGCGCCGTGGCCGCCAGCGGGCAGGCGCCCCTCGTCCTGGAACACGAGGCCGACGGCGCGCGCCTCTACCTGCGCCGCCACTGGCGCGACGAGCAGTCGGTCGCTGCCGCCGTCCTCGGCCGGACCGGCGACCCGCTTCCCGCCCCGGCCCCCGCCACCGTCCGCCACTGGCTCGACCAGCTCTTCGGCCTCCCTGCGCCGGCCGCCGATCCCGCCGCCCCCGACTGGCAGCGCATCGCCTGCGCCATGGCCCTGCGCGGCCAGCTTGCCCTGGTCACCGGCGGCCCCGGCACCGGCAAGACCTACACCGTCGCCCGCCTGCTGGCGCTGCTGTTCGCGCTGCACCCGGCCCCCGAGACGCTGCGCATCGCGCTGGCTGCCCCGACCGGCAAGGCCGCAGCCCGGCTGAAGCAGTCGATCGACCAGGCGCTCGGCCAGCTCGGCGCGGCGCTGCCCGGCGTGCTCGACTGGGCGCTGCTCGCCAGGCGCCTGAAGGAAGCCCTGACGCTGCACCGCCTGCTTGGTGCCCGCCCGGACACGCGCGCGCTGCGCCACGACGCCCGCCACCCGCTGGACGTCGATCTGCTGGTGGTGGACGAGGCCTCGATGGTCCACCTGGAGATGATGGCCGCGCTGCTGGCGGCGCTGCCCGCGCGGGCCCGGCTGGTGCTGCTGGGCGACAAGGACCAGCTCGCCTCGGTGGAGGCCGGCGCCGTGCTCGGCGACCTGTGCGGACAGGCCGAGCGCGGCCAGTACGACGCCGACAGCGTCGCCTGGATCGCGGCCTGCACCGGCCACACGGTGCCACCTGCGCTGCGCCACGCACCCGGCGATCCGCTGCCGGCGCTCGCGCAGCAGACGGTGATGCTGCGCGAGAGCCGGCGCTTCCAGGGCGCCATCGGGGCGCTGGCCAGGGCGGTCAATGCCGGCGATGTGCGGGCGGCCGATGCCGTGTTCCGACGCCCGGACGCCGCCGTGCAGCGCCTGGTGCTGACCGAGGCGCAGGCCTTGCCTGCCGTGCTGGAGCTGGCGCTGCAGGGCCGCGGCGGCGCGCCGATCGGCTACGAGCTGTATCTGACGGAGTTGCAGCAGCGTCCAGCGCCGGGAGACGCCGGCGCACACCAGGCCTGGGTCGTGCGCGTCGTGCGGGCCTTCGAGCGCGTGCGCCTGCTGTGCGCCTTGCGGGAAGGCGACTGGGGCGTGGCCGGCCTGAACGCCCGCATCGAGGCCCACCTGCGCAGCCGCGGCGCCATCGCGCGCCATGGCGAGTGGTACGCCGGCCGGCCGGTGATGATCACGCGCAACGACGCCGCGCTCGGCGTCTACAACGGCGATGTGGGCGTGGCGCTGCCGGGCGTGGAGGGCGGGGCGAGCCTGCGGGTGTGGCTGCTGGAGGGGGAGGGCCAGCCGCCGCGCTCGGTGATGGCGAGCCGGCTGGCGGCGATCGAGACCGCCTTCGCGATGACGGTGCACAAGTCGCAGGGCTCGGAGTTCGAGCATGTCGCGCTGGTGCTGCCGCCGCACCTGAACCCGGTGCTGACCCGGGAGCTGGTCTACACGGGCATCACGCGCGCGAAAGCCGCGTTCACGCTGGTGGCGCCGGACCCCGCGGTGTGGGCCCAGGCGCTGCAGCGGCGAACGCGGCGGGCCAGCGGGCTGCCCGGACTGTTGCTGTCCGGGCGCCGCTGAGTGCGGCCGGTCAGACCGGCGTCACGCGGAAGAGCTGGTTCGTCTTCGCGCTGGAGCAGCTCTGCTGGGTGGCCTTGTTGCCCAGCAGCAGGTCCGGCGTCAGCTCGATGCACAGGTTGTTGGAGCGGTTGCGCAGCAGCGCGTAGCCGTTGCCCAGGTCCTCCACACGCCAGTGCTGCAGCGTCAGGCCGTTGTACAGGCCCGTGGTCACGCCGAGTCCGGCGACGGCCAGCGCCGAGCTTTGCGGCAGCCAGGCGTTGTGCTGCATCACCAGACGCATCGCGCCGTCGGCTTCCGGCAGCAGCTGGAAGCGGCGGTTGGCCTCGGTCGTGCAGCTCAGGCCCTGCAGCTGGTTGCCCAGCAGCGTCAGCAGCGTCACCTGCGTGCCCAGGCACGCGCCACCCGGCGTCCTGAGCTGCACGATCGGCTGACCCGAGTGGTGCGTGTTCAGGAAGTTTGCCGGCGTGGCCGACTTGCTGTAGCCGGAGGCGCCCACGGCCGGGATGGTCAGCACGCTGTCCACCGCCCGGCCCGTGCCATCGCTGGTCACGGCGCTGGTCGAGCCGGCATGGCCGTTGGCCACCATGAGCTGCGGATGGTCGAACGGCGCGGCGTGGAAGCGCACGCGGTCGTCGGTCAGCGCCTTCAGGAACTCGACCAGTGCGGTCTTCTCGTCCGTGCTCAGACCCAGGTTGGTGATGTCCGCGTCCAGATCGTTGATGTTCTGGTCGTGGAAGTTGCCGCCGCGGTTGTAGAACTCGACCACCTGGTGCAGCGTGGCTGCGCCGCCGTTGTGGAAGTAGGGGCCGGTCAGCTCCACATTGCGCAACGTGGGTGTCTTGAACATGCCGTTGACCGCGATGCGCTCGGTCGGCGAGACGGTCAGGTTCGGGTTGATGCCGACCAGCTCCTTCACCCGGGTGTTGCTGATCTGGGCCAGGGCCGAGATCGCCAGCGGGTTGCCGAACGGGTCCTTGCCGCCCGCGCCGAGGTCGTCGAGCGTGGGGCGCACGCCGATGTTGTAGAAGCCCTCGTCGTAGACCGCCACGCCGCCGTTGCCCATGGCCATGCGGTTCATCGGCGTGGCGAGCATCTTGCGCACGCTGGCGTTGGTGAACTCCGCGCCGCCGTGGCAGGAGGCGCACTTGCCCTTGCCGAAGAACAGGCCCATGCCCTGCTGCGCCGCGGTGGACATCGCCGACGAGTTGCCGCCCAGGAGTCGGTCGAACGGTGCGTCATCGGATACCAGCGTCGCTTCGTAGAGCTGCACCGCCAGCCCGAAGAACAGGCTGAAGTTGTGCTGCATCTGGGTGTACTGGCTGGCCGAAGGGGCCGACACCATCGTCGTCAGCACCTTGGAGCCGTCCGGGTTCACCTGGATCAGCTTGTCGCTGTTCCACCATTCCGGGCGGAAGGCTTTCTGGACCATCGCCGCGTAATTGGCGTCGCTCAGGCCGAGGCCCGAGGTGTGGCGGCGTGCGGCCAGCACGCTGTCGGTGGCGCTGACCTGCTGGCCCTGCAGCGGGCGCAGGTAGAGCATCTTCTTGCCGACATCCGGGAACGAGCGGCCGTGCGCGCTCATCTCGAAGTCGCTGCCCGGCGGGCCGGAGGCCTGCGAGGCGAGGCTGGCGTTGTCGATGCGGACCTGGGTGGGCTGCATCGACCAGGTCGAGCCGCTCAGGATGTTCTTGTAGATGCGCGCGTTCGGGTCGCGCAGGCCGAAGGGGTTGACGCCGTTGAAGACGTACTCGGCGCGGCCGTCCCAGAAGTTGCGGAAATTGAAGACCGCGTTGATGACGGTCGGCGTGTTGCGCGGCTCGACCCGGCGCGTGTTGATGCCGCCGATGCGGTAGACCGGGTCGGCCAGCAGCTGGCGTTGCTCGGTGGCGGCGCCGTACCAGCTGGCGAAGGCGTCCTGGCTGTAGCTGCCGTTGGTGAACGGCAGCATGTAGGCGCCGGGCAGCAGCGTGCCGATCACGCCGAGGAACTGCTCGTAGAACACGCCCTGCGACGAGGCCACGTCGTTGATGGAGCTGAGCACCGACGAGTTGCGGTTGTTGACGTCGGCGAGCTTGTGGAAGGGGAAGTCGTCGAGCTTGAACTGGTAGTTCACGCCGCCGAGCTGGAAGCTGGTGTCCGGATTCGCCGAGGTCAGCGACGCCATCCGGTTCAGGCCGGGCGAGAGCTGGTTCTTGCTGCGGCTGTCGGCGCCGCCCTGGAAGTGGCACGAGGCGCAGGCGGTCTTGCCGTCGCTGCCGAGCTGCATGTCCCAGAACAGCGCCTTGCCCAGCGCGATGGCCTCGGTCTTGTTGAGCACGAACTCGCCGAGATTCGATGGCTCGGGCCGCGGAACACCCTTGAGCGACTGCGGCGTCGGCGTCGGCTCGACGGTGATCTGCGCCTGGACGGCCTCACCGAGTGCCAGGAGGCTGCCGAGGGCGCTGGCACCGATGCCCAGCTGGATCAGGCGGGTCCGGCGCGAAGGGAATCTTGGGTGTTTTGCGCGGGTCAAAGGGCTTTCCTCGAAGTAAACTGATCGTTACCAATTGTAAATTAATGATGCAATTGGATCGTCGAGCGTTGACCCGAGTGCCTTGCGGACCGTCTCCCGTGTCGGGATGGAACAACGGCCACCGAATGGGTGGCCGTTGCGGGTAGGTGCATTGCGGTGTCAGACGGGCTGGTCGCCGATCTCCGGATCGGTGATCGGGCCGCGGCCGCTCCAGCGGTCGAGCGTCAGGTAGATCACCGGCGTGATGTAGAGCGTGACCGCCTGCGACACGATCAGCCCGCCGACCACCGCCAGACCGAGCGGCTGGCGCAGCTCGGCCCCCGCGCCCAGCCCGAGCGCGATCGGCAGCGCGCCCATCAGCGCCGCCAGCGTCGTCATCACGATCGGCCGCAGCCGCAGCAGGCCTGCCTGGCGGATGGCCTCCTGCGGCGCCATGCCCTGGTGGCGCTGCGCCTCCAGCGCGAAGTCGATCATCATGATCGCGTTCTTCTTGACGATGCCGATCAGCATCAGCAGGCCGATGGTGGCGATCACCGTCAGGTCCATGCCGAACAGCGTCAGCGTCGCCAGCGCACCCACCGCAGCCGACGGCAGGCCGGCCAGGATGGTGATCGGGTGGATGAAGCTCTCGTAGAGCACGCCCAGCAGCAGGTAGATCACCAGGATCGCGAGCCCGAGCAGCACGAGCTGGCCGGACTGCGAATCCTGGAACACCGCGGCGTCACCGCCGTAGGTGCCGATCAGCGTGCTCGGCATCTGCAGCTCGCGCACGTAGCCGTCGAGCTTCGCCGTCGCCGTGCCGAGCGGGACATCCGGTGCCAGGTTGAAGCTCAGCGTCACCGCCTGCAACTGCCCCTGGTGGTTCACCGCCGTCGGGCCGATGGTGCGCTGCACGGTGGCGAACGCGCTCAGGGGCACCAGCGCGCCAGTCTTGCTGCGCAGCGAGATCTTGTTGAACGCGTCCTCGAACTGCTTGTCGGCCTCGGACGCCTCCATCAGCACCTGGTAGGTGTTGCTGGGGGCGTAGATGGTGGAGACCTGCCGTTCGCCGTAGGCGCTGTAGAGGGCGCTGCGCAGGTCGGACATCGACACGCCGAGCAGGGCGGCCTTGTCGCGGTCGATCTGCAGGCTGGCCTGCAGGCCGCGCTGCTGCGAGTCGCTGGTGATGTCGCGGAACAGCGGGTCGTCGCGCAGCTTGCCCTGCAGCTTGCCGGCCCACTCGTTGAGCGCGTCGGCGCTCACGCTCTGCAGCGTGTACTGGTAGCGGCTCTTGCTCTGGCGGCCGCCGAGCTGCAGGTTCTGCACCGGCCGCATGAAGACCTGCACGCCGGGCAGGCCGCGGGTCTTCTTGCGCAGGTTGTCCACCACCTGGGCCATGGGCGGGCGCTGGTCGCGCGGCTGGAGCGTGACGAACAGGCGGCCGGTGTTCTGGGTCGAGCCACCGCCGCCGCCCGTGAACGAGCTGACCGCCGCGACGGCCGGATCCTTCTGGAACACGTCGGTGATGCGCGCCTGCACCTTGAGCATGGCGTCGAAGGAGATGTCTTCCGACGCCTCGATCGTCACCTGCAGCTGCCCGATGTCCTCCTCGGGGAAGAAGCCCTTGGGGATCTGCACGAACAGCACCGCGGTGGCCACGAAGGTACCCAGCGCGAACAGCAGCACCACCCAGCGGTGCGACAGCGCCCAGTCGAGCGTGCGGCCGTAGAAGCGCAGCACGGCGTCGAAGCCCCGCTCGAACCAGCGGCCGAGCGCGGTTTCCTCCTGCGGCTCGTGGTGGCGCAGGAAGCGGCTGGCCAGCATCGGCACCAGCGTCAGCGACACCACCGCCGACACCAGGATCGACAGCCCGACGACGACCGCGAACTCGTGGAACAGCAGCCCGATCACGCCCGGCATGAAGAAGATCGGGATCAGCACCGCCACCAGCGAGACCGAGATCGACAGGATGGTGAAGGCCATCTCGCGCGCGCCCTGGATGGCGGCCTCGAACGGCGCCATGCCGTCCTCGATGTGGCGGACGATGTTCTCCAGCATCACGATCGCGTCGTCGACCACCAGGCCGACCGCCAGCGTGATGCCCAGCAGCGAGACGTTGTCCAGGCTGTAGCCGCCCGCGTAGAGCAGCGAGAGCGCGCCGATCAGCGACACCGGCAGCGACAGCGCCGGGATCACGGTCGCTGCCACCCGGCGCAGGAACATGAAGATCACCAGCACCACCAGCACCACCGTCAGCCCGAGCGTGAGGTTGACGTCGTGCAGGGCCTCGCGGATCGAGAGCGAGCGGTCGTTGGTCGGCATCAGCCGGATGGAGGCGGGCAGCTGGGTCTCGAAACGCGGCAGCATCGCCTTGACGCGGTCGACCACCTCGACGGTGTTGGCGTCCGGCTGGCGCTGCACGGCCAGCGTGATCGACGGCTCGCCGTTGAAGCTGGCGAAGGTCTTGGCGGTCTCGACGCTGTCCTGCACCTCGGCCACCTCGCGCAGCCGCACCGGCGCGCCGTTGCGGGTGGCGACGATCAGGTTGCCGAACTCGCGCGCATTGGCGAGCTGGCGGTTGGCGACGATGGTGAGGGTCTGGCGCGGGCCGTCGAGCGTGCCGACCGGCGAGTTGGCGTTGGCGCCGGACAGGGCCGCGCGCAGCTCGTCGAGCGTCAGGCCGCGCTGGGCCAGCGTCTCGGGCTTGACGCGGATGCGCACCGCGAACCGCTTCTGTCCGAAGATCGACACCTGCGCCACGCCGTTGATCGTCGACAGGCTCGGCGCGATCAGGTTCTCGGCGAACTCGTTGAGGTCCGACATCGACATCGACGGCGAGGTCATCGCCAGCAGCAGCACCGGCGCATCGGCCGGGTTGACCTTGCGGTACGACGGCGGCGAGGTCATGTCCGCGGGCAGCGTGCGCTGCGCGCGGAACAGGGCGGCCTGCACGTCGACGGCGGCCGCGTCGATGTTGCGGCTGCTCTCGAATTCGAGCGTGATCGAGCTGCGGCCAAGGGTGTTGGTCGAGCTGATCGTGGCCAGGCCAGCGATGGTCGAGAACTGCTTTTCCAGCGGCAGAGCGACCGAGCTGGCCATCGTGTCCGGACTCGCGCCCGGCAGATCGGCGGTGACCTGCACCACCGGCGTGTTGTAGCTCGGCAGCGCGGCGACCGGGATCTTGCCCAGTGCCACCAGCCCGGCGAGCACGATGGCCAGGTTCAGCAGCACCGTCATC
>Ga0228699_1000726_pt1 | contig 21670 bp, 20 predicted proteins | sample McNCre217_Aug_MG_FD_178016 | JGI IMG/M metagenome (GOLD analysis project Ga0228699, IMG submission 178016) | Freshwater microbial communities from McNutts Creek, Athens, Georgia, United States - 2-17_Aug_MG | ecosystem: Environmental > Aquatic > Freshwater > Creek | place: USA: Georgia... | reverse complement strand
TGGTGGATTGCCTCACGCTGTGGCTCACCAATTGGTTGTTCCCGGCAGATGGTGCGACCGATGGGGCGGCAAGCCGGGCGGCATGGCGTGCCGAGCGCGACGCCTTGCTGGCCACCTTGCCCACGCTGCAGGCGCGGGTGGTGGCCGTGTCCAACGAGGTGGGCTGGGGCGTGATCCCGCTGTCGCGCGAGGTGCGCGGCTTCGTCGACGAGTTGGGTTGGCTCAACCAAGCCGTGGCGCAGCAGTGTGGCCAGCTCACCCTGATGGTGGCGGGCCAGGCCTGGATGCGGCCTGTCGAGGTGCAGGCATGAGCCGCGTGCTCACCGTGTGGCTCGCCGGGCTGGCGCTGACCGTGGCGGCCCAGGTGTCGCAGGTGGCGCAGGCCGCCATCACCCTCACCGACGACCGTGGCGCCCAGCACCGCTGGGATCAGCCCCCCGCCCGCATCGTCAGCTTGCTGCCCTCGCTCACCGAAACCTTGTGCGACATGGGCGCGTGCGCACGCCTGGTGGGTGTGGACCGCTATTCGAATTTCCCGGCCACCGTGCAAGCCTTGCCCCACCTGGGCGGGCTGGACGACGTCAGCGTGGAGCGCGTGGTGGCCTTGCGGCCCGATGTGGTCGTGGCCTCGCCGTCGTCGCGAGTGGTCGATCGCTTGAGCGCGCTGGGCATTGCCGTGGTGGTGCTCGATCCGCGCACGCAAGCCGATGTCGAGCGCGTGGCGCTCAAGCTGGGCCAGATGGTGGGCCAGCCCGAAGCCGGGCCGCGCCTGTGGCGGCGCTTGCAGGCGCAAATCGGCGCGGCGGCGCAAAGCGTGCCGCCCCAGGCCCGGGGCCTGCGCGTGTACTACGAGGTGGACAGCGCCCCGTACGCCGCAGGCGCCAGCTCCTTCATTGGCGACCTGTTGGCGCAGATGGGCCTGGTCAACATCGTGCCGGCCAACATGGGGCCCTTCCCCAAGCTCAACCCCGAGTTCGTGGTGCGGGCCGATCCTCAGCTCATCCTGGTGTCGGCCAGGCAAGAGCAGGCCCTGCCGCAGCGGCCTGGCTGGGCAGGCATCTCGGCCGTGAAGCAGCGGCACATCTGTGGGTTCAGTGCTGAGCAGCGCGACGTGCTCTCGCGTCCCGGGCCCCGCCTGGGCGAGGCCGCGCACATCATGGCGGCCTGTGTGCGCCGCATGACGGCGGGCCAGCCATGAGCCACGGCATGGACAGGGTGCCGGGCTGGCGGCCATGGCAAGTGGGCCTGGCCCTGCTGGTGCTGACGCTGGCCCTGCTGGCTGTGGGTGTGGCCGTGGGCAGCACCGGCTGGTCGCCCCCTTGGCGCGAGGCCAATGCCCTGGCGCAGCAGATCTTGTGGGAGATCCGCCTGCCGCGCTCGCTGGGCGCCTGGTTGGCGGGGGCCTTGCTGGGCCTGTCGGGCGCGGTGGCGCAAGGCCTGTTCCGCAACCCTTTGGCCGATCCGTATTTGCTGGGCAGCTCGTCCGGCGCGGCCTTGGGCGTGGCGGCCTTTTTGGTGTTCACCGGCACCTCGCCCACGGTGGCCGACTGGGCCCTGCGCCTGGGCCTCACGGGTGCAGCCTTTGTGGGCGCCGTGGGGGCCGTGCTGCTGACGCTCAGCCTGGCGCGCGGCGTGCAGCACACGCTGCGCCTGTTGCTGGGTGGGGTGGTGGTGGGCGTGGTCATGGGCGCGGTGGCCGCGCTGGTGATGCTGCTGGAGCCCGACACCCTGCGCGCCATGCAGGCCTTCACCCTGGGCACCACGGGCTTCCTCGGCTGGGGCAGCGTGGCCTTGATGGCCCCGGTGCTGGCGCTGGCTTGGGGGCTGTCGGCCCTGGCCAGCCGGGGGCTGGATGCCTTGAGCCTGGGCGACGCCACCGCGCGCAGCCTGGGCGTGCCCATGTTGGCCGTGCGCGTGGTGCTGGTGGGGGCCATGGCCCTGGCCACCGGCACGGCCGTGGCGCAGGCGGGGCTGATTTCGTTCGTCGGTCTGGCGGCGCCTCACCTGGTGCGCGGCCGCGTGGCCGGCACGCACGGTGCCTGGCTGGGCTTGTCGGTGCTGGCCGGTGGGGCCTTGCTGCTGGTGGCCGATGTGCTGGCGCGCTGGGTGTGGGCCCCGCAAGAGCTGCCGGTGGGCGTGATCACCGCCGTGGTGGGTGGCGCTTACCTGCTGTGGCGCATGCACCGCCAAGGGAGCGCCTCATGAGCTTGCAGGCCCGCATCGCATCGGTGGCCCTGTCGGGGCTGCCGGTGCTGCACCCGCTGCAGGTGAGTCTGCGCGAAGGCCGCTGGACGGCCATCGTCGGGCCCAACGGCGCGGGCAAGTCCACCTTGCTGCGCACCTTGGCGGGTGTGCACGGGCCCGATGCCCGCGTGGTCGGCGAGGTGAGCTGGCAAGGCCGGCCGCTGGCGCAGTGGTCGCCCAAGGCGCGTGCACAGGGCCTGGCCTGGCTGGGCCAGGGCGAGCAGGGCGGCAGCGACTTGCGCGCCCAAGACGTGGTGATGCTGGGCCGCCTGCCGCACCAGGCCTGGCTGGCCGCCCCCAACGAAGCCGACCGCCAGGCCGTGCGCGAAGCCATGCAGCGCACCCACTGCTGGGACTGGCGCTGCCGCCCGCTGGGCCAGATGTCCGGCGGCGAGCGCCAGCGCGTGCTGCTGGCCCGAGCCCTGGCTGTGCAGGCCCAGGTGCTGCTGATGGACGAGCCGCTGTCGCACCTCGACCCGCCGCACCAGGCCGACTGGCTGGACATCGTGCGCGAGCAGGTGGCCCGTGGCGTGACCGTGGTCAGCGTGCTGCACGAGCTCAACATGGCCTTGTTGGCCGATGACCTGATGGTGATGGGCGAGGGCCGGGTGCAGCACCTGGGCCCCGCGGCGTCGCCCGAGGCCCACGCGGCCCTGCTGCAGGTCTTCCAGCACCGCATCCGATTGATCCCCGTGGACGGCCAGTGGCTGGCCATGCCCCACACGCCGGCTCGCGAAGCCCGCACCTTGCCATGAACACCCACGCCCGCGACGACGCCCCTCGCCATTGCCCCGCCTTGCTGGTGAGCGCCCCCGCCTCAGGCCAGGGCAAGACCACGGCCACCGCCGCGCTGGCCCGCTGGCACGTGCAGCAGGGCCGCCGCGTGCGCGTGTTCAAGACCGGCCCCGATTTCCTCGACCCGATGGTGCTGGCGCGCGCCTGCGGCCACCCCGTCTACCAGCTCGACCTGTGGATGGCCGGTGAGCAGGGCGAGGCCCACGTGCGCGAGCTGCTGTGGCAGGCCGCCGGCGAGGCCGACATCATCCTGGTCGAAGGCGTGATGGGACTGTTCGATGGCAGCGCCTCGAGCGCCGACCTGGCTCAGCGCCTGGGCTTGCCGGTGATGGCGGTGATCGACGGCTCGGCGATGGCACAAACCTTTGGCGCCATCGCCCACGGCCTGGCCAGCTACCGCCCGGGCCTGCGTTTTGCCGGTGTGCTGGCCAACCGCGTGGGCAGCGAAGGCCACGCCACCCTGCTGCGCGAAAGCCTGCCGCCCGGCCTGGCCTGGTTCGGCGCCTTGCCCCGCAACGAGGCCTACACCTTGCCCTCGCGCCACCTGGGTCTGGTGCAGGCCGACGAGCTGGCCGACCTGGATGCGCGCCTGGACCGCGCCGCCGAAGCCCTGGGTGCCCTGGCGCCCGAGATGCCAGCCCCCGTCACCTTCACCCGCCCCGCTGCGAGCGAGCTGCCGCCCACGCCCACGGGGGCCTTGCGGGGTGTGCGCGTGGGCGTGGCGTGTGACGCGGCCTTTGCCTTTTTGTACCCGGCCAATGTCGATGTGCTGCAGGCCCTGGGCGCCGAGGTGGTGCGCTTCTCGCCCCTGCACGATGTCCAGCTGCCCGAGGTCGATGCCTTGTACCTGCCCGGTGGCTACCCCGAGCTGCACGCGACGCAGATCGCTGCGCACGGGGCCATGCGCGCCGCCATTCACGCCCACCACAGGGCCGGCCGCCCCATCGTGGCCGAGTGCGGCGGCATGCTGGCCCTGATTGACGGTCTGGCCAACCACGAGGGCGAGCGCCAGCCCATGTGGGGCCTGCTGCGCGGCGAAGGCGCCATGCAGCGTCGCCTGGTCAACCTGGGCCTGCACAGCCTGGCCTTGCCTGAAGGCACACTGCGGGGCCACACCTACCACCATGCGCACATGGCCAGCGAGGCCACGCCCAGCACCCACACCCAGGCCCAGCGCCACCATGGCCAGCCTGAGGCCGTGTGGCGCGAAGGCCGCCTGATGGCCTCCTTCCTGCACCTGTACTTCCCCTCCAACCCGACGGCAGTGGCGGCCCTGTTCCACCCTTGAGCCGCCCCGGCATCACCTTCATCCCCACACACCATGCAGATCGAAAACCCGCCCGTTGACCGCCAGGTCGAGAAACCCGCAGGCGACCGCCGTGGCCTGGTCCTCATCCACACCGGCGACGGCAAAGGCAAGAGCACGGCGGCCTTTGGCCTGGCCCTGCGCGCCCATGGCCGTGGCAAGGCCGTGAAGATCTACCAGTTCATGAAGGTGCCTTCGGCCCGCTTTGGCGAGCACCGCATGTTCGAGCAACTGGGCGTGCCCATCGAGGGGCTGGGCGATGGCTTCAGCTGGAAGTCCAAAGACCTGGACCACTCGGCACAACTGGCCCGCGACGGCTGGGAGCGCGCCAAGGCCACCATCTTGGCCGGCGAGCACTTCATGGTGGTGCTCGACGAGGTCACCTACCCGCTGCGCTACGGCTGGCTGTCGCTCGACGACGTGGTGCAGACGCTGACCAGCCGCCCCAGCCACGTCAACGTGGTGCTGACGGGCCGGGGGGCGCCGCAAGAGCTGATTGACATCGCCGACACGGTGACCGAGATGACGCTCATCAAGCACCACTACAACGCGGGCGTGCCGGCCCAGCGTGGCATCGAAGACTGACGGCTGAGCACCGCCCCACCCAACGATGGACACCGGCTGGTCGCCTGCGCTGGTCGCTGCCGTGAGCAGCGTGCTGGGCATCGCCTTGACGCTGGGGGTGGCTTGCCTGGTGGACTGGCGCTGGGGCGAGCCGCCTGAGGCCTGGCACCCGGTGGTGGGCATGGGCCGTTACTTCGGCTTCTTCGGCCCCCGGCTGGCCGTGCTGCCGCCGCCGCAGGCACGCTGGGCAGGCGCGCTGGTGTGGCTGTGGGGCGCCGTGATGGTGATGGCCCTGGCGCTGACCCTGGACGTGCTGCTGGGTGCGGCCGTGCAGGCGGCCGCGCCGCTGCTGGGCACCGCCCTCACGCTGATGGCCTTGCGCGCGGCGGCGTTGGGGGTGCTGCTCAAGCCCCTGATGGCGTGGCGCATGCTGCACGATGAAGTGGCCGCCGTGGAGGCCGCGCTGGCGCGGTCGCTGCCCGAAGGCCAACGCCAACTGGCCCGCCTGGTCAGCCGCGACGTGACCGTGCTCGACGAGCGGGCCGTGCGCGAGAGCGCCATCGAGACCCTGGCCGAGAACCTGAACGATTCGGTGGTGGCGCCGCTGATGTGGTTCGTGCTGCTGGGCCTGCCTGGCGCGGCGCTGTACCGCTACGCCAACACCGCCGATGCCATGTGGGGCTACCTGGACCACCGCCGTTGGTACGGCGAGTGGGCGGCGCGCGCCGACGACGTGTTGTCGTGGCTGCCTGCCCGGCTGACCGCCATGTGCCTGATCGGGGCCGCTGGCCGCAGCCTGAGCCTGTCCGCGCTGCGTGCCGAGGCCGCGGGCACGCCATCGCCCAACGGCGGCTGGCCCATGGGCGCGATGGCCTTGCTACTGGGCGTGCGCCTGCGCAAGCCGCTCACCTACACCTTGAACGCGGCCGGCCGTGACGCCGCTGCCGCAGACTTGCACCTGGCGCTGCGCTGGTGCCGCTCGGCCGTGCCCCTGTGTGTGGCGCTGCTGACGGCCGTGGCGGCGCTGGCCTGGCTTGGCCAGGCCTGGATGACGAACGGACCCACACTTTGACGCTAGAACACGGCGGCCCCGACCTGGGGGCCGAGATCCGCTGGGATTTTTCGACCAACGCCAACCCCATGGGGCCGATGGCCGGGGCCACGCACGCCCTGGCCGAGGCCGACCGCCGCACCTACCCCGAGCCCACGTACCTGGCCTTGCGCACGGCCTTGTCGGGCGCCGGCCTGGGCCCGGTCGATCGCCTGCTGCCCACCGCCGGCAACGCCGAGGCCATCCGCCGCCTCACGCTGGCGGCCAAGCTGGCTGGCGTCGCCCAGGTCTGGGTGCCTGGGCCTGGCTATGGCGAGTACCGCGCCGCCGCCGAGGCCCTGGGGCTGGCGGTGTGTGTGCATGGCTCGGTGGCCGAGTGGGTGGATGGCCTCCAGCAGGCGCTGGGCGTGCCTGAAGCCGGGCAGGGCCTGAGCCCCCGCCGCGCCCGCGCCTCCAAGGTGGGCCACGCGAAGCTGGGCCGCGCGAAGCCGGCACCGCAGTTGATCTGGCTGTGCGAGCCCTGCAACCCCACGGGCGACGATGTGCCCGCCAGCGTGTGGGCCCAGCTGGTGGCCTTGCTGCCGGCCTTGCACGCCGCTGGCCATACCCTGGCCGTGGACCGTGCCTACGCCCCCATGCGCCTCGATGGCTTCGACCCGGTGCCCGTGGCAGTGGCCGATGCCGCCTGGCAGCTGTGGTCGCCCAACAAGACGCTGGGGTGCACCGGCGTGCGCGCCGGGCTGATGGTGGCGCCCGCCAAGCCGCACGCGCATTGGCCCGACCTGGCCGCGCTCGCCCCCAGCTGGGTGCTGGGCAGCGAGGGCGTGGCCTTGCTGCAGGCCTGGGTGAGCGAGAGCGTGCAGGGCAGCCTGCGCGTGCAGCGCGTGGTGTGGCGCGGTTGGCTGCGTGCGCAGCAACAGGCCTTGCGCGCCCGGGGCTGGACGGTGCGCGACACGGTGGTGCCCTTCTTTTTGGCCCAGCCGCCGCAAGGGGTGGACGTGGCCGCCATGCTGACGGGCCTGCGCGAGCGCGGCATCAAGCTGCGCGATGCCTCCAGCCTCGGTTTGCCTGGCTGGTGCCGCATGCGGGTGATGTCGCCCACGGCCCAGGCCGCGCTCATGGAGGCGCTGACCGCGCAAGGCCAGCTGCCCGCCGCAGGCGCGGCCGAACCCAGCCCCGACGTGGAGGCCGCATGAGCGCCCGCGCCGTGATGGTGCTGGGCACCACCAGTGGCGCCGGCAAGAGCTGGCTGACCACGGCCCTGTGCCGCTGGTACGCCCGGCAGGGCCTGAAGGTTGCGCCCTTCAAGGCCCAGAACATGAGCAACAACGCCCGTGTGGTGCCCGGCCTGCACGGCCAGCCCGGCGAGATCGGCAGCGCCCAGTACTTCCAGGCCCTGGCCGCCCGCACCGTGCCCGATGTGCGCATGAACCCCGTGTTGCTCAAGCCCGAGCACGACACGGGCAGCCAGGTCATCGTGTGCGGCGAGCGCCGCGACGACCTGCGCGCCATCCCCTGGCGCGAGCGCAGCGAGGCCCTGTGGCCGTTTGCGCGCCAGGCGCTCGACGTGCTGATGGCCAGCCACGACGTGGTGGTGATCGAAGGCGCAGGCTCGCCTGCCGAGATCAACCTGCACAGCAGCGACTACGTCAACATGCGCACGGCGCTGCACGCGCAAGCCGCCTGCCTGCTGGTCACCGACATCGACCGGGGCGGGGCCTTCGCCCACCTCTACGGCACGCACCAGCTGCTGCCCGCTGCTGAGCGCGCCTTGATCCGAGGCTTCGTGCTCAACCGCTTCCGGGGCGACGCCAGCTTGCTGGCGCCTGGCCCCGAGCAACTGCAGGCCTTGACCGGCGTGCCCACTGTGGGCGTGCTGCCCATGTGGCGCGGCCACGGCCTGCCCGAAGAAGACGGCCTGCACGACGAGGCCCCGGGTGTGGGCTCCCCCGGCACGCCCGGGGCCCCGCTCACCCGCATCGCCGTGGTGGCCTTCCCGCGCCTGAGCAACCTCGACGAGTTCCAGCCCCTGCGTAACACCCGTGGCGTGCGCCTGATCTGGGCCCGCCACCCGCGTGACCTCGACGGCGCCGACTGGGTCATCCTGCCGGGCTCCAAAGCCACACGCGCCGACCTGGCCTGGCTGCGTGCCCAAGGGCTGGAGCAGGCCATCGCGCGCCACGCGGCCGCAGGTCGCCCGGTGCTGGGCATCTGCGGCGGCCTGCAGATGCTGGGCACCCACATCGTCGATGCCGACGGCGTGGAAGGCCCGGCCACCGCGGCCGATGGCGACCGGGGCCTGGGCCTGCTGGAGGTGACCACGCATTTCGCGCCCACCAAGCTGCTGCGCCAGACCGAGGCCACGTTCACCACCTCTGATGGACACGCTGCACCCAGCCCCTGGGCGGCGCTGCGTGGCGTCACCGTGCGCGGCTACGAGATCCACCACGGCCAGACCACGGCCGGGCAGGGCAGTGCCACCACCACGGCCACTGCCACCACCACCTGCGTGCTGCACGCCCCAGACGGCCAGCCGCTGGCTTGGCAGCGCGGTGCCGTGTTGGGCGTCTACCTGCACGGCCTGTTTGAAGACCCCCGCGTGGCCCGCGCCCTGTTCGGCCAGGCGGCACCCGATCTGGATGCCGTTTGCGAAGGCCTGGCCGATTTCATCGACACCCACATGGCCCCCGGCACCCTGGCCGGCTTGCTGACCCCCCAACCATGAGCGCACCCCAACGCATCGCCAGCCTGTCCACCGAATGCGTGGACGTCATCTACCGCTTGGGCGCCGAAGAGCGCCTGGTGGGCATCTCCGGCTACACGCGCTACCCGGCGCGCGCACGCCACGAGAAGCCCAAGGTCAGCGGCTTCAGCACGGGCAAGCTCGAGCGCATCCTGGCGGTGCAGCCCGACCTGGTGATCGGCTACTCGCACATCCAGGCCAAGCTGCTGCACGAGGTGGCCGCGCAAGGCATCTCCACGCACTGCTACCTGCACCGCGATCTGGCCGGCATCCACGCCATGGTGCTGGACCTGGGCGAGCGTCTGGGTGCCCAGCCCCAAGCCCAAGCCTTGAGCCAGCGGCTGCAAGCGGTGCAAGACCAGGTGGCCCAGGCCGCAGCCCGCCTGCCCCTGCGGCCGCGCGTGTACTTTGAAGAGTGGCACACGCCACTGACCTGCGGCATCCAGTGGGTGAGCGAGCTCATCACCCTGGCCGGTGGCATCGACATCTTTGCCGAGCGCGCCCCGCGTGACCCGTTCAGCGCCCGCGCCGTCACGGCCGAAGAGGTGCTGGCCGCACGGCCGCAGCTCATCCTCGGCTCGTGGTGCGGCCAGGCCTTCGACACCCAGCAGGTGCTCGATCGGCCTGGCTTTGCCGAGCTGGGTGCCACGCTCTGGCCCATGCCCTCGTCCGACATCCTGGCGCCGGGGCCCGTGGCCATCGAGCGCGGCCTGGTGCAGGTCTTCACCGCCATCTGCCAGGCTGCAGGCACCACGCCCGCGGCGCTGGGCTTCACCCCACCCGTGCTGAACGATGCCGACGACGACGCCGAGGGCGATCCCGATTGACCTCCTCTGAGCCCGCCGCCCTGAGCCCGCCGACCTGAGCCCGTCGCCCTGGGCCCACCAGCGCTGGGCCCTGATCCCTCCATACGCCCCACACCATGACCCCACTGCACACCATCGCCGACCTGGCCCAGCCCGCGCTGCACCAGCGCCTGCAACACCGCATCGACCACAAGACCAAGCCCCTGGGCGCACTCGGCCAGCTCGAAGCCCTGGGCCTGCAACTGGGCCTGATCCTGGGCAGCGAGGCCCCGCAGCTCGATCAACCGCAGATGGTGGTCTTCGCTGGCGACCATGGCCTGGCTGCACGCGGCGTGTCGGCCTACCCGAGCGACGTCACCTGGCAGATGGTCGAGAACTTCCTGGCCGGCGGCGCAGCGGTCAGCGTGCTGGCCCGCCAGCATGGCCTGGCGCTCACCGTCGTCGATGCCGGCGTGGCCAAGGACATCCCTGCGCGCGCGGGCCTGCAGCTGCGCAAGGTGGCCCCGGGCACGGCCGATTGCACCCAGGGCCCGGCCATGACCGAGGCCCAATGCGCCCAGGCCCTGGCCCACGGCGCCGAGGTGATCCGCAGCCTGCCGGGCAACGCAGTGCTGTTGGGTGAAATGGGCATCGGCAACACCTCAAGCGCCGCGCTGCTGATGGCCCGCCTGACGGGCCAGCCGCTGGCCCAGTGCGTGGGCCGGGGCACCGGTGTGGACGATGCTGGCCTGGCCCGCAAGCTCGCGGTGCTCGACGCCGCGTTGCAGCGCCATGCCGACGTGCAAGCGCCCCTGGCCGTGCTGGCCGCGCTCGGTGGCTTCGAGATCGCGATGATGGTGGGCGCCGTGCTGCAGGCTGCGGCCGAGCGCCGCGTGATCGTGGTCGATGGCTTCATCGCCACCAGCGCCGTGCTCGTGGCCCACGCCTTGCAGCCGCTGGTGCTGCAGCGCTGCGTGTTCGCCCACCAGTCTGACGAATCGGGCCACGCCCGCATGCTGGCCCACCTCGGCGCCCAGCCCCTGCTGCACCTGGGTCTGCGCCTGGGCGAGGGCTCAGGCGCCGCACTGGCCTGGCCGCTGCTGGTCTCGGCGTGCCGTATCCTGCAAGACATGGCCAGCTTCGAGGCGGCCGGCGTCAGCACGGCCCAGTGAGCCCGGGCTGGCGCATCTTGTTTGCACCCAGCCCATCCGCCATCCCATGACCACGCGTCCCACCTTGGCCAACCGTTTGCGCCACCAGGCCCTGCTGCTGGTGGTGGCGCTGCAGTTCCTCACCCGGCTGCCCACGCCGGCATTGCCCGGCTGGCAGCCGCAGTGGCTCACGGGCAGCATGGTGTTCTTCCCGGTGGTGGGCGCGCTGGTGGGCGGCCTGATGGGCGCCGCCTTGGCCGTGGGCCTGGCCTGGTGGCCGCCGGTGGTGGCCGTGGGGCTGGCGCTGGCCTGCTCGGTGTGGCTCACCGGCGCTTTCCATGAAGACGGCTGGGCCGACACCTGTGACGCGCTGGGCGGCAGCGTCAGCCGCGAGCGGGCGCTGGAGATCATGAAGGACTCGCGCATCGGCACCTACGGCGCGGTGGGCTTGATTTTGATGCTGGGCACCAAGGCCGCCATCTTGGTGACGCTGGTGTCGCCCCAGATGGGCGAGCTCAACGACGCCCAGACCAGCCACGTGCGCGAGGTGCTGCTGGTGTGGGCCTGGGTGGGCCTGATCTGGTGCCACGCGGCTTCGCGTTGCGTGCCGGTGCTCTTGAGCGCCATGCTGCCCTACGCGGGTGATGCGGCGCACGCCAAGGCCAAGCCCCTGGCGATGCAGGTGGGGCGGGCCCAGGTGCTGGGTGCGCTGGGCACCACCGTGGCCGTGGCCGCTGGCCTGTGGCTGTGGATGAGCCTGTCGGGCTGGCCCGTGGGCACGCTGGTGGAGGCCCTGTGGCACAGCGCCTTGGGGATCGTGATCGGTGGGGGCCTGGTGCTGCGCTGGCTGCAGCAGCGCCTGGGCGGCTTCACCGGCGATGGCCTGGGCGCCAGCCAGCAACTGGCCGAGCTCTTCGGCCTGCTGGGCTGGCTGATGGTGATCCGTCCGGTGTGAGGGCGGGGGCCATGAGCCTGCACAACCACCTGCACATTCACCTTCACCTGTGGCGCCACCCCAAGCCCACAGGCCACGAGGGCCGCTGCATCGGCCAGACCGATGTGCCGGTGGACCGCCGCCGCGCCAAGCGCCTCGCCCACCGCATCCGCGCACAGGCCCGCCGCCAGGGCTGGCCGCGCGTCATCCACACTTCGCCGCTGCAGCGCTGTGCCCGCGTGGGCCGCATCCTGCGCAGCTGGGGCTGGCGCCACCACCTCCATCCCGCGTGGGCCGAGCTGCATTTTGGCGATTGGGATGGCCGCGCCTGGGCCTACATCCCCGTGGACCAGGTCGACGCCTGGGTGGCCAACTTCAGCGGGCACCGCCGCCCGGGTGGCGAGAGCCTGGTCGACCTGGTGCAGCGCCTGCGCACGCTGCCTGCGCTGCAGGCTCCGGCCTCGGACAATCCGGTGCTGGTCGTGGCCCACGCTGGCGTCATGCAGGCCTTGCGCTGGTGTGCCACGCAGCCCGCTGGGTGGGCCGGGGTCTGCCCCGATGCCCGGCAATGGGGGCGCGCACCCGCCTACATGGCAGCGCTGGCTTTACACTGCGCGCCATCCTTTGAAAGCACCGCACACCATGAGCCAGACCGAACGTCCCGCCCTGCCTGACCGCCTGTCCATCGACCCGCGCAGCCCGCACCATGTGCGCGCCGTCTTCGAGCACGACATCGGCATCAAGTTCAACGACAAAGAGCGCGCCGACGTCGAGGAATACTGCATCAGCGAAGGCTGGGTGCGCGTGCCCGCCGGCAAGACCGTCGACCGCAAGGGCAACCCCTTGATGATCAAGCTCAAGGGCAAGGTCGAAGCCTTCTACAAGTGAGTCAGTAGCGGCTACCCGCGCCCGCCAGCCACAGGTAGACCTTGGCGAAGGCGGCCACCACCTTGCGCCCCAGCCCCTTGTTCCAGGCGCTGGCGGCCGCCGGTTGCAGCCGGGGCACCTCTCGGCTGTTGGCGAAGTCTTCGCTCAGCGCGGCCTGCAGGGTGCGCACAAAGCCCCGGTCGCGGATGATGACGTTGGCCTCCAGGTTGAGCACCAGCGACAGCGGATCGAGGTTGGACGAGCCCACCGTGGCCCACTCGTCGTCCACGCACAGCACCTTGGCGTGCAAGAAGGCCGGCTGGTACTCCCAGACCTGCACCCCGTGCAGCTGCAGCTCCCAGTACAGCACCTTGGCCACGATGCCGGCCAGCGCGTGGTCCACCTTGCCCTGCAGCAGCAGCCGCACCTTCACGCCGCGCGCCGCAGCATGGCGCAAGGCCAGCCGCACCGCACGCCGCGGAAAGAAATAGGGCGTCACGATGTCGATGCGCTCGCGGGCCTGGGCCATGGCCTGCAGCGCCGCCTTCTCGATGGTGCGACGCTGGCGCAGGTTGTCGCGCAACACGAAGGCCAGGCGCATGGGCTGGCGCTCGGCCACGCCCTGGGCCACACGGCCCATCTCGCCGGGTGTGAGCCGCAGCCGTGCTTGCTGCACCAGCCGCTTGAGCCGCGCCACCTTGTGGTGGTCTTGCAGCCACTGGCTCACGTCGTCGCGCCAGTCGCGGCCAAACTGGGCCCGCGTCCACATCGCGCGGATGGTGTGCAGCACCGGCGTCACCACCGGGCCCTTGAGCTGCACCGCGTAATCCAGCCGGGGCGCCTCTGACCAGCCGTGGTCCAGGTCGTAGCGGTCATCGATCAGGTTGATGCCGCCCACAAAGGCCACGGCCTCGTCCACCACGCACAGCTTCATGTGCATGCGCCGCCACTGGCTGGCATCGAACAGGCCCCACAGTTTGTGGAAAGGGCGGTAGATGGTGACGTGCACGCCCGCCTTGCCCAGGTCGGCCAGCAGGTGCTCGCTGGCCTCGCCGCTGCCCACGCCGTCCATCACCAGGTAGACCTTCACCCCACGGCGTGCGGCCAGGCGCATCGCGTGCAGCACCTGGGCCGGCTCGCCCTGGTCCGACACCATGTAGCAGGCCACCCACACGGCATGCCGCGCGCCATCGATGGCCGCCTTCATGGCCGGAAACAGCGCCGCGCCACCGCGCAGCAGCGTCACCTGGTTGCCGCCCGTGTACACCGGCTTGCGCTGGGCGTACCAGGCCAGACCGGCGATGGCGCGGTCGTCGTCGAGTTGCAGTTCAGGGGTGCGCAGCGGCATCAGCTCGACAGGTCCAGCTCCACCACCAGCGGCAGGTGATCCGACAGCCGGGGCCAGGCCCCGCCGCGCGGCACCATGATGTGCCGGCAATCCAGCCCCCGGGTGTAGACGCGGTCGAGCGCCAGCACCGGCACGATCGAGGGGAAGGTGGGCACGCGTGGCGCATCCTTGAGCCGGGCGCGGCGCAGCCCCACGCCTTCGATGATGGCGTCGAGCTTCTCGTTCCAGTCGTTGAAATCACCGGCCACCACCACCGGGGCCTCGGGCGGCAGGTGCTCGCTCACCAGTTGCGCCACGCGCTCGGCCTGGCGCACCCGGCTCACATGGAAGAGCCCAAAGTGGCAGACGATCACATGCACCTCGGTGCCGCGCCAGTACACCGGCACGTGCAGCAGCCCGCGTTGCTCGAAGCGGTGGTCCGACACATCGTGGTGGCCCACATCGCCCAGCGGCCAGCGGGTGAGCAGGGCGTTGCCGTGCTCGCCGTCGCGGGTGTAGGCATTGGTGCGGTAGGCCACCTCGTAGCCCTCGGGCGCCAGGTAGTCGGCCTGCGGCTGGTCGGGCCAGGCCCAGTGGCCAAAGGCCGTGCGCGAAAAGTGCTTGGCCTCGCCATGGTTGAAGCGCCGCACCTCTTGCAGGCAGACGATGTCGGCGTCCAGCGCCTCCACGGCCAGGCCCAGGTTGTGAATCTCCAGCCGCTTGGCGGGGCCCAGGCCCCGCACCCCCTTGTGGATGTTGTACGTCGCCACCCGCAGCGGCTTGGTCGACAAGGTCGACAGCCCCTCGGTGGACGCGAACGGGCCGTTGCCCGCACTGCGGGCTGAAGCCGAAAGCCGGGTGGTTGACAACGGGTTGTGCACGGAAGTCCCCTCAGGCGGCCCACCAGGCCGGGCCGCTCCTTCTGGGTAGCACGATAGCCCAAGCCGGGCCACCCGAGCGGGCAAAAGCACGGCCGGAAACCCCGTGTTTCGCGCTCAAGCCCCGTGGCGCTGGCCCAACTGCAGGATGGCTTCGGCGTTGGACGGCGAAAAACAGCGGTCCGCTGCCTCGTGCCACGGCAGCCAAACGAACTGCGTGTGCTCGGCCGGGGCCAGGGTGATGGGGATGTCGCGCGGCACCTGCAGCCCGAACACGCGCTCGGTGTTGTGCGTCACGCCGGGCGCATAGCGGGCGCGCCAGATGGGGTAGATCTCGTAGACGTTCTCGACGCCCCAGTCCTGCAGGGCAGACGCCGGCACCGCAGGGCTGCCCACCACGATGCCGGTCTCTTCGGCCACCTCGCGCATGGCGGTGGTGGCCCAGTCTTCGTCCAGGGCGTCTTTGGAGCCGGTCACGCTCTGCCAGAACCCTGGCTGTTTGGCACGCTCGATGAGCAGCACCTGGCGGTCGGCACTGTGGATGACCACCAGCACCGACTGCGGGATCTTGTGGGGGACAACGTCAGCCATCCCCCAGTTTGGCACAGCGCAGGGCCGCGCGTCTCACAACGGGCCCTGGTCACGGATGCGGTGGATCTCCGCGATGTCCACCGTCCACACCAGGCCATCGCCGATGGCGCCCGTGCTGCAGTGCTCGAAGATGGCCTGCCGGATGGGCGCGACCATGTCGTCACTGGCCAGCACCGACACCATCACCTTCGGGGTGAAGTCGGTGAGCTCTTCCTTCACCGTGCGCTTGTCGATGGCGGCCGGGGCGGTGAAGCCCTCGGCCTTGAACACCGTCACGCCGGGGAAGTTGGGGATCTCGCGCAGGGCCTCCTGCAGGCGGGCCAGCCGGCTGGGGCGGATGATGGCTCGGATTTCTTTCATGGCGTACTCCTTACAGCGGGTCAGGCCTCAGCGGGCTGTTCATCGAACCAGCGGTACAGCGTGGGCAGCACCACCAGCGTCAGCAGCGTCGACGAGATCAGACCGCCGATCACCACGATGGCCAGGGGGCGCTGCACCTCCGAGCCCGGGCCGGTGGCAAACAGGAAGGGCACCAGGCCCAGCAGCGCCACCGTGGCCGTCATCATCACCGGGCGGAAGCGCTGCACGCAGCCCTCGCGCACGGCCTCGGCCACGCCCAGGCCGTCTTCGCGCAGGCGGCGGATGCAGGTCACCAGCACCACACCGTTGAGCACCGCAATGCCCCACAGCGCGATGAAACCCACCGAGGCCGGCACGCTCAGGTACTCGCCGGTCACGAACAGACCGATCACCCCACCGATCGAGGCAAAGGGCAGCACCGTGATGATCAGCGTCGCCAGCTTGATCGAGTTGAACAGCAGGAACAGCAGGAAGAAGATGGCGGCGATGGTGAGCGGCACGATCACCGACAGCGTCTCCATGGCACGTTCCATGTTCTCGAACTGGCCACCGTAGACGAAGTAGTAGCCCTCGGGCACCTTCACTTCCTTCTCGATGCGCTGCTGCACCTCGGCCACGAAGCCGGCCAGGTCGCGGCCTTCCACGTTCGCACCCACCACCACGCGGCGCTTGGCGCTCTCGCGGCTGATCTGCGCGGGGCCGTCCACCAGCTTGATCGACGCCACCGACGACAGCGGCACCTGCGCGCCACCCGGGGCGGGCAGCAAGGTGGCCCCGATGGCCTCGGCCGACTGGCGCGCCTCGGCGGGGAAGCGCACCGTCACGCTGTAGCGGCGCTCGCCCTCGTACAGCGTGGTCACGTCCTTGCCACCGATGGCCGTTTCGATCACCGACTGCACATCGGCCACGTTCAGGCCAAAGCGGGCGATGGCCTGGCGGTCGATGTCGATGGTCAGCGCCTGCTGGCCCGACAGCCGCTCGATGCGGATGTCGCGGCTGCCATCCACGCCCTTGAGCAAGCGAGCGATCTGCTCCGAGATCCGGCGCAGTTCACCCAGGTCGTCACCAAAGACCTTGATGGCCAACTGCGAACGCACACCGGTCACCATCTCGTCCACCCGTTCAGAGATGGGCTGAGACAGCACGATCTGCACGCCGGGGATGGTCGACAAGCGCTGGCGGATGTCCTCGTCGATCTCGTCTTGCGATCGGTGGGACTTGGGGTCCAGCAGCACGATCGGATCTGATTCGTTCGGGCCCGCCGGGTCGGCCGGCGATTCGCCTCGGCCCAGCTTCGAGACCACCATGCGCACGCCCGGCACCTCGGCCACCTTCTTCATCGCGTCCATCTCCATGCGGACGGATTCGTCCAGCGAGATGCTCGGCACGCGGTTGATCTGGGGCGTGAGCGCGCCTTCTTTCATGGTCGGCATGAAGGACTTGCCCAGCAGCGGGAACAGCGCCAGCGAGCCCAGCAGCAGCCCCAACGACACGGCGATGGTGCTGCGGTGCGAGCGCGTCGCGCCATCGAGCAGCTTGAGGTAGTGCTTCTTCAAGAAGCCGATCAGCTTGGTGTCGTGGTCGGCGCCGCCCTTGAGGAAGTACGAGCACAGCACCGGCGACAAAAACAGCGACACGGCCAGCGACACCGCCAGGGCGATGGCGATGGTCAGCGCCAGCGGCGCGAACATCTTGCCTTCGATGCCTTGCAGCGTCATCAGCGGCAGGAACACCAAGATGATGATGGCGATGCCGAAGATCGTGGGCGTCGCCACCTCGGTCGTGGCCTGCAGCACCGTGCGCACCTTCGAGCCCTTGCCCTCGGTGGTCTGGCCCAGCTTGTGGTACACGTTCTCCACCACCACCACGGTCGCATCCACCATCAGGCCGATGGCGATCGCCAAGCCCCCCAGTGACATCAGGTTCGCCGAGATGCCGTAGTGGTTCATCATGATGAAGGTGGTCAGCGGCGCGATGATCAGCGTGGCCACCACGATCAGGCTCGAGCGCACATCGCCCAAGAAGATGAACAGCACGACCACCACCAGGAAGATGCCCTCGATCAGCACCTTGCCCACCGTCCACAAGGCCGAGTCGACCAGGTCGGTGCGGTCGTAGTAAGGCACGATCTGCAGGCCATCGGGCAGCATGCCCTTGGCGTTGATCTCGGCCACGCGCTCCTTGACGCGGGTCACCACTTCCTTGGCATTGCCGCCGCGCATCATCAGCACGATGCCCGACACGCCCTCGGTGTAGCCGCCCTTGACGATGGCGCCCTGGCGCACCTCGGAGCCGATCTGCACCTTGGCCACGTCCTTGACGAACACCGGCACGCCGGCGTCTTCCTTGACGACGATGTTGCCGATGTCTTCGAGGGTGCGGATCAGGCCCACGCCACGGATCAGGTACTGCTCGGTCACCTGCGGCAAGATGCCGCCACTCGTGTTGGCGTTGTTCGATGCGATGGCTTGCACCACCTGTTGCACCGACAGGCCGTAGTGGCGCAGCCGCGCCGGGTCGACCAGCGCCTGGTACTGCTTGACGTAGCCGCCTTGCGAGTTGATCTCGGCCACACCGGGGATCGAACGCAGCAGCGGGCGCACCACCCAGTCCTGCACGGTGCGGCGCTCGGCCAGCTCCTGCGGGGTGAGGGCGCGCTTGCCGTCGTCCTTCTTCTCCAGCGTGTACTGGTAGACCTCGCCCAGGCCGGTCGACACCGGGCCCAGCACGGGCACGATGCCGGCCGGCATGCGCGGCGTCACCTCGATCAGCCGCTCGGTGACGAGCTGCCGCGCGAAGTACACGTCGGTGGCATCGGTGAACACCAGCGTGATGATGGACAGGCCGCTCTTGTTGAGCGAGCGCATCTCGGTGATGCCGGGCAGGCCGGTCATCGCGATCTCCAGCGGCACGGTCACGAAGCGCTCGATCTCTTCAGGCGAGCGGCCCGGGGCCTCGGTGGCCACCTGCACCTGCACGTTGGTCACGTCGGGGAAGGCGTCCACCGACAGCTTCATGGCGGCGCGCAAGCCGAAGCCGCACACCACCAGCGCGAGCACGACCACCACCAGCCGCTGGCTGAGGGCGGCGCGAATGAGTGAAGCAATCATCAGGTCACTCCAGTTCAGCGCGCTTGCGCTCGTTGTTCAGGTGGAAGGCCCCTTCGATCACCACCTTGTCACCGGCGTTGAGGCCACGGCTGACGGGGCGCTGGCCCTCGCTGGCGGCGCCCAAGGCCACGGGCGTGAGGCGGAAGGTGTTGGGCGCGGTCTGCACGTAGACGTGGTCGCGGTCGCTGTCGCGCACCACGGCCAAGGTGGGCACGGCCAGCGTGTCCACGGCGGCACCGGCGAGCTTCATCGTCGCCAGCATCTGCGGCTTGAGCGCCTGGCCGGGGTTGGCCACCTGCGTGCGGATTGGCACCGTGCGGGTTTCGGGCGACACCGTGTCGCCCACGCGCACCACCTTGCCCGACAGCGACTGGCCAATGGCCGGCACGTTGATCTCCACCGTCTGCCCGGTGTGGGCGCTGGCGGCATCGCGCTCAGGCAGGGCGCCCACCACCCACACGTCGCTCAGGTCGGCGACGGTGAACAGCGGATCGCCCGGCTGGGCCACCTGGCCTTGGCTGACCTTGCGGTCGATGATGACGCCCGAGTGCGAGGCCACCACCAGCGCATGCGGGTACAGGCTGCCCGAATCCTTGAGCTTGGCGATGGCATCGCGGGGGATGCCCAGCAGCACCAGCTGGTCGCCAGCGGCGCGCAGCTCGGCGCGGGCCACCGACAGCTCAGACTCGCGGCGTTGCAGCTCGGCCGAGCCGATCACATCGGCTTGGATCAGCTGGCGGGCCCGTTCGGCCGCACGCTCGGCCTGTTGGGCCGTGGCGTGGGCGCGCAGGTAGGTGAGCTGCGCGGTGCTCAGCTCGGGACTGGCCACATGGGCCAGCACCTGGCCGGCCTTCACGCGGTCGCCCACTTCGGCCAGCACCTGGGTCACGCGGCCGGTCACGCCGGCGCCGATGCGGGCCACCTCGCGCTCGTTGGCCTCGATGCGGCCGCTGATCTCTTGCGTGATCGCCAGCTTCACCTGGGCCACGGGCGCCACCTTGAATTGCGAGGCCATCTCGGGCTTGACGACCACGAGCATCGGGTCATCGGCGGCAGCGGCCTGTTGGGCAGACGAAGCGCCTGAGGCCGCCTGCGGGGCGCCATTCGCCGTCGCGGCCTTGTCTTGACCGCAGCCCGCGATCGACAGGCCCAGCATCGCGGCCAGCATCAAACGGCTGGCTTGTTGGAGAGGGGTAAGGGTCATCATGGTGTGGACGGGGTTCAAGGCTGAGGGGCAGAGGCCAGGCTGTAGCGGCCGGCCAGGGTGTCGAGGTCGATCAGGGCGCTTTGCACCTGAAAGCGGGCGCGGATGAGCTCCATGCGGGCGCCGCGCAGCACACGCTGCGCATCGAGCACCTCCAGGATCCCGCGCTCGCCAAACTTGTAGGCGGCCTGGGCCACGCGCAGGGCGGCTTCGGCGTCTTTCACCACGCCTTCACCCAGGGCACGCACGCGCAAGCGGGCCAGCTCCAGCGACTGGGCGGCCAGCGCCAGCTCTTGCTGCAGCTCGGCCTGGCGGCCCTCCAGGCGACCCTCGGCGCGGATCACCTCAGAGGCCGCCTCATCCACGGCCGCTTGCCGCGTGTCAAACAGCGGCACCTGCACGCCCAGGCCAATCGAGGTCTGGCGCACATCAGGCTCTTGCGATTGGCCCACGCGCACCTCCACGCCAGGCCAGCGGCTGGCGCGCGCGCCATCGGTCTGTGCGCGGGCACGCATCAACTCCGCCCGCAAGATGCGCAGCTCGGGGTTCTGGTCGGCCACCTGCTGGCGCAGCGTCTCGATCGCTGGCACCTCGGCATCGGCTTGGAGCTGGGCATTCACACGCCAGCGGGCGGGCAGGTGGCCTGCGGCCAGCCGGTTGAGGCTGACCAGCACCTGCTCGGCCTGCAGCCGCGTGGTCTGCACCCGCTCGCGGGCCTGCACGATTTCGGCGTCGGCCTTGATCATCTCGTAGCGGGGGGCCTCACCGCTGCTGACGCGCACGCGCACACGCTCGCGCACGTCTTCCAGCAAGGCCAGCTCTTCGGCGAGCACCTCCGCCTCGGCGCGGCGCAGCAGGTACTCGGCGGCCAGCGCGCGGGTGTCGCTGACCAGCAGGTTGCGGGTCAGGGCGATGCCATCTTCGCTGCCCTGCGCGGCGGCTTGGGCCGCATCCAGCCGGGCCTGACGCGCCGCAGGGTTCTCGATGAGCTGCGCCACGCCCCAAGACTGGGCGCCACCCGTGGGCGTGCCCACCATGCGTGCACGGTTGCGGCCCACCTGCACGTCCACCCGGGGGTTGGCATAGACCTGGGCGCCTCGCACCGCGGCCTGGGCGCTGACGCTGGCTTGCTGAGCTTGGCGCAAGCCGGGGTTGTGGGCCAGCACCGTGGCGATGAGCTCTGGCATGCCGATGGCGTGCTCACCCGCTTGCGGGGGCGCCGCCGTCATCGGGTCGACGCTGGCGGCACTCAGCCAGGTTGCGGCTGGGGTGGCCGGGGTGGCTGAAGGAAGGGACGCAGCGGGCGGGAGGGCCTCGGCGGCTGCGCTGTGGGCAATCCAGGCCAGGCAAAGCATGGCCACGCCTGTCTGAACGACAGGCCTCGATGGGCGAAAGGACATGGGCAGGGTGATCGCTGCAGGGCGATCCAGCTGAGGGGTGTGGGGCCGGCCTGGGTGACCTGCATCCGCCCGTCACACGGTGGACGGGCGAGCCTGACGGGGCGTCAGGCCAGACGGGGTGGCCGCAGCAGCTGAGAAGGGTGTCGGCTCAGCGGCAACAGGTGCGCAATGGGGTTGCGTCCCGCCATGGGGAGGGCGCCCACGAGCGCCAAGGTGGTGTACCAGGGCACATCACCGCAGTCGTCACCATCCAGGTCTTGCGCTTCGTCGTCAGCGCTTTCGGTGGTCAGCGTGGCCACGGCCTCTTGCATGACCACATCGATCACCGGCCACTGGCGGGCCACCTCGCTCACCCCGACC
>Ga0228699_1000724_pt1 | contig 21683 bp, 16 predicted proteins | sample McNCre217_Aug_MG_FD_178016 | JGI IMG/M metagenome (GOLD analysis project Ga0228699, IMG submission 178016) | Freshwater microbial communities from McNutts Creek, Athens, Georgia, United States - 2-17_Aug_MG | ecosystem: Environmental > Aquatic > Freshwater > Creek | place: USA: Georgia... | reverse complement strand
ACAGCGACGACAACGGCTTTCCCCAATTCGACCCCATCGCAGTTACAAATGAAACGCTCTGGTGGGCCCGTATTCAGGCGCTGTTCCCACGGGATGGGTCAAAAGCGTGCAAATTCACGCCTGAATGGCTCACCCCACTGCGGGCTCGCACCACACCACCCACTCGCCGCCCGAGGTGATGAAGCCGCCGCCCACCCGCTCGCCGGGCTGGGCCCGTCGCACCGCATGCACGTAGCGCGCCATCTGCTGGTGGTAGGCCTGCGTGCCCAGCGGATCATGCTGGAGCTTGTAGTCGATGACCCACCAGGTGAGCGCGCCGCCCGCCTCTTGCCGGGCCACCAGGCGATCGAGGCGCATGTTGCCGTCGGCATCGGCCATGGCCACCTCGTTGCCAGCCCAGGCCCAGCCATCGGCCTGCAACCAAGGGGCTGCCTGTGGCGAGGCCAGCACCCGCTGCACCAGGGCCAGGGCCGTGTCAGCCGCCTGCTGGCGTGCCTCGGCTGGCCATTCGCGTGGCGCGGGCGTGCTGCGCTGGGTGGCGTCCAGTGCTTGTCGCAACACGCCCAAGGTACGCCGCGCAAGCGCCAGCGGCGTGATGCGCTCCAGCACGCCGTGCACCCACAGGCCCAGCACGGCCTGCAGGTCGGCGTGTTCACCCCCCCCTGCCGCGTCACCCGGCTGAACAGGCCGTGGGGGCAATGGCGGCAAGCCGGGCACCACCGCATGGGGCGGCGGCGCTTCACCCGGCAGCCTGAGGTCGGCAGGGGCCTGGCCTGGCACCAGCAACGCGCGCACATCGATGGGCTCGGGGCAGGCGCGGGCGCGGTGCATCAGCTGCCACCAGCTGTGGGCGTTGTCGCCCCGCGTGGGCTGGGTGCTGCTGCACACCAAGCGGCGCTTGGCCCGGGTCATCGCCACGTACAGGCCGTTCATGCGCTCGATGGCATCGGCGTGGTCTTCGGCCTCCAGCAGGCTGCGCAAGCTGGGCGGGCAATGCGCCTCGGAGGCCACGAAGGCACAACGCAGGGGCGCAGCCTCGCCCTCGGGCCAGTCGATCATCACGCCGTAGGTGTCGCTGTTGCCACTGCCCGCGTCCATGTCGGCCAAGATCACCACCTCGGCCTCCAGGCCCTTGGCGCCGTGCACCGTCAGCAGCTGCACCGCATGCTCAGCGGCGCGCGGCGGCAGCTTGGGCGGGTTGCGCAACAGCTCGCGCAGCCACCGGTAGGGCGTGAGGTCGCGGCCCGCGTTCACCTCCAGGCTGTGGGCCAGCAAGGCGTCGATGTGGAACAGCGCCGCCCCCACCTGGGCGGCCGGCACCGAGGCGGCCAGCGTGGTGCGCAGCTGCGTGTCGCGCACGATGCGCTCCAGCAGGTCGTGGGGCGGCAGCTGCCTGAGCGCCGCCATCCACGAGGCGATCAGCGTGGCGGCGCGCTGCAACCGCTCGGGCAAGCTTGATCCCTCGGCTTCGCTCAGCAATGCGCTCAGCCACGGCTGTTGGGGGCTGGGCCAGCGTGCCTTGAGCCACAACAGCTCCTCATCGCTGACGCCAAACAGCGGGCTGCGCAGGGCGTGCGCCAAGGCCAGGTTGTTGGCGGGCGACAGCAGGGCCTCGACCATGGCCATCATGTCTTGCACCTCCAGCTTGTCGGTGAGCAGGTCGCTCTCAGGGGCCATGTGGGCGACCTGGCGCGCCGCCAGCGACTGGGCCACGGCCTCCAGCGTCACGCGGCGGCGCGCCAGCACGAAGACCTCGTCAGCGGCCACGCATTCTTGGTGGATGAAGTGCTCCACCGCGTCGGCGATCTGCTCAGCCTCGCGCTCGCGCCGCGAGGCCTGGATGCGGTAGCGCGGCGTGCGCAGGGTGTCGCGCCAACCCGTGGGCAGGGCGGGATCGGCCTCGGCGGCGGGGCTGGGCGCCTCGGTCTCGTCAACGCTGCCTTTGGGGATTTGCGGCAGCACCCACAGGTCACCCGCCTCCTCAGAGGCGCTGCTGTGCGTGCGGAAATCGGGGAACAGCCCAGCCTGCGCCGCCTCGCCCATGGTGGCGTTCAAGGCCGTGATCACCGCCTGCGCATTACGCCGGGTGTGGTCGCACGCGAGGTGCGCACCGTCAAGCGCGTCGACAACGAACTGGCGCGCGGCCTGGAACACGCGGGGATCGGCACGCCGGAAGCGGTAGATGCTTTGCTTGGGATCGCCCACCAAAAAGACCGACGGCGCCTGCTGGCCGCTGCTGCCACCGCCCGCCCCCGCATACGCCGACAACCAGGCGCGCAGCGTGTGCCATTGCAGCGGGCTCGTGTCTTGGAACTCGTCCATCAGCACGTGGCGAACCTGGTGGTCCAGGCGCTCTTGCACCCAGCCCGACAGCACCGGATCGGCCATGAGCCGGGCTGCCGCCAATTCCAGGTCAACCATGTCGGCCACCGCAAGCTCGCGCTTGAGTTGGCTGTAGCACGCCAGCAGCACGCGGCTGAGGCGGCACATACGCAGGTGCTGGGTCTGCGCGGCCTGCTGCGCCAGGGCGTCCTGCCACTCGGCCATCCATGCGTCCAGCTCGTCGATGCCGGGGGCGCCCTCCAGTGCCTTGCGCAGCTGGCCCTTGCCGGTGTAGAGGACGCCGCGCAGGGCCTTGGCGGTGGCGGTGGCGCCGCCCTCGCTGCGGCTCAGGCCTGCGGTGAGCGCACGCTCCAGGTCGCCCGCCAGCTCTTGCAGTGTCTTTTTGGTGGAGCTGCCCATCCACTTGGCCAGCGCCCACCACTGCCCGAGCACAGGCTGGGCCTGCCAGGCGGCGCTCACATCGGCCAATGTCGCCCACTGCGCCCCCACCACCTCGGCGCCTGGCACCGAGGTGTCCAGCCGGCCTTCTCGGTCGGCCAGCTCCACCTCCAGCCGCGCCTGGATGACACGCTGCAGCCAGGCTTCGGTGTTGTGGCGCCCCACGTCGCCGATGGACGCCTGGAAATCGGCACGGGCAGCCTCATCGCCATCCACGGTGCGCAAAAAGCGGCCCCAAAGCTGCGGCCACAGCGCATCGGTGTCTTCGATCAGGGCGAGGTCGGGCGGCAGGCCCAGCTCGTGCAGCACGTCCATGGGCGCGCCTTGCACCAGTTTGGCGAACCAGCCCAGGATGGTGTGGATCTCCACGCTGCGGCCATCGGCCATCCAAGCCGCCTGCAGGCCGCGCAGGCGATCCCGCATGGCAGGCAGGTCAGCGGCTGGCACGCCGCGCTGCAGCAAGGCCTCGTCGCAGGCCTCGTCATCGGCCTGGGCGAACGTGTGCATCCACTCTTGCAGGCGTCCCCGCATTTCTCCTGCGGCCTTGCGGGTGAAGGTGATGGCCAGGATCTGGTGTGGCGGTGTGCCGTCCATCATGGCGCGCAGCATGCGCGACACCAGCATCCACGTCTTGCCCGCGCCTGCACAGGCCTCCACCACCACGCTGCGACGCGGGTTGCAGGCCACGGCGTAAAACGCCTCGGGTGCCACGAGGGCGCCGTCGACCAGGTATGCGCCACTCATGGGGCGTCTCCTTGTGATGCATCGTCGGGGGGCGCCGTCCAGTGCGCCTTGCGGCACAGCCCCTGGTGCTGGCAATGGGCACAGGCCGGGCCTTCGCCCAGCGCCGTCAGGCCGTGGCCGGCTTGCAGGCGTTGCCAGTCCACGGCCATGGCCTGGGTCAGGCGCTCGGCGGTGTCGCCCACGTCGGTGTGGCTCACCAGGGTGACCTGGTCGCGGTGCAGGTGCAGGTAAGCCGCGTTGAGGGGTGCTTCAGCACCTGTCGAACCACCGGCCGTGCCAAGAGCGCCAGCCATGGGCGCCAGCACGGCATAAAAGGCCAGCTGCGTGTCTTCGTCGGGCGTGCGCACCTTGGTCTTGAGCCGCTGCAGGTTGCCGGTTTTGTAGTCGATCAGCAGGTGGCCGGCTTCGTTGGATGCGCCCGCCGTGGCCGCCGCATCCAGCCGGTCGATCTGGCCGTGCAGGGTCAGCGGTGCGCCCGGCTGACCGGGCCCTGCTGCCGTGAGTTGCTGCTCCATCCAGCGCACCTGCCAGCCTTCGGCTTCGTGGGCGTGCAGCCAGTGCAGGTAGGCTTGGCCGATCTTCGGCGCATCGGCCAAGTAGGGCGCGAAATACGGGCGCGTGGCCTCCTGGCTCAGGCCGTGCGCATCGGCCACGGCTTGGGCGCATTGCAGCCACAGGGCCAGAGCCTCATCGTCACTCAGGCCCTCGGGCCATTGCGCGCGCTGGGTGTGGAAGCTGCGCAGCACCTCGTGCAGCCAGGTGCCGTGGTCGGCATGGTCCACGCCCTCTTCCAGCTCGTCTTGTTGACGCAAGCCCAGCACGTGCGCCGCGAAGTAGCGGTAAGGGCAGTCGCGCATGGTGTCGTAGGCGGTGGCGTTCCAGCGCGTGGGCAGCTGTGGCGCAGGCACGGCCGGTGATGGCTGAGTCTGCGCGCGGGCCTCCACCGCCAAGCGGGGGCGCACGTCCTCGCCAGCCTGCCAAGCCACGCCATGGCCCTCTTGCCATTGCGCCAACCATGGGCTGGGCGACAGCGGCTCACTGCCCTGCCCCGTGCGCTGCAGGCAAACCATGCCCGGCTGGTTCATCAACAAGGCCCAGGCCTCCCATTGCATGGCCCGGCGGGCCGCTGGGGTGCTCAGGTCCATTGCGCGCGCCCAGGCCCCGCCCATCCATGGGTCCACCGGCTCCAACGCGCCCAATTGGCCCAGGTGGGCGCCGGGCATCACCAGGGCCGCAAAGGGGCGCAAGGTGGCCCGCGCCAGCGTGGTGATCACCACGTCGGCCTGCGGGGGCGATGGCGGCCGGAACACCGTGGCCTCCAGCACCTCGCTCAGCCAGCGTCCAAAGCGGTGGCCATCCATGCGGGCTTTGTGGGCCAAGCCTGCCCAAGCTTGCGCAGACAGCACGGTGCCTTCTTGCACAGCCGCCCCCTTGGTGGCCTCGGCATCCGCCTGCAAGCCCCCGCCCGTCACGGCCAGCCAGGCGGCCTGCCCGGCTTCGTCTTGCGCCCACAGGGCCCAGGCGCCGCTGCGTTGCAGGGCGTCGGCCATGGCCTGCAACCAATCGGCCAGCGTGCCTCCCCGGGCCGTCCAGCGCGCCTGCAGGGGCTGCAGCACCTGTGTGGCCCACAGGCACAGCGCCCGCGCCGCATCGGGCAGTTGGCGGTCGTCCACCAGGCTCCAGGCCTGCAGCACCTGGTGGCGGCGGCAATGGGTTTCCAGCTGGGCCGTGGCCTCGGCCAGCGAGGCCGGCACCGCTGCGCCCTCGCTGGGCAGGGCCAGGTCGGTCGGCAGCCAGCCCGACTTGAACCAGTCCATCCAGTCTTCGGTGCTGGCCTGCGGGCGCGCGGCCTTGAGCACCCGCGTCAAGGCCGATGCCGCGCGGGTGGTCGACAGGCGCCAGCCCGTTTCATCGGCCAGGCGCACCCCAGCGCCTTCGAGCAAGGCACGCATGCGGCGGATCACACTGCGGTCCAGCGCCAGCAAAGCCACAGGCTGGCCGGCCTCGCCCAGCTCGCGCTGCGCACACACGGTCTGCAGAACCACGGCGCAGGCTTGCTGCGCTTCGTCTTCGGCATCGCGGCACGCGAACAGCTGTGGCGCTGACGGGGCGGCCACATCCTCGCCCGGGCGCTGGGGCTGGGCGTGCAGCCGCAACACCGGCACCCCCAGCCCGTGCCAGTGGGCCAGCAGCGAGAGGGCCCAATGCGCTTCGGTGCCCGGCGCCACGGTGTCCCCCGCGATCACCATCACCACGGCCGCCGGGCGCTGGTCAAACAAGGCATCGCCCGCCAGCCCTTGAGCGGCCACGTGCGCCGCCCAGTTCACGGCCCACTGCTGCAGCAGGCTCTCGCGCGCCCCGGGTTGCCCCATCTGGGCCCCGCTTTGCCGCTGGGCCACCTCGCCCAGTGCACGCTCCACCCAGGCCGCGCGCGCGGCAGGGGCCACGGCTTGCAGGCGCTGCAGCACCGCGTGCGCCATCGTCACCACCTTGGCCAGCCCGTGGTCGTAGCCACGCGGATCCCGCCGCTGCCACGCCGAGGCCCAGCCTTGCCGCGCCCAGGCCGCACGCAGGTGCATCTGGTCGGCCACCGGGTGCAGGCTCATCGGCGGGAAGTCGCCCGCATCCTGCGCGGCCGCATGGCCCGATGGCGTGGCCAGCCAGGCCACCTGCTGGGCCCAGCCTGCGATGGTGTCGATCTGCGGCATCCACCCCGGCGACACCTCGGCCCAGGCCCGGCGCGCGAGCGACAGCACCGCCCCCACCGGCACCACGATGCGCACATCGCGCGGCGAGATGCCCTGCGATCCGGCCCAGCCGTGCACCCGCTGCATCAGCGTGCGCCAACAGGCCTGAGGCGGCTCGTGCCAGCCCCAGGGCCAGGGCTGCGCCGGCGTGGCCCACAGCGCGTCTGCCTCGTTGTCGGGCCCGGTTGTCGCACCGTTCCCACTGCCTGCGATGGTTGTAGCTATCACTGCGATTGAAAGGGATGTCTTGGAAGCGCCCGAGGTGGCCGCACCTTCTGTGTCAGAATCTTTCCAACTTGGTTGAGTTTGTGGCGCCGTTTGGCTGCAGACCGGCCCTCTCAAGGACAGTTACATGAGCAGCGACCTGATCAAACACATCTCCGACGCCTCTTTTGACGCGGACGTTCTGCAATCCGGCCAACCCGTGCTGGTTGATTACTGGGCCGAATGGTGCGGTCCCTGCAAGATGATCGCCCCGATTCTGGACGAAGTCGCCAAGGATTATTCGGGCCGCCTGAATGTGGCGAAAATGAACGTGGATCAAAACCGCGAAGTGCCGGCCAAGTTCGGCATCCGTGGCATCCCCACGCTGATGATCTTCAAGGGTGGCCAACTCGCCGCTACCAAGGTCGGCGCCCTGTCCAAGGCCCAACTGACGGCCTTCATCGACGCCAACCTGTGATCACCCAGCGGGCATGGGCAGGCGGCTGAACCCGCCAGTCCGATGCCCCCGCATCACGCCCCGGGCCGAAACAAGGGTTTTCGGCCCGATTTTTTGGCAGATGCCGCTTGCACTGCGCGGCAAATCTGGCCCCTATAATGCGCTGGTCTGTTCCCTGGCCCTCGGGTTGGTCGAACAGCACGCAACCCCCGAGTCGGGCCGGTTGCGGTGGCGGCAAGATGACCTTGCCTGCCTCAACCCCACAGCAATCCCAAATTGGCGACGCACACGCCCTCACCGGCGCGCACCGTTTGCCCCACCCGTTGATTCGTCCCAGGCACGGCCTCACGCCGCTCGCCTGATGTTGAGCAGGGTTTCCACACATGCATCTGTCAGAACTCAAGGCGCTTCACATCACCAAGTTGGTGGAGATGGCCGAGGGCCTCGAAATCGAGAACGTCACGCGCATGCGCAAGCAAGAGCTGATGTTCGCCATCATGAAGAAGCGCGCCAAGGCCGGCGAGCAGGTGTTCGGCGACGGCGTGCTCGAAGTGCTGCCCGACGGCTTCGGCTTCCTGCGCGCGCTGGACACCAGCTTCCTGGCCAGCACGGACGACATCTACCTGTCGCCCAGCCAGGTGCGCCGCTTCAACCTGCACACCGGCGACATGATCGAAGGCGAAGTGCGCGTGCCCAAGGATGGCGAGCGCTACTTTGCCCTGGTCAAGGTCGACCGCGTCAACGGGCTGCCGCCTGAGGCTCACAAGAACAAGATCATGTTCGAGAACCTCACGCCGCTCTTCCCCGAAGAGCAGTTCAAGCTCGAACGCGAAGGCGCCACCGGCCGCAACGACGACAACGTCACCAGCCGCATCATCGACCTCATCGCCCCCATCGGCAAAGGCCAGCGCGCCCTGCTGGTGGCCCCGCCCAAGAGCGGCAAGACGGTGATGATGAAGAACCTGGCGCACGCCCTGGTGGCCAATCACCCGGATGTGCACCTCATCGTGCTGCTGGTCGACGAGCGCCCAGAAGAAGTGACCGAAATGCAGCGCACCGTGCGCGGCGAGGTCATCAGCTCGACCTTCGACGAGCCGGCCCAGCGCCACGTGCAGGTGGCTGAGATGGTGATCGAGCGCGCCAAGCGCCTGGTCGAGATGAAGATGGACGTGGTGATCCTGCTGGACTCGATCACTCGCCTGGCCCGCGCCTACAACAACGTGCTGCCCAGCTCCGGCAAGGTGCTGACCGGCGGTGTGGACGCCAACGCCCTGCAGCGCCCCAAGCGCTTCTTCGGCGCCGCCCGCAATGTGGAAGAAGGCGGCTCGCTGACCATCATCGGCACCGCCCTGATCGACACGGGCAGCCGCATGGACGAAGTGATCTACGAAGAGTTCAAGGGCACCGGCAACTGCGAAATCCACCTGGATCGCCGCATGGCCGAAAAGCGCGTGTACCCCTCGATCATGATCAACAAGTCGGGCACCCGCCGCGAAGAGCTGCTGCTCAAGGCCGAGATCCTGCAAAAGAGCTGGATCTTGCGCAAGCTGCTCTACCCGATGGACGAGATCGAGGCGATGGAGTTCGTGCTCGACAAGATGAAGTCCACGAAGAACAACCACGATTTCTTCGACATGATGCGCCGCGGCGGTTGACCGCCCCGCTGCGCACTGCGGACTTCGACGGCCCCCTGGCACCGCCACGGGGCCGTTTTTCATGCTAGAATCGCGAGTTCTGCAGCTGTCGGAAAGTGCTTGGCATGGGGCCAAGTGGCTCCCGATTGATCCCACAGCAAGAGGTTCACATGCCCAAGCAAGGTATTCACCCCAACTACCGCGACGTCGTTTTCATCGACCAGTCGAACGGCTTCCAGTTCGTCACCCGTTCGTGCGCGCCCACCAAGGACACCATCAAGCTGGACGACGGCCGTGAGCTGCCCCTGTTCAAGCTGGAAACCTCGTCGGAATCGCACCCCTTCTACACCGGCACCCAAAAGTCGGTGGACAACCTGGGCGGTCGCGTCGAGAAGTTCCGCAACAAGTTTGCTGCCTTCCGCAAGTAAACTGCAGGCTGGTCGGCAGCACGCCGGCCAAGCTACCCACAGGGCAGCCTCGGCTGCCCTTTGTTTTTTCTGGCGCGCCGCATGTCGTCTTCCAGCTCCACCGTCGTCACACCGGCCCTGGTCACCCAGAAGGCCGTGCAGCGCCTGCCCCGCTGGGCGCTGATCTTGCTGTGTGCAGCCTATGTGCTGCCGGGCCTGTTTGGCCGCGACCCCTGGAAGACCCACGACATCGCCGCGTTTGGCCACATGTGGAGCCTGGCCCAAGGCCAGGCCTCGTGGTGGCAGCCCAGCGTGGGTGGCGTGCTGGCCGACACGGGCGGCATCTTGCCGTACTGGCTGGGAGGTGGCGCCATCGCGGCACTGGCGCCGCTGGGGGTGGATCCGGCCTTTGCCGCGCGCCTGCCCTTTGCCCTGCTGCTGGTCGCCATCTTGGCACTGGTCTGGTACACCACCTATGAGCTGGCCTTGACGGAAGCGGCGCAACCATTGCCGCTGGCCTTTGGGGGCGAGGCGCAGCCCAAGGATTACGCGCGCGCCGTGGCCGATGGTGGCCTGCTGGCGCTGATCGCCTCACTGGGCTTGCTGCAACTGGGGCACGAAACCACGCCTGAGCTGCTGCAGCTCACCGGCTCCACCTTGTTCCTGTTCAGCCTGGCGGCGGTGCAGCGCCACCCTCGCTTGGCCATGCTGGCGTGCCTGGTCAGCCTGCCGGTGATGGCGCTGAGCGGCAGCCCCACCGTGGCCATGATGCTCGGCCTGGTGGGCAGCATCGTCTGTGTGCGCTCGGCCCAAGACGACATGCGCGTGCACCTGCGCTGGGTGCTGACCGCGCTCGCCACGGCCGCCATCCTGGCCACGGTGCTGCGCGAGGCTGGCCTCTCGGGCTGGAAGTGGCGCCTGGACTACCCCGATCACCCCGCCGACACCTTCAAGCTCATCACCTGGTTCACCTGGCCCACCCTGCCGCTGGCCGCGCTCACCATCTGGCACTGGCGCCGGCAAGTCTGGCGCCGGCACATCGCGGTGCCACTGCTGGCGGCCACCGTTGGCCTGATCGCAGGCCTGGCCATGGGCGGCAACGAGCGCGCGCTGCTGGCCTGCCTGGCGCCCCTGGCGGTGCTGGCCGCGTTCGCCTTGCCCATCTTGCAGCGCAGCCTGGGTGCGGCGCTCGATTGGTTCTCGGTGTTCTTCTTCAGCGTGTGCGCGGCCTTCTTGTGGCTGGGCTATGTGGCCATGCACCTGGGCGTGCCCGCCAACCTCAGCGTGAAGGTGGCCAAGACCGTGCCGGGCTACACGCCGCATTTCTCGCTGCTCACGCTGGCGCTGGCCGCTGCGGGCACGCTGATCTGGCTGGTCCTGGTGCGCTGGCGCACCGCCCGCCAGGCCCACGCGCTGTGGAAGAGCCTGGTGCTGCCGGCAGGCGGCGTGGCGCTGTGCTGGTTGCTGTTCCTCACGCTGTGGCTGCCCCCGCTCGATCAGGCGCGCAGCTACCGCCTCCTGCTCTCGCGCTTGCAGCAAGACTTGCCCGGCACCGGCTTGGTGTGCTCGCCTGACGCCCCCGTGGGCCTGCTCACCGCGCTCGAATACTTTGCGGGCCACAAGGTGGATGGCCGTGCCCTGGCCGTGTCCGACCAAGGCCAGCGGTGCGCCAGCTTGCTGCTGCGCATCCCGGCACACGAAGCCGCACCCGAGGTGCCGGGTTGGTCGCGGATCGCCCAATACAACCAACGCTCGCGCAATTCGGAGCAGGTGGTGGTGTACCGCCGCGCGCCCTGAGGGGCTCTGAGGCGGCCTGAGGCGCCGTGCCCGTCAACCCGGCGCGACTCAGCTCACTGAATCGGCTGTGGCCACCGCCACCGCCTGGTGGCGCACCCGCAGCGCCGGCACCGTGAGCGTGAAGGTCGAGCCCTTGCCCGGCTCGCTGGCCACGCGCAGCTCGCCGCCATGGCGCTGCACCACATGCTTGACGATGGACAGCCCCAAGCCCGTGCCGCCCGTCTCGCGCGAACGGCTGCCGTCCACGCGGTAGAAGCGCTCCGTCAGCCGGGGGATGTGCTCTGGCGCGATCCCGATGCCGCCATCCTTCACGCTGAACTCGGCGCTGCCATCGGCCAGCAGGCTCCAGCAGATGTCGATGGGCTGCCCCTCGGGGGTGTAGCGCACGGCATTGGACACCAGGTTGCCCATGGCGCTGAGCCACTCAGACTCCACACCCGAGAGCTGCATGGCGCCGCCCTGCCCTGTGGCATCCTGCAGGCGCAAGCCAATCGGATGCCGCTCGCGCGACAAGGCCAGGCCATCGGCCTGCAGGCGCTGCATGAGCTTCTCGACGTCCCACCAGCGGTCAGACGGCGGCCGCGGGCTGCCCTCGATGGTGGCCAGCGTCAGCAAGTCGGCCACGAGCGACTGCATGCGCTCGGCCTGTTGCGACATCAAGCCAATCACCCGTTTGCGCTCCACATCGGTCAGCGGCAAGCTGCCCATGGTCTCGATGAAGCCCGACAGCACGGTCAGCGGCGTGCGGATCTCGTGCGACACGTTGGCCACGAAGTCGCGGCGCATGTTGTCGGCCAGCTCGCGCTCGGTGATGTCTTGCGACAGCACCAGCTTCAAGCCCTCACCGTAGTCTCGCACCTGGATCATCATGTGGCCACGCCCACTGCTGAGCATGCACTTGACCGGCTCGCGGTAGTCGCCAGCAGCCAGGTACTGCACGAAGGCCGGCTGGCGCACCAGGTTGGTCACCCGCTGCTGCAGGTCACGCTCGGGGTTGAGGCCGAAGTGCTCAGCCGCCATATCGCTGATCCAGGTGATGTGCTCGGTGGCATTGAGCAGCATCACGCCATTGGGCGAGGCCTGGATGGCGGACAGGAACTCGGCCAGCCGCGCGCGCTCAGTGGCCGCTTCGAGGTCTTTTTGCTGCAGCAGCCGGCGCACGCCGTGCGACACCTCGCCCCACAGCCCGTTCATGTCACGCAGGTCGGTTTCGGGCGCACGCAGCCAGTCAAGCAAAGCTTCGCCCTTGAGCGAATCCTGCACCGACAGCGCCAGGACGGCCACCGAGCCACCGCCCAGCGCACCGAGCGCCGGGAAATCGAGCCAGCGGCCCAGCAGCCAGCCGGCCAACCCACCTGCCGTGGCCGCACCGATGCGGGCACCGACCCGAGACAGCAGCCACGAATTGCTTGAATCCGCCATGGACCCCCAGAGTAAGGCTAGCGTTCGAAAGGTCGGGCCACTCAGGCCGCGTCGGCGATCTGCTGGGTCAAGCGGTAACCCGCGCCACGCACGGTCTCGATCAGCTGGGCGCGCTGCACCGGCGTGAGCGCCTCGCGCAGGCGCTTGACGTGCACGTCCACCGTGCGCTCTTCGATGAAGACGTGGTCACCCCACACGCGGTCAAGCAGTTGCGCACGGCTGTGCACGCGCTCGGGGTGGGTCATGAAGAAGTGCAGCAGCTTGAACTCGGTCGGGCCGATCTTCACCTCTTGCTCGCCACGGGTCACCCGGCGCGTGGCCGGATCCAGCCGCAAACCGGCCACTTCCACGGCCGCATCCAGGGCCTGCGGGGCCTTGCGGCGCAGCACGGCACGCACGCGGGCCATCAGCTCCTGCGTCGAGAACGGCTTGGTCAGGTAGTCGTCGGCGCCGGCATCCAGGCCAGCCACCTTATCAGCCTCTTCGGCACGGGCGGTCAGCATGATGACGGGCATCTCGCGGGTGCGCGAGGCACCGCGCCAAGCCTTGGCCAGGGCCAGGCCCGATTGCCCGGGCAGCATCCAGTCCAGCAGCACCAGGTCAGGCAGCACGCGGTCGACTTCGTCTTGTGCGCGCGAGGCGTCGTGCGCCACGGCCACCTCGAAGCCTGCATGGCGCAGGTTCAGGGCGATCAGCTCAGCGATCGCCATTTCGTCTTCCACCACCAGCACGCGGCTCATGATGTGCTCCCTCTGTCTTTACTTGACCAGCGACTCGACCACGTCCACAGAGTTGTGGCGCACGTCGGTGCCCTTGACGATGTAGATCACCTGCTCGGCCAGGTTCTTGGCATGGTCACCCACACGCTCGATGGCCTTCGCCACGAACACCAGGTCGATCGAGGCCGAGATCGTGCGCGGGTCTTCCATCATGTAGGTGATGAGCTTGCGCATCAGGCCGTCGAACTCGGCGTCGATCTCGTTGTCGCTCTTGATCACTTCCAACGCCACTTGCGTGTCCAGGCGGGCAAAGGCATCCAGCGCCTTGCGCAGCGACGCCGTGGCCAGCGAGGCCTCGAACGACACGTCGCCCACCGGCAGGCGCAGGCGGCTCGACACCCCCGTGTTGATCAGGCGCTGCACCGTGCGGGCAATGCGCGCGGCCTCGTCGCCCACGCGCTCGAGGTTGCCGATGGTCTTGGAGATGGCGATCAGCAGACGCAGGTCGCGGGCGGTGGGCTGGCGGCGCGCGATGATGGTCGACAGGTCGGCATCGATGCCCATCTCCATCTGGTTGACGCGCTCTTCGCCAATCAGCACGGTGCTGGCGGTCTCGCCACTGAAGTGCGTGAGGGCATAGATGGCCTGCGCCACCTGAGATTCCACCAGGCCGCCCATCTCGAGCACGCGCGTCGAGATGCCACTGAGTTCGTTGTCAAACTGACTGGAGAGGTGCTTTTCCATCTCGCGTGATCCTTGTTTTTGGGTGGGGTCAGCCGAAACGGCCCGTGATGTAGTCTTCGGTCTCGGTGCGCTTGGGCTTCATGAAGATGTCGGTGGTGGCACCGAACTCGATGAGCTCACCCAGGTACATGTAGGCCGTGTAGTCGGAGCAGCGTGCAGCCTGCTGCATGTTGTGCGTCACGATCAGCACGGTGTAGTCGTTCTTCAACTCGTGGATCAGCTCTTCGATCTTGCCGGTCGAGATCGGATCCAGTGCCGAGCACGGCTCGTCGAGCAACAGCACCTCAGGCTTGATGGCGATGCCACGCGCGATGCACAGGCGTTGCTGCTGGCCACCCGACAGGCCCGAGCCGCTTTGGTTGAGCTTGTCTTTCACCTCATTCCACAGCGCGGCCTTCTTCAAGGCCCACTCCACACGCTCGTCCATCTCGGTGCGGCTGAGGTTCTCGAACAGGCGCACGCCAAAGGCGATGTTCTCGTAGATCGACATCGGGAACGGCGTCGGCTTCTGGAACACCATGCCCACGCGGGCGCGGATCAGCGAAACGTCTTCCTTGGTCTTGAGGATGTCGCTGCCATCGAGCAGGATCTGGCCTTCGGCGCGCTGCTCGGGGTAGAGCTCGAACATGCGGTTGAAGGTGCGCAGCAGCGTCGACTTGCCGCAGCCCGAGGGGCCGATGAAGGCGGTGACCTTGTTCTCGGGCAACTCCATGTTCACGTTCTTCAGAGCGTGGAACTTGCCGTAGTAGAAGTTCAGGTTCTTGACCGCCAGCTTGACGCGGGCTTCTTGAGGGGTCTGCACTTTGGTGTCCATGTGCTTGTCCGGTGTGATGCGGTTCGGTGCCGGGCGCGGTCAGCGCTGACGGAACAGGGTGCGTGCGGCGATGTTCAGGGCCAGCACACCCACGGTGATGAGGAAGACGCCTGCCCAAGCCAGTTGCTGCCAGTTCTCGTAGGGGCTCATGGCGAACTTGAAGATGGTGACCGGCAGGCTGGCCATCGGCTGCCCCAGGTCAGACGTGAAGAACTGGTTGGACAGCGCGGTGAACAGCAGCGGCGCGGTCTCACCCGAGATGCGGGCCACGGCCAGCAGCACGCCGGTGATCACGCCCGCACGGGCCGACTTCAGCGTGATCTGGCTGATCACGCGCCACTTGGGCATGCCCAGGGCGTAGGCGGCTTCACGCAAGGCGTTGGGCACCAGGGTCAGCATGTTCTCGGTGGTGCGGATCACCACCGGCACCACGATGAGCGCCAGCGCCAGCACGCCGGCCCAACCCGAGAAGGTCTTGCTGCGCGCCACCACGGTCGAGTAGATGAACAGGCCCACCACGATCGACGGCGCCGACAGCAGGATGTCGTTGATGAAGCGGGTCACGCTGCCCAGCCAGCCCTTCTGGCCATACTCGGCCAGGTAGATGCCGGCCATCACGCCCACCGGCGTGCCGATCAGCGTGGCCAGGCCCACCATCACCAGCGAACCGTAGATGGCGTTGGCCAGGCCACCCGCCTCTTGCGGGGGCGGCGTCATCTGGGTGAAAGTGGCCAGCGTCAGGCCGCCCACGCCCAGGCGCACCGTCTCGATCAAGATCCAAATCAGCCAGACCAGGCCGAAGGCCATGGCGCCCAGCGACAGCGCCAGCGCGATGTAGTTGGTGCGCTTGCGGGCCGCATGGCGGCGCTTACGGGTGGCCTGCAAGGCCGAGTTGTGGTGTGCAGCAACGCTCACGAACGTGCTCCTTCAGACTTCTTCAGACGGGCCAGCAACACCTTGGAGAACGCCAGCACGACGAAGGTGATGAAGAACAGGATCAGGCCCAGGTAGACCAGCGACGCCTGGTGCAGGCCCTCGCCGGCTTCGGCGAATTCGTTGGCCAGCGCCGAGGTGATGGAGTTGGCCGCCTCGAACACCGACAGCGACTGCAGCTGGTTCATGTTGCCGATCACGAAGGTGACGGCCATGGTCTCGCCCAGCGCTCGGCCCAGGCCGAGCATGATGCCGCCCACCACACCGGTCTTGGTGTACGGCAGCACGACCTTCCAGACCACCTCCCAGGTGGTCGAACCCAGGCCATAGGCCGATTCCTTCAGCATGGGCGGGGTGACTTCGAACACGTCACGCATCACCGAGGCGATGAAGGGGATGATCATGATGGCCAGGATGATGCCGGCCGCCAGGATGCCGATGCCCACAGGCGGGCCGCTGAACAGCGCGCCCAGGTAAGGCACGCCCTGCGTGAGGTTTTGCAGCGGCTGCTGCACGTACTCGGCCAGGATGGGGCCGAACACCAGCAGGCCCCACATGCCGTAGACGATGGACGGCACGGCCGCCAGCAGCTCGACCGCGATGCCCAGCGGGCGCTTGAGCCACGACGGCGACAACTCGGTCAGGAACATGGCGATGCCGAAGCTCACGGGCACGGCAATCAGCAGCGCGACCAGCGAGGTCATCAGCGTGCCGTAAATCATCACCAGGCCGCCGAACTGCTCTTGCACCGGATCCCATTCCGTGCGCCACAGGAAGCTCAGGCCATAGGTCTGGATGGCGGGCCAGGCGCCGTAGATGAGCGAGCCGATGATGCCGATCAGCAGGCTGAGCGTCAGCACGGCGGCCGCTTTGGCCAGGAGCGCGAACACGGCATCGCCCAAGGGAGAAGCCGCGCGGGAAGCAGGAGGATTGGTCATGGGTTGGCGCCTGGTGGGCCGCTCGGTCATGCCGGCGGCGTCGTCCGCGTCTGCAGGGAGGATGGCGGTCATCGGCGGGCTCCGTCCATGGAAACAACTGAAAGCATGCAACTCGGGGATCTCGCGCGACCGGCCGGGAGTATCGCCCGGCCGGCGCGCATTTCACATCACTTGTAGGCGACGGCCTTGCCAGAAGCGTCCACGATGGTGGCCCACTGCTTGCGCACCAGGTCCTTCACGGCGGCCGGCAGGGCCACGTATTCCAGATCGCCGGCAGTCTTGTCGCCGTTTTGGTAGGCCCACTCGAAGAACTTCAGCGAGGCCGAACCCTGGGCCGGCTTCTCCTGAGACTTGTGCATCAGGATGAAGGTGGCACCCGACAGCGGCCAGGCGTTCTTGTCGGCCTGGTTGGTCAGCACCTGGTAGAAGGACTTGCTCCACTCGGCGCCGGCAGCCGCAGCCTTGAAAGTGATGTCATCCGGCTCCACGAAGTTGCCAGCGGCGTTCTTCAGGGTCACGTGCGACATCTTGTTTTGCTTGGCGTAGGCGTACTCGACGTAGCCGATCGAGTTCGGCAGGCGCTGCACGAAGGCCGACACGCCCTCGTTGCCCTTGCCGCCGGCACCCGTGGGCCAGTTCACGGCGGTGCCTTCACCCACCTTGGTCTTCCACTCGGCGTTCACCTTCGAGAGGTAGTTGGTGAAGATGAAGCTGGTGCCCGAGCCGTCGGCGCGGCGCACCGGAGCGATGGCGGCGTCCGGCAGGGCCAGACCGGGGTTCAGGGCCGCGATGGCCGGGTCATTCCACTTGGTGATCTTGCCCAGGTAGATGTTGCCCAGCACTTCGCCGGTCATCTTGAGTTGACCCGGGGCGATGCCCTTGACGTTGACCACGGGCACCACGCCACCGATCACGGTGGGGAATTGCACCAGGCCATCCTTGGCCAGCTCGTCGTCCTTCAGGGGCATGTCCGAGGCACCGAAGTCCACGGTTTTGGCCTTGATCTGCTTGATGCCAGCGCCCGAGCCCACCGATTGGTAGTTGATGCGCACGCCGGTGGCCTGGTTGTAGGCCGAGGCCCACTTGGCATACAGCGGAGCCGGGAAGGTTGCGCCGGCACCGGTCACATCCTCGGCCATGGCGGCAGAGGAGATCACCATCAGGGCAACAGCGGCGGCCGTGCGGATCATCTTGACAGTCATGAGTACGCCTTTCTCGTCATGCGGGACAGTTCATTGGATGCGGCGAACTTTAATGACGGATTGTGACGCCCACATGACAACCTGGGCCAGCGTTGTCACACAAATCCAGTCCGGTTGGCACCACGCGAACGATGACAAGGCTGTCATGCGGCGGTCACGTTTTCGTCACATGACAGTTTTATCGTGCCGCCATCGCCTGCCAACACAGGTTTGTGACACACCAACGGAGTCCCCATGATGAACAAGATCTCGCGTCGCGCCCTGGGCGCCCTCACCCTGGTCGGTCTGCTGGCCATGACCGGTTGCGCCAACCTGGGTGGCGACCGCCCCGCCGCCACCACCGCCGAGGTGCTGACCAACTCGCTCAAGCTGAGCACCTTCCACAAGCTGGTGCACGATGCCGGCCTGCAAGACACCCTGCGCGGCCCGGGCCCGATCACCGTGTTCGCCCCAACCGATGAGGCCTTCAAGGAAGTGCCGGCCGCCACCCTGGACAAGCTGGCCAAGGACCCGGCCGCCCTCAAGGCCCTGCTGAACTACCACATGGTGGCCGGCGCCATCACCTCCAAGTCGATCGAGGGCAGCACCACACTGACCACGCTCAATGGCGCGAAGATGAACGTCGCCAAGGCTGGCGACTTCGTCACGGTGGACGATGGCCTGGTGGTGCAGGCTGACATCCCCGCCGGCAACGGCGTGGTCCACATCATCGACCGCGTCCTGACCCCGCCCAAGAAGTGAGCGGCCTGCGCGCCAGCGATGGCGCATGACGGTCAATGAACAAAGGGCCCCGCAGGGCCCTTTTTTGTGCGCGCGCCGCCTGGCAGCCCGGGCTCAGCCCTTGCGCACCGCCTCGACCAGCGCCTCGGCACAGCTCTGCGCCAGGCCCGCGTCTTCGGCCTCGACCATCACGCGCAGCAGGGGCTCGGTACCCGAGGCGCGGATCAGGATGCGGCCCTTGCCGGCCAGTCGGGCCTGCACGGCCTCTTTGGCCTGAGCCAGGTGCGGGTTGCTGGCCCAATCCTGGCCCGGCTGCAGCCGCACGTTGATCAGCGTTTGCGGGAACAGGCTCACCGCCCCCATCCAGTCGGCCAGGCTGGCGCCCTTGCGCACCACGGCCTGCAGCACCTGCAGCGCGCTGACGATGCCGTCGCCCGTGGTGTGGCGGTCCAGCGCCAGCAGGTGGCCCGAGCCCTCGCCGCCCAGCTGCCACTGGCGTGCAACCAGCTCTTCGAGCACGTAGCGGTCGCCCACCTTGGCGCGCACGAACTCGACGCCACGCTGTTGCAGCGCCAGCTCGACCGCCATGTTGGTCATCAGCGTGCCCACAGCGCCCGGCACGGCCAGGCCTTGGTCCAGGCGGTCGGCCACCATGATGTAGAGCAGCTCATCGCCGTTGTAGATGCGGCCATGGCGATCGACCAGCAGCAGGCGGTCAGCATCGCCATCCAGCGCCAAACCGTAATCAGCCTGGTGTTGGGCCACCGCCGCCACGAGCGCCTCGGGATGGGTAGCGCCCACACCGTCGTTGATGTTGAGGCCATCGGGGCTGGCGCCGATGTTGATCACGTCGGCACCCAGCTCGTGGAACACGGCCGGCGCCACCTGGTAGCCCGCACCGTGCGCCGAGTCGATCACCAGCTTGAGGCCCTTGAGCGACAGCTCGTTTGAGAAGGTGCTCTTGCAGAACTCGATGTAGCGGCCACGCGCGTCTTCCAGGCGGCGCGCCTTGCCCAGTGAGTGCGAATCCACCCACTTCGGCTCGTCTTTGAGCGCGGCCTCGACCGCGATCTCCCAGTCATCGGGCAGCTTCTCGCCCTGGGCCGAGAAGAACTTGATGCCGTTGTCGCCAAACGGGTTGTGCGACGCGCTGATCACCACGCCCAGGCTTTGGCGCAAGGCACGGGTCAGGTAGGCCACGCCTGGCGTGGGCAAGGGGCCGGTGAGCAGCACATCCACCCCAGCAGAGGCGAAACCCGCCTCCAGCGCCGACTCCAGCATGTAGCCCGATATGCGGGTGTCCTTGCCAATCAGCACCGAGGGGCGCTTGCCGCTGCGGCGCAGCACCTGACCCACAGCGTGGCCCAGGCGAAGAACGAAATCGGGGGTGATGGGGGCTTGGCCCACGGTACCGCGGATGCCGTCGGTGCCGAAATATTGACGTGCCATGTGAACGAGACTGCCTGGGTGATGCGCCGGCATGCGCGCCGGCGGTTTGCGAGTGGACAGGATTCTGGCACTGTCCCACATGAAAATGGGGCCGACCCCCAAGTCTGAAGGGCGAGATTTGAGCCAGATTCAGACAGACGCCACGGCCTGCCACACCTTCAACACGTCCACCGTCTCGGCCACGTCGTGCACGCGCACCACCCTGGCCCCGTGTTGCACGCCCATCAGGGCCGCCGCCAGGCTGGCCGCCAGGCGCTGCTCGACCGGTCGCCCCGTCACCTGGCCCAGCGTGGATTTGCGCGACCAGCCCACCAACACCGGCAGGCCGAGCGCCGCCAAGGCCGATTGGTGGCGCAGCAGCGCCAGGTTGTGCGCGGGCGTCTTCCCAAAGCCGATGCCCGGGTCGAGGCACAGGCGCTCGCGGGCCACGCCTGCGGCCTCGGCCTCGGCCACGCGCTCACCCAGGTAACGCCGCACCTCGTCCACCACATCGCCGTACTGCGCCTGGCTCTGCATGGTTTCGGGGATGCCCACCATGTGCATGAGGCACACGCCGCATTGGCCGTGCGCAGCCACCACCTGCAGGGCACCGGGGCGGTCCAGCGCGTGGATGTCGTTGATGATGTCCACCCCCAGGTCGAGCGCGCGGTGCATCACCTCGGGCTTGCAGGTGTCCACGGACACCGGCACGTTCCAGCGCACCAGCTCGCGCAGCACGCCCTCGATGCGCGCCCATTCGTCGTCGGGCGCCAGCACCGGCGCCCCAGGGCGGCTGGATTCGCCGCCGATGTCGAGGATGTCAGCGCCCTCGTCCACCAGGCGGCGGGCATGGGCCACGGCCTGCGCCACGCCTGCGTGCTGCCCCCCGTCCGAAAACGAATCGGGCGTGACGTTGACGATGCCCATCACGAGTGGGCGATCCAGCGGAAGCTGGAAGCGGGTGGTGTGCCAGGTCTGGGCCATGGTGTGAGCAGCCTGAAAACTGAGCCTGAAAACCAAAAAACGGGGCCGAAGCCCCGTTGGTGTGTGTGCTGGCGCGCGATCAGACTGCAGCCGGTGCACCGTCGGTGCTCACTGGCGGCTTCGGGCCGCTCGGCTTGTTCGACGGCGGCGTCCAGTCCTTGGGCGGACGGGGCTCGCGACCATTCATGATGTCGTCGATCTGCTCGGCGTCGATGGTTTCCCATTCCAGCAGGGCCTTGGCCATCACGTGCATCTTGTCCTGGTTGTCTTCGATGAGCTTGCGGGCGATGCCGTACTGCTCGTCGATGATCTTGCGGATTTGCTTGTCCACCTTTTGCATGGTCTCTTCAGACATGTTGGTGGTCTTGGTGATCGAGCGGCCCAGGAAAACCTCGCCTTCGTTGTCGGCATAGACCACGGGGCCCAGCTCATCGGTCATGCCGTAGCGGGTGACCATGTCGCGGGCGATGGCCGTGGCGCGCTCGAAGTCGTTCGAGGCACCGGTGGTCATCTGGTTCATGAAGACTTCTTCGGCGATCCGGCCACCGAACAGCACCGAGATGGTGTCCAGCATGCGGGTCTTGTCCATGCTGTAGCGGTCGCCTTCCGGCAACTGCATGGTCACACCCAGCGCACGGCCGCGCGGGATGATGGTGACCTTGTGCACCGGGTCGGTCTTGGGCAGCAGGCGCGCCACCAGGGCGTGACCAGCCTCGTGGTAAGCGGTGTTCTTGCGCTCTTCCTCGGGCATGATCATCGACTTGCGCTCGGGGCCCATCATGATCTTGTCCTTGGCCTTCTCGAAGTCGACCATCTCGACCACGCGGCCATTGCGGCGGGCGGCGAACAGCGCGGCTTCGTTGACCAGGTTGGCCAGGTCAGCACCCGAGAAGCCCGGGGTGCCACGCGCCAGGATGTCGGCGCGCACGTCTTGGCCAACCGGCACCTTGCGGATGTGCACGTTGAGGATCTGCTCGCGGCCACGCACGTCCGGCAGGGTCACGTACA
>Ga0228699_1000722_pt1 | contig 21715 bp, 20 predicted proteins | sample McNCre217_Aug_MG_FD_178016 | JGI IMG/M metagenome (GOLD analysis project Ga0228699, IMG submission 178016) | Freshwater microbial communities from McNutts Creek, Athens, Georgia, United States - 2-17_Aug_MG | ecosystem: Environmental > Aquatic > Freshwater > Creek | place: USA: Georgia... | reverse complement strand
CTGTGGACATGACGGCCATGTCCAAAATGAACATGGCTCAGCAGGTCACCACTGTAGGCGCAGCCATGACCACAGCCGCCACTGGCACCTCCGCATTCGCTGCTTCCATGACGACTGCCGCGACCGGTATCGCTTCCACCATCGCGTGGATGTCCCGGTTCCTACCCGTGATCGGCTTGGCCATCACCGCATGGCAGCTATACGACTTGTTCAGTGGCAAGGCCATGGAGTCGGCGCAGAGCAACCTGGCTGAGAACACCGCCAAGTCGATGATCGACCGGCTTGAGAAAGAGACCAAGGCGCTCAACGACAAGTCGGAAGCCTTGCGCCGCAACATCTCCCTTGAGGATTTGCTGCGCGAGCGTGACATCGGCAAGGCAAAGTCTGACGCCAAGTCGTCCAGAGAGGCCCTGCAAGCAAAGCGTGACCTCGCTGATCTGCCGCCTACCGGGAATGACCCGTTCAGCGCCAGCACCGGGTACAGCCGGACTCCAGGGGCCAAGGCCGAACTGGACGCACAGATCGCGGACTTGATCGACCTTGAGAAGAAACTCGATCTACAGATCGCTGGGCACAAGCTGGCCTCCAAGCAACTCGCTGAGGACACCAAGTACAACCAGTCGCTCAACGCGCCCAAAAACAAGTTCGGCAATCTGTCTCTGAAGGACAACATTACCGGAGCGCCGTACCTTGGGTACGCCAAGAAGGACTTGTCCTCGGCCTTGCAGGAGATCTCCAACTCGTATGCGTCCCAGCGCCGATTGATTGACGCTGAAGAAAAGGCTGGTCTTCGCACTCACGCAGAGGCAGTGGCGGCCAGCGTAAAGTCCATTGAGGATGAGTACAACGAAAAGGTTTCCACCATCAACCAAGGTACGGCCAAAGAGCTGGCAGCCTTGGGCAAGATGAAGGTAAAGGATCTGGCCGCTGCCAAGGAAGCCATCTACAACGCGCAGGGTAAGGCGCTGCGAGACGCTTCCCGCGTCGAGGACGAGCGTGCACAGATGGCTCGGTTGGAAGACCTCAAGCGTTATCGGGAAGCCACTACAGGCGAGTACAACAAGATTGTGCTGGCCATGGACAAGCACGATGCACAGCTTGCGGAAAACGCCTTGCCCACAGTGTTTACCGCTGGCATGACCGACATCGAAGCTGCTGGGGCGAAGGCCAAGATTGAGTACCTGAAGAAGTACGCGGACGAGCTGGAGGGCTACAACAAAGTGGTGACCGAGGCGCAGAACAACGAGCGCATGTGGTCCAAAATCCTGGCGGATAGCGAGACGGCCAGCAACCGCACGTCATGGGAAGACTCGGTGGACAATCGCATCAAGGCGGAAGCCAACAAGCAGGCCCTAATCCAGCGCCGCGACACCGGGGCCGAGATGGCCAAAGTCAATGCGATGAAGGCCCAACGCGAGAATGACATCAAGCAGTTCACAGCGGACACCAGCACGGCGTTGACCAGCTCGATCACCACCAGCTTGCTAAAGGGCGGCAAGGAAGGGGGCCAGAAGCTGCGCAACTACCTGCAAGAAGCCTTGCTGGAGCGCCCACTCACTGTGATCGTCAAGGGCATGATGGACAACCTGCTCGGCGGAGTCGGCAGTGGCATCATGTCTACCCTTGGCGGGTCTATGGCCAAAGGCGATATTGGTGGGGTGTTCTCCAGCTTACTTGGGGGCAGCAGCTTCCAGTCCTCCATGGTCAGCAGCAGCGTGGCCATGGCTGAAGAAACCAACGCGGCCTACAACCTACTCTCCCTGACTGGTCTCGCATCCGGGGGCTCCGTTAACCCCCGGTCTGTCTATGAAGTGAACGAGCGCGGTACTGAGTTGCTCTCCATGGGCGGCCGAGACTACCTGATGACTGGTGCAAATTCCGGTGTCATCACCCCAGCCGATAAACTTGGCGGCGTAGGTGGTGTTACCATCTCGCAGAATCTGGTGGTCAACATTGACAGCCGGTCCGACCAAGGCCAAATCCGGGCGCTGGTTGGGCAAGCTGTGCAGGCGGGCAACGCCCGCTTGGTGGACCAACTTGAACAATCTGGAGCCTTGCAGAGATGACCATTTTGAGCTTCCCTTCCACCCTACGAGTGAGTAACATGCGCTGGTCTCGCATGTCCCAGGACGTGGTGCACCGAAGCATATTCGGCGTACAAGGCATCAACGGCGGATACCCCTTGTGGAAGGTCGCTGTCACGTTCGATCAGTTGACGAGTGCCGAGTCTGGCCCGTACCAAGCACTGCTGATGCAGCTTGAGGGTAACCGTAACCATCTCGCCCTGCACAACGTTGGTCGCCCAGCCCCCATAGGGACCATGCGCGGAAGCCCAACCCTAGCCAGCCCACTTGCTGCGGGGGTCTCCAGCATGGACATTACTGCCGGGGCTGGGCAGGCCAACATGACCCTCAAGGCCGGGGACTACTTGGGGCTTGGCTCTGGGTACGACCGCCAAGTCGTGATGGTCACTTCAGACGTCACCTTGTCGGGTACCGGAACGGCCACGGTGAGCTTTTCCCCGGCCAACCGCACGGCCCGGGTGACGACCGACCCGGTGGTGTGGGACAAGCCCACCGCCTTGTTTCGGCAGCAGCAGCCCGAGGTTGGATGGGACTACTCCACGGTGGTCGTGAGCGGCGCGGCCCTCGACCTGCTCGAAGACTGGAGAATCTGACGTGTTCACGCTCACCACAGCGCAGCAAAATGCGCTGTCTGCCCAGTACATCAGCGTAGCCTTCTTCGCAGAGCTGGAGTTCCGGGCGGCCACCATCCGATTCACCACATGGAACCAGAGCTTGGTCTGGGGTGGTAACACTTGGATCGGTGCTGGTACGTTGAGCGCCATCAACGATGTCAAGGAGATGGTGAAGCTGGAATCTTCCCCGATCGACTTGACGCTCAATATCGCTGACCCAGCCATCTTGGCCCTGACCTTGGTTCCGGCTACGGATTACCGTGGCAAGAACGCCCGGCTGTACATCTGCCCCATGGTAGATGGTGTGCTGGTTGACGTGCCTGTCATGTGCTGGAACGGTACCTTGGACCAGATGGTGGTGGACGTGGGCAAGGATGGCGGGGGATCGGTGACGGTACGGTGTAAGCCCTCGGCCGACCGGTTGCAGCGTCCGCGCAACCTGCGCCTGAACAACATCACCCACCAGAACTTGAGTCCAGGCAGCTTGGGTATGGTGTATCAGGCTGATCTGCTTGCCAATCCACAGTTGTGGCTCTCCAAGAAATTCCAGAAATCGGGGTTGGCATGAAACTAGACCAGTACCTCATGAGCAAGCTCTATACCCCGTTCGAGTGGGGTGTACACGACTGCGTGATGTTCGCATCGGAGTGGGTGTCGTACCGTACTGGCAGGCACGTTCTGTCCGACTTGCCACTATGGGACAACAAGGTCGCTGCCATGCGGGTGATCGCATCCGTTGGTGGTATAGAGTCTGGGGTGTCTGCCAGACTTGGCCCCAAGCTGCGTACGTCTCCCAAAGACGGAGATCTGGCCCTGCTTCCTAGTACACTTGGGGGTATGTGTATCGTATCAGGCCCCTACGTGATTGGTGTTTCCATACCTTCTGGATTCCAGTTCTACCCACAATCCGCTGCTACGGCGTTCTGGAGTCTCAATTGAAGGCGGCGCTCCTGCTCCTGTTGGCCCTGCTGCCGGGTTCGGCCTTTGCCGTTGAAGCGGCGGTAGTTTCCGCGATTACCAGCTTCTTCTCCACTGTGGCTGTATTGGGAGTGACCTACGGCCAGATCGCTTTCATGATCGGGGCGACTCTGTATGGCAACGCCCAGCAGAAGAAAGCCAAGGCTGCTTTGGCCGCCCGTGCCGCCGCCGCGCAGGCAGCAGCCATTGCGTCGCTTCAGGACCGTACGGTCACCAATGTGACCACCGAGCAGTACTACCGCACCATCTACGGCAAGGATATGGTGGGTGGTAACGTGGTGGCAATCTTCAGCAGCGGGGACAACGACGAGTTCAAGCACCTCGTTGTAGAGATGGCGGCCCACGAAATAACTGCCTACCATGAGATATACATAGCTGACAAGCTGGTTGGTGATCTTAATAATGACGGTTGGGTGTACAACGGCGTATACTACAACGGTACTACCGAGACTATCTCAGAGCTAATGTACCAAGTTGACACCTGGACACTGCCAAGTAACTACGTTCCAGGCTCGGTATCAATACATAGGGCCGGAAGTGGGTATACAGTACCTGTAGGAGACTTTACCATTTCAGGTACTTTAGTTACTATTAACCCAAGCGAATACAGTGATATTTATAATTATATCATCAGCTATAACTACATTGGTAGCTTGAGCCGTACAAGCACATTTGTTACTGGTGGCTTCATTGACAGCTTGGATCCTACAAGCGTGTCTAAGTCTAACTCCAACTCCAAGCTCAACATACAGAAGCACCTGGGTACGCCAGGAGAGCCTGCTGATGCGTACCTGAGAAGCGTCCTACCAACCAAATGGACGGCCGACCACACCCTTCCCGGCCACGCTTACTTGGTTGTCACCCTGAACCTGACCCAGCCCGAGTTCCAAAACGGAGTACCGTCCGTCAAGGCTTTGATCTCCGGGAAAAAGCTGTACGACCCCCGCACAGGCGTAACGGCTTGGAGCGACAACCCTGCTCTGGTGATTCTGGACTACCTACGCGGCCCGTACATCGGGGTGCCGGACGTGTCCATTCCCATGAGCGACTACTCGGCCGCTGCCAATGACTGCGATGACATGGTGGGCACACCCACACGCAAGCGCTACACCTTCAATGGTATGGTGACAGCGGGAGAGGCCCCGAAGAAGATCCTTGAGCTAATGGCTGACGCAATGGCGGGCACTCTGGACGCTACCACTTGGAGCATCTACGCTGGCAAGTACCGCGCACCTGTTGTAGCGTTACAACAGGACGCTATTGTTGGTTCTCTAGCCGTCAATGCAGGCCCCGGCTTGGTGGATGTGTACAACTTGGTTCGCGGCCGCTACTCCAGCCCGGCCAACCAGTATGTCCCGACGGACTACACCCCGTACACCAATACGGTGTACAGGTCTGCTGATGGAGAAGAACTCGCCATCGACGTGGACTATCCCTACACGAACAACGTGCAGGGTGTGCATGACCTGGCACGCATAAGCATGGAGGACACGCGCAACGCGTTGTCCATCACGGCAGACTTCTCTTACGCAGCCTGGCGCTTGCGCCCCGGAGACCGCCTGACCTTGACCTTGCCTTTGTTCGGCATGACCAACAAGGTGTTCAGGGTGCTGGACAAGTCGTACAAGGTTGGGGAGCCTATCAAGCTGGCCTTGAAAGAGGACGACCCAACCATCTGGGATCAAGCAGATGCTATTGTGGAGGATGAGACGCCCAATACAGGCTTGCCAGACCCGTTCTCTATCCCCTTGGTACAAGGTCTGGCCGCCGAGTCTGGGGAAGCTGTGCTGCTGGTGCTTGGGTCAGGTGACATTGTGTCCCGTCTGAAAGTATCGTGGCAGCAGACCAGTTACCTCGGTGCGTCTTTCGTCGAAGTACAAGCCAAGAAGACAGTCACCAATACGTGGGAATCCGTGACCATGGCCATGTCGAATGGCTCCACGTACTTCTCTGGTGTGCAGGATGGGGAGTCGTACACCATTAGAGCCCGAGTCTTCAATGCGACTCTCGGTATCAGCGGGGATTGGTCGTATCTAACCCACACAATCATCGGCAAGTCTTCACCGCCACCAGATGTACCAACCTTGACGATCTATGGCACCACCTTGGCCTGGACCCCAGTGTCCGTGCTTGACCTGCGTGGCTACCAAGTCCGGTTCCACGTAGGGAACAATATCAACTGGGCCAGTGCCACGCCCATGCACTCTGGTTTCCTTACCGAGACTCCCTACAGCATGACCACCATGCCGACCGGCCCGGTTACGATCCTCATCAAGGCGGTGGACACCAGCGGAAACGAGTCCGTCAACCCAACGTACATCATCACTGACCTCGGAGACGCTGCTCTGGCCAACGTGCTGGTTACCTTCGACCTGGATGCTTTGGGCTACCCTGGTACGATCACAGGTGGGTCGATCTCTGGCGGTGACATTGTTGCAACTTATCTGGACAGTTTCTACGGGCCGGACAACGACAGCTTCTACCACTCCGACACTGGAGGCGGCTCCACGATCGGGGACAACTACCCGTTCTACGACCCAACATCCTGGAGCGAGGTGGTGTACACCACACTTGGGTATGTCCCATCGGCCATCTTGGCTGGCAGCAACGCCACTCTGCTGTTGACGACTGAGGGTGCGGCCACCACCACGATCGAGTACCGAATCATCGGTCCAGTCTCTTTCTTTGGGCTGGACGCCGCCAGCTTCTATGGCCCGTCTAACTCCGACAGCTTCTACAGGGCGAGCAATGATCCCACCTATGCGGATGCTACCCCATGGGCACCTTGGCCTGGGCAGATTCCTGCCACTGCTGACGTGTACCAGTTCCGTGTCACCTTGACTCCCTCGACCGTACAGCCCAAGATCACCTACATGGCGTTCGTGATCGACGCGCCAGATATTGAGGAACAAGTGAACGACTTGCCCATTAGCGCCAGCGGAACTATCATCCCGCTGACCCGCAACTTCACCAAAGTCGTCAACATTCAAGCCACCCTGCAAGCAAACTTGTCCGTAGGCGAGACCGTGGAGATTGACAAGATCAGCAGGCTGGTCAAGGTGTACAATTCTTCCCACGTCGCAGTGTCCGGCGCTACCGTGGATTTGACTGTCAAAGGATATTGAACTTGACATCCTCCCCTGCCTGAAGGCAGGGGATTCCAAAACCATCAAACACTTGCATGCTTAACAGTCTTGAGGTTCGCACTTCGACGGGACTTGCCTTCCAAAGCCTTGGCCTTGTTTGGTATTACGGTCCCTCCATGCGCAGAAACGGCTTGCCCAGCCGCCTTTATGTTCGTGGCCGCGTTGTCGTCTCTATCATGGTGCGAGCCGCAAGCTGGGCACGTCCAATCTTTAACGCCGAGAACAACGGACTTATTGATGTAACCGCATGCCGAGCACATCTTGCTACTCGGAAACCAGCGGTCTATTTTTACCAGCGTGCGCCCATAGCGCTCCGCTTTGCATGCCAGCATTTGAGTAATCATCCCAATACCAGCATCTGACACGCTACGAGCAAGGCTGTGGTTTTTAACCATGCCACGCAGGTGTAAATCTTCGATATATACAGCGTCGAAGCGCTTGATTATCGAAGTCGAAAACTTGTGTGCAGCGTCCTTTCTGGTGTCCGCAATCTTTGCGTAAAGTTTTGCAACACAGCGAGCCGCCTCTTTTCTACGGTTGCTTCCTTTTTTCTTGCGGGCCAGCCTCCTCTGCAAGGTGGCCATACGCTTGGCATATTTGTAGCTATGCTTTGGGTTGGGAACTCGCTCGCCAGTGGACAAAGTGGCAAGTCGGTTCAAACCAAAGTCGATACCAACCGTTTCACCAGTGGGCGGCAATGCAAGGGGCTCAATATCGACAACAAACGATGCAAAGTATCGGCCCGAGGCATCGCGCAAGATGCGCACGCTGGATGGTTCAAGTATTTCAGCACGCGACCACTTGACTTTGATTGAGCCAATTTTGGCAAGTGTCAGAGTTCGAGTCTCCGCATCAAACTTGAATCCGCTTTTGGTGTATTCGGCACCCTGTGGGCCACCCTTGCGCTTAAAAGAGGGATAGCCAGCGCGCTTGTCAAAGAAGTTTTTGTATGCGGTTTGCAGGTCTCGCAAAGACTGCTGCAAAGGTATGCTGGAAACTTCATTAAGCCACGCTACGTCAGCCCGAGTCTTGAGCTTGGTCAACGCCGCGCTAGTTTCAGCATAGCCAATCTTTTCGCCATTTTTAAAACCAACGCTGCGCAAGTCAAGCGCCCAGTTGTACACATACCGGACGCAGCCGAAAGTCTGCGCAAGCTGTTTGGCTTGCGCAGGCGTCGGGTACAATCGGTAGTTGTGGCGTGCTTTCATTGCTTACATTATAGGATACTTTTCTGTAAAACACAGTATCGGCCTGAAGGCCGAGGTTTCAACCCAAGGAGAATTTGATGACGATGCTTCCCGCACGAACAGGTGTAAGCGACACCTACCCTAACCCAACTAATGGCGTTGCCAGAGCCGCTTTTGGTACCATCTGGGACGTTCTCAATGAGTCGTACCAAGCGGCCGAAGTCAGCGTCGTGGCGGCGGCCACCATTGATATCGGTGGCCAGACGAGCATGAAGCTGCTTGTCACCGGTACGGCGTCAATCACTAGCCTGGGTACCAACTACCGAGGGCCTGTGGTCGTAAGGTTCTCCGGTACACCAACGCTTACTCACAACGCCACCACCTTGCTCCTACCCAACGGTGCCAATATCTCAGTGGTGGCTGGGGACGTCGCCATCTTCTCTCCGAAGTCGGCCTCTGGCACGGTCAATGGGTGGCAGTGTGTGAGCTATGTTCCCAGCACAGCGGCCGGTGCAAGGGCTAACCTTGGTCTTGGTACAGCGGCAGTGCTGAATGTGGGAACCGGCGCCAACTCGGTGGTTCAGCTGGATTCGTTCGGTAAGTTGCCTGCTATAGACGGTTCTGCGTTGACTGGTATCAGTAGTAGTGGTGGTGGTAGTAGTAACGCCGACATCTTCACGGGTAATGGTACGCAAACAACATTCACGCTGTCTGCCAATCCTGGTGCGCTGAACAACCTTGATGTGGCGATCGCTGGCGTTACGCAGTTGCCTGGCACGGACTACACCTGGTCCGCAGGGACGTCGCTGGTGTTTACCAGCGCACCTCCACTGGGAGCCAAGATCCTTGCTCGCTATATGCAAGGCTTGGCGCAGGGCACGTCAGACAGCGCCAGTTCGGCCTTTATTCAAGCAGGTACAGGCGCGGTGTCTCGCACCGCCCAGGATAAAATGCGAGAGGTCGTGAGCGTCAAAGATTTTGGTGCGGTTGGTGATGGTATTACTGATGACACTGCGGCGATTCAGGCGGCGATCAACTACGCTAACAGTGTCTGGTCTGTTGTGTCAGGGTACAACAGAGGCGGAGTTACGATAATTATTCCTGCTGGAGCATACCGTGTTTCTGGGCTAGTTCTGAAAAATGGTGCGTCACTTAAAGGCGCCGGTCGGTGGCAAACAGTTCTGCTGATGACGCAGAACGGTGGAACTATGTTCAAGAACGCCTCGGCATCTTCGCAGCTAAGTGCTGATACTGTGTTTTGGACAGAATACGCCGACTTCTCTATTTATCCAGACCCGGTGGTAACGTTTACCACAAACACGGTCATGTGGAATATGACGGGCTTTTCTCGTTGTGTGTGGAGAAATTTCGGTAACGTGTTTCGTGGAAATGTCATTTCCTGGCAGATGACGGGTGCCACACTTGCAGGCTCTGGAGGCCCAAGCAACTGGTACAACAGTTTCTACGAGGTATTCACTGAAGGTGTCTCTACCGGTGGGATAGGCTGGGACTTGGGCGATACCAGCGCCACAAAAGAGCAAATTACTACCTGGAACTGGTACGGGGGCCGAACTTCTTCTCAAGGATCCACCGGCACCGGTATGCGCCTGAACGCAGCGACGGGATGCAACCTGTACGGCCACGTATTTGAAGGCCTTTCCGATGAGCTGATTATTGGCAGTGCGGCTGGCACCCGAGGTTGCACCAGCGTAGGTTTATTTGGCTGTTATTTTGAGGGAAGCGCCAACGGCTACACCATCTACCCAAATGCTCAGGATACTGTCCTGATTGGTTGCTTTGCCACTGGTGTAACCGACACAGACAACGGAACGCGAACGAATAACATCAATCAAGGATTGATGAAGTTCCCTGTGCCCAATTCTGCAAACTCCTACGTGCTCGAACAAGCCGACGCCAGCAATAAGCCGCAGATCAAGGGATCGACGCAGCCCGGCTGGCGGCTGAACAACTCGGCAGGAAACTGGCTTGATATTTCGAATGGAGCAGCAACCAGTTCGGCCAGTGACTATCTGCGGGTTGACGACGTTGTTGGTCGGACCTTGCTTAAAGCCGGGGCCGCTTCCGCACAGATTTATGCAACGCAATTTTCAATCGGTAACCAAAGCGCTGTGAGTATTTTTATCGGTTCTGGTACTCCGGAAGGCGCTGTGGCGTCCGGTGTTGGCTCGTTATTTATGCGAACTGATGGCGGCGCAGGGACATCTTTGTATGTCAAGCAATCTGGTACAGGAAATACAGGGTGGGTTGGAAAGTAACATTCCCAGCTTCTCCTACATCATCAACATTAAACCTATCTACTGATATGACTACCATGACTCAACTCCTAAAGTCTCGCACCGTCCTGTTCTCGCTGGTCCTTGCCGGGCTTTCAGTGCTTCAAGGCTATATCGGCATACTGCCACTCACTCCCATCGGGCAGATGTATGTAGGCATAGCCATCAGCGTGATCGTCACTCTCCTGCGCATCGTAACCACACAACCGATTTCCGAGAAATAACCCTGGGGATTTGACATCCCCCCTGCCTTTAGGACGGGGAGGATGTTAACGGCAGACCTCTACCGGTACTTTGCAGCGCAGCAAGAGCCCATAATGGCATTTGATGGAACCAAAACCATGCAACAATGAGCGTTGCACTACTGAACACCACCATGCCTTATTCTTCCATACTTGACCTCGACGTATTCGCCTCCAAGGCAGCTGGGTTAATTGGGGCCTGCTTGTCCTTCACCTTCATGAAGGGAACGATGCCCGAGAAGATCACCATGTTCCTTGGCGGCTGCGCCTTGTCGTATTATGGTGCCCAGTGGATGGCCACGCGCAGCGGCTTGCCACTGGAGTTGACCTCGCTATTCGTTGGCTTTTTCGGCATGGCTGTATGCTCAAAGGTGTACGACACCGTGCGCATGATGGACTTAGAGAGTATGATCCGTGGGTTCCTCCCGAAGAAGTGAACGGCCATGGACCTCATGCTTACCACCACTTGCTGCGCCTTGGTATTAATCTCGGCGTGCAGCTTCCTCGCCGTTTGGTCACCCCGATTTGAGGATACCAACATTCAGCGTCTGTGCTTCGCCGGTATGGCCATCTTCTCCTTGGGCTTGGCCTACGAGTTTTGGCGCACCGACTACGCGGCCGACAAGGTGCAGATCTTCATTTGGCTGGTGGCTGGGTACACCGCAGAAACTACCCGGAAAATCCGGTCGAAAGGTGAATGATGCTTGAAATTCTGGGGTTGGTGTTCGGCGGCGCAAGCCGTCTTGTTCAACATTGGATGGACCTGAAGGACAAAGACAAGGAGAGAGACCACGAGCACCGCATGACGATGGTGCAAGTCGAGCTACAGGACAAGCGACTTGCCCACGATGCCGAGATGCGCCAGGCGGACGCCCAAGCATATGAATCCGCATCCGAGTGGGATGCCTTGAAGGTGGCCGTGGCCAGCCAAACAGCAGAAGCCCGGGAGGCGGGCGGTTGGGTGGCCAAGTTCTCCGCAGCAATGCGGCCCCTGCTCACGTTCTACCACTGCATCATCATGTACACGGTGCACAAGTGTGCGCTGTTCTACTTGGCCATGATGGCCAATATGGCTTGGGCCACTGCCTTCGTGTCCATCTATGGTGACTTCGACCGTGGTATCGTTGGAAGCATCATTGGCTACTGGTTCATGGACCGTGGACTTCGGAAGAAGTAAGTGTCTACTTGGTACGAAACGGCCACTGCCCTGATCGCGCCCTTTGAAGGGTGCCAGATCTTGCGCGGGGACAAGGTGTACCCGTACTTTGACACCTTGGCCAAGCCGCCCCTATGGACTCGGGGCTACGGCATGACGACGGGCATTAGCGAGAGTACCAAACCCATCTCCAAGCAAGACGCGTACGCCGAGTTGGTCGCCGCCACGCAAGCATACGGCTTGCGGGTTGCCAACCTAGCACCAATGCTGCTGGAGCATCCACTGGCCCATGCCGCTTGCACCAGCTGGTCCTACAACTGCGGACTGGGCGCGTTCAAGGCCAGCCGCTTGCGCCGCGCCCTGAACGATGGACGGCTGGCCGATGCCTGCGACTTGATTACGAAGCCAAACACGGCCGGTGGGGTCGTGTACAAGGGTCTGCAACGCAGGCGGCAGGCCGAGGCTACGTTGATGCGGCAAGCATTTTTCTCGTAGATTCTACGAGTTCGGCCACCGGCAGCTTGCCTGTCCATTCCAGAAACACACCGAGCGCGTGGTCGATGACCATCGCGTCCGCCTTGTTCCACTTGAAACCACACTCGGCGCACGCCCGGAACACACTGAGCGCGGCAGCCAAGGCTTGGTGCGGCTCTGAATCCTGCATCTGTCTGGCCTCCAGCGCCAAGGACAGGACCGTGAGCTGCTGGTTGAGCAGCAGCACATGTGTCGCGCAGTACTCCCCGTCATCCATCATCAGCATCTGGATGCGCATGTCCACCACCCTCTGGCGCAGGTTGTTGAGCGCAACCTTGTGCACCAGAGGGTTGACTTTTGGTACCCGACGTCGCATCAGCGGTCCAGGAACAGCAGGAACAGGATGCAGCACCCAGCGTGGGCAAGGTGGCTGCGTCCGGATTCAGGGTCTAGCTTCTCACCGCCTACCCAAGCGTCCATGTGGCGCATGAGCGCGTCGTAGTACCGACGCTTGCCATCGGGCACCTTCTTCCAGTTGTCCACGTCGTATTTCTGGGCACCGAACTCCAGCACGTCGATGATCGAGGCCACAGTGCCAAGCGGAAGCAGCGACCAGCGCAGTTTGCCGGTATCCAGCTTGCGACCTTCGGGTTGTTTCACAGTACGTTTCATGTTAGCTCCTGTTAAAGTTGAATGACTTGGGTTGCAAAGCTGTCAGCAAGGTCACTGTGCGTGACCAGCAAGACTTGTTCAAAGCCAGCCCCGGCGATGGTGCCGAGCATGGCCAGCTCTCGTGTGCTGTCACACGCGGCTGCTGGTTCGTCCAAGGCCAGGAAGCTGGCCGTGGGTACGAACGTCTTGACCAAGGCAAGGCGCAGGGCCAGCCCAAGGGCGTCCAAAGTGGAGCCGGACAAGCCGCCCACACCTTGACCATCGACCTTGAAGCCGTCGCTGTCCCGGGTCACCATGCTGCGGGTTCCACGGACTTGCGAGAAGTAGTGGCCCACGGTGCCGAGCACGGTCGTCCAGAGCTTGTTGGCGATGACCGGGCGGGCTGCACGCAGTTTCTTGACCAGATCATTGTGGTGAGTCATGGTCTCGATCATGGTCTTCGTCTTCTCGATCTGCTCGGCCAGGTTGGCGCGGTCCAACACTTGTCGGTCATACGCCGCCTTGGCGATGGCAAACGCAGCGGCTTCCTTCGCAGCGTGAACCTTGGCATCGGCCAGTGCTGCACGCTCTTGTTCCACAATACGCTTGGCCTCCTCATAGGCACTGATGGCAACCTCCGCCTTGGTGGTGTCGATCACAGGCACCTCGACCAGCGAGGACATCTCTGACTGGGCGGCGTCCCACTTGGCCATGGCCTCTTGGTGGACGCGCACTGCCAGACGGGCATCGGCCAGAGCCGACTTGGTATTACCAGGCTTCTCAATCACGCCATGCACCCACTGTGGCGTCACGGGCATGGTGTCACCAGCCTTCCAGTGTGGTGTCATCAAGCGGCGGATACGGCGATCGTCCGCTTCCATATCCGCGTAGGTAGCGCACAGCGAGCGGGCGGCGGTAAGCTGCTCTGTTGCATCCAAGCGCATCTGCTCAAGCCGGTCTAACTCCTCGGTGATCTTGAGGTTGCTGGCGGCCACCTCTGGAACCATGGACAAGTCCTGCTTGCACAGGGGGCACACGTCATCAGAGATTCTCTTGGCCTCGGCTTGAGCCTTAGACACCATGATGTTCTGTAGGGCTTCCTGAGCAGCGATATTGTCCCAGTTGGCTGTCTGTTTGGCAGCCTCGAACTCGGCCACAGTACCATCGAATCGGGGGCAGTCTGGAAACACGATCTGGCTGGCATCGTAAAGTTCCCGGGTGGTAGTCTCCTGCGCGACCTGACGAATCAGATTGTCAAGTGTCTCCTGCGAGACTGTAGCGTCTCCCGGGTGGCTGACTTGCTCCAGCACTGCTCGACGCTTGGCCACTCGCTCGTTGTTCAGCAGTGCTTGGCGAGCCTCTTGTATATCCTGCGTTGCCTGTACCCACGATCCCTTCAGACTGGACAGGTTGGACTCCATGCGAGACAAGCGGTCGGCCACGGTGGAGACGTGCTGGTCAGCAGCGTCAGCAAGTTCCCGCGAAGGCGCGTCTGGGGCTGGAGCATCCGCCTTGGCTCGCAGATCGGACAACTGTCCGGACAAGGCCGTGGTGTTGCCGCATGGAAGCTGGTCCTGAATCTTCTCCACAAGGGTCTCCAGCACTTGGAGATTGGCCAAGGTCTCGATCAGGGAACTGGCAGCGGCCGGGCCTTGGGCCAAGATGCCCCGGATTTCTGTCTGGTTGGCGAACAGCAGCTTGCCAGCCATCTGCGAGGACGTGCCCAGCAAGCGCTCCATGAACACCTTGGTCTCCGTCTGGCCAGTCACGTGCTGGTCACCATAGCGGATTTCTGCGCCGCTCTTGCCTCTGGACACGTGGTAGTCCACACCGTCGATGGATATCCCTAGATCTACACGCAAGGCGCTGACAGGCTTGCCGTACGTGACCGTCTCATCCAGTGATGTGCGTAGAGACGATACACCGAACATGGCATAGGCGATGGCTTCGGACACGGTGGTCTTGCCGTGTTCGTTGTTTCCACGCAACACATTGAAGTCCGACAGGAAGTTGATCTCACGGTCAGTGTGTTTACGGAAGTTAGTGAGTTTGAGTGAGGTGAACATTACTTCAGGCTCTCCAGGGTTTTCATGTCTTCAGGGGACAAAATCTCGCCCAGCGCCCCCATCACGTCGAAGGCTTCGACCTGCTCAAGCGATTGGGCAATATCCGCGCCGTCTACCGAGTCGATCACAACGGCGTTGGCCACGACGAAGGCTTGTGAGGAGCGGCGGTAGTCCGCGACCGCCGTGGCCACCAACACTGCTTCATCAGCAGTTGCAGTGCCCACCATGCGAACGAACGGGGCTTGCGTGATAACCGGGTTGCGCCAGTCAATTTCAGCGTACCAGTGCGCGATCGAGGCGATCGGCACCAAGCGAGGCTCGCCGCTATCGACTTGGATGAAGGACTTGGCCTTGCTTCCAAGGCAATCGGATACGCTGGTCGGTATCTGGTTGCCGGGAATCCAACACTTGCCAATCCTGCGGGTCTGGTGCTCGTGGGCATTCACCACATGCTTGCAAGGCAGCTTGGTGAGTTGCCCGATCGTCATGTTCAGCGAGTGGTCGGCCTGTTTGGCAAACTCGTTGGAGATGTTGCAGTGGGTGTACACCACGTCGCATTCAGGCACATAGGCAAGGGCGTCATCGAACTCTTGCTGGTTGGTCAGGTGCGGGATGATGTAGCCGTGAGGCGTCATCGTAGGGGCGGCCACGTGGTGGAAGGTGTACGGGTAGTGGGCACCGAGCAACTTGCACAAGAACTCCATGGAGGACAAGTTTTCGGAGGACTTGGACAAGTCGTGGTTTCCGTTGACTGCGTACAGGTGGTAGCCCTTGGCCAGCCACTCAGCCGTGGCCCAGTACACCTTCAGCACATCGCTCATGGGGATGTTGTAGGTATCGAGCCAGTCGCCCAGCAGCATCACGTCGTTGTTGACGTCTTTCAGCAGGTCAATGTAGCTGTTGATTCCGTAGCTGCGCAGGGCGATGGCCGACTGCGCGGTGGTGCCGGAGCTGCGAATTGCTCCGAGGTGTAGGTCGTTGAAGATGGTTAGCACAAAATTTCCTTCATCACTGCAACCAGCGGGCGCGGCTCAATCGGGCTCATGTCCCAACTGCCACCATCGCGCACCAGAAAATGCTCAACAGATTCAGCCCTCCACCCGGTGGTGAACTGGACAAGAACCCAAGACTCGGCCCCAGCACAAGCCCACATCCTCATGCGGGCCACTTGGTCAGGGGACATATTTTTGTGGGGCAAGCGGTACGCATGCTCCACAGACTTGACTTCCAGCAAGGTTAGCTGGCCGTGGCGTAGCACCATGAAGTCGCATGGTGCAGGAGACTTGAATCCCGCCCGGAAGTCCGGGTATCTGTAATGAATGGTGTCCACCGCGTCGATGGACTTCAGGTACTTCTTGACGGCGGCTTCCGCCGCCTTGCCTCGGTTGGCGAAGGTCATCTTGTTCTCCTTGGGTTTGAAGTGGCGGGGAGGATGTTAAACATCTTCCTCCATACGAATTGACAAAAATGTCGGGAAGCGGGGCTTATCCTTGACACCGCTGACCATCGACTTATATTTGATGAGCCTGCCCACCAGCAAGTCTTGGTTGGCCCAGAAGTGTCGGCGCTCGTCGTGCGTCATCTTGCCGGGGCCTATCGTGATAGCCTGCCCGCTTGCTGTGACACACTCCAGCGCTCCTACCATGTCCTTGGGCACCATATTTTCCTGGTGCGAGGACCGCTCGGTATGGCCAAGTTCGTTGATCTTGGCTTCATTGCGGTTCTCCATCGCCTGCACGACGCGCACCACGGTGGCCTCGGCATCCGCGAACTGCTTGACGCGAATCAAGCTGCCACATGACGTGCCAGATCGGCCCGACTTGTAGGGGGCCAGCGGGTTACGCAGGATGGTGCCTTCCATACCGGATGCAACCCATGAGGCATCCAATGCGTCGATCTCCTCCTGGTTCCACACCACTTGCGAAGGTACAGCCACAACTCGTGGATCATTAAGTGCCGCTACTCGCTCCCGCAGAGTGGCGTACCGTTTTTCGTACGTCCAATCAGACTTGTCGGTGATGTCGAACACATGCCACACCACGTCATCTGCCGAGCCGTTCACAGTATTGAGTACTGAAGTCGTATCCCGGCACAGCGAGGATGAGTTGATGGAGCCCCAGGCCATCTCTCCATCGAAGTGTTGGTACTTGGGGTCAGAGAAGACTTCCATGACCGCCTTGTTTTTGAAGGGCTTGAGCGACCGACCGGTGAAGGACTCGATGTAGCAAGCTCGCACACCGTCGATCTTGGGCTGGGCGATCATTGGGAACGAGAGCTTGCACTTCTCGATGTCTTGGGCAAGGGTGGGGTTCATCAGGCAATCCAGTGCCGTTCTACGGCTGCAATGGTGATAGGGGCAACCTGCTTGGCAAGATCAAGCATGGCTTGGGCGTATACCTGAATCTCGTGCTGGGCATGAGCATGCAGGCGCAACTTGCAGAACTTCATCAGGTTGTGCAAGTCCACTGTGCAGAAGAAATGCGTGTAGGTGTTCATAGGCAGGACTCCCCGTGCAAGTTCGCGGGGAACACCAGCGTCGATCATTTCCTTGTACGCGGTGAAGGCGTCTGCACAGGTCTTGCGCATCAGGTCTTGGAAGTACAGCGCCTGTGGGTGCTGCTCCTTGGTGCGCATCTGCTTGTTCGTCGGACTCTGCGTGGTGATTTGATCCACCCAAGGGGTGTAGAAGACGGCAGGCAGCTCGGAGTAGCGGGCGGATATTTCATTGAATGAAAATACTCTGTGCCGGATAAATTGACGTGCTACAAAAATAGGAGTACGTATGTCGAAGGTGAAATTAACCGCTTCTAATGGGCTCGTGTGCGAGTGCTTCACGAGGTAGTCAAGGAGCTTGGCATCCTTGCCTTCGTCCTCACCAGAGCGCCACTCTGCGTCGTAGCTGACGCGAGCGTTGCGCACGATGGACAAGTCGCTGCCCATGTGCTCTACCAATCGTACGCTTCCGTGGTCTAGCACGTTGATGATGTTTGTCACTGGGAACCTTTCTTTGTAGTAATCTTGCCTTGCGGCGAAATGTGAAACGACAGACCACTTTCAAAAATGATGTGGTCTGTCGGATAGCGCAGCATCATACTCGCAACTTCGGATAGAAACTCGGGGTCATCCGAGTTTTCAAAAACCGACCGGTGGATGGACTCCGAATCAACGGACTCGGCCGGAACCCGCATGTGGTGGACGAAGAAGCACTCGATCAGGGAATCGAGGTTCTCGTCCATGTACACATGCTTGCCAAGGGTAGCGTGAGCCACTCGCATCAGATCGCCTCCATTGCGGTGGAGATCTGCTCAAGCGTTGCAGATTCCCCCAGTTCGTTAAGCTGGAGGTAGTTGGGGCCTACACCCACGCTGGAGACAGCAGGCAAGCCTGGCCAGAACTCCTCGATCATGAAGCCGTGCACCGCTTTGACCAGATCGGGGCGGTCTTTCGGTACGGACAGCACTACCTCGTCGTGGATGGAAGCGATAAACACAGCACCTTGGTCTAGCACGTCACTGGACCAGATGCGGGACAGGACCCGCTTGATCTGCGCGGCGCAAGAGCCTTGGATCTCTGCGTTACCAGCTTGGCGCACTGCCTTGGCAGCAATCCACTTGTCGGGCGATTGAATCTCGTCTCGCAGGTGGCGGCGGGTGCCCGGGTGCAGTGTAATGTAGCCCTGCTCCTTGACAAGTCGCTCCACCTGTGTGGCATGCTCGACGGTGCGAGGGAACGCTTGGTCGATGGCGTCAAGAATCTTCTGGGCTTCGTCCTCGCTGATGGCCAGCGTCTCGGCAATCTTATTGGACATGGCACCGTAGGCCGAGGCGAAGAAGCAGATCTTGGCCTTGTCCCTCACACCCTTGGCTATCTTCTGGACAGCCGGGTCGGTCGAGGTGTACTCAGCGTAGAACTGCTCGTAGGGTACTCCCAGCAAGGTGCTGGCCGTAATGCTGTGGATGTCCTTTAGAGACTCACCCACAAACACCGAGCGCAGGTTCTCGTCCCCGGACAGGGCACACAGTGCACGCACTTCCTGGCCTGCAAAGTCAAGACTCGCAATGACGTGGCCGGGTTCCGGGAGCAAACACGCCCGAACCGGACCGGCTTCCATCTGCTGCAAGTTGGGCTTGCTGCATGTGTAGCGCCGGGTGTTGGTCGCACTCTGGCGGAACGAAGGGTGCAGGCGGCCGGTGTCCCAGTGAATCATCGAGGGCCAAGCGTCCCAGTAAAGAGCCTTGCGGGTATTGCAGGACTTCATGGTCAGCAGGGCATTCAAGACGGGGGCTGTCTGCGGGGTTGCGTCCAGCTTCAAGGTCAAGCCTACCGCATCATCATCCGTGCGGGGGTTGCCCTCACGCTGACCTGCTGCACGCTGCGTTTCCGTGGCCGGGTTGCGCAGCCGCACAGGCAGGTTCATGACGTTGTACATGAGCTTGGAGATTTGCAGGGGCGAGCCCACGTTGAAGATCGGCTTGCTTGTCCAGTGCTGAGCAACGAGCTTGTTGATGGAGTCCAGATCGTTGTCCTCGATGAAGCGAGCCAGCAGGTCGCCGCCGTCGATCTCACGAACCAGGATAGCCAGCTTAGAGATCGTGCGAATCAGGGTCTTGAGTTCGGTGCCCAGCACGACCTGCACAGCTTGCTTGATGTTGGCCGGACTGATCTCAGTGAACACCGGGGGGTGCACACCTTCCCAACCGTGTTCGACCAAGTAGCTGGACAAGGTTTCCCAGCACTGGTCGTAAACGGCTTCGTCGTCCCGGGACAGTTGCTTGAGTTTGGGCAGGTCGATGCGCACGCCCTTGGTAAAGGCTTGGGCCGTCAGGTAGGGTGGCAGCGTCTCGGTGTCCATGAACGTGTCCCAGCTATGCTCAAGTTGCATGAACAGCCGAAAGAAGTTGAACAGGCCCGCCGTCACTGCCGTGTCGTCCGTACCGTAGCTGAACACCTCGTCTCCGGACAACTGGTGCATCTTGCGCCCGCCTGTCACGGTGTCGTAGGACACTTGGTCGTAGTTCATCAGCCGCTTGGACAAGTCCTTCAAGCCTTGCTTGCCGGACTCGTCGTAGAACGAAGCCATGATGCGAGTGTCGATGGTGTTGGGCAGGAAGCCGCGCCACCCGTTGGCTTGCCAGTGCTTGCCAAAGGCGTTGTACAGGACAGGCAGCTCGAATCCAGCAGAGTTGTGGCACACGATGTGGAGCGTCTGCGGGATGCACTCCAGCAGGGTACGCAACTGCTCCATCGAGCAGTTGTTGGTGTCCGCATGGTTGGTACACACGTAGAAGCTGTAACGGCTATTGGGGCCGAATGTCAAGCCGCACCCGGTGATCTTGCTACCGATCACATCAATCCCATCCTTGCCAGAAGCGGCCAGCCAGTCATCACTCTCGTCAGGCACAGTCGTTTCCAAGTCAAGCGCCACGAACTGCGAGGTCAGCAACTGCTGCTGGAAGAAGCTCTTGGCTTTGTCGAAGTTGTCGGCGGTCACCAAACGCTGGGCCATGCTCCAAGGTTTGAGTCGCTCGTCGTCCGTGCTGCGTACCAGACCCACAGACCAGCGCACAGGGTTGGTCAGATTGTCCACCCACTCGGGGTACAAGCGGGCCAGGTTATAGGACTTCTGTACCTCGATGCGCTGCTCAAACAGCATGCCCAGCAGTGGGCACTGCCATTCTTCGGCCAGAGCTTCCAAGTCTCGCAACTTACCATTCTCCAGCATCTCATGGAGTTCGACCAAGCCGGTCGTCTTGTACTTGGCAATGAAGTCGAGAAACTTCTTGGGGCCGAAGCCGGGGCAGCCCTTGATGTTGTCGGACGGGTCGCCTACCAGCGCCTTGTAGGTGGTGACCAAGTGGTGCGGGAACGGGCCGAACTTGTTGTAACCGATCTCGCCGTTGATGCGCACTCGGACGTTCGCGCCGTGAGCGTTCACACCGTGCAGGGCCACCAAGTCGCCGTCATTGGACATGATGACCATATCCTCCTCGGTGTGCTTGGCAAGGAACGCCAGTTGATCGTCACCCTCCACGTTGTCGCAGACCATCTCCAGCGCACCAAGGTCAAGGAACGCCTTGCGCACTTGGTCTTGCAGGGACTGGTACTCGTTGTAGTACTCGGCAGGGCGGCTGCCACGCGTCGCCTTGTAGCGGGAGTCCATGTCAAGGCGCGGGGCCTTGCTGTGCATCCCTTCGGTGACCATGATGAGATCCATGGGCATCAGGCCAAACTCGTCAAGGGCAGCCTTGATCGAGTTGACCACGAACTCGTAACCGTAGGCAGCGGTGTTGATCTGCACCGACTTGCCTTCGTGTTCCACTGTGTAGCCCTCAGCGTCCTTGCCAGCAGCAAGGCAAGTCTTGAGGATGGAAGCCATGTCAATTGCGATACGCATTATTCACTCCGAATTGTGAACCAAGGGGACCCGAGGTACCTGAACCAGTTTGCTCCTAAAAAGATAGCAATGACGGCATACCCAACGGCTTCGTAGCCGGGGCCAACTTGCCACTTGTCAGCAAGCAGGTACCACAGAAAGGAAACCACCGCCAAGTTGGGCGGTGGTAAGTGTTGCGGGTGAATGACTGGGATAGGGGGTGGAAACTTGTTCAACGTCGTCTTCTTTCTTTAATTTCCTGGCAGGTGATGCATCGGATCTTGCCAAGCAGGAGGCGTCCATCGGGGATGTCGTCATCGCAAGCGATACAGTGCACCCCATCGAACTCTGGGTCGTACTCTTGTGCAGACGCCAAGGCTTGCCTGCGGATGGCTTCCTGCCTGAAGAAGTCTTCCTGCTCGCAGGCAATGTCTATCGGATCAGTAAATT
>Ga0228699_1000721_pt1 | contig 21716 bp, 24 predicted proteins | sample McNCre217_Aug_MG_FD_178016 | JGI IMG/M metagenome (GOLD analysis project Ga0228699, IMG submission 178016) | Freshwater microbial communities from McNutts Creek, Athens, Georgia, United States - 2-17_Aug_MG | ecosystem: Environmental > Aquatic > Freshwater > Creek | place: USA: Georgia... | reverse complement strand
AATTAAATTATAGCGGTCCCCCTACAATACCTTGGCTAACTGCGTCGCGGCTGTAGCTCAGTGGATAGAGTATTGGCCTCCGAAGCCAAGGGTCGTGGGTTCGATCCCCGCCAGCCGCACCAAACGCCTCGAGGCTCAATCCTCGCTATTCAGCCCAGATTTAAGTGCCAACGCCTGCTCATACAGCGCATTGCGCGGCTCACCGGTCAATTCGGCGGCAAGTTTGACCGCCGTTTTCAGTGGCAGCTCTTGCATCAGCAATTGCAGCATGCGGTCGTGATCGCCCCCTGCCTCAGCGGCTTGTGCTTGTGCATGCACGACCAGCGCAAATTCTCCCCGGGTGCGTTGAGGATTGGCTTGTACCCAGCCCAGCAGGTCTTGGGCCGCGACGGTGGCAATTTCTTCAAACTGTTTGGTGAGCTCGCGGCCCACCGTCACGGCGCGTGTGCCCAAGGCGGCCAAGGCTGTCGCCATCGCCTCAATGCGGTGGGGCGCTTCCAGTAACACCTGTGTGCGTGTTTCTTGACCCAAGGCTTGCACGGCGTGTTGACGCTCGGTCGCCTTGGTCGGCAAAAAGCCCACAAACACAAACCCCGAAGCGTCGTGCGTGGGGGTGCCACAGGCGCTGAGCAAGGCGGTCACACTGCTGGCGCCAGGCAGGGGCACCACGCGCAGACCCGCGCTTTGCACCTGCCAGGCCAGACGCGCGCCTGGGTCGCTCACGGCAGGGGTGCCTGCGTCGCTCACATACGCCACCCGTTGGCCGTCTTGCAGACGACGCACCACCTCGTGTGCGGCCTCGGCTTCGTTGTGTTGGTGCACAGCCAGCCACTGCGCCGATGACTTGTCGATGCCGTAGGCGCGCAGCAAAGTTTGTGAGTGCCGCGTGTCCTCGCAGGCCAGCGTGTCGCAAAGACTCAGCACATGCAGCGCGCGCAAGCTGATGTCGGCCAGGTTGCCAATCGGCGTGGCCACCACATACAGCGCCCCTGTCGGGTAGTTTTGGGCCGCAGCGGCGGCATGTGCGGCTGACAAAGCCGAGTCAAAGTTGGCGCTCATTGCGGAGGAACTATGCAAAAGCTCAAGGGTTCAGAGACACATCTCGTCACCACCAAGCAAACAGGGGATGCGGCCGAAGACCGCGCGTTGCGCTACCTGCAAGCACAGGGCTTGCAGCTGGTGCAGCGCAATTATCGAACGCCAGGACGGGGTGGCGGTGAAATAGATTTGATCTTGCGTGATGTGGACGCCACCTTGGTGTTTGTCGAGGTGCGCCAGCGTGGCAACCTGCGTCATGGCGGTGCCCTGGCCAGCATCGGTGTTGCCAAGCAACGCCGCATTGTGTTCGCGGCCCGGCATTTTTTAATGCGTTGGCCCAAGCTTCCGCCCTGCCGTTTTGACGTGGTGGCGGTGGAGGATGACACCTTGCAGTGGTTCAAGGCGGCCTTTGACGCGGCGTGAGGCCTACAAAAGGTATCATCACGCCCATGCTAGAGCACCGCATTGAACAACACTTCATCGACAGCGCCGACCTGAAGTACCAGGCCGCCCAAGTCTTGTCTAAACCCATTGCCGCAGCGATTTCTGCGGTGCTGGCCAGCGTGACCAGTGGCGGCAAGGTGCTGGCGTGTGGCAATGGCGGCTCGGCCGCCGATGCACAACATTTCGCCGCTGAGTTTGTGGGCCGCTTTGAGCGTGAACGTCCTGAGTTGGGCGCGATTGCGCTGACAACCGACACCTCCATCCTCACCGCCATTGCCAACGACTACAGCTACGAACAAATCTTTGCCAAACAAGTGCGCGCCTTGGGGCAATCCGGCGATGTCTTGTTGGCCATCACCACCAGCGGCAGCTCGCCCAATGTGTTGGCGGCCATTGAAGCCGCCCACGAGCGCGACATGACGGTGGTGGCGCTCACTGGCAAAGGCGGTGGCAAGATGGGCCAAGCCTTGCGTGAAACCGATGTTCATATTTGCGTGCCGCATGACCGCACAGCGCGTATTCAAGAAGTGCATTTGTTGACCATCCATTGCATTTGCGACGGCGTGGACACACAACTGCTTGGCGACCAAGAAGGAATGGAATGATGACAAACACCCGCAACAAACTGCTGACGCTGTTGGTTTTGACCTTGGGTCTTTCTGCCTGTGCCCCTGTGATGGTGGGTAGCATGGTGGGCGGCGCTATGGTAGCCAGTGACCGTCGCACCACTGGTATTCAACTCGAAGACGAAGGCATTGAGCAGCGCAGCGCCAGCGCGCGGCGTGAAAACTTTGGTGACAAAGAGCATGTCAACTTCACCAGCTACAACCGTCAAGTGCTGATCACCGGTGAAGTGTCCAGCAACCAAGTGCGTCAACAAGTTGAGCAACTCATCAGCCGTGTCGAAAATGTGCGATCGGTGGTCAACGAATTGGCGATTGGCCCTGCGTCCAGTGTGGGCGAGCGCACCAGCGATGTGGTGTTGGTGGCCAAGGTCAAAGCCGCCATGGTGGACAGCGAAGACGTGTTTGCCAATGTGTTCAAGGTAGTGGCCGAACGCGGCACGGTGTACTTGATGGGTCGTGTCACGCAACGTGAAGCCCAACGTGCCACCGACGTGGTACGTGGCGTGAGTGGCGTCAAGCGTGTGGTGCGTGTGTTTGAGTACATCTCCGAAGATGAGCTCAAGGGCATGCAATCCAAGCGCGCAGCAGACACCTCGACTTCAGCGACCTCCGGGACGTCCGACACTGGCGCACCAGCGGCTGCCAACGCACCTGTGGTGACACCGATCAAATAATTGATTCGGCGAGCTCAACAAAAAACCGCGCACTGCGCGGTTTTTTGTTTGTGTCACGCGCAGCAATGCGCGTGACGTGTGCCGTCCTCAGCGCAAGCGCTTGATCAAGCTCGACGTGTCCCAACGGTTGCCGCCCATTTTTTGCACATCACCGTAGAACTGATCGACCATTTGGGTGACCGGCAGCACGGCGCCGTTGCGCTTGGCTTCGTCAAACACCAGGCCCAGATCTTTGCGCATCCAGTCCACCGCAAAGCCAAAGTCAAATTTATCGGCCACCATGGTTTTGCCGCGGTTGTCCATTTGCCAGCTTTGTGCGGCGCCTTTGCCAATCACATCGAGCACGAGGTTCATATCGAGGCCCGCTTTTTGGCCAAAGGCGATGGCCTCGCTCAAGCCTTGTACCAAGCCAGCAATGCAGATTTGATTCACCATCTTGGTCAGCTGGCCTGCGCCTGGCTCGCCCATCAAGGTGAACGCGCGCGAAAAGGCCATGGCCACCGGCTTGACGCGTTCAAACACAGGCGCATCGCCGCCGCACATGACAGTCAGCATGCCGTTTTGTGCGCCGCCTTGGCCGCCTGAGACGGGGGCGTCGATGAAGTGAATGCCGAGGTTCTTGGCGGCAGCATAAATTTCACGGGCCACGTCAGCCGACGCGGTGGTGTGGTCCACCAGCACGGTGCCGGGCTCCATGCCGGCCAACATGCCGTCGGCGCCGAACACCACCGAGCGCAAATCGTCGTCGTTACCAACGCAGCAAAACACAATGCTTGCGCCCTTGGCTGCTTCGCGTGGGGTCAGCGCGCTTTTGGGCGCTGTGCTGTTGGCAAATTCTTTCACCCAAGCCTCGGCCTTGGCGGGCGAGCGGTTGTACACCGTCACCGCGTGGCCGGCGCTGGCCAAGTGGCCAGCCATGGGGTAGCCCATGACCCCCATGCCAATGAAGGCGACGTGGGCAGAAGGGGTGGATTCGTAGGTTTTGGCGTTGATGCTGGACATGGTGGTCTCGTTCAGGGGTTGGTTTAACTTGCGCTGAATCATAGGCCTTGGCACGCAGCTGCGCATGTCGCTCACGTCACAAGCCTGCTTGCTGCATGGCTTGTGCCATGGTTTGCATGCCGTGGGCAGCTCCTGTTTGCATGGCGCTTTGAATTTGGGCGGATTTGCCTTCGCGTATCAAGTGCCGAACGGCGGGTGTGGCGACCAAGGTTTCAAACACAGCGCGTCGTTCCAGGTGTTGCACGTCGTTGTTCTGTGAGGTGGTCGTTGTCGACACAGGCATGGGGCACAAGGTTTGTGTGACCACGCCCACCAAGGCCTCGCTGAGTTGAGTCCGCACCAGCGCTTTCTCGTGGCCGTCAAACACATCGACGATACGATCCACACTCGCCGCCGCGCTGCGGGTGTGCAAACTCGCCAGCACCAAGTGGCCAGTTTCGGCGGCGGTCAAGGCCAGACGAATGGTTTCCAAATCACGCAGCTCGCCGACCAAAATCACATCGGGGTCTTCGCGCAGGGCGGCCCGCAAGGCATGCGCAAAGCTCGGGCTGTGGGCGCCGATTTCACGTTGGGTGATCAAACATTGTGCGCTGGTGTGCACAAACTCAATCGGGTCTTCCAAGGTGACGATGTGTTGCTGGCTGTGCGTGTTCAGGTGCTGCACCATGGCGGCCAAGGTGGTGGATTTGCCCGAGCCTGTAGGCCCCGTCACCAGCAGCAGGCCTACCTGCTGGAGCAAGTCGCTCAGCACCTGGGGTGCTTGCACTTCACTCAGGGTAGGGGTCTGGCTGGGAATATGTCGCATCACCGCCGCGCAACCGTGTTGTTGCATGAACGCATTGGCTCTGAAGCGCCCGAGCGTTGGCAAAGCAAAAGCAAAGTCCACCTCGTGACCTTGCATGAACTGTGTGTGTTGCGCCTCGTCCATCAACTCTGTCAATGCCCTGCGCAATGTGTCGTGTGTGAGCATTTGTGATGGCGTAGACATGTGCAGCGGTTGCAACACGCCGTGTACCCGCACCCTGGGCGCAAGTCCGGCAGACAGGTGCAGATCAGACGCGTGTTGTGCCACTGCCAGCGCGAGGAGCTCGTTCAAAGTTGGCATGGGGGTTGGCATGCGCGTCTCCTTGTTAAAGTTACACCCAAGATGAATACCTCAGACCATGTCTTGAGCGACAAGCTCCACGCCGTGCAAGCGCGCATCGAAGCGGCTTGCGTCGCCAGTGGCCGCCCAGCGGGCAGCGTGCAATTGCTGGCGGTCTCTAAAACGTTTAGTGCTGACGATGTGCGCCAGGTGGCAGCCTGTGGTCAACGCGATTTTGGAGAGAACTACATCCAAGAGGGGGTAGACAAAATCACCGCTTTGAAAGGTGGTGCACACGTGCTGGTGTGGCACTGCATCGGTCCTATCCAAAGCAATAAAACCAAACTTGTGGCTGAGCACTTCAATTGGGCGCACACGGTTGACCGTCTCAAAATTGCGCAGCGCTTGAACGACCAACGTCCTGCACATTTGGCCCCGTTGAATGTGTGTTTGCAGGTGAATATTGATGGTGGGGACACCAAATCGGGCCTAGCGCCTGGTGACGTGCTGGCGCTGGCTGCCGAAGTGGCCAAGCTACCTCGCTTGGTTCTGCGCGGCCTCATGACCATTCCCGATCCCGTGGAAGGCTTTGACGCTCAATTGGCCGTGCACGCCAAAGCACGTGCCTTGTTTGATGAGGTGAAAGTTGTTTTGGACCTGCCTCAGTTCGACACCCTGTCAATGGGCATGACCGGCGACCTAGAAGCCGCCATTCATGCGGGCAGCACGATGGTGCGGGTGGGCACGGCGATTTTTGGCGGCCGCCAGTACACGGTGTAAGCCGTGTCTGCCCGTGCGGCGCGCGTCGTTAGAAACGCGGCAAATCTGGGTGCTTGATCTGCCCCGCACGCACCAACATCTTGCCGTACTCGGCGCAACGGTGCAGGGTGGGGATGACCTTGCCGGGGTTCAGTAACCCTTTGCTGTCAAACGCGCGCTTGACGCCAAACATCTGTTCGTTTTCTTCCGCGCTGAACTGCACGCACATGCTGTTCACCTTCTCGATGCCCACGCCGTGCTCGCCTGTCACCGTGCCGCCCATGGCCACGCTGGTTTCCAAAATGTCGGCGCCAAACTGTTCGCAACGGTGCATTTGATCGGGGTCGTTGGCATCAAACAAAATCAGCGGGTGCAAGTTGCCGTCACCGGCATGGAACACGTTCAAACAGCGCAGCTGGTATTTCTTTTCCATCTCAGAAATGGCTTGCAAGATGTCGGCCAAACGCTTGCGCGGAATGGTGCTGTCCATGCACATGTAGTCGGGGCTGATGCGGCCAGAGGCAGGGAACGCGTTTTTGCGTCCGCTCCAAAACTTCATGCGTTGCGCCTCATCGCGGCTCACCGTGATGGCGGTGGCGCCGCAGCCGCGCAGCACCTCGCTCATGCGGCCAATTTCTTCTTCCACCTCTTCGGGAGTGCCGTCGCTCTCGCACAGCAAAATCGCAGCGGCGCTCAGGTCGTAGTCGGCGTGGACAAAATCTTCCACCGCGGCGGTCATGGGGCCGTCCATCATCTCTAGGCCCGCAGGGATGATGCCAGCGGCAATCACCGCCGCCACGGCGTCGCCAGCTTTGCGCACATCGTCAAAGCTGGCCATGATGCAGCGCGCCAGTTGGGGCTTGGGCACCAACTTGACAGTGACTTCGGTGGTCACGGCCAACATGCCTTCGCTGCCCACGACGATCGGCAACAGGTCCAGACCTGGCGCATCAAGCGCATCGCCACCAAACTCAACCGGCTCACCCTCAATCGTGAAGCCCTTGACCTTGAGCACGTTGTGTACGGTGAGTCCGTATTTCAAACAATGCACGCCCCCCGAGTTCTCGGCCACATTGCCACCGATGGTGCAGGCAATTTGGCTGGAGGGGTCGGGCGCGTAATACAGCCCGTACTTGGACACGGCCTCGCTGATGGCCAAGTTGCGCACACCGCACTGCACTACGGCAGTTCGTGCGACAGGGTCGATGTTGAGAATCTGGTTGAACTTGGCCAGCGACAGCGTCACCCCCAGCGTGTGCGGCATGGCGCCACCTGAGAGCCCTGTGCCTGCACCGCGTGCCACCACGGGCACATCCAAGGCGTGGCAGGTTTGGAGCACGGCTTGCACCTGCGCCACCGTTTCGGGCAAGGCCACGCACAACGGACGCGCGCGGTAGGCGGTGAGGCCGTCACACTCGTAAGGCACGGTGTCTTCCAGGGTGTAGAGCAGGGCGTGCGGTGGCAGGACTTGCAGCAGGGCTGACACCACGTGGGCTTGGCGCTCGGCGCGGGCCAAGGTGGTTTGCTGGTCGTTTGAAAGTGGGGCGTTCATGCGTCTCACTTTACGGCAAAACGCGGATGTTGCGCGTGAAGAAAGTTACAGGTTTGGTTGAAATGGTTTTGCATGATGCTACTTCAGGCGCGTCAAGCGGGCAGACGGGCACGCCCTGCGGCTTACATCGCTGCGCGACGAATGGCGCCGCATGACGTACCCATCTGCCCACTTGACGGAGGTGTAGCGCCCAAAGATCAAGGGGAAATCCTCCATCAATTGGGACAGAGGGGTATTCGTCCCCTCTCATTCACAGCGAGAGGAAACAACGCAACGAAATTAAGGAACCGCCTTCTTGAGCCAATCCGCAAACGCCGCACACTCCCAGCGGTCCATCGCCCCCGTGCGCCAACACAGGTAATGCCCGTGCGGACTCGGCACCTGGCGCGGGAAGATGCGTACCAGCGTGCCGTTCTCCAGCCACGGTGCACCGAGCTTCAAGCGCACCAGGCCCACGCCCAAGCCTTGGGCTGCAGCGTCGCACATCAGGCCAATGTCGTTGAAGCTGCTGCCGTCAATCGGTTCGGGCCAATCTTGGTCGTGCGCCGCAAACCAGGTGCGCCACGGCTCCAACGGGCTGCGCAGCAACGTTGCGTCTTCCAGGTCTTGCGGGGTGTCGAAGGGGCCGTGCTCGCGCACATAGGCGGGCGAAGCCATGGGCGTCACATCGTCTTTCATGATGCACAGGTGCTCCACATCGGCGTAGCGGCCGGTGCCAAAGCGAATGGTCAGATCGGCGTCCTCCGCCACCACATCGAGCAAGGGAATGCTCACCTGCAAGGCCAGGTCGATTTCTGGATAGGCCTCGGCAAATTGACGCAAACGGGGCATCAAGATCGAGCGTGCAAACGTGGGCGTGACGGCCAAGCGCAGCTTGCGTTTGCCGGGTGTGTTGCCGCCGTCCTTGCCCGGAAAGCGTTCCAAGATCGACAGACCTTCACGCACATGGGCCAAGTACTCGCTGCCTTCGGTGGTCAGTGAAAAATCGGCCCGGCCAAATAATTTGGCGCCCAGCAGTTGTTCGAGCTGCTTGACGCGGTGGCTGACCGCGCTAGGCGTCACGCACAACTCCTCGGCCGCCTGGGTGACGGATCGCAAACGCGCCAGCGCTTCAAAAGTGAGCAAACACTGGATGGGCGGGATGCGGTGTGTCATCGGGCCTGCCTGCCTACGTGTGGGCTTATTTGAAGATCACCGTTTTGTGGCCGTTCAACAGCACGCGGTGTTCGCTGTGCCACTTGACGGCGCGGGCCAGCACTTGGCTTTCGGTGTCGCGGCCTTGGGTGGTCAGGTCTTCCACGGTTTTGCTGTGGTCCACACGGGCCACGTCTTGTTCAATGATCGGGCCTTCGTCCAAGTCAGCGGTCACATAGTGGGCGGTGGCACCAATCAGCTTCACACCGCGGTCATGCGCTTGGTAATACGGTTTGGCACCTTTGAAGCTGGGCAAAAAGCTGTGGTGAATATTGATCGCGCGGCCTGCCAGTTTTTGGCACAGGTCGTCGCTCAAGATTTGCATGTAGCGGGCCAGCACCACCAGCTCAGCGCCTTCGGCCTGGATGATCTCGTACTGCTTAGCCTCGCTCTGCGCCTTCGTGGCAGCGGTGACGGGGATGTGATGAAACGGCACGTTGTAGCTGGCGGCGAGTTGGTAGAACTCGCGGTGGTTGCTCACAATGGCGCGAATGTCCAAGGGCAAAAGGCCGCTCTTCCATCGGAACAACAAGTCGTTCAGGCAGTGGCCTTCTTTGCTGACCATGATCACCGTGCGCATGGGTTGCGTGGTGTCGTGCAGCGTCCACTTCATGTCAAATTTGGCTGCCAGTGTGGCGAGTTGGGTGCGCAAGTCCTCTTGACTCACCGCATCGCAGGCAAACTGCACCCGCATGAAGAACAGACCCGTGTCGTGGTCGTTGTACTGAGCGGCTTCTTCGATGTTGCCTTGGCGTTCCAGCAAAAAGCCAGACACGGCATGAACAATACCCTGACGGTCAGGGCAAGACAGGTTGAGGATGTATGCGGTCATAGACCGCGATTGTAGTTTTGTGGCCTAGCCGTCTCAGACGGCAGGGATTTAGTGCACCACGACCGGGTTTTGGGCCAGCTCGGCGTAGCCCGCCAGGGTCTCTTCCACTTCTTCTTGGGTGGGCGAGTTTTCCTGCCAAGCGCGCAGGTGGGCTTGGAATTGTTCGGCCCAAGAACCTTCTAAAAACAGCTCTTTGCCGGTGCGTTTGTCCACAATTTCAAAACCGTGGCGGGACAGAACCGGCACATCAGGACGCACAGGCACCAACGCGTCGTCATGCACTTGCAAGTGCATGACCGAGTACGTGTCAGAGTTGTAGAGCATGTCCATGGTGTTCTTTCGGTGGAAAACGAATTTCATCTAAGCATATCGGATTGAAAAAGCCAAATTCAAGGGCTGATCTTTTCAAGACTGCGTAAAAGTTGGTCCACCGCGTCACCGTTGGCGTTGGTGATGCGCAAACGTACCGGCAAGTAGTCCAGCCCTGGGGCGAACCACAGCTCAATGTGTTGGTCAAATTCTTTGCGCGGGTTGCGGTTGAGCTTCAGGCTGGGCACGTCGCCATAGGGCAGGGACAGGAGTTCTTCCTTCTCGACCACAAATTGCCAGACCTCGGCCTCGCGCTGCGACACAGTCTGGAACGACAACATGGTGCCTGCGGGGTAACGGGTGGGGTCGGCGGCCAGCAAGGCACTCAGTTGCAGCACCACACTCAGGCGGTCTTGCGCCCCTTTGAGTAGGGGCACATCGGGTGTGTTGGCGCTGAAGCTGATGATGTTTTTGTCGCGTTGAAAGTGCGCCGCCAGCTCGCTGCGCGATTTGTCACCAAAGCGCAGCGGCATCAAGCCTTCGGCACCCAAAAGACCACTGCTGGTTTGCACCCGCGAACCCAGCAAAAATGCGCCCACTTCCAACCGCGCGTCATAGCGCTGGCCGTCTTGTTGCCACAGCAGCTCGGCCCAGGCGTTGTAGTTCAGATGGCGTGTATGGCCTTTGACGTCATATTTCATCCGCGCGGCTTCAGGGGGCTTGAACATGGTGAGCTCGGTGGCGCTGGCTGTGGTGTTGGCGACGTGCGGCGCCGCACGGTTGAATGGTGGCAAATCCACGCCCGAGGCGCTGCGGGCAGGCAAGGCCACCGGCGCGCTGAGTTGTGCGCTCAGGTCGTCTATCTCTTGGTGTGTGGCGAGCCGATGGGCGGTGGGTGTGGAGTCGGGTGCTAGCGTGGTCGGAGTGTGAGTCGTTGTGTTAGCGGCTGTGGCTGTTGTGGATGTGGGGTGCGGTACCTGCGGCGCCCGTGGCGTCGCCAATTCAATCTGCCGTGTGGTGAAGGTCGTGGTGCGCGACGGCGCCTCGCTGCCAGGCGCCAACCACGCTGGGCTGCCAGCCAGCAACCACAGATGCACCGCCAGCACAGTCGTCACCAGCAAAACGGCGTGGCGGCGCTTGAGCTGAAACGGGGTGGGCGGTACGCCGTGCATCAAGGTCACAACCACCAGGCTCAGCCAGCGACGTAGCCCAGTTCACCCGAAAGCTGTTGGGCGGCCAGACGCAATGCCTTGGCAGGCTTGCCGTCCCAGCTGGCATCAAAGCTGGAGGCGGGGCCGAGCGAGACCATGCCCAATACCAAGTGGCTGTCTGAATCAAACACCGGTGCGCAAAACCCCACCACCCCGGGCAGCAACGCGTCGACCACGCGGCCCACACCGCGTGTGCGCACCTCGCTGAGCAGCGCCTTGACATCGGCTTGCGTGGCGGGCACGTCGGGGCGCTTCATTTTTTGAATGCGGGCCAACTCGGTTTTGATCATGGGCGAGGTCAAGTCCTGTGGCATGTACGCGGCAAAACACCGCCCCGTCGCCGACGTCAACAGCGGCATCACATCGCCCAAACGCAAAATCGTCATCGCATGGGGCGACTCCTGCCAATGGATGATGGTTGGGCCTTGGTTGCCCCACACGGCCAGCGCCACGGTGTGACCAATCTCGGCCATCAAGGGCGCCATGCGCTCGCGGGCCAGCTTGACTGGGTCAAGCCGCGACAGCGAGGCCAAGCCCAGCTGCAACGCGGCAGGGCCCAAGTCGTAGCGGGTGCTGGCATGGTCTTGGGTGACCAGGGCCAAACGTTGAAAGCTGACCAAATAGCGGTGCGCCTTGGCGGCGCTCATGCCCGCGGCGGCGGCCAAGTCGCGCAACATCAGCGGGCCTTCGGCCTTGGCCAGCACGTCGAGCAGGGCAAAGCCCACTTCGACCGATTGGATGCCTGCGCGTTCTTTCATAGGTGCCTCAATGCTTGGATTTTAGAATTATGATTAGGTAAATCTATTCATCAATGCGTAATTTTGCCTGAGGACAACATCCATGAAACTGGCCACCTACAAAGACGGTTCACGCGACGGACAGCTGGTCGTCGTCTCCCGTGATTTGAGCACAGCGCATTATGCGACGGGCATCGCCTCCAGGATGCAGCAAGTGTTGGACGACTGGAACTTCATCGCCCCCCAGTTACAGGACCTGTATGAAACGCTGAACAACGGCAAAGCGCGCCATGCCTTCCCGTTTGACCCGGCCTTGTGCATGGCGCCACTGCCCCGCGCTTACCAATGGGCCGATGGCTCGGCCTACATCAACCACGTGGAGCTGGTGCGTGCTGCGCGCGAATCCGAAGTGCCGCAAAGCTTCTACGAAGACCCGTTGATGTACCAAGGTGGCAGCGACGACTTCATCGGCCCCCGCGACGACGTGGTGTGCCCCAGCGAAGACTACGGCATCGACTTTGAAGCCGAGTTGGCGGTGATCACAGGCGACGTGCCCATGCAGGCCACGCCTGAACAAGCGCTGGACGGCATCCGCTTGGTCATGCTGGCCAATGACGTGTCATTGCGCCACCTGATTCCCAACGAGCTCACCAAAGGCTTTGGCTTCTTTCAAGGCAAACCCGCCACCGCGTTCAGTCCGGTGGCCGTGACCTTGGATGAGTTGGGCGACGCTTGGGACAAGGGGCGTGTGCACCTGACCGTGCAGTCGACTTGGAACGGCCGCAAAGTGGGCATGTGCGATGCGGGCCCCGACATGACGTTTCACTTTGGCCAATTGATCGCCCACATCTGCAAAACCCGCAATGTGCGCGCAGGCTCCATCGTGGGCAGCGGCACGGTGAGCAACCAGGGCGTTGAAACCCAAGGCAAAAAAGAATGGCCCAAGGGCTACAGCTGCATTGCCGAAAAGCGCGCCATTGAAACCATTTTGGACGGCAAGCCCAGCACCGAGTACATGAAGTTTGGTGACACCATACGCATCGAAGTCAAAGGCAAAGACGGTCAAACCGTGTTTGGCGCGATTGACCAAAAAATTGCGCCTTTGCATGCTTGAGCATCAACTGCGCACCATTGAAAAAGCCCCGATGTGTCGGGGCTTTTTTGTGGGCGTGTGAAGGTCAGCGTCCGTAAACCGAGGCAAAGTCTGCAAAACCTTTGACTTCCAGTGGGTTGCCAAACGGATCCAGAAAAAACATGGTCCACTGCTCGCCCGGCTGACCGGCAAAGCGCAGATGCGGCGCCAGCACAAAGGCTGTGCCCGCGTCTTGGAGGCGTTTGGCCATGGCCTGCCAGTCGGGCAGGTTCATCACCAAACCAAAATGCGGCATCGGCACCAACTTGCCATCCACATGGCCGGTGTTTTGGGTTTTCAGTGGCTCGCCCAAATGCAAAGAGATTTGGTGGCCGTAAAAGTCAAAGTCCACCCAGGTGTCGGTGCTGCGCCCTTCGGTGCAGCCCAGCAGCTCGCCATAGAAATGGCGGGCAATGTTCAGGTCGGTGACGTTGAAAGCGAAATGAAAAAGGCTGCGCATGCACCAAGCATAAACGCAGCCTCCAACCCTTGCAGCCGCGACGCCACAAGAACAGACAAACGGGTGACTTATTTCACCGCAGGGTCTGTCGCCATTTGGTCGAATTTCTTGAAGTACTGACGCGCCATCGCCACCACTTGGGCGTCAGTGGGGTGGTCGCTCGCCACGCTGTCGACGATGGTGTGTGCCATTGCCGCATCGTGCCGCTGGGCCCAATCGCGAAATTCGTCGCGCGCTTTGCCAGGACCAGTCACCAGCACCTCGTGGGTGCCGTGCAGGGCTTTGGCGATGTCGGCAAACAAGGCGACGCTGTCGGTGGATTTGCCTTGGTGCTTGTGGTGTGTGCGCGATTTGATGCGTTGTGTTTCAACATGCTCGCGGTCAAACATCAGCACATGGGCTTCTTGGTGGTCGAGCCACACAACGGCGTGAAAAGTGGTCATGGAGTCTTTCTTTCTTTCTTAAGAGGGGTGACGTTCAAATGTTTCTTGGCAAGCAATGCAACGTGCAGCTTCGGGTGCCACGCTCAGACGTGCAGGGGGAATGGTTGCGTCGCAATCGGTGCAGTGGCCATAAGTGCCTGCGCTCAGGCGCTCCAGTGCAGCATCAATGGCAGAGAGCTCGGCGGTCTCGTGCTCATTGAGCGCGAACTCCAGATCGCGTGCGGTGTTGACTTGCGCGGTGGCGTCTTCGCTGTGCGCAAAGTGCTCGGCGGCCACTTCGGCGCGGCTTTTGGCGCCGCCGCGTTGCTCGGCAATCTGGGCCAGCAAGCGCTCGCGCATGTCTAACAGCTGGGCTTTGAATGCTTGGGTGGTGGTTTTCATCCGCGTTCCTTTCTTTTCTTGCCTCCATGGTGCGCCGAATCACACCGTCCTTTATTGATCGAAGTCAACACATGCGTTGTGTTCTGAAAGAATAGGGCCATGAAACTGATTTGGACGTTAGCCGCATGGCTGCTCTTGGGTACATCGGCCCATGCCGTGGACACCTCCATGGCCGAACGCACCCGTGCGTGCACCCACTGCCATGGCGAACAGGGCAAGGCCGGGCCGGATGGCTATTACCCGCGTTTGGCGGGCAAGCCCGCGGGCTATTTGTTCCATCAGCTGCAAAACTTTCAGCAGGGGCGTCGTCATTACGACCTGATGGCGCGTTTGATCGAGCCCCTGCCCGATGCGTATTTGCGCGACATGGCGCAGTATTTTTCCAGCCTCCACGTGCCTTATCCTGCCCCCGCCTTGAATGCCTCGGGTGTGCCTGCGGACGTGCTGGCGCGTGGCAAAGCACTTACCTTGAATGGTGACGCGTCACGTGGCGTGCCTGCGTGCGTGTCTTGCCACGGCGCACAGCTGACCGGTGTGGCCCCCGACGTACCGGGCTTGCTGGGCTTGCCGCTGGATTACCTCAATGGCCAGCTCGGTGCCTGGCAATCGGGCCAACGCCGTGCTCATGCACCCGATTGCATGGCGCAAGTGGTCAAACGCTTGGCGTCAGACGACTTGATGGCCGTGGCCCAATACCTGGCACGTCAACCCTTGCCGGCCAACACATCGCCGGTGAGTTTGGGTGTCTTGCGGGCCAGCAACCCAGCGTCGACGAAGCAGCAAGTTGCGACCGATGCGCGAACAGGTGCAATGCCGAGTCGCACCATGGGTGCAACGCCTGTCGCAACGACATGGACCTGCGGCAGCGCCCCCGGCGTGGTGGGGGTGCTGCCATGAAGCGCGTATTTTTCGCGCTGTGCGCTGCCTTGTTGGCGATTGCCATGTGGGTCGGCTATGACAACTTTGCTGACGGTCTGGACACCAACGTAGCGGTGATGTCGGAGCCAGCAAGTGCCGAGCGGGTGGCCCAAGGCGCCTACCTCGCGCGCGCAGGCAATTGCGTGTCGTGCCACACCGCCCCGGGTGAAGCGTCTTATGCGGGTGGGCGTGCGTTGGCCACACCGTTTGGCACCGTCTATGCCAGCAATCTCACCTCTGACGCCGACACGGGCTTGGGCACCTGGAACGCGCAGCACTTTTGGCGTGCCTTGCACCATGGCCGCTCCAAAGACGGGCGCTTGCTGGCGCCCGTGTTCCCCTACAACCACACCAGCCTGATCACCCGGGCCGATTCGGACGCCTTGTTTGCCTTCTTCCAAAGCCTGGCACCTGTGGCGCGCGCCACACCAGCGCACGAACTGCGCTGGCCGTTTGGTACACAAGCTGCATTCGCTGTGTGGCGCAGCCTGTATTTCAAGCCCGCGACTTTCCATGCGGACGCCCAGCAATCGCCTGAGTGGAATCGGGGCGCTTATTTGGTGCAAGGCCTGGGCCATTGCGCCGCCTGCCACAGCGCGCGCGACGCCTTGGGCGCCAGTGGCGCTTTGGACGATTTGAGCGGCGGCGTCATGCCCGGTGTCAATTGGTATGCGCCGTCTTTGCTGAGCGTGCCAGAAACCGATCTGGTCCACACGCCGCCAGCCGAGATCGTGCGATTGCTTAAAACAGGCCAGTCCTCGCATGCTTGGGTGAGCGGCCCCATGGGCGAGGTGGTGCAAAACAGCACGCAGTATTTGCGAGAGGACGATTTGCGCGCCATGGTCACTTACTTGCAGTCGCGCGCGCAGCAGGCCCTGCATGATCAGCCTGATCCCACCGCCACTGCGCCGTCGCGCAAACCGAGCGCGCGCAGTGTGGCCAACGGTGCAGCCGTTTACAAAGACCACTGCGCACAGTGTCACGGCGATCAGGGCCAAGGCAAAACCGAGGTCTATCCCGCCTTGGCAGGCAACCGTGCGGTGCAGATGTCCGACATCACCAACCTCGTGCAGACCCTCACCTATGGTGGCTTTTCGCCCGTTACCCAGACTCAACCGCAGCCCTATGGCATGCCGCCTTTTGTGCTCACGCTCAGCGACCGCGACATGGCCGATGTGTTGACACACATCCGACAGCAGTGGGGCAATCGCGCGCCCACGGTGACCGAGTTTGATGTCAACCGTGTGCGGGTATTGCAGACGCACTGAAAGTGGTCTTTCGATGGCCTTTAGAATTTGCGCCATGGAACACCTGCGCCACGCCCTTCACCTCACCCGCCTTGTGCTGGTGTGGTTTGCGTTGTCGGTGGGTGTGGCCATTGCATCGCCCATGGTCAACCCCCAGGCCATGGATTTGGTGTGTACCAGCACCGGCAGCATGAAGCTGGTGGTGCAAGGTGAGGACGACAGCACCGCATCTAGCCACACGCTGGACTGTCCTTTGTGCGCATCGCTGGTGGCCCCACCTGTGGCGTTGAACACACAGCTCTCCTACGTTTCTCCATTGGCGCATGCGTTACGGCCCGAGGTCGTCGCGTACATCGCGTCTGTCACTGCGCCGCCGCTGCCCTCGCGCGGACCGCCTGCACATCTCCTTTGATCTTTGACCCGGGTTTGAAGCCTTTGCTTTGAACCTTTGTGGGCATCTTGCGCGGCCTCGCGCAGGTGCTTGCCGTTGAGATGTTTGGAGAAATGTTCATGCATGACCGATGCAAACCACGCGCGAACGCGTGGTGCCTGACCCCCTTGTGGGCTGTTGTGGTGGGGATGGTGTCTGGTGCCGCCCTGGCGCAACAAACTGCACAGACCAAGGAGCTGGGCGTGGTGCTGGTGACCTCGGGCCAGCCCTCGTCCCTGCCTACGCAAATTCCCACCACCCTGGAGTCGGTGACGGCGCAGCAACTGACGGAAACGGTCAACGCCACCGACAGTGAAGACGCGTTGAAGTACCTGCCCAGCTTGTCGGTGCGCAAGCGCTACATGGGCGACTACAACCACGCCGTGTTGGCCAGCCGCGCTTCGGGCGCCAACAACCCGGCCCGCAGTGCGGTGTATGCCGATGGCGTGCTGTTGTCCAACTACCTCGGCAATGCGGCGACGAATGCGCCCCGCTGGGGCTTGGTGACACCCGAAGAAATTGAGCGGGTGGATGTGATGTACGGGCCGTTTTCTGCCGCCTATCCGGGCAACTCGGTGGGTGCGGTGGTCGACTATGCCACGCGCATGCCGCAAGCCTTTGAAGCGCACATGAAAGTCAGTGCCTTCAACCAGCGCTTTGACGCCTACAACACCGACCGCCATTTCGGCGGGACCAACGCCAGTGCCAGCCTGGGCAGCCGGGTGGGCGACTGGTCGTATGGGTTCAACGTCAACCGCCTGGACAGCAGCGGCCAACCCATGATGTTCTTGCGCGACACCAACCAGCGTGCAGGCGTGGTGGCAGGCAGCACGCGGGTGAACGGTGTGGCCAGCGCGGTCGGTACCAATGGTGTATCGGCGGCCGATGTGCTGGGCACCACCACCCAGTACCACACGGTGCAAGACCACGCCAAGCTCAAGCTGGCGTATGACCTGTCGTCGACCCTGCGTGCCAGCTATATCTTCGGTTATTGGCAAAACCGCAGCGATGGCAACCCATCGTCGTATCTGAGCCATGCCACCACAGGCGCTGCGGTGTACACCGGGTCGGTCAACAACGGCGTCAACACCTATGCGGTGCCAGCGTTCACGGCATCGCAAGAGGCTTTGACGCATACCATGCATGGGTTGTCGCTCAAGACTCGCACGCAAGAGGTGTTCGATTGGGAAGTCAACGCCAGCCTGTACGACTACGCCACGGATCTGAACCGTGCTTCAGGCACCCAAAGCAGCGACACCAGCTACGCCAACGCTGGCAAGCTCACCGACCAAAAAGGGTCGGGTTGGCGCAACCTGGCACTCAAAGGCACGTGGCGACCCGACGGCATGGCGGGCCCGCACATTGTGGATTTCGGTTACCAACAAGACCACTACACGCTCAAAACCATCACCCAAAACACGGGTGTGAATTGGGAGGCTGCCGCGCCCACCACCTTGGCCAGCATGGCCGGTGGTAACACGCAGATGCAAAGTCTGTACGTGCAAGACGCGTGGCGTTTGGCGCCGCGCTGGAAAACCGTGCTGGGCCTGCGTGCAGAAGATTGGACAGCCCGCAATGGCTATGTGGCCACCACGCCGATCAATACCAACGCCTATGCCTCACGGCATGAAACCCACCTCTCGCCCAAGGCGGCGCTGTCGCACCAGTGGTCACCGGATTGGTTGCTCAAGGCCTCCACCGGACGCTCGGTGCGCATGCCCACGGCGCAAGAAATGTTTGGTAACACGTCGTTGTCGGGCGCGAGCACCACGTTCTTGAACGACCCCAATTTGCGCCCCGAACGTTCTTGGACCAGTGAGCTCACGGCCGAAAAAGATCTGGGTACAGGCTGGTTGCGCTTGACGGCTTTTTTTGAAAACACACGGGATGCCATTTATTCACAAACCAACACTTTCTCGGACGGCACCAGCCGCGCCTTTGTGCAAAACATCCAACGCATCGAAAGCTCCGGCCTGGAGATGGCCTACTTCGGCAACGATGTGATCACGCGTGGTTTGGACCTCTCGGGCAGTGTGACTTATGTCGATTCACGCATCAAAGAAAACGACGGCCAAGTAGCGTTGGCGGGCGATACCCTCAACAAATACCAGCCGCGTGTGCCCACTTGGCGTGGCCATGTGTTGGTCAACTTCCACTGGAACGACAAGCTCAGCACCTCCTTGGGCGCGCGTTACAGCGGCCACCAGTTCGGCACCTTGAACAATGCCGATGTCAACGGCTACGCCATGACGGGGGTGAGCAAGTTTTTTGTGGTCGACACACGTGTGCGCTACAAAGTCGACAAGCAATGGACAGTTGCAGCGGGCATCGACAACCTGAACAACTACAGGTATTGGAATTACCACATGTACCCCATGCGCACCTTCTTTGGTGAGCTCAAGTACGACCTTTGATTTTTTGAAAGTGAGTGTCTTTATGTTGAAACAAATCATGGCCGCATCGGCGGCCTTGTGGCTGTGCAGTGCCACTGTCCATGCCCACATCGTGTTGGTGGAATCTCAGGCCGTGGCGGGCAGCTACCACAAGGCCAGCTTGCGTGTGGGGCACGGTTGCAATGGCTCAGCCACCACGGCGCTGGCCGTGCAGGTGCCGGCAGATTTTCAAGGCGCCAAGCCTCAACCCAAACCCGGTTGGACAGTCGCCATACGCAAAGCTCAACTCGCCAAGCCCTACACCAGCCATGGCAAAACCGTGACAGACGATGTGGTGGAAGTGCGTTGGACGGCGGCCAGCAAAGAGGCCGCACTGCCGGACGAGCAGTTTGACGACTTTGCCTTCATGGGCCGTTTGCCCGATCAGCCCGGTCCTGTGTGGGTGAAGGTTTTGCAGATCTGCGACAGTGGCCAAAATGACTGGTCGGAAATTCCTGCCCGTGGCACATCCACCAAAGGCTTGAAGCTGCCTGCTGCTTTGCTTGACGTGCAGCCTGCACCCGCACACGAACACGAACACCACCATTAACTTTCAGGAGTCCACATGACATTCAGTAAACATCTCATCACTCTGGCGCTTGGCGCTGTCTGCGCCGTGAGCGCCTTGGCACAAAACGCCACCGTCACAGTCACCGATGCGTGGGCCCGTGCCACCGTACCCGGCCAAAAGGCCACCGGTGCGTTCATGAAGATCACGGCCAAAAACAGCACCAAGTTGATCGCGGTCAGCAGCCCCGTCGCAGGTGTGGCTGAAATTCATGAAATGAAAATGGACAAAGACGTTATGAAGATGGCCGCCTTGCCCAACGGCCTGGAGCTGCCCGCTGGCAAGGCGGTCGAGCTCAAGCCCGGTGGTTACCACGTGATGTTGATGGACCTCAAAGCCCCTTTGGCCAAAGACAGCGCTGTGCCTCTGACCCTGACCTTGCAAGACGCCAAAGGCGTCAAGTCCACCCTGGAGTTGAAGGTGTTGGTGGGCATGCAAGCGCCCGCCATGCCCAGCCACGACCACGGCACACACAATCACAGCGAACACCAACATGGTGAACACAAGCACTGATCTGTCAGTTTGCTGAGGGCTGGGTTTTGGTTTAATGCAGATTACCCATTCACAGGAGACAGCCATGACCCAGTCCAGCGGTTTTGATTTCACCAAGTTCGTGCCCGGCTTTGATTTCTTGAAAAACCTCACGCCCGCTGCTGGCAGCGGCGGCGCGCCTGCGCCGGGTTGGGTCGCACCTACGCTAGACCCCGAAGAATTGGAAAAGCGCATCCAAGAGCTCAAGACCGTGCACTTTTGGCTGGAGCAAAACACCAAGGCCGTGGCGGCCACGATTCAAGCGCTGGAAGTGCAGCGCATGACACTCTCTACCTTGAAGGGTATGAACCTGAGTTTTCATGAGCTGGCCGAGTCGCTCAAGGTGAACGCTCAGGCTTCGGCGGCCCCATTTGCGAGCACTGCACCTGAAGCCGCTGCACCACAAGCCGAGGCGCCCACCCCCAAGGCTGCCAAACCAGCGGCCAAATCAGCAGGCAAGTCCAGCAAGGCCAAAGGCGCGGCGGCTGGCATCGATCCTTCGCAATGGTGGGGTGCGTTGACCGATCAGTTCCAGCACATCGCCCACAAAGCCATGCAAGACATGGCGCACAGTGCCAATTCGCATGCGGGCGCAGCATCGACTGCCAGTGGCAAAGCGTCAAACGCCAAGGCCAAACCTGCTGCCAAAAAAACAGCCCGTAAAACGGCACGTCCAGTGGCACGCAAAGCGACAAGCAAAACATCGCGCTGACACCTTCACCACAGTCCGCGCCCATGCAACTCTTCCCCTACGGTCATGCCACCCACCCGCAATGGCGCATGGCTGCGGGCTTGGTGCTGGCGCAGTTGCGTGCGCACATGGCCTTGCCCGACTACGCCAGTGCGCCACATTTGGGGCTGATCTACATCACCGACCACTACGCGACTGAGGCACAAGCGATTTTGGATTTCCTTCGCGATGAGTTGCCCGAGGTGACCGACTGGGTGGGCACCGTGGGTGTGGGCATTGCAGCCAACAACGTGGAGTACTTTGACGAGCCCGCTTTGAGTGTGATGTTGTGCGACATCTCGCCCGAGCATTACCGCGTGTTCAGCGGCGTCGCGCCCTTGATGCAAGCCGGCACCACGGGCAGCGCGTTTGTGCCGCATACCGCGCTCTTGCATGCCGATGCGGCCACGCCCGATGTACCCGAGCTGATTGCCGAGCTGGCCCAACGCACCGCCAGTGGGTATGTGTTTGGTGGTTTGGCGGCAAGTCGAACCGAGGTGGTGCAATTTGCCGTCAAGGGCGACGGCAATGTGGCCGGGCAAGGCAAGGCCACGGGTGTGTTCCATGGTGGTTTGAGTGGCGTGGCCTTTGACGCCCAGGTGGCCATGATGTCGCGCGTCACCCAAGGCTGTTTGCCTATTTCGCCCGTGCACACCATCACTAGCGCTGATGGCCATGTGGTGCTGACCTTAGACAATGAACCCGCGCTGCATGTGCTGGAGCGCGATTTGCACGTTAGCTTGACCGATGCTCAACCCGCCATTGCCAAAGTGCGCGCCACCTTGGTGGGCTTGGCGCCTGCGCATGACGCAACCATCAAACGCACCGGCGAGTTTGACGATGCGGTCTTGGTGCGTCACATCATTGGCTTAGACCCAGCCCGCGAAGCGGTGGCGATTGCGCAGCCGGTGGAGGTGGGCATGCACTTCACGTTTTGCCAACGCAATGCAGCGGCGGCACGCGCTGACTTGATGCGCATTGG
>Ga0228699_1000715_pt1 | contig 21802 bp, 20 predicted proteins | sample McNCre217_Aug_MG_FD_178016 | JGI IMG/M metagenome (GOLD analysis project Ga0228699, IMG submission 178016) | Freshwater microbial communities from McNutts Creek, Athens, Georgia, United States - 2-17_Aug_MG | ecosystem: Environmental > Aquatic > Freshwater > Creek | place: USA: Georgia... | reverse complement strand
AGCTGAGCAATTTCAGTCCGAGTTTTACCGCTGCTTTACAGTGGAACTCAACTGAAGCACTACACTTCTGCCAAGTTATAAAAAGGGATTTCCCATGAAAAAGATCACCATTCAAACCACATTGCTCGCAGGCTTGATGACCGTGTTGGCCTCTGCATCTGTGCAGGCGCAAGAAGTAGGCAAAGTCATCTCCAGCACCCCGATCATTCAACAAGTGGCTGTGCCGCGCCAAGTGTGTAACAACGAGCAAGTTGTCACAGGTGGCCAAAAATCTGGCGCAGGCGCTGCGATGGGCGCCATCGCAGGTGGTGCAATTGGTAACAACATCGGCCAAGGCTCGGGTCGTGCAGCGGCCACCATGCTTGGACTGTTTGGCGGCGCTATCTTGGGCGACAAGATTGAAGGCCCAGGCACCCCCGAAGTGCGCAACGTGCAAAACTGCAGCCAGCAAATGTTCTACGAAAACCGCACCATGGCCTACAACGTGGTTTATGAATACGCAGGCAAACAATACACCGTCCAAATGCCACAAGACCCAGGCCCTACCGTGCGCTTGCAAATCACCCCCATGGCTCCTGCAGCCAACACGGGCTACGGCGTGCCACCTGCTGGTTCTGCCCCGCGCTACTAAGCCAAACTGCACGCCTATTTGGGCGTTTGACCAAGCAAAAGCCGCTGTCAGCGGCTTTTGTTGTTTTGGGTCCCCTAAAATCTACGGTTTTGCAATTCATACCGAGCGCACACCATGACCACAGAAAAAATCGACGGCGTCAGCGTCACCACCAAAGCCAATGTGTTTTTTGACGGCAAATGCGTCAGCCACGCCATCACTTTCGCCGACGGCACCAAAAAATCTGTCGGCGTGATCCTGCCCGCCACATTGACCTTTAACACTGGCGTGCCCGAAATCATGGAGTGCGTAGCTGGTTATTGCGAATACAAACTCGACGGCAGCCACGACTGGGTCAAGTCCAGCGCTGGTGAAAAATTCAACGTGCCTGGCAACTCGAAGTTCGACATTCGCGTGACCGAGCCCTACCACTACATCTGCCACTTCGGTTAATCGACGGGCCATACCATGAGCACCATTCTTCAAAACCTGCCCAAGGGCCAAAAAGTCGGCATCGCCTTCTCGGGCGGCCTCGACACATCTGCTGCCCTGCTGTGGATGAAGCAAAAGGGCGCTGTGCCCTACGCCTACACTGCCAACCTCGGCCAGCCCGACGAGTCGGACTACAACGAAATTCCACGCAAAGCGATGGAATACGGCGCCTCAAGCGCCCGCCTCATCGACTGCCGCCAACAACTCGCTCACGAAGGCATTGCCGCCATTCAATGTGGTGCGTTCCACATCAGCACCGGTGGCATCACCTACTTCAACACCACACCTTTGGGCCGTGCTGTCACCGGCACCATGCTCGTGGCCGCGATGAAGGAAGACGACGTCAACATCTGGGGTGATGGCAGCACCTTTAAGGGCAACGACATCGAGCGCTTTTACCGCTACGGTTTGTTGACCAACCCCAGCTTGAAAATCTACAAGCCTTGGTTGGACCAACTGTTCATCGACGAACTTGGTGGTCGCGCTGAAATGTCAGCCTTCATGACGGCCAACGGTTTCGGCTACAAGATGAGCGCCGAAAAGGCCTACAGCACCGACAGCAACATGCTGGGCGCCACACACGAAGCCAAAGACCTCGAAAGCTTGGCCAGCGGCATGAAGATCGTCAACCCCATCATGGGCGTGCCCTTCTGGCGCGAAGACTGCGTGGTGAAAGCCGAAGAAATCACCATTCGCTTTGAAGAAGGCCAACCCGTTGCACTGAACGGCCAAACCTTTGACTCGCCCGTGGACCTGTTCTTGAAAGCCAACGAAATCGGTGGCCGCCATGGTTTGGGCATGAGCGATCAGATTGAGAACCGCATCATCGAAGCCAAGAGCCGCGGCATCTACGAAGCCCCCGGCATGGCGCTGTTGCACATTGCTTATGAGCGCTTGGTCACCGGCATTCACAACGAAGACACCATCGAGCAGTACCGCATCAACGGCCTGCGCTTGGGCCGCTTGTTGTACCAAGGCCGCTGGTTTGACCCACAGTCCATCATGCTGCGCGAAACTGCCCAACGTTGGGTGGCGCGTGCTGTGACGGGCGAAGTCACGCTTGAGCTGCGCCGTGGCAACGACTACAGCATCCTGAACACCGAAAGCCCCAACCTCACCTACGCCCCCGAGCGTTTGAGCATGGAAAAGGTTGAGGACGCACCGTTCACGCCACTGGACCGCATTGGCCAATTGACCATGCGCAACTTGGACATCGTAGACACACGTGCCAAGCTGGGCATCTACGCACACACCGGCTTGCTGTCGTTGGGCGAAGGTGCGGACATGATCAAGTTGGAAGGTGGCAAGAAGTAATGACTTCTTGCCTCAATGAAAAAGCGACCCAAGGGTCGCTTTTTCATTTCTAAACCACCACAGGCTCTGGCTCTAAGCGAATGCCAAACCGCTCATACACGCTGGTTTGAATGGCTTTAGCCAAGGTCATCACCTCGCCGCCCGTGCAAGGATGTTCTTTGCCACCGACGTTGACCAACACCAAGGCTTGTTTCTCGTACACACCCGCATGGCCCACGGTCTTGCCTTTCCAGCCACAGGCGTCGATCAGCCAACCGGCTGCCAGTTTGATGCGGCCATCGTCTAGCAGGTAGTGAACCACTTTGGGCTCACGCGCGATGATGTCGTCGCACTGGTCTTGGGTGACGGTGGGGTTTTTGAAAAAGCTGCCTGCGTTACCGATGACCGCAGGGTCTGGCAGTTTGGCTTGGCGAATGGCACACACCCATTCAAAAATTTGCTGGGCCGTGGGTTGGCTGATGGCAGTCTCAGCCATTTTGCGCTCGAGGTCGAGGTAGCCCAGCACAGGCGTCCAGTCTTTGCGCAGATAAAAGCGCACACGGGTAATCAAGGCTTTGCCAGCCAAGCCTAGTCCGTTCGGACCACTGCTCTCGTGCTTGAACACCGAGTCACGGTAGCCAAACGCACATTGCGCGGCATCAAGGCTGAAGGCTTGGCCAGTGGTCAGGTCTATTGCGTCCAGCGAATGAAAGCGGTCTTGCAGCTCCACACCATACGCGCCAATGTTTTGCACGGGCGAAGCGCCCACGGTGCCCGGTATAAGCGCCATGTTTTCTAGGCCAGGCCAACCGTTGTCTAAGGTCCACGCCACCAAGTCATGCCATTTTTCGCCTGCGGCGGCTTCGACCACCCAAGCCTTGTCGGTCTCTTCAATCAAGCGCATGCCCTTGATTTCCACCTTCAACACCAAGGGCTTCACATCTCCCGTGAGCACAATGTTGCTGCCGCCACCCAACACAAACTTGGGCGCGTCGCGCAGGTCCGCATCGGCCAGCACGGCCTGCACATCGGCGTCACTGTGCACGCGCACCAGCTGCAAGGCTTTGGCCGAAATGCCAAAGCTGTTGTACGCCTGAAGGGGGGTGTTGGGTTCCACTAACATACGGCAATTGTCTCATTCTGAATTTGAAAGCCGACTGCCATGCCTTCTTTTGACACCGTACTCGAACCCAACTTGGTCGAAGTGAAAAACGCCGTTGAAAACACGGTCAAAGAAATTGCCACCCGTTTCGACTTCAAGGGCACCTCTGCCGCTGTGGAACTCAAAGACAAAGAAATCACCCTATTTGGCGATGCCGACTTTCAACTGGTGCAAGTCGAGGACGTGTTGCGCAACAAACTGACCAAACGCGAAGTGGACGTACGTTTCCTCGACCGAGGTGATGTGCAAAAAATCGGCGGCGACAAGGTCAAACAAGTCATCAAAATCCGCAACGGCATTGAGACCGAAGTGTCCAAGAAGATTCAACGCCACCTCAAAGACAGCAAACTCAAGGTGCAAGCTGCCATTCAAGGAGACGCGGTGCGTGTGACCGGCGCCAAGCGCGACGACTTACAAGCCGCCATGGCCTTGATTCGCAAAGAAATGACCGACTTGCCTTTGTCGTTCAACAATTTCCGCGACTGAGTAAAACCGTCCCAATAAAAAGGGCCTCACTGAGAGGCCCTTTTGTTTTGCGCGTCAACCGCTTACTGGGGATCACCTTCGGTAGCTTGCTTCTTGGCACCAATCTTCGTCTCTTGGCCAGACACCAAACGCGCGATGTTGTCTTTGTGGCGCATCAGCAGCAAGGCGCTCATGACCATCACAGCCAACAGCTCCGCGTCGCTGGTTTGCCACGCAACTTGATTGCCAAACAAATAGTAGGCAGGCGCAAACAGCGATGCAGCCAAAGCGGCCAGCGACGAGTAGCGAAAGAAAAATGCCACGATGAGCCATGTGCCCATCACCGCTGCGCCCAGCAGTGGCTCCACACCAAACAAAATACCAGCAGCAGTGGCCACGCCTTTGCCACCTTTGAACGCAAAGAACACAGGCCACAAATGACCAATGAATGCCGATATGGCCACCAAGGCCACCGCACGGTCGTCTAAGCCAAAGTCTGGGCCATACAACTTGACCAACAACACAGGCAAGTAACCCTTGAGTGCATCAAACAACAACGTGGCAATCGCCGCTTTTTTGTTACCCGAACGCAGCACGTTGGTGGCACCTGGGTTTTGGCTACCGTAGGTGCGGGGGTCATCCAAACCCATCACGCGGCTCACAATGACCGCAAAGGACAAGGAACCTACCAAGTAACCGCCCAAGATGAGCAATACGACTGAAGCATCAGCAAACATTTATCTTTCCTCTTTTTAATTTTTATTGCGCAGGGTCACGCATTTCCCAACGAATCGCGTCGATCGCAGCCAACACTTCAGGCGACAAGGTGGTACCCCATGCGTCCAAATCGGCATCAAGCTGCGCGAGCGACGTCACACCAATGATGGTGCTCGCCACTTGCCACTTGGTGTAACAAAACGCCAATGCCATTTGCGTGGGTGTCATGCCGTTTTCTTGCGCCAACGCGTTGTAGCGGCGCGCCGCCACCAAGGACTCGGGGCGACCCCAGCGTTGCTTGCGCACGCTCTCGTAGCCAGAGATGCGCGCACCTTTGGGCGCATCTGGGCCAGTGATGCCGCTGGCGTCGTACTTGCCGGTCAACAAGCCAAAGCCCAAGGGCGAATAGGCCAGCAAAGACACATTCAAACGGTGGCAGGTTTCGTCCAAACCGTTTTCATACGTGCGGTTGATCAGGCAATACGGATTTTGGGTGGTGGCCACGCGTGGCAAACCATGCTGCTCAGCCAAGCGTACAAACTCGTGCACGCCGTAGGGTGTTTCGTTGGACAAGCCCACATGGCGCACCTTGCCAGCTTTGACCAACTGCGCCAGCGCTTCGAGCTGGGCATGAATGGACGTCTCAGACGTTTCTTTTTTGGGGTCGTAATACACAGCGCCAAACGCGGGCACATGGCGCTCGGGCCAGTGGATTTGGTAGAGGTCAATCACATCGGTTTGCAAGCGGCGCAAGCTGCCTTCGCACGAGGTGACGAAATCTTTCACGGTCAAACCCATGTGGTCGCGAATCCAAGGCATGCCGCGGGATGGGCCTGCCACTTTGGTAGCCACCACCAGTTTTTGACGCGCACCTGGATTCTTGGCAAACCAGTTGCCAATGATGGTTTCGGTGTGACCACAAGTCTCGGCCTTGGGCGGCACCGAATACATCTCGGCCGTGTCGATGAAGTTCACGCCACGCGCCAGCGAGTGGTCGAGGATGGCATGCGAATCAGCTTCATTCACTTGCTCGCCAAAAGTCATGGTGCCCAAGCAAATGGGCGTGACGTGCAAATCGCTGGCGCCCAGCTGAACGAGAGGAAAAGTCATGGGTTCACTCCGAGGAAGGAGATAGATGAAAACCCGACAAGTCTAAAGCCTGCCGAGCGCCTTCTTTGACTTGGGGAATTTGCGTTATTTCGCCTTGGCGCGCTCTTCTTCTTGCAAGCGCAGCACGCGGCGTTGCACCTTGCCCGTGGTGGTCATGGGCAGTTCACGAATGAACTCAATCTCTTTGGGGTACTCATAGGGCGCGAGCTTGCCGCGCACATGCAGTTGCAGGTCAGCCACCAAGGCATCGCTGGCTTCGTGTCCTGGGGCTAACACCACATAGGCTTTGACCAACGCACCACGCTCGGCATCGGGCTTGGGCACCACAGCGGCATTGGCCACAGCAGGATGTTTGACCAAGCAGTTTTCGATCTCACTGGGACCGATACGGTAGCCCGCGGCTTTGAACACATCGTCGGCGCGGCCTTGGTACCAGAGGTAGCCGTCAACGTCCTGCACCGCCATATCGCCTGTGCGGCACCAGTCGCCGGTGTATTTGTTACGCGTGGATGTCTCGTTTTTCCAATAACCCAAAAAGAAAATGGGGTCAGGCTGGCCGTGTTGGTTGTAGCGGTTGAGCGCCACATCACCGGGCACGCCTGCGGGGCACTCGTGACCGTCTTCGTCAATCACCGCCACACGGTGACCAGGGTAGCCCTTGCCCATGCTGCCAGGCTTAGCGGGCCAGCCCACATTTGTGCGATGCGTAGACACACCCGAGCCCATAGCCCCCCACTCCATCGCGCAGTTGCCCACGATGTAGTTGATTTCGGTTTGACCAAACATCTCGTTCACGGTGACGCCCAGCTGCGTTTGGCAATAGCCAAACACCGCGTCCCCCACCGCCTCGCCCGCACTCATCATGGCTTGCAGCTTGAGCTTGAATTGACTACTTGGCTTGGGGTAGGCCTTCATCATGGCCTTCAACGCAGTAGGAAACAAAAACGTATGCGTGACGCCGTGCTGCTGCATGAGTGTGAAAGCCAGCTCGGGGCTGAAACGCCCATTCCACGCCACGATGGGGCGACCAAAGTACAGCGTGGGCAGCAAGGCATCCATCAAACCACCGGTCCATGCCCAATCGGCGGGCGACCAAAACACAGCAGCACTGCCTGTGGGCAAATGCGCGGCGTTTGAGGCTGGGTTTGAAGTCGCTTGCGTTGCAAACCCAAACCAGTTTTGGCTACACACAAAGCCCGTCAAATTACCCATCAAAGCGCGGTGTGGAATCAACGCGCCTTTGGGCGGGCCGGTGGTGCCGCTGGTGTAAATCAACACCGCACCTTCGTCCGCTTTGGTTTGCACGGCTGTGAATGCGCGTTGCTGCGCGGCAATCGCGCTGGCGTAGTCCACATCGACGTGCAACATGTCTGCGGCATTGTTCAGGTCAACGCCCACCACCTCGCGCAGCGCGGGGCATTGCGCGCGCACGGCCAGCACATTGCTCACCGAAGACGCATCGACGATGGCCACCACGGCCTCGCTGTTTTGCAGACGGTATTCCAAAGCCTCGGGGCCAAATAGCAGCGACAGCGGCATGGCCACCGCGCCCATTTGCATGACGGCCACATAAGCCACCGCCGTTTCAAAACGTTGCGGCAGCACGATGGCCACGCGGTCGCCGCGTTGCACGCCAATTTCGGTCAGCACATGACTCAGTGCATCGGCAGCTTGTTGCAACTGGGCATAGGTGTAGCTGCGCGGGGCAACCGCACGTCCGTTGGCATCAACCGCGGCATGTTCGACGATGGCCACACGCTGCGCCGCATCAGGCTGCGCAGCCCAACGATGGCTGCACATCTCGGCCATGTTGAAGTGCTCGGGCACTGCCCAACCAAAGCCTTGCTGCATGGCTTGGTAAAAGTCGTGTGAAGTGGAGTTTGCAGAATGCTTGGCCATGTCTCGTGTCCTTATGATTCGAGGAATGTACCCAATCCAAAAGCCTTCGCGCAGCGAGTTTGTCCCAATCCGTCACCTGAGTTACCACGTCTTGCAGTGGGGCACGCCCTCAGCCGACAAAACACCGTTGGTCATGGTGCATGGCTGGATGGATGTGGCTGCTTCGTTTCAATTCGTGATTGACGCCCTGCAAGACGACCATTGGGTCATCGCGCCCGACTGGCGTGGTTTTGGCCTCACCGAAACACCCCACACCGACAACTTCTTTTTCCCCGATTACTTGGCCGACCTTGACCAGCTGTTAGACCATTACGTGGGCGACAGGCAAATCAACCTGCTAGGCCACAGCATGGGTGGCCATGTGGCCACGATGTACGCGGGCATTCGTCCTGAGCGCATTAAGAAGCTCATCAACCTTGAAGGTTTTGGCATGCCTGCCACTCGCCCCACCCAAGCCCCCGGCCGTTTGGGGAAATGGATGGACGAGCTCAAAGCCTTGCAGCGCGGCGAGATGGACCTCAAGCCCTACCCCAACCTCGAAGCCGTGGCCCAGCGCCTGATCAAAACCAACCCACGCTTAGGCTCAGACAAAGCGCATTGGCTGGCCCAACACTGGGCGCGCGCCAACGACCAAGGCGAATGGCGCATCTTGGGCCACGCAGCCCACAAAGTGGTCAACGCGCAGCTGTTCAAAACCGACGAAACCCAAGCCATTTACGAACGCATCACCGCGCCCACCCTGTGCGTGGTGGCCAGCACCGACAGCATGAGCCAATGGTGGAAAGACAGCTACACCTTGGACGAATTCCTTCAACGCATTGCTGCCGTGCCCAACATCACCCACGCGGTGATTGAAGAAGCAGGCCACATGTTGCACCACGATCAACCCGCGCAACTGGCTCAATTGATCGAACAGTTCATTTCAAAAACGAATACCTAAATCATCCTAATCAGATCATTAAATAAACATTTTCTATGTTGTTCTACCGTTCTTTGTGGCGCCAAGTTGTCGTGCTTTGCCTGTTGTCTGCCTGCAATTTGTTTGCACAAACCACGGAAACTGACGCTGACAGCTGGCAACCCTGCCCTCGCGCCTTAGCCGCATCCGATGCCCCAGCGCTCGCACAAGACAGGCAGTGGAATTTAACGCTAGCGCCCTATGCCCACCATTGGAGTTACAGCCCAGAACACAGGCCCGTGTTCTTGGGCGCCATTGACCGCCATGTGAATGGCAACCGTTTTTGCGGCTTGGCCCTGTTTCGTAACTCGTTTGGTCAACCTGCAGCCTACGCCTACGTGGGCAAGCAATGGAACCACCTTTTGGGCAACCCTCAACTTTTTGCAAAAGTCTCAGCAGGCTTGATCTACGGCTACAAAGGCAAATACCAACACAAAATCCCGTTCAACGACTATGGCGTTGCACCTGCCATCATTCCGTCACTCGGTTATTCGTTCACCCGCGAGGACTCTGCGCAAGTCATGGTGCTCGGCACAGCAGGGCTTTTGTTTTCTTACGGGCATAGCTTCTAGCGCCCACCTGAACGTGAGAAAATCTGAGGTTTTCCCAGACACGTAAAGAAGACCTCATCATGGAAGCAGAACGCATCAACCTCATTGGATCTACCCTGGCCGACCTGAGTGCGCGCACGGTGGATCTACGGAGGTATCTTTGACTACGATGCCAAAGCCGAACGCCTGCGCACTGTCAATGCGTCGCTAGAAGACCCCACCATCTGGAACGACCCCAAAAAAGCCCAAGAACTGGGCCGTGAAAAGAAAACCCTCGACGGTGTGGTGGTCACCCTCACCCGCCTCACGCAAGAGCTGGCCGACAACACCGAGTTGTTTGAAATGAGCAAGGCCGAAGGCGACGAAGATGGCCTCATCACCATCGAAGGCGACACCCAAGGTTTGGTCAAAACCATCGAAGAGCTCGAGTTCCGCCGCATGTTCAGCAACGAAGCCGACCCGCTCAATTGCTTCCTCGACATCCAAGCCGGTGCCGGTGGCACCGAAGCCTGTGACTGGGCCAGCATGTTGCTGCGCCAATACCTCAAGTACGCCGAACGCAAAGGCTTCAAAACCACCGTCGAAGACGAAACCCCGGGTGACGTGGCCGGCATCAAGAGCGCGACCATCAAAGTCGAAGGCGAATACGCCTTTGGTTTGTTGCGCACCGAAACTGGCGTGCACCGCCTGGTGCGCAAGTCGCCGTTTGACAGCTCGGGCGGTCGCCACACCTCGTTTGCGTCCATCTTTGTGTATCCCGAGATTGACGACTCGATTGAAATCGAAATCAACCCCTCTGACGTGCGCACCGACACCTACCGTGCTTCGGGCGCGGGTGGCCAGCACATCAACAAAACCGACTCGGCCGTGCGCTTGACCCACATTCCCACCGGCATCGTGGTGCAGTGTCAAGATGGCCGCAGCCAGCACAGCAACCGTGACGTGGCGTGGAAGCGTCTGCGCTCGCGCTTGTACGACTTTGAAATGCGCAAGCGCATGGAAGAGCAACAAAAGCTCGAAGACACCAAGACCGACGTGGGCTGGGGTCACCAAATTCGCAGCTACGTGCTGGACAACAGCCGCATCAAAGACTTGCGCACCAACGTCGAAATTTCGGCCACACAAAAAGTCTTGGACGGCGACCTCGATGCATTCATTGAAGCATCGCTCAAGCAAGGTATTTAAGGATTTCCTATGTTCCGTGAAGGCACAGCCCCATTGATTCAACGCGCCGACTACACCGCGCCTGCGTTTTGGATTGACACCGTCAATTTGACGTTTGACTTGGACCCCGCCAAGACCCGCGTGCTCAACCAAATGCGCGTGCGCCGCAACCCCGACGTAACGGCGCAGCCGCTACGCTTGGATGGCGACGAGCTCAACCTTGCCCGCGTGTTGGTGAATGGCCAAGGCACCTCGTTCAAGATGGACGGCAGTCAATTGGTGCTGGAAAACTTGCCCGAAGGCCATGAAACGTTTGACCTAGAAATCTTCACCACCTGTAACCCTGCGAAGAACACCAAGCTCATGGGCTTGTATGTGAGCAACGACTCGTTCTTCACGCAGTGCGAGGCCGAGGGCTTTCGCCGCATCACGTATTTCTTAGACCGCCCCGATGTGATGTCCAACTACAGCGTCACGCTGCGTGCCGACAAAAAAGCCTTCCCCGTGTTGTTGAGCAACGGCAACTTGGTGGAAGAAGGCGACTTGGAAGAAGGTCGCCACTTTGCCAAATGGGTCGACCCACACAAAAAACCTTGCTACTTATTTGCCTTGGTCGCAGGTCAGTTTGTGTGCCGCGAACAGCGGGTCAAAGCGCCGTCGGGCAAAGAGCATTTGCTGCAGGTCTACGTGCGCTCCGGCGACTTGGACAAAACCGAACACGCCATGAACTCGCTCATGGCCAGCATCAAGTGGGATGAGCAGCGTTTCAACTTGAGCCTCGACTTAGAGCGTTTCATGATCGTCGCCACCAGCGACTTCAACATGGGCGCGATGGAGAACAAGGGCCTCAACATCTTCAACACCAAGTTTGTGTTGGCCAACTCCGCCACCGCCACCGACATGGACTACGCCAACATCGAGAGCGTGGTCGGTCATGAGTACTTCCACAACTGGACGGGCAACCGCGTGACTTGCCGCGACTGGTTCCAACTCTCACTCAAAGAAGGCCTGACGGTTTTCCGCGACCAAGAGTTCAGCCAAGACTTGGCCGCTGAAGCTTTGAAGGACAACCCAACAGCAGCGGCCTCAGCCAAAGCCGTCAAGCGCATCGAAGACGTCCGCTTGTTGCGCACCGCGCAGTTCCCAGAAGACGCAGGCCCCATGGCCCACCCCGTGCGTCCTGACAGTTACGTCGAAATCAACAACTTCTACACCGTCACGATTTACGAAAAAGGCTCTGAGGTCGTGCGCATGATGCAGACCCTGGCGGCAACGCCAGCTTCCAATATTTCGAGCCGCGAAGGTTTTGCCCGTGGCATGTCGCTCTACTTCGAGCGCCACGATGGCCAAGCGGTGACATGCGACGACTTCGCCCAAGCCATTGCCGATGCCAACCCCGGCTCTGCACTTGCCACACACCTCACGCAATTCAAGCGTTGGTACGCGCAAGCAGGTACACCGCGCGTGCAAGCCGCGGGCAACTACAACGCCGACACACGCACGTACACACTCGCCTTGAGCCAAAGCTGCCCACCCAGCCCCGGCCAAGACCACAAAGAGCCGTTTGTCATCCCCGTGCAATTTGGTTTGCTGGGTGCCGATGGCCGCGAGGTGTTGCCCACGCAACTTTTGGTACTCACTGAAAACAATCAGAGTTTCGAGTTCAAAGACTTGTCGTTGCAAGCGGGTGAAGAACCCGTACCCTCCATCCTGCGTGGCTTCAGCGCCCCCGTGGTGTTGGAGAAAGATTTCACATCCACACAACTGCTCACGCTCTTGGCGCACGACACCGACCCGTTCAACCAATGGGAAGCCGCACAACGCCTGTGCCTGAACGCCGCACTCGCTGCCGTCGCCGCCAGCGATGCGCCTACGCAGGTGTTGGATGCCGCCTTGGTGCAAGCCCTGCGCACCGTGCTGCGCAACCCTGCGTTGGATGCCGCGTTCAAAGACTTGGTGCTCACCTTGCCTTCTGAAACCTACATCGCTGAACAGCTCGATGTGGTCGACCCTCAACGCATCCACGCCGTGCGTGAAGCCATGCGCACCCAACTGGCTCGCGAGCTGCACGACGATTGGGCTTGGGCTTTTGAAACCCACAGCGAGAACGGCGCTTTCAGTCCTGACCCCGTGTCGAGTGGCCGTCGCGCGTTGAGCGGCATGGCCCTCACCATGTTGTGTTTGGATGCACGCACCACGGGTGACGAAGTGTGGCCTGGCCGCACTTTCCAGTGCTTCAAAGACGCACACAACATGACCGACCGCTTCAATGCACTGAGTGCCTTGGTGCAAGCGCAGTCTGTCAGCGCGGGCCATGACTTAGCCGCCGATGCCTTGCAACGTTTCTACAACATGTTCCACAACGAAGCCTTGGTGATGGACAAGTGGTTTGCCCTGCAAGCAGGCAGCACCGACCGTGGCGGCAACATCTTGTCGTTGGTGCGCAACCTCATGTTGCACCCCGACTTCCACATCAAAAACCCCAATCGCGCACGCAGTCTGATCTTCAGTTTCTGCAGTGCCAACCCCGGTGCCTTCCACCGCAGCGATGCAGCGGGCTATGTGTTCTGGAGCGAACGCGTGTTGGAGCTCGACGCCATCAACCCCCAAGTCGCCGCCCGATTGGCACGCGCCTTGGACCGTTGGTCTAAGCTCGCCGAGCCCTACCGCACCGCTGCGCACGAAGCCATCAAACGCGTCGCCGCCAAAACCGATTTAAGCAACGACGTGCGCGAAGTGGTTTCGCGCGCGCTCTCCAACTAAGGACTTGCCATGCCTGTTTCTCTCACCCGCTATCTGGTCGAACAACAACGCGCCAAAGGCCTCATCCCCTCAGAGCTGCGCTTGTTGCTCGAAGTCGTGGCACGTGCTTGCAAGAGCATCAGCCACGCCGTGAACAAAGGGGCCTTGGGCAGCGAACTCGGCGACGTCATGGGCTCGGCCGGCAGCGAAAACGTGCAAGGCGAAGTGCAAAAGAAACTCGACATCATCGCCAACGATGTGTTGATTGAAGCCAACGAATGGGGTGGCCACTTGGCCGCCATGGCATCCGAAGAAATGGACAGCATTCACGTGGTGCCCAACCGCTACCCCCAAGGCGAATACCTCTTGATGTTTGACCCACTCGATGGCTCAAGCAACATTGAAGTCAACGTGAGCATTGGCACCATCTTCAGCGTGCTCAAAAAAGTGGATCCGAGCAAAGGTGTGAGCGAAGACGACTTCTTGCAAGCGGGCACCCAACAAGTGGCTGCGGGCTACTGCGTGTACGGCCCACAAACCACCTTGGTGTTGACTGTGGGTGACGGCGTGGCCATGTTCACCTTGGACCGCGAGCAAGGTTCGTTTGTGTTGACCCAAGAAAACGTCAAAGTGCCCGCCGATACCAAAGAGTTCGCCATCAACATGAGCAACATGCGCCACTGGGACGAACCCGTCAAGCGCTACATCGACGAATGTTTGCAAGGCGAAGAAGGTCCACGCGGCAAGAACTTCAACATGCGTTGGATCGCCTCCATGGTGGCCGATGTACACCGCATCCTCACACGCGGCGGCGTGTTCATGTACCCATGGGACAAGCGCGAGCCAGGCAAAGCTGGCAAGCTGCGCCTGATGTACGAAGCCAACCCCATGAGCTGGTTGATTGAGCAAGCCGGTGGCGCATCTACCAACGGCCGTCAACGCATCTTGGACATTCAACCCACAGAGCTGCACCAACGTGTGAGCGTCATCTTGGGCTCCAAGAACGAAGTGGAACGCGTGACCAGCTACCACATGCAAAAGTAAACGCAGCGCTCATGAAGCGCACACAAAAAAGCCCGCTTGGTTTTCAAGCGGGCTTTTTTGTTGACGACGCTAGAAAATTACACGCCGATATAACGATGCCACAAGCTGTGGTCCGCCTCTAGCGCAGCAGACGCGCCCTGCCACACCACTTGCCCACGTTCGATGATGGTGTGTTGGTCAGCGAGCTTGACCAGCTTTTGCACATACTTGTCGATGACCAAGATGCTTTGGCCCTCGCCGCGCAAGGTGTGCAAGCAACGCCAAATGTCTTCGCGCACCAGTGGGGCCAAACCTTCGGTGGCTTCGTCGAGCACCAGCAAATGTGGGTTGGTCATCAGAGCGCGGCCAATGGCCAGCATTTGTTGTTCACCACCCGAGAGCTGGTTGCCCATATGGCGGTAGCGTTCGGCCAAGCGCGGGAACAACGCATACACACGCTCTAGCGTCCACGGGTGGGTGCTGCTGTTGCGATTGGCCGCAAAAGCCAACAGGTTTTCTTGGACAGAGAGTGTTGGGAAAATTTGTCGCCCTTCAGGCACCACCGCCAGCCCCATGCGTGCAATGCGGTCGGGGCTGTAGCCTTCGACACGTTCGCCACAAAAACGCACCGTGCCCGATAACGCCGGTGTGAGGCCCAAGATAGACCGCACGGTGGTGGTCTTGCCCATGCCGTTGCGACCCAGCAAGGTAGACACACCGCCCGCTTCGATAGACAGGTTGATGCCAAACAACACTTGGCTACTGCCGTAGCCGCTGTGCAAGTCGTGAACTTCTAACAAGGCGCTCATGGTTATTCATCGCCTAGGTAAGCGCGCTTCACAGCTGCGTCGCTTTTGATGTGCTCTGCTGTGCCGCACGCGATGACTTGGCCCGAGACCAACACCGAGATGGTGTCGGCCAAGCGAAACACCGCATCCATGTCGTGCTCGACCAGCAGCAGCGTGGTGTCGCCACGCAAGGTTTGCAACAGTTGCACCATGCGCTCAGATTCATCAGGCCCCATCCCGGCCATGGGTTCATCCAGCAACATCAACTTTGGTGATGTTGCCAACGCCAAGCCCACTTCGAGCTGGCGTTGTTCGCCGTGCGACAACGCGCCTGCGGGCTGCATGAGTTGCGCTTGCAAACCCACACGCTCGGCCATCTCGGCGGCGCGTGCATAGCGAGCGTGTTCGCTGCGTGCGGCGCGCCAAAACTGAAAACTGCTTCCTTCGTTCGCTTGGATAGCCAACGCCAAGTTATCTTGCACCGTGAGGCGCGTGAACACGCTGGTGATTTGGTACGAGCGCACCAAGCCCAATCGCGCACGTTGGTGCATGGCCGTGTGTGTGAGGTCTGCGCCATCAAACACAATGCGGCCCTCGTCAGGCAGCAAAGCACCCGAGATTTGATGAATCAGTGTGGTCTTGCCTGCCCCGTTGGGGCCAATGAGCGCGTGAATTTCGCCACGTTTCACTTGCAAGGTGGCATGGTCGGTGGCAGCCAAGCCGCCAAAGCGTTTGACCAATTTGTCCACGTGCAGCAAGGGCGCGCTCATGGTTGACTCTCTCGTTGCAGGCGTTGCAACATACTGGTGAGGCCATTGGGTGCCAACAGCACCACAGCCAACAACAAGGCACCTAAGCCGAGCTGCCAATGGATGGTGAAGTGGCTCAAAGTTTCCTCTAGCAGTAAGAACACCACTGCACCCCACACACCGCCATACAAGTGGCCCACGCCACCTAGGATGACCATCATCATCAACAGGCCCGATTGGCTCCATTGCATGAGCGCAGGGCTAACGAATCCGCCGTGGTTGGCCAACAAGGCGCCCGCCAAACCAGCCAAGGCACCGGCCATGACAAACGCAGCCAGCTTGTAGCGGTACACCGCATAGCCCAGCGCTTGCATGCGCACCTCGTTCTCACGAATGGCTTGCAGCACATGGCCAAAGCGTGCGTTCAGCACACGAGCCACGGCATAGATGGCAGCCACACACACAGCGAGGACCACGTAGTAAAAACTGGTGTCGTCATTCATGTCCACCCACGAAATGTGTGAACGCCCAGCCAACGACAAACCATCGTCACCACCATAGGCCTTGATGGAAATGGTGAGGTAGTAAATCATCTGGGCAAAGGCCAGCGTGATCATGATGAAGTACACGCCTTGTGTGCGTAGGCTGATGGCACCAATGAGCAACGCAAACACAGCGCTCACCACCATCGCCACGGGCCACAGCGCCCACGCATCCGTGATGCCCATTTGCGTGAGGATGGCCACGCTGTAGGCGCCCACGCCCACAAAGGCTGCATGGCCAAAGCTCACCATGCCACCAAAACCCAGAATGAAATTGAGGCTGGTGGCAGCCAACGCAAAAATCAAAATGCGGCTGGCCAAGGCGATGTAAAAACTCTCGCCTGCTGCGTTGGCGATGAACGGCAAAGCCACCAACAGCAACAACACAGGAACACTCCAGCGCCACTGCAAAGAGTGGTCTAAAGATATGGAGTGAGGTGAATGGGTCATGCGTTTTTCTGTGCTGTGTATTGCTCTGTCGTGCGTTATTTAACCGTGGGTGGGAAACAAACCACGCGGCTTAAAAAACAACACCGTGGCCATGAGCATGTAAATCAAGATAGACGCCACAGCAGGACCCGCACTCGATGCCGCCTCTGCACTGAGCAAGGAATCAAACACCATGGGAACCAAGGTGCGCCCTGCTGTGTCCACCACGCCTACCAACATTGCTCCTAAGAACGCACCGCGAATCGAGCCAATGCCGCCGATGACGATGACCACAAAGGCCAAAATCAAAATGCTCTCGCCCATGCCCACTTGCACTGCCAGCAGTGGCCCGAGCATGCCGCCTGCAATAGCGCACAGCGCGGCACCCACACCAAACACGGCGGTGAACAAACGCGTCACGTTGCTGCCCATGGCCAAAGCCATTTCGCGGTTGGCCGCACCCGCACGCACTTGCATGCCCACGCGTGTGCGTGTGATGAGCACGTACAAAAACAAAGCAACGCCTAAGCCCACGCCAATGATGAACAAGCGATAGGCGGGATAGAAAAACCCACTCACCAACTCCACAGGGCCACTCATCGCAGCCGGTGGGTTGAGCGTGATGGGCTGTGCACCCCAAATCAGGCGCACGGTTTCGTTGCACATCAAGAGAATGGCAAACGTGCCCAACACTTGCGAGAGGTGGTCACGTTCATACAAGCGGCGCAGAACAGACACTTCAATCAACACACCAAACAGCGCAGCCCCAACCACACCCGCGCCTAGCCCCCACCAAAAAGAATCGGTGACCGCAGCCACCGTGGCAATGAGGTAGGCACCCACCATGTAGAGCGAACCATGCGCGAGGTTGATCATGTCCATGATGCCAAACACGAGCGTCAAGCCCGCGGCCAGCAAGAACAGCATCAACCCAAACTGCAAGCCGTTGAGCGATTGCTCAAACAGCAAAATCCCATCCATGTTTACAGGTTAGGCATCTTGCAGCTGGCTGCATAGGCATCGGCGTGGCCTTTGAACACAGAGCTCAAAGTGCGGTTGGTCACACGGCCTTTGCTGTCTTTGGTGATGACGCGCAAGTAGTAGTCCTGCACAGGGAAGTGGTTGCTGTTGAACTTGAACGCACCACGCACAGAATCAAACTTGGCAGCTTCCAACGCTTTGCGCACAGCGGCTTTGTCGTCGAGCTTGCCTTTGCTGTCGCGCACGGCGGCTTCGATCAAACGTGCTGCGTCGTAACCTTGGGCAGCGTACAGCGTGGGCAAGCGGCCATAGGCTTTTTCGAACTCAGCCACAAACTTTTTGTTGGCTGCGTTGTCCATGTCGTGACCCCACTGCGAGGTGTTGAACATGCCCAACATAGGTTCGCCCACTGCTTTGATGACGTCTTCATCGCCTGAGAAGCCGGGGCCAAACAAAGTGATGTCTTTAGACAAGCCTGCGCCCACAAACTGCTTGATGAAGTTGATACCCATGCCGCCGGGCAAAAAGATATACACAGCGTCAGGCTTAGCAGCACGCAGCTTAGACAACTCAGTGCCGTAGTCGAGTTGGTTCAAGGCGGTGTAGGTCTCTGACGCCACTTCACCTTTGAAGAAACGCTTGAAGCCTGCAATCGCGTCTTTGCCTGCTGGGTAGTTAGGCGCAATCAAAGCCACTCGTCTGAAGCCTTTGTCGGTCACCACTTTGCCCACGGCTTCGTGCATGTTGTCGTTTTGGTAGGACGCGCTGAAGAAGTAGGGATTGCATTGCTCGCCCGCATATTGCGACGGACCTGCGTTCGCGCTGATGTAAAAGGTTTTCGACTGAAACGTGGGCGCCCCCACAGCCAACATGACATTGGAGAACACGATGCCCGTCATGAAGTCAACCTTGTCGCGCTTGACCAAACGGTCTGCGGTTTGGCGACCCACATCGGGGCTAGCTTGGTCGTCGGCCACGATGACGTCCACGGCCTTACCGCTGAACTTGCCACCTGACAGTTTGACCGCGAGCTGAAAACCATCACGGATGTCCACGCCCAAACCTGCGCCGGGGCCTGACAAGGTGCTGAGCAAACCGACCTTCACGGTCGCATCGTTTTGCGCAAAACCAGATGCGCAAGCCAAGCCCAAACTCAGGGCAATCAAAGAACGGCGAAAAGCGTGCATGAACAAGTCTCCAAAGATGAGGGCTAGATTTTAAGTTGGCTATCATTCTCTCCCATGAAATTCATGACTTGGCCCGTTCCCGCCCTGCTCGCTTGGGGTTCGTCTTGGCTGCTCTTCAAAGGTTTGCAAGCGGTGAGCCTGAGTGAAGCCATGGCTTTCATTGCGGCCACGTGTTTGGGTGGTTTTTTGAGTGCCTTGGCGCACACGCCCATGCGCAAGGCGTTGATCGTGTTGGGTTTTCCGCTCTCCATGGCGGCGTCTTCGTCGACCCTGAACGTGCCGCCCATTGGCTGGCTGTTCTTGCTGGGCTTAATCGTTTTGGTTTACCCACGCAAAGCATGGCGCGATGCACCGCTGTTTCCCACGCCTAAAAAAGCGCTGCGTGAAATGCAGCAACACATCACGTTGCCCGCAGGCGCACGCATTTTGGATGCAGGCAGCGGCATGGGTGACGGTTTGTTGGCCTTGCGTGATGCGTTTCCACGTGCCGAGCTGCACGGCGTCGAAATGAGCTGGCCACTGCGCGTGCTTAGCGCCATGCGCTGTTCGTTTGCTCGCATTCGTCAGGGCGATATTTGGCTGGTGGATTGGCGCAGCTTTGACATGGTGTATCTCTTCCAACGCCCTGAGAGCATGCCGCGCGCGGTGGAAAAAGCCGAAGCCGAATTGCGCCGTGGTGCTTGGTTGGTGAGCTTAGAGTTTGAAGCACAGGAGCTGATTCCCAGTGCCATCCTCACCTGCCGCGATGGCCGCCCCGTGTGGATGTACCAAGTGCCGTTTAATCACCGCAAGGATGCACGCCGCTAATTAAGTAAGACGGCTCACCAACAGCTTGTCAATACGTCGGCCATCGAGGTCGACCACTTCAAAGCGCCATTCACCAAAAGCCACCACATCAGCCTGCACAGGCAATTCGCCTGAGATAGCCATCACCAAACCTGCCACCGTGTTGTAAATGCCACGGTCCTCGTCTGGCAATTCTTTGATGCCTAAGCGCGCTTTGAATTCGGTGACGGGCATCAAACCATCCACCAACCAAGAACCGTCTTCGCGTTGTGTGGCCCATGCCTCGTCGGTGGGTGTGGCTTGCAGCAGCTCACCCGTGATGGCTTCGAGCAAATCGCGTGGTGTGAGCAAACCGTGCACCACACCGTATTCGTCCACCACCAACACCATGCGGCCATGCGCGGTGGCGCGCTCGGCGGGTTTGCGAAATTGCTCCAGCAAGTCCATGCCACTGAGTGTTTCGGGCACAAAGGCCACGGGCTTGGCCAAAGCTTCCACCGTCATGTCGGTGCCAGGTGGCAAACGCAAAAGTTGAGACACGCTCACTGCACCCACCACGTTGTCTAGGTCGCCACGGCACACGGGGTACCACGAGTGCGCACCGCTCGCCCCCACTTGGGCCAAGGCTTGGGGCACAGGCAGCTTGGCGTCTAGCCATTCGATGTCCGAGCGATGCACCATGATGGAGGTGAGCGGACGGTCATCTAGGTTGAACACGTTTTGCACCATTTGGTGTTCGTGCTGTTCAATCAAACCTGCATCCACACCTTCCACCAAGCTGGCTGAAATTTCTTCTTCGGTCACCGTACGTGCGCCATGCACATCCACACGCAGCAACTTCAAGATGGCGCTGGTGCTGGCTGATAACAAATGCACAAAAGGTTTGGCCAAGGTGGCCAAGGCCAACATCACCGGTGCGGCCACACGTGCCACCGACTCTGGAAATAACTGGCCAATACGCTTGGGCACCAACTCGCCAAACAAAATGGTGCTGAAGGTGATGAGCGTCACCACAAAGGCGGTGGCCAAACCGGATGCCCAGCTCTCGGGCACGCCTTGGGCCAGCAGCCAATACGAGAAGTCATCGCTGAAAGCGGCTTCACCCACAATGCCGTTGAGCACGCCGATGGACGTGATGCCAATTTGCACGGTCGACAAAAACTGTGTGGGTTGCGACATCAAACGCAAGGCCGCATGTGCGCCACCATCGCCCGATTCGGCCAACGCAGCCAAGCGCGCTTTGCGGCTGGAAGCCAACGCCATCTCAGACATAGCGAACACGCCATTGAGCAGCGTTAACAAAACAATCAGTAAAACATCCATCACAATCTCCTACATGGCACTTTACTTGATTGGCGACGTGCAAGGCTGCGACGAGGCCTTAGAACGTTTGTTGACGCACCTCGCGTTCTCCCCCAGCCGCGACACGCTGTATGTGTTGGGCGATTTGGTCAACCGTGGCCCCAGCAACGTAGGCGTGCTGCGCCGCTTGATGGGCTACGGCAGCAGCGCGCAATGTTTGTTGGGCAACCACGATTTGCATGCACTGGCCGTCTCACGCAGTGTGCGCCAACCCAACAAACAAGACACCCTGCAAGACATCTTGACCGCACCCGACAGCGCCGAGCTGCTGCACTGGTTGCGTCACCAACACATGGCCTTGCGTGTGAACAACCTGCTGATGGTGCATGCGGGCGTGCTGCCGCAATGGACAGCGGAACAAACCATGGCACTGGCCGGTGAAGTAGAAACCGTGCTGCGCAGCGACGACTGGGTGCACTTCATGCCTCAGATGTATGGCGGCATGCCCAATGTGTGGCGTGATGACCTAGAGGGTGCAGACCGCTTGCGTGTGATCGTCAACGCCCTCACCCGCTTGCGCTTTTGTGATGCACAGGGCGCGATGGATTTCAGCGTGAAAGAAGGCGCAGACAAAGCCTCCGCGCACTTGATGCCGTGGTTTGATGTGCCAGGGCGATTGACGGCTGATGTGCGCATCGCCTTTGGCCATTGGTCCACTGTGCAGATTGAAGACCGCCCTGATGTGGTGTGCCTAGATGATGGGTGTGTGTGGGGCGGGTGCTTGAGTGCGGCGAAGCTTGAAGCCTCGGACACGCATTTGAGCGTGGCCGAAGCACCTGCGTGGGAGCGCCT